>Ga0079225_10000002_pt1 | contig 387086 bp, 366 predicted proteins | sample Poulit2012_FD_76344 | JGI IMG/M metagenome (GOLD analysis project Ga0079225, IMG submission 76344) | Agricultural soil microbial communities from Georgia to study Nitrogen management - Poultry litter 2012 | ecosystem: Environmental > Terrestrial > Soil > Agricultural land | place: USA... | reverse complement strand
GAAAAAGGGTTATTATGTAAAGAAACACACGATAACGTCATCCGTTTTGCCCCACCGCTTATTATTGAAAAAGATGATTTAGCTTGGGCATTAGAGAAAATTAAAGAAGTACTAGAAGCTTAACTTTTAGCGTAAAATCGCAGTGAAGATAAAAATCACTGCGATTTTTGATAAACATTTGACTTTGTAGCAGCAAAAAAGCTATTCCCTCATAACAGCTGGAATAGCCTTTTCACTTTATAAAGTTATATATGTTGTAAAAGATTTATAAAAAGTATTTAATATCATTCGTTTTCCTGATTTACATAGACTGATTCATCAACGAATAAAGTTTGAATAAAATATAGCATGAGACAAGCGGCAATAATAATAAACCCCCACCCTAAAGCAACTTGTTCAATAATTAAATAATTATTACACAGCTGTGTTGGTGATGCAATATATAGCCATCCCATTAAACTAAATATCATACTAATTATTATAAAAACTGCATTCTGAATAAATTTGCGCAACTTCCGCCAACTATCTCTTAAAGGGACACCTGCTAAAAAGGGCCAACTAATAAATTTAAATATTTCTACAGCCGGTATTGTTAATGCCTCATCCATCGCTCGAGGAAGTAACCAGTAAATGACAATAATCATAAATAAAATAATACCAGGTATACCATTTCCATTCCATTTCGCAAAAAACTTCGGAAAGCGTTGTTGCAAAAATGGGGTCATTAACATACCAGCGATCATAAGCAATGGCATTTGCACATGCATATGAATACTCATAATTGATTCCGATAGTGTAACAACTGGCGGGAGCATGAGAAAAATCAATAATATTAAACCATATACGGCTTGTTTCATGATGGATCCCCCACTTGTTCATCAAGAATAGATGTTACTTTTAAAGTGGCTTCCTGAGTGTTTTCATAATCCATCACGTCAACTAATCGACCTTCTGGATTCACTAAATAAAAAGCAGCATTGTGAGCAAAATCCCCTTCACCATCTGGTATGACGACAACGCCAAACTTATCAAGTAAATGATCTAATTCATGCTTATTGTTAATTCTCGCCATACGCCATGTTTCACCATCACTGTCAAAATACTGCCGATATGTCTCTAATGTTTCTGGGGTATCTTGCTCAGGATCAAAACTTAAAGTTAAAAAGACAATATCTTCACCTATATATTCATCAGGAACACCTTCATATACTTCAGCTAAATTCATTTCCAATTGTGGGCAAACATCTGTACATGCTGTATAAATGAAAGTAAGCATCACATACTTTCCGTGAAATTGTGTAAAAGGATACTCTCTTTCTTTACTATCTTCTAGTGTCACGTCAGGAAAGTGCGGTTTTTCCTCTATTAACTTGTTTACACGGGCTGTTTCTGCCGTATATGCTTTAAAACCATCTGTTCCGATGTAAAATAAAATAAATCCGAACAAAAGAACGATCATAATAGCGATGTAATGATAGTTATTTTTGGTCATTATGATCACTTCCTAAACGTAATAAAATCGTTAAACAAAATAGGGTAAGGGGGGGAAAGAGATAGTTTAAACTATCTCTTTCAACAATAGATCATTACCACGTTTGAAATGGTGGTGATCCTGGCGGTGCATTCATGATAAGGTCAACGACTGGAATAACATAACCGAGTGAAACGACGGCTAACAGTAATACGACCCATAGTCCCCAACGCTCTGTCCACATAGGTGTCGGTGTTTCATCTTCCGCTGGTTCGCCAATCGGGAACTCTGTATGTCCCTTAGGTGCTTTAAACATGAGATAAAATGCATTATATACCATCAATATTCCACCGATAAGCAACAGCACGGCCCCAAACACTAACAAGATCATATATGGATCCCAGCCTAATGCTGAGGCATGATCACCGTATGTTGTATATGATGTTCGACGAGGAGAGCCAAACAACCCAACAGCGTGCATGGATCCAGCCATAATTAACATACCTACTGCCCAAAGAATTGTTTGAATAATACCTAACTTATTAATTTTAGACGTTAATATACGTTTAGATACATGTGGAATGAGCCAGTAAGCAACGCCGAAAAATGTTAAAACGACAGATGTTCCTACAGTTAAATGGAAATGTCCTGTAATCCATAATGTATTATGAACAACTTGGTTTAATTGGAAGTTTGTTTGAGCTATTCCTCCAGCTCCTGCCGGAATAAAGGCTACCATTGCAATAAACGGTGCGAGAAAACGAACATCACCCCACGGCAATTTTTTAAACCAACCTAAAAGCCCTTTTCCGCCTTTTCTTCTGCCAGCATTTTCAAATATGGCAAACATCGCAAAAGCTGTCATTAATGAAGGAAATCCGATAGATAAACTCATGAACACGTGTAGGAACTTTAATTCTTCTGAAAATCCTGGGTCTACGATCTGATGGTGGAATCCGCCAGGTATATTTAAAATAACTAAAAGGATCACGACAACACGCGTTAACGTATCACTAAACAACCGACCGCCGATAATCTTCGGAATAACAACATACCAAGCGGATACTGCTGTTAAATACCAAACGTTAACTAATGTATGTCCGAAACTCCAGAAGAACGTACGGCTCAACATGACGTTAACTGTTTCGGTCCATCCGAAAGCCCAAGGAATTAATGTTAAAACTTCATATGTGACACCTAACGTTCCAAAAAATAATAAAACGAAAATACCAGTTGCAAAGAATGAAAAGATTGGAATATGTTGACCTGGATTCCTTTTTCTCCAGTTCGCGACATTTATAAATACACCGAATGCTGCAATCCAAATACCTAAAACGAGAAATACGAGACCAATGTAAAACCATGGAGATGCTTGCATCGGCGGATAAAATGTATATAAGACAGTGGAATCTCCCATTGCAATCATTGTTATAACGAGTATGACGCCGATCACGAGAGATCCAAAAGCAATCCATCCCATTTTTCTTACCTTTGAAAGAAGTCCTCCAAGACTATGTGAAACACCTGCATATAAATATCCAATCATAAATGTCGTCGTAAACACGAGCACTAATAGAAATCCGTGAGATGTAAGCACTTGATAGTAATTGAACCACGAAGGTAATGTAATATACCCAGCTCGCTCAAAAACTTGTAAGACACCAAAAACTCCCCCGATAGATAACGCAATAAATGAAACAAATAAAAGCGTTAAAGTAAGTTTTGAATCTTTAGGATTGACACCTGAGGCGTCTTTTGCTTTTTGCGTTATTTTTTGTGTAAAAGTCTGCTTTTTTACTGCTTCCATTTACAATCCTCCTTCCGTTATTTCACCGTAATCGTTGTGCTCATCATTTGATGACCAGTTCCACAATATTCATTACATAACATTAAATATTCGCCTGGTTCATCGAAGGTTTGAGTAATCTTTTGAATATGGCCCGGTGTTACCATGGCGTTCACATTTGTATCAACGATCTGTACACCGTGAATAACATCTTTTGATGTCATAATAAATGTTACTTCAGCACCTGCTGGAACTTCTATATCATTAGGTGTGAAAGCAAATGATTCGGCGGTCATGACAACTTCATATTGATTGTCACCTACTTCATATACACCCGGTTCATTAAATGGTTTAGTCTCATCAACTTTCGCCGGATCAATCGTTTCTTTCCCACTAGGTGGCCCCATCTCAAAAGCGAATGTTTGATATCCTGTGACAACCATTGACAAAACAATGACTGCTACCGCTAAAATTAACCAAATTTCTTCATATCGATGCATCTTCACTATAACCCCTCCTCAAAATCTCATCATATAAAATGCAAATAAAAGAAGCATAAATGCTACAAGTCCGCCACCTACGAACACTATGGTAGAAAATAAAGCCCCTTTTAAAGATTGCTCATGATTATTTGATCTATTTTTTTGTACATCTGTCGTTTTCATAACGTTTACCTCCCTTGAATCATTGTTTACATATAGTGTAAATGAGAATGATTATCATAATAGTGAAGTAAATCACTTAAAAAGGATGATTTCGAAGGGAAAGTTGACAAATGTGTGAACTTATGAACGAAAATTTTATACAATAAAAAAAACGCAGTGAATGTTCATTTCACTGCGTTTTTCTATAAGGTTAATTGAGGGTGAGGTATTTTTAAAGTGAGCGATCCAGAAAAAAAGTATAAATAAATATCTTTCACAGGTTGTCTTAAGATCGTTTCAACAGCTCTTTTGTATAAATTCATTTGTACGTTATATCTTTCAATTAATTCCTCTTTAGTTTTTTGTTCAGTGTCATCTGTTTTATAATCTAAAATAATCCATCCGTCATCTTTAGGAATTAAACAATCGATCACTCCTTGGATTAAAACAGATTCATCAGATTGACTCATCCATGATGTGTAAACGTCACTTGCTGGCAACGATAAACTAAACGGAACTTCTCGGTATATAGATGTTTGTTGACACATATATTTCGCAATCGGAGTTTTGAAAAATTGTTCAATCGCTTCAACATCAATGATATTTTTTTCTTCAATCGTTAATATTTCACGTGACACAAATGTTTCTAAATATTTTTTAATCTCATCGCTTAACAATTGCTTCGTAAATGGTAAATGTTGCATAACTGCATGCATCGCTGTGCCGATCTCTGCGGCTGATATCGTTTTTTCTTGTTGCATGAATTGTGGGCGTTCGACAATTCTTTGCCGATAAGGTTGAATCATTTGATCTGAACTATATTCATCCTTCATGTCATGTATACGTTTGATTTCTGTAACTGTTTGTTTCGCTCGAACTTGAGTTGCTTCCTGAAATGGGTAACGATAAGAAAGTCGCTTAGATACTTTTTGCTCAAGTTTTTGATTATCTAACGATAACGGTGTCCAATTAGTAATATGATCCTTTATATAGTCAGCTTGTAAATCGTTCACATTGTGATCACCTTCTGTCAATGCACTTGCATGATTAATAGAGATTTTCCATTTCGTTTCGTCTCGCCAAATGTCATCTTTTATAAAAGATTGAATTTCTTGCGTTCTTCGAAGTAAGTCATTATTTTCGTGTCGAATAAGAGCTGGACCTATCCAATCTAAATATGTTTTTGCCTCCGCTCGCAGGTGAGTTGGCAGGAGCCACTTCGAATGGTCAAGGCATTCAAGCCATTTTTCTATTTCTTTATCTAAATCTTTGACAGCCCCTACCATGACTAGTTTTTCTTGCGCACGTGTTAATCCAACATATAAAACACGCATTTCCTCAGCTAATATTTCTCGCAATTTTTCCTTTTGCAATGCATGGTAAAAAAGCGTTGGATAAGTGATACGTTTGATCGGATCGATATATTTGCTTGCAAATCCGTAATCTTTATGCAGTAAATATTTTTGTCTTAAATCAGTGAAATTGAACTCGCGTGCCAAGCCACCAAAAATAACGATCGGAAACTCAAGCCCTTTACTGCTATGAATTGTCATAATCCGAACAACATCTTCTTGTTCGCTTAATGCTCTTGCTGCCCCAAGGTCATCGCCTCGTTCTTCCATCCGCTCAATAAAACGTAAAAACCGAAACAAGCCGCGAAAAGAAGTCGCCTCATAACTTCTAGCTCGATCGTATAATGCTCGTAAATTTGCTTGCCTTTGTCTACCCCCGGGCATTCCACCTACAAAATCATAAAATCCTGTCTCACGGTAAATGTTCCAAATAAGTTGTGATAATGCACCTTGTCGAGCGATAAAACGAAAGTCTTTAAGCTGTCGTAGAAAGTGGCGCACTTTTATAGCCGTTTCTGATGAATCTTGTTTAATAAAAGCTTTCAGAGCATCATAAAATGAGCGACGTTTATCAGCTAAACGAATGGATGCAAGCTCTTCTTCATTGAGTCCGACAATCGGTGAACGAAGAACAGAGGTAAGCGGGATGTCTTGATACGGATTATCAATGATTTTTAACAAACTTAACATCACTTTGATCTCAGTTGCTTCTAAATAACCTGTTGATAAATCAGCATACACAGGAATACCATGCTTTTTAAATTCATCAACAATTGTCGGCGCCCAATTCATTGAACGTAGCAAAATGACGATATCCCGGTATTGAATATCTCGCTGAACTTGGGTAGATTCATCAATGACTTGTAAAGGTTGTGCCATCCAACTTTTAATTTTTTTAATATATGCACGTGCTTCTAGCTGTGCAGTTTCTAATGTTTCAAAATGTTCATCTGACTCATCGGTCGTTTGATGAGGACTTTGGTCAATAAGTAAAAGTTCAGGTTCTTCTTGCTGCATTGGTAAAGCATCATACATATGATTTCCATAGACTAACTCAGCCTCTTTAGTATAATTGATTTCCCCTAATGTTTCGTCAAATATTTGCTTAAAAATATAGTTCGTCGCCAATAATATTTGCTTACGACTGCGAAAATTTTTTGCTAAATCTATACGCATACCTGGATGATCTGCATTGTTAAAATCATTATATTTTTTGATAAATAAGGACGGTTCAGCATGACGGAACCGATAAATACTTTGCTTCACATCTCCAACCATAAACATATTGCCTGAACCTGTTTGATCAGATAATAACGTTAAAATCGCTTCTTGAACGATATTTGTATCTTGATATTCATCAACTAATATTTCATGAAATGATCTTTGATATTGCTTAGCGACAGTTGATGGAATGACGTGATCAACCGTTGAAGCATCATCCATTAACAATTGTAAGCAATAATGTTCTAAATCCGAAAAATCAACGAGGGCTTTTGAACGCTTCAGTTGAGAAAACCGTTCCTTAAATTGTTTGACTAAGCGTACTAATTCTTCAACCACAGGTGCAAGCTTTCGCATATCCGCTAAATGACTTGATAAATTGCGCACAAAAAATGTTTGCTTCATATCGTTCCATCGTTTCCGATACCGATCGCGCAATTGCTTAACCCGTTCTTTTTTCTCCTCGTTACATGAGATGCGTTTATTTGATAAACGTTGAAAAGTACTCATTTCCATAAACGACTGTAAAGCATCCCAAGTTTTTAGCGTACGTGCCTTTTCTAAATTCTCTAAATCCGTTTGAATCGCGTCTGCATAATGGTACGGTCCATCGCTTGAATTTGCTATGGTTAGTGCTAAATCAATTTCTTGTTCAATCGCGTCAAATTGTGTTTGCACATCCCGTTTTAATATATTTAACCATGTTAGTTGTGATTCGTCACAGTCTTCGGGAATGTTATAGACGTTTGCGAGTTGATCAAGCCAATATGTTGGCCAAGGATGTTGCATAGCGAATGTGTAAAGATGAAGAATAAGTTGTCCAAGTTCCTCATCACTTCGATCACTAGAAAAACGATCAACGACAGCGAAAAAAAGATTTTGTGCATCTTCCGTTTGGCCGTACCATTCTTCAAACAATTCATCTAGTACATCTTGCTTCATTAAATCGATTTCCATATCGTTAGCGATACGAAAAGCAGGATCAATATCTAATAAATATGCATGTTCTCTGATAACGTTCATACAAAATGCATGTAACGTTGATATAGGCGCTTGCTGCAGTAAAGAAATTTGTTTTTTCAAATGGCGTGATGTTGGATATTGCGCTAAAGCTTGTTCTAAAGCTAAGCCTACACGTGTGCGCATTTCTTGTGCTGCTTTATTTGTAAAAGTTACAACGAGTAATGAATCAATATCAACGGGATTGTTTGTTGAAAGTAACTTCTGGATAATCCGCTCAACTAAAACAGCCGTTTTTCCAGAGCCAGCCGCCGCTGAAACGAGAATATCGCGACCCTCTGAGTAGATTGCTTCTTCCTGTTCCTTCGTCCATTTCATGGTGAGCCATCCTCCTTAATAATCTTATCTAATACTTCTTCATCATTCATATGTTTTAATTGTCGAAACTGATTTTCTTCTAACAATGGGTCAAACTGACATATAGCATCAAATGGACAAAACGTACATGCATTTTGTTGCTTATACTCATACGGATTTAAGTCAATTTTACCCGATGTCATATGGATTCCGGCATTTTTAATTAATTGTCTTATATATGTTTGTAATGCATGAAAGGTTTCAGGGCTGGCAACTTTCGAACGGCGATAAAAACCACCATTTTTCTTCACACCTGCTGGAATGATGTCGCTTGTTCCTGTCTCTAATGATGTATCCATTAATTTCACAATATTTTCATTGGAAAGTAGCATCCCTTGCATTTTATATTTTTTGAAAATCTCTTTTTCTAATATTTCCTCACTTAAATTTTGATCGTGAGAAATCATCGCATTATGAACATGGAAATATAAAATGCCAGCCGGTGAAGCTTGCATACCGAGCCATTTCTCAGATTGCGTTAAAATGACATCAAGATAAGCAAGCATTTGTAAAGCTAATCCATAATACACTTCTAATAAACTTAAACCGTGAGCACTTGATTTATAATCTATAATTCTTAAATACAATTGATCATTACTTATCGCTTGATCTACGCGATCAATTCTTCCGCGCAATATAAGTTCATAACCGTTAGGCAGTTTGACCGTCAGTGGCTCTAATGAATCACCGATGCCGAATCCGAGCTCAACGCCAACTGGTTTGAAATAACTTCTTCTCGCTTGTTTACTTAAAATATATGTTGCACGCGTAACGACTTCTTGTAATTTGCGCTGAATATACTTGTAACGATTGGAACTTTGAAGAATTTGATGTTGTAAAATAGGTGCTAATTGATGAATCGCTTCTTCGGCATACTTTTTAGCATCTTTTTTCGTCATATCAGCTAAGTTTTGCCCTTTTTGATGGATCCAATCAGTTATTTGACGCAATGATTCATGAAATAATTGACCAATATCTGGTGCATCTAATTTATACATTTGTCGCTCTTTTAAGTTAAGAGTATATTGCGCAAAATGTTGAAATGAGCATCGATAGTACATTTCTAACTGAGACACGCTCGTTTTCACTTGTTTCGGATAAAGCTTTTCTACGGTTGCTTTTGTTAAATGTTTAGGTTTATTTTGGTAAAACAAACTTTGTAATGTCATATATGTTATGTCATATTTATTTTCTTCATGAATATACCAATTAAGAACATGCAACCATATAGGTTTAACCGTATAACCCCTTTGCTTTCGGGCCAACTGAGCTGTTAACGCCGCCCGCGTTTTATGAGGTGTCGTAATAAAACGGTCAGCTTCCACTAATTCATCCGGATCCTGTAAAACAGTTGGCTCATCTAATTGAGCGAATAAATTTTGTAACCTTTTGATCAATTGTGAAGGCATTTTACTTTGCCCTTCCTCATCGCTTAACAGATAACTTACCCATAAATAATCTTTCGCAGATGTAAATGCTAGATACATATAAAACCAATCATTTAATAATTGTCGCTTACGACTTTCTGCAAGTTGTAACCCGTAACTTTCTAAAATCTCTCGTTCTTTTTCATTGATAATGCCATCGCTAGAAGGTCTCATCGGCCACACACCATCATTCACACCGAGTAAGAAAGCACATTTGATACCACTGATTCGAGAATGATCAATCGTTCCTACAATCACATGATCGATCGTCGGTGGTACATGAGCAAATTGTAAAGATTCAAAACCAGCATCAATCATTGAGCGGAATATCGAAAGTGTCATTTGCTCGCCACCGGAAATTTCGACCATCTCATCAAATAATTGGATCACAGCATCCCACACTTGCTCTTGTTCACGGCCACCTTCAATATCTCCGCTTTCATCATAAAATGTGCGCCATTTCTCTAGTCGTTTTGGCACGTCGATCGCTTCAAGGAAGAGATATATCGCTTCACAAAAATCTTTAATCGTTTGCGCCTCGCGTATTTTCTCATCAAACGGTCGGAAAATATTGACGACTTGATCGCGATATGCATTAATGCGCTCTTGAATTTTTCGTTCCTCATCTGTCTGTGTGAACTGATCAAAACTGTGAAAACGTTGAAAAATCCATTTCTCCTCAGAAACCCACTGTTGACGAGTTCGTATTCCATATGCTAATACGTAATTCTCTAGTTCATCAATGGCGTCATTCGTTAATGGAAATTCTTTATTTAAGGATGGGATAAAACCTGTTTTTAACACACGAAATAATGCATCATAGCGCCAATGGCTATCAACAACTTCTAAGAATGAGCGTATAAGTTCGATTAAGGGGTGATTGAGCATCGTTTTTTTCTCATCAATAAAAACTGGAATACCGTAATCAGCAAATATCGTTGAAATTAAATCATGATATATATCCGTCTCACGAATGAATATAGCCATATCTCGGTAACGGTAATTTTTCTCCCGAACAAGTTCAAGAATTTTTTGTGCAACACCTTCTACTTCTGCACGTGGGTGTACTGCTTCAGCTATTTGTAAAGGGACTTTTCCTATATAGGTTGATGACGGTTGAACATTAAAGTATTGTTCCAGGTGAGAAAAGTACGGACGATTTTTAAAACGACCTTCCGTTGGTTGCAGTATAATGGGCTCTTCGATCGTAACGTCGTTTGCTTCTGCAATGTCCCGTAAATCTTTATACGTTGTCATCGTTTGATAAAATAAATCTAATTCAGAAATCGCTTGTTTTGGTTGATCACCCGTCAATGCAACGGTCATATGTTTGCAATGGGTTAGCAACGCTTCAATAACTTGTAATTCTTTCGGTGTGAATCGATGAAATCCAGCTAAGTAAATGTATGAATCTTTTAAAAGTGTTGTATCTTTAACTTTATCTATAAGCAATTGCAAACGGTCTTCAGTATCAATATATGTATACTGTAATGCTGCGCTCACTTCATCATATATATAATGTAAATCGATAAGCTTATTTTTCAACGCTTCTTCACCAGGCGTTTTATGAACGAATTGATCGGTATGTTCAATATATGTGTAAAGATCATCTGGTGTAATGTTATATCGCTTAAACTCTGTAATCACTTGCTCAAGCTGCTGTAAAAATCCTTGCTTTTTAAGTGCCTTTTGGAACGTATGCCAATTTGAAGATCTTTTCTCAATAATTTTTCTTAACATCATTTGAATACCTATTGAACTTATAAATTTTCTCGTGCCACCACCTGTTTCTTGTAAAACACGCCATACAAGACGAGAAAAGCTAACAACTTGTGCACGCATACTGCCACGAATGTCCGGATCACTAAATAATTGATATTCCTGTTGAAATGTCATTTGATCAGGTACAATGAAAAATATTGACGGCCCCATAGGATGTTTTTTAATCATCTGTTTAATGTCTTTTAAAATGTAGTCATTTTTACCTGAACCTGCTCGGCCAAATAGAAATCGAAGACGCATACTTATCCCTCATTTATACTTTAAATTGTGTACCTCTCTTTTCTATATTAGCAAAAATGAATGGCTTCATATACTTATTTACTATAAATGTTGTATTTATGATTTACACTTGTGATTGATTTAACAATCGTTTTTCTATGTATTTACCTATAAGCCAAAATAAAATCATACTAATAGTGACGATTATCGCTCGTTTAGGATTTTGGGCGAACGACAAAATATTTTCTCCAACATAAGCTAATGAAAAAATCATGACTGCTTTACCAAAGGCGACAGCTAAACTAAATGGTTGAATGCTTACTTTCGATAATCCTGCTACTACATTAATGATTGATGAAGGTGTAAATGGAAAACATAATAGTATGAATAATGGGCTAAAACCATGATTCTCCACCCATGATGTCACTTGTTTGACGTGCTTATTATTTTTTAGCTTTCGAAAAAGAGGCTTTTCACCTAAATAACGAATCATTAAAAAAACGGCAATCGACCCTAAACTTGAGCCAATCCATGAATATAAAAATCCATTCAATAAACCATAAACATAAGTATTTGCAAATACAAAAACGATTAATGGTAAAAATGGAAGAAATGCTTCTATAAACGGTAAGAATATACCTAGCAATGGGCCAAACCGTTCATAGTCACTTAATAATTGCATGACCCAATCTGCAACAAATATGTTATTGAAATCTAAATCGATGTTTACGATCATAAAACGCCATATCCTCTCATCTAATAAAAACTTTTTCTTTTAGTTTATCTCAATTTTTTAACCATATGAAAAAGAAAGCGTGAGCTAAAATGTCCCTTTCTTTTCATTTAGTGTACTTTTTTTCAAACATATAGTAAAATAGAACATATGTTTCTATGAGGAGAAGATCGATATGCGTTATCTTAACAAAACTGAATTAAAAATATCCTCACGCTTTCTATTTTTATCAATGGCGATGATCGTATTAAAACAAGATATGAACCATATAAAAAATGGAGATTTTAAAATAAAGAAACCTTATCTTCTACTTTTAGAAGAAATGTTGAAAATTGCAACAAATGAGCGTAGGCAACTGCGTCAAATAATGAAAAAGCATCAATTGCAAGTCTTATGTTTGCGAAAGAGCGAATGGTTCACCACCTTCTTATTTTTATCTAGCCAACATGAAGAAAGACGAAGTTATTTTAATCCAAGGATTCAAAAAAATGTTGAAAATATCATGTATGGATTATTAAAAAAAGCCTTAAATGGGGAATCTGATGCACGTTCAAATTTTGCGAGGCGACTGATTAACTTATAACGGAAATGTGACGTACGGAGTAATTGCCTCGTCATTGAACCGTAAGAAACGTTAACGATGATGCGTGTACGTTTGTCATTATCAAAGATAATTTCTGTGCCGAGATGTTTAACATCCCTTAAGGTAAGGATGTGACTGTGGGAAATCCATGAACATGCATCGGATTGTGGCGAAATGATGGGAAAGAAAAACATACCACAATAAAGATTGATAACAATTGGAGTCTTATGAGAAAAATCACATATTTCTCGAGTACCTTCCTGACAACTTTCTAAACTCGAACCAAAATACCTACATGCGTTATCAATTACTTCGCGTGGTGCTTTTGGAATTGTAAATTCATTGTCTTTTTCTAAAACGCGAGTGTAAATTTTGCCTAGCTCATTATATTCAGCTAAAACAGCCATTGTTTGTGGTGTAAGCCCACACTCAGCATCATCAAAATTAAAGTTTACCATACTTATACCCCTCCTTTTGATACTAAAGAAAGGGACCTGTAAATATCTTAACAAATTTTCCACAAAAAATAAATGCAAAAAGGCAAATTTTCCGATAAATTTTATTATTGTTAATCATTTTTTGTCAATTATATTATAAAATTGTAAGCCACGTTTAATGGTGAAAGCGGAAATGTCTCTAGATCGTATGTATGTTCTAAAGACATTTCCGGAGCTATTTAATATATTAAACGAATGAATTCATCTTCTGTAATTTTCCCTAAATAATGAGATACATCGAAGGGTGAGAGGGCTTCTTCAATCGCTTCTCGATTATAGCGCACGCCAATCAACGCTTCTTCTAAGTCACTTACATCACCGATACCAAAAAAATCCCCGTAAATCGTGCAATTTTGAATAATTCCTTTCCTAACATTGAGACGGACATCTAATAAACCAGCATCAAATTTGTGAGACTCTCTAATATTAAATGACGGCGATTTACCAAAGTTCCATTCCCATTTTCTATAACGTTCATTAGAAAGACGATAAATGTTTTCCCAATCCTCATCTGTTAATTCATAACGTGGCACTTGTTCAACATCATCAACAGAGAAAATATAGCGCAATAACAATTGTTTAAATTCATCCATCGTGATCGTTTCATCTAAAAACTCAGAAATATTAGCAACGCGACTACGGATCGATTTAATACCTTTAGATTCAATTTTTTCGGAACTTACATTAAGTGCTGAAACAACATGTTCTATTTCTGAATCGAACATAAGCGTTCCGTGACTAAACATCCGACCCTTTGTAGAAAATTGCGCATTTCCTGAAATTTTACGACCCTTAACTAAAAGATCATTACGGCCGACGAGTTTTGCTGGGACACCTAGCTCGTTTAATGCTTCAACAACTGGTTGGGTGAACTTTTCAAAATTGTGGAAACTATCCCCATCATCTTTCGTTATAAAACTAAAGTTTAAATTGCCCAAATCATGATAAACCGCCCCACCACCGGATAACCGCCGAACGACTTTAATACCACGCTCATCGACATAATGGGTATTAATTTCCTCTACTGTATTTTGATTCCGCCCGACAATAATCGACGGCTCATTAATATAAAATAGTAAATATGTATCCTTTTCCCCAAAATTTTGTAATACATATTCCTCCAATGCTAAATTAACCGTTGGATCTGTAATACCGTGATTATCTATAAATTTCATGTTGTGACCCCCTTCGTTTATAGTTTAATCGAAGAAGTTAATTCAAGCAAAAATTTACTAACAATTTTCATCATTTTTAGACCAAATCAATCCTTTATGCGCTAAATGAATTTTTCCTTGAAAATATTGCTGTGCTTCAATTACAAGTTGCTCTTGATCACCGTACTGAGGTAAATGACTTAAAATTAATTCATCAACATTAGCTTGTGCGGCAATCATCGCTCCTTCGACACTCGTCATATGTCCTGCTTCAGATCCGTCCTGATAAGCATAAAAATTACAATCCGTCAGAAGCATATCAGCGTCTTTGGCAAATTCAAACCATTCTTTTTGAAATGCTGTATCAGCTGTATAAACGAATATATTCGTCCCATCTGTTATACGCATACCGTAGCAAGGGACAGGGTGATTCGTTTTTAAAAATGTAATCATAAATGGACCGACCTTCAATACTTCGTCTGGATCATAAGCGATGCCTTTCGTAAAATCATGTGTTAAATGATAGAAGCTTTCCGCATCTTCTTGGTGTCCGTAAATTGGTAAAATTTTATTCATATCCTCTAAATAAGCATGAACAAAACGAGCGTATTGGAGCACACCGATATCTGCCATGTGATCATGATGGTAATGCGATATAATCACTGCATCAATATCTAATACATGCTTGTACATTTGCAATTGGCTTAACGCCCCGCTTCCCATATCTATGACTAACGTAAAACCATCTTTTTCAACAAGATAGCAAGATGTCGCTTCACCCTCTCGGGGATATCCGCCCCAATGACCAACAACCGTTACTTTCATAATGCCCACCTCTTATCTGTTTGTTTTAAAACATGAATGCTTAACATGAGCAATACGGAAATACTTTAATATGCATGATTTATATGGATATTAATTGTCTTTTCAGAAAAATGATATCATTATTGATCATTTTATCTTATACTAATGTTTAAGACAACGAAATATATTAGAAAGGAGTTATCAAAATGACGCAAAGACGGAAGCGTTCGCAAGTTGCAACTGAACAAACGTGGGATTTAACGGATTTATTTCCTTCTGATGAAGCGTGGGAAGACGCTTTAGAAGATATTAAACAATCGGTAAGCGACATCACTCAATTTAAAGGGAGACTCGCGACAAGTGCAAAAACATTGCTAAATTGTTTACAAACATATGAACATTTTCAAGAAAAAATAATCCGTATTTCGACATATGCGACGTTAAAATTAAGTGCTGATGGAAGTGATGCAAACAATCAAGCTAGGTCATCCAAAGTTGCTATGACATTAGCCGATATAAATGCTAAACTATCATTTATAAAATCAGAGTTGCTGTCAGTTTCCAAAGAAACGATTGAGCAATTTATCGATGAAGAAAAGTCTTTAGAAACATATCGTTTTATGTTAGAAGATATTTTAGATAATAAACCATACACATTAGCCCCTGAGACAGAACAGGTCATCGCTTACTTAAGCGAAGTTCATGATTCTCCTTACATGGTTTATGAACGTAGTAAATCAGCGGATATGCAATTTGATCCTATTTATGATGAAAATGGTAAAGAACTTCCCATGTCATTTGTACTATATGAAGGTGAATATGAATTAACACCGAACACACACATTCGTCATCAAGCGTTTGATTCATTTGTAAACACATTAAACCAATATAAACATACGTATGCAGCACTTTATGCGACAGAAGTAACAAAACAAGTAACAATGGCGCGTGTACGTGGATACGATTCTGTGACAGACATGCTCCTTCAACCTCAGCACGTCACAAAAGAAATGTATTACAATCAATTAAACATTATTCAAGAAACATTAGCACCTTACATGCAAAAATATGCTAAACTTAAACAAAAACAACTCGGTTTAAAAACCATGCGCTTTTGTGATTTGCAAGTTCCATTAGACCCCGATTTCAACCCGGAAACGACGTATGAAGAAGCAAGTGAAATAATTTTAAATGCTCTTAAGATAATGGGCCCAGAATATAGTCATATTATGAAAAAAGCATTGACTGAACGTTGGATTGATCGAGCGGATAATATTGGTAAAGCAACGGGTGCTTTTTGTGCAAGTCCTTATGGCGTTCATCCGTATATTCTAATTACATGGACAAATACGATGCGAAGTGCATTCACTTTAGCCCACGAATTAGGACATGCTGGACATTTTTATTTAGCAGGCAAACATCAATCGCTTGTCAACACTCGTCCGAGCACATTTTTCATTGAAGCACCGTCAACATTAAATGAACTACTACTAGCGAATGATTTACTCGAGCATACGACCGATAAACGGATGAAGCGATGGGTCATCGATCAACTGCTTGGCACATATTACCACAACTTTGTCACACATTTATTAGAAGGTGAGTTTCAACGCCGTATATATACATTAGCCGAGAAAGGGACTCCTTTAACCGCGGACGTCTTATGTGAAGAAAAACAAAGGGCGTTACAAAATTTTTGGGAGGATACTGTTGTGATTGACGAAGGGGCAAGCCTTACTTGGATGCGTCAGCCACACTATTACATGGGTCTTTATCCGTATACATATTCTGCAGGATTAACCGTTTCAACTACTGTTTTACAAAACATTAAAAATGAAGGTCAAGTAGCTGTTCACCGGTGGCTTAATGTTTTAAAGGCAGGCTCGACATTAAAACCAGTCGATCTTATTAAACAAGCGGGCATTGATATATTAAATCCCGAAACGATTAAAAATGCTGTTCGCTACGTTGGATCACTGATCGATGAGCTCGTTAGAAGCGACGAATCATAATAAAAGCGGGCTTCAGCAACATTGCTTGAAGCCCGATAAAAAACAAGTTAATGCCAAGATAATTCAACGATTACAGAAAGCTCATCTTCGCGTCCTGTCAATGGATCATATAGAATGTAAAAATAATTTGTTTTAAGTAATGAAACATTATCTATAAAAAAGTGAGTATTACCAGTTACTTCTCCTCTTTTCTCATCATTTCCTTTTTTTCGTTCATATATATGATATACAATCCGATCATCGTCCGGACCTTTCCATGTCAGTTTACCTTTTACGAGTTTCAATCCACTAAACGCGTAAGACGCTTTAACATTTGTGATCGTTGGCAAGCTGATCGGTGAAGATAAATCTTCCACATGCTCAGATCGTTGAAAATCAGCTGTAAGGGATACTCGCTTATCGTTTTCAGTTAATATTTTTTTCATTAATTTTGTCGGATATTTACTTCTAGCATTTAAATAATGACTTTTATTAGAAGAATCATATCTCATCCAAAGCGTGCTAACATATTCCGGTGTATATCCGGCAAACCAAGCATCTTTATATTTCTCAGATACAAACAGGCATTTTATCGATCCAGTTTTTTCCAGCTAACGTTTTATTATATGCCCCCGATTTAGCCATATTTTCGTCATATCCCAAGCCATTTGGGCATTAAATACATTAGTAACTTTTCCCCCCTCACTAATTAACTCATCATCCCAATTGTAAATACGTTCAATTGTATAAGGTTCGATTATTTTATCTTCATTAGCAAACGATTGATAGCTTGATGATAACGCTAAAGGGGATATGTCTTGTGTTAAACCCCAGGCGCAATCGCTAAACCATCATCAGTGAAACGAAAACACCTTCTGTTCCTTTTGTATTCCCTGGGAAATAAACGGCATCTTGAAACTGCTCATAAGCAATTTTTTGCATCGTTTCATTCATATGAACGGCTATATGATAACCACCACGACGCAATTCAGTCAACGAAAGATTGTATATATTTGCCACTTCTTTTATGACTAAATCAATGTAACTTAAATGCGATTGATCAAACTGTTTGTTTTCAACATTTAAACTTATAGTTTTCCCCTTTTCTTCAAGACGTTGTTTTGTTGGAATTGTCCCAATATTTTCTATTGCTTGCAGGGCGTTATTGCATCGCTTTAATGATTTCTCACATTCATAAATTGGTGGGTATTTGCTCGGGTGCCTTCACAAGTCCAGCCGAAAGAGCACCTTCAATAATTGTGACATCGAAAATCGATTTGGAAAAATTTTTCTGCTACCACCTCTACAACGTAAACACCGTATTCAATATGAGCAGCATTTAAATACAATTCTAACAGTTTATTTTTAGAAAAATTTCTTTCTAAATAAATAGCTGTCATAACCTCCTTCGTTTTTCACATCCATGTTTTATCATCTGATAAAATAAACTTTTGGTGAGTTTCTGGGTTATTGTGCTTGCTCCTTCAACTTTATTAAATGCTACTAAATCTCTGTAAATAGCGTAGATGACCGATTTAAAATCGACTCCTGCATGTTTGTAAAAGCGACGATCTTCTATAACGATAAAAGCATCTTTGACATGTTGGGGAATTTGTTTATAATCAACAAATATGCGATATTTATCATACAACTCATAAATAACTCACCCTCAGTCGAATCAATCGTTGATGTTGTATCTAAAATCATTGCCTCTTCATCTACAACTAATCGACCACTAAATAAGATTAACTTAAGATGTCCTTTTACATGATACAACAAATATAATTGAAAAAGTAAAACTTCACAGCTTCAAGCTAACATTATTTAAATATGATATATTTAGTCATTAAAGGAGGGCTTCAATGAAAGCATTTATGACGATTGGAACACTTTCGTTTTTACAACAACTGACGAAGAAGCACCCATCAACTAACATTTACTTAATGAATCATACAGAGGAAAATAGTTCACTAGCCTATTATGAGGGTATAGGTAAAAATATATTTACGGCCGGAAAAACGTACGATATTTTACTAACAACTAAAGAGCTTAGAGAATCTGGATTTGTCATTATGCACAATATCCCTATTACAAAAGAAAATCAACCTATCTTTGAGGAAAGGATGGAGAAAGCGCTGAACACCATTGAAAAAATACCAGGTTTTTACGCTGGACGCTTATTAAAACATATAAAAAAACATCATTATGTCGTGCTCACACAGTGGGCCTCTTTACATGACTTTGATCGTTGGAAAACGTCTGATACATTTATTGCCTTATCTACTAAACATATGCAACCGGCATATTTTGCTTCCCGCGCCTTTACGACGAGCTATATTATGTATGATGAGAATGAGTAAACGAATAACAATACCTTACAAAAAGCATCTTGCTTATCATGGCAAGATGCTTGCTCAATAATTCATGATTGTACATTTTCGTCTAAAAACTTACGAAATTCTTCTTCTGATTGTTCACCACTCATTCGATCTTTTTCTTCTCCATCTGAAAAATGAATCAATGTCGGTGTCCCTTCGATATCATATGTATCCCATTCATCCTCAAATTCTAGTAAATTCATTTTTTTAATATCTACACCCATTTCTTCAGCTAAAGGTACTAAAACCGGTGTTGTTCTTTGACAATGAATGCACGTTGGACTATAAAAATAAACCGTTACATCCTCCTCTGCATCTAATTTTTCAGCAAGAGCATCAGGCGTTATTTGATTTTGATAAAGCGGATCATCTAGTTGATCAATCGTTTCTTGATGTAATCGATCTTTCCCATATGGATTGTCACTTGCATCAATGGCTTGTTTATTTTTATAGTCAATAACAAAATATAAAGCTACAAATAGTACAACGATAGAACCTATAATCATCAGCATTTTATTTCTCATGAAAACTACCTCCTAACGTCGTTTACGGATGGCGATATGTAGTAAACATATCATTAAAAAGGCAAACCCTGCTAGAAAAGGAATCGTTATAAAACCAAAATAATTTACATATTGAACATTACACGGCACAATATGACATATTTCACCTGAATCTTGCAAGGTAGGTAATTTTTGCACAAGATAGTGATACAACGATACAAAAAAACCGATCATACTTAAAATAAATCCTGGCGCAGCAATGTTTACATCTCTTTTCATCGCTGCTACACCATAAATAACGACTAATGGATACATAAAAATACGTTGCACCCAACAAAGTTCGCAAGGGACATAACCGATCACTTCAGAGTAAAATAAACTGCCAACCGTTGCCACAACAGCTAACGTCCATATGCTTAATAATAATGTTTCTTTTGTTTTCGACTTTACCATTTATATATACTCCCTCAGGCTATATGTAAAGCTTATTATACAAGTGAACAAATAAAAAAACAAAAAAGAGGATTAGGTGCTCTAATCCCCCTTTTCTACTATTTACCTTAGATGTGCCTCTTGCTTTTGAATAATTTCAGCAAGCGCTTGTGATTGTTCTGACGTAAGCGGGATGAGTGGTGGGCGTACACCACCGACATTAATATTTTGCATATTTAATGCTGTCTTTACCGGCGTTGGACTTGGTTGGGCGAATAACGCATCCATCACCGGTAATAAGTGACGGTGTATTTTAGCCGCTTCTGTTATTTCTCCTTTTAGAAAGTGTTGGATCATATGCTGCATATGTTGACCAACTATGTGTGAGGCTACTGAGACGACGCCTTGACCGCCGATGGCCAACACAGGTAGTGTAAACGGATCATCACCACTATAAAGTGTAAAATGATCTGGTGTTGACTCGATAATTGAAGCCATCGCGTTTAAGTCACCACTTGCATCTTTAATGGAAACAATATTGTCGATGTGAGACAATTTAACTGTCGTCTCAACGCTTAAATGAATAGAGCTCCGCCCTGGAACGTCATAAAGCATGATTGGCAAATGAGTCGCTTCAGCAATTGATTTAAAGTGTTGAAATAAACCTTCCTGGGATGGTTTATTATAATATGGTGTCACGAGCATGATACCATCGACACCTGTTTCTGTAGCACGTTTCGTTAATTCAATCGATTGTTTTGTATGATTTGATCCAGTGCCAGCAATCACTGGGATACGTCGATCAACAATTTCTACGACGTGCTGAAACAATTTTAATTTCTCATCTGTCGTTAATGTCGGACTCTCCCCCGTTGTACCGCCGATCACTAAACCGTCAGTTCCATTTTCGATCAAATAATTTACTAAAGTTTCAATTGCGGATAAATCAAGATTATCTTCATGATCAAAAGGTGTCACCATCGCCGTTAATAAATGTCCAAAATCCATAAAATCCCCACCTTCATTATGATTCAATCACTTATGAATACATATTTTCTCTAGTCTTTTATATAACGTAATGATCGTTCACACGTCATATGAAACTATGGTTATTGTATCACAATCATTTACGTAAAACTAGATGGTTGTTGACACCTAAGATGTTAAACGATCTTTTACATATCCATTTATAAACAAAACTGTAAACAAAGCTCCACCAATTAAAGTATATAAAAAGCTCATATAAAACTTCTGAATCATAAAAACGACAGCAAATAAAATAACTTTTATCAAAGAAAGTTCGTAGAGCCATTTAAGAAAGGCACGCTTTCGTTCTTTCGTTTCAATAGGATATAAATCAAGCCACATGTTCGTTCGATGATGTTTATACAACGTCGTCATTTGGAAAATACTCATATATATAAACAATAAAGCAAACATTAATTTCATCCATTCATTTGGAATGAAGTAAATAAGCAATCCCCCAATAACGAGCAAGCGAATGTACATCCCTAAATAGTCGCCACTACGGAAAAATGTTATTCGATATAAGTAATCAAATGTATATTTATTTTTAAATGGTATGAAGCGGTTCACACATGCCACAAGCCATTTTCTTTTTTTCATACGTGATTTAATATGTGGAACATCTGTAAATAGATTCGCTAAGCGATAAAACGATTGCATACGATTAAGGTCTTTTTCAACAAGTAAATGCCAATTGATACCAACTTGTTTTCTGGTCAATGAAAAGATATATATAAATAAAAAGAGAAATAATATAGTAACCATCCCTGCCATCATCATGTGCCCGCGAACGAGAAAGAAAAAAATTGTACTATTTAATATGAAACGGATGAATAAATCCATCCGACGAATAGATACTTCTTGAATTTTAAGCATCCACCAATTGGTGATTAAATTCCAACTTTTAAAAATAAGAAGAACAGTAAAGATTAAGAGATATGTCACCTTTGCCCGTTCAGGATATGTATGAAAATATAATGGACCTAATGTAGCAACGGCAAGTAAAATGATATAAAGTTGAATGATAAAACTATACCATAAGGCATTGCGAAAATAAGCACGCATTTTTTTTTCAGCAACAATTAAAAAAACTAAGTCAGGTTCTTTTAACAATGTACGGATCGGATTGTAGCTTACTAACAGGCCAAAGATAATGCCGATCACCCAGCTGGTTGGAAATTGCTCTGAAAGCTGTGCTAACCATTGCTGGTAATAATATGCTAAAGCCGAGATAAAAAATAACATGGCTACTGCCATATGCCCATTAAAAATGTAACGTAAATAACGGCTGAGTTCCTTTACATGAGCAGATAACCGGCGTTTAAAAAAAGCATGTGAATCAAACATGGGTATCTTCCTTTGTCAATGAAACGTATAAATCATCTAAAGTAGCCCCTGGCATGTCTAATTGCCCGCGAAGGCCATCTAATGTACCTTCCGCACGAATCTTTCCTTCATGTAAAATAATAAAGCGATCACAGTATCTCTCAGCCGTCGCCAAAATATGCGTCGACATTAAAATCCCTGATCCTTCCTTTTTCATATCCTCCATCCATTGTAAAAATGATTGGATACCTAAAGGATCAAGCCCAACAAAAGGCTCGTCTACTATATATAATGCTGGTTCAACTAAAAACGCACACATAATCATTACTTTTTGACGCATACCTTTAGAAAAATGAACGGGAAACCAATGAAGTTGTTTTTCCATATGAAAAGCCTTAAGTAAAGCTGGTAGTCTCTTTTCAAAAAGTGCCTCAGATATATCATAAGCCATCGCCGTTAAACGGAGATGTTCATATAAAGTTAATTCGTCATAAAGGATTGGCTCTTCCGGAATATAAGCCAATTGATGGCGATAAATATTTGGTTCATCTTGAAATGTTTTTCCATTGATATAAATAGATCCTTGCTTCGGTTGTAAAAGACCGATCACATGTTTAATCGTTGTACTTTTTCCTGCACCATTTAAACCGATCAGTCCTACAATTTCTTTCGAATAAACATTTAAAGAAATCCCATGTAAAACGTTTTTATGTGTATAACCCCCGACAAGTTGGTCAATTTTTAGCAAAGGCTCCACAAAACTTCCTCCCTAGCTTGTACTTGGTTTAAATCATAGCACGTTTAAATAATAATGCCAAAGCAAAATATTTATATAATTGTTGTTTGTAACATGTATAAAATAAAGTTAAATGTTTACACTAACAATTGAAGAATCGAGGATACATTCATTGTGCTACGTAAGCGACTTTTTTAGCATTCCAAAGATAAATGTAATCGTAAAAACCTTTTTATTAGATAAGTCCACCCGTTAAGGATTCTAATAAATCGGTTTTAAACAATAAAGCATAACACTTTGCTTATAACCGTCCCCAACCATTACATTTATCGATCCTCTTTTCTTCCTAATGCAGGCATAGTTCATTCGCTATGCCTGCTTATTTTCATAAAACTATCATTATATTTATATTCAAGATAATCTATGATAGACTTAAAGTGCGAGCATATCGTCGGAAATTCTTTTAAAATATTTATAGACGGTACAAAGAAATTACTTTAAAAAGGAGCGATTTATATGGTTCATGAAGATTGTATCTTTTGTAAAATTGTTAATGGAGATTTACCATCAGCGACAGTTTATGAAGATGAACATGTATATGCCTTTTTAGATATTAGTCAAGTTACTAAAGGGCACACACTCGTTATTCCGAAAACGCATACGCGAAACCTTTATGATACGCCTCCAGAAGTCGCTAGGGAGTTGTTTGCCAGAGTACCGATCATTGCTAACGCTATTAAAAAAACTTACAATCCGATCGGAATGAATTTGCTTAACAATAATGAAGCACCCGCATATCAATCGGTTTTTCATTTACATTTACATTTACTTCCAAAATATAAAGAAGGTGAAGGTTTTACGATTAATTGGGAAACCCAAGAAGACAAATATACGTCTGAACACTTGCAACAAATCGCAAGCGAAATCCATACGAATATCGACTCATAAAACAATGGTTTATCTATTTAACTACATTTAATAATGATAATAAAATCGATGACACGAATGAATATACTACAAATCATTTGAAGTATATTCTAAAATATATAATTGCATTTTCGTATAATGGATAGATACTTCTGTAACTGACAGTAAGTGTACAGTTGAGAAATAAAATGAGTATAGCTTAGTTGAGATAAGGAGAGAATACAAATGCATACGAGAACACTAGTTATTTTATCATTGTTGGTCGGCATAGGGACTATTCTTCATGCAATCGTTCCACCCATTCTTTTCGGGATGAAACCCGATATGTCTTTAGCAATGATGTTTTTAGGAATTATGATGTTCCCTAAATTACAATACGTTATGTTAGTAGCAACGGTAACTGGCTTTATCTCAGCACTCACAACATCATTCCCACTTGGACAAATACTAAATATTATCGAAAAACCGATAACTGGACTTATATTTTTCGCTTTATTTCTACTCATGGGAAATTTATTGCAACAACATTTAAGAGTAGCTATTTTAACGGCAATTGGAACAATGATTAGTGGCAGTCTATTTTTACTAATTGCCTTTTTAATTGCTAGTATTGATCTTGAGGTTGGATTCATTTATCTATTAACCGTAAATGTTATACCTGCCTCAATTGTAAACACCATTGCTGTCACCATTATTCACCCAGTTATTCAAAATATTATGAAAAAGGCTAAACTAGTTACTTCCTATTCATGATAAACTTTCTTCTCTCTATTGAAAATTACTATCGCATGATATAAAAAGCTTTTAAAAGGAGGGATACTCATGGCAAAAGGGAAATCTTTATTATTAGGTTTCATGATCGGAGGAACGATTAGCGCTACCTTCGCATTGTTAAGTGCACCTACCTCTGGCAAACATATACGTAAGCGAATTAAACAGCAAAGCGATGAATGGATCGACATGTTAATGAATTTAACGTCTGATAGCTTGCGGCTAAAGAATCAATTAGCTAAAACATCTAAAGAAGGAACTGCTTTAATTAAACGTTTAACAGAGGAAATGAAAAAATCTGTTAAGGAATGGAAAGTAGCTGTTGAACCACATCAAGAAAATATTTATGATTACTTAGAACAAATTGAATCAAGCCTTAAAGAACTTGAAGAAAAGGTGAAAAACAATAAGTAGTAAACGGCAGTAGACGGGCCGTTTACTACTTAATTTTATGCATTAATTAACATCTATGAAATGTTTTATAAATAATCTTCTTGTAAATCTTTATTTTTACTGTTCAGAAAGTAAAACTTTTGATAAAGTATTAGGCGTGGAACGATATTAATGGACAAACGTTAATATCATGTAGTATAAATGAGGTTATCCAATCAGACGATGAGTCGTTTTGGATGATTTATTATCAGATTAGGAGTGTTAACAAATGAAAAGGTTTGCGATTGGATTAACGATTGCAGCAACGGTCGTTGGTTTGTCTGCATGCGGTTCAACAGACCCAGATGTCATTGTTGAAACCGATGCGGGAGATGTCACGAAAGAAGACTTCTATGAAGCCATGAAATCACAATTTGGTGATCAAACATTAAGAGAATTAGTGACGGAAAAAGTATTAAGCGATAAATATGATGTTACGGACGAAGAAGTCGAAGAAGAAATTGAATCCTTTAAAGATGAACTTGGCGAACAATTTGATATGTGGATGATGCAACAGGGCCTTCAAGATGAAGAACAATTAGAAGATATGATAAAAATGAGTTTATTGCAAGAAGCAGCTATGACAGAAGACGTGGACGTTAGCGATGAAGAAATTGAAGAGCATTATGAACGTATGCAAACAGAAATTGAAGCACAGCACATTTTACTCGACGATGAAGATGAAGCTGAAGATGTACAACAGAAACTCGATGAAGGTGAAGATTTCGCAGATTTAGCCGAAGAATACTCTGTCGATGAAGAAACAGCAGAAAACGGTGGTGACATCGGCTATTTTTCAGTTGGTGAAATGGATCCTAATTTTGAGGATGCTGCCTATAGTATGGATGTTGATGATATTAGTGACATCGTCGAAACTGATTTCGGCTATCACATTATTAAAGTAACAGACAAACGTGATGTGGAAGATGTTGAAGATTTAGAAGACGTGGAAGATTCCATTAAACGCCAAATAGCACATGAAAAAATTGATCAAGCTGAAGCCCAAGAAAAGTTAGATGCCGTTTTAGAGGATGCAAATATTGATGTAAAAATTAAAGAATTTGAGGATCTCTTTGAGCCACAAGAAGACATGCCAACTATGGAAGAGTAACTTGTATAAGCTCATACATTTTCATGATGTATGAGCTTATTTTATGAATTATCGATGTATCATTTTTTTCTTTTCACGTTGTTTTTGGGCTCGTTCAGCTTCCATTCGTTGTATATATTTTTCTCCTTCTTTTTCAATGAACTGTTGTTCTAATCTTTGCTCAGCTAGAATCGCACGAAAAGCCATATATCCACTGAAAAAGATTAATAAAATCATTATATAAACCCACCAAGGTATTCCAAATATCATAACAACCCCTCCTTGTCCCACGTATATTTACATATATATGATTCGATAAATTTTAACATGACCAAAATTCTCTTAAAAAACTAATCGGATCTTTACTTTATGATTCAACGTACATCAATGAAAGATTCTTTAATCACTCCCTATCATTTCAATATTATTTTTAATACACTAATAACTGTGGCTAATGTTTTACAAATGAGGTGAAAAAAATTGACGATTGAGAAAACTTATTTCTATGGACACATTCCGATTGAATTTGAAATGGATGAAGCTATGCAGGAAGATATTTTAACAACCTTTCCCCCCCCTAAATTAAACATAGACGATGAGCATATTGATATACAAAATGTAGCAACAAATACAATCATAGAGGCCCGTGTTTTACTTAATGATTTTCAAATCCATTTAACGAAACATCATAAACAATTTATCCGGGCACGTTTTAGCAATCATACTGGAACGATTAATGCAGTTATTTGGGATAACAACGGGGAGGTTGACGTAAATAAACCATTATTAGAGACATATTCCGTTTTTGATATTAAGGGAAAAGTAACATCTTTTAATAACTATAAATCGATAACGATTATTTCTCTAAGCCCTTGTGAAGAAGAGATCAATCCTTTTTCATTGTTACCGCATACTGCACACAATTTACAATCATTAACGATCGAGCTGTTTGCTTATCTTCATGAGCTCGCATCACCATTTAAAGAGATATCTTTTGCTGCAATGAATCGTTTTTGGTCACAATTTCGTATGAGTCCAGCTGCGAAAGGATTTCACCATAATTATTTAGGCGGATTGTTGAAACATACAGTTGGATTAATGCGATTTGCAAGATACATATTAAAAATGGAAGAAGACCACTTTCAAGCAATTATTAAATTAATTCATATCGTTGAAAAAGCACATAAAAAAGAATTGTGGCACGCATTAAAGGCGAGCGAGCAACGCCCACAATTCATTTGGAAAGATACAATTGATCATTTGTATGAAATGTTTGAAGGGATGGTACCTCTAAAAGATAAAATGCCGAAGTACGATGTGGTCATGACGAGTATCCTTTTTCATGATATTGGAAAATTGCTTGAATACGATCATGCTGGACAAACATATGACGAATTTGAATTTTTATTTCCAACAGCGACAGATACTGATTTTGAAGACCGAAAACAAACAGGCATTACAATGGATGAGTTAGGTGTCATGGTTGGACATATTCCTTATGGCCTTCTTATGTTAACGAAAATTATTGAGGATGAAGCAATTAATGTTTCAATATATGACCTTCACGCCATGGCACATTGCATTCTCTGTCATCACGGACGTCCGGAATGGGGATCTAGTGTTAGCCGCCCACAAACAATTGAAGGATACATTATACATATCGTTGATTATTTAGATAGTCGTTATGAACGAACAGAAACAGTTAAATGACTGATGATTAAAAGAGCGGAGAAATTACATTGTCACTCTCCGCTTTCGAAAGCTAACGCTTAAAAGTTTTTTAAATGTATAACTTGCATATTATTAACATATTCAAGGATGTTTTCATCACACGTTAATAAAATAATTTGTTGACGGTGAGATATATGACGTAAAATATCGACAATTCGACCTTTACGTATATGGTCAGAATGGATAAAAGCATCATCAATAATAAACGGTACTTTATGCTTCATACCCATAATATCACTAATCGCTAATCTTAAGGCAATATACAATTGATCAATTGTTCCGCGTGATAATTCATGAACGTTGTACCGAATGAAGTGAGACGTTTCAACTTGAAATTTTTGATGTTTACTAGGGGCAAAGACATCAATATATCTACCATCAGTCATATGTTTAAAATAGTTTGCTGTCTTCGTAATAATTTGATCTAAATATTTTTCCCGATATGCCTGCTTCGTTTGCTTGAGCACGTCTAGAGCTGTTTTATAAACTGCCCATTTTTGTGCGAGTGATTGAAGATGTGTTTTTTCTATATGATATTGATGCACCGTCTTAGAGTAATCCTCTGAAGTCTCCATTTGTAGCATATCTGCATTAATGTCTGCTAGTTGTTGTCTTTTATCTTCTAATTCGTTATCAAGCAAATGTAAGGCATCGTTGATTTGTTGTTCTTCCATCTCTAAAGTAGGTTGATCAAGTGTATCAATATTTATGTTTGTCCACTCCTCATGAGAAAAAATCGTTGCAATTTGTTTTTTTAATTTCTCAAGCATTGCTAACGTATGTTCTTTTTGCTCGACGACTGATGCACGTTGATAAAATGCTTCTTCCGTTTCTACTTCGGCAACTTTAAATAAAGATTTCATTTCTTGTTCATATATATTTATGTTTGACATGAGTTCAGCTTCTTTTTCTTTAGTCTCACGAATCGCTTTTTCAGAATGATGACTTAGGCTACGTAAATGATGTTGCTCATCAATAAAGGTTTGAATGGCTTGTAACATATCATCTATCGATTGTTCTTCGTCAAAGAAATCAATCTGTTGGCAAAACCGCTTAACAGACTGTTCATATTTAGCTTTATCGGCTTGTAATTCAGTCATTTGGCGTTCATTGTCACATAACTTTTCATAACGTTCGATTAATTTCTTTAACGTATGTAAAAGATCCGTCCAATATAATAAGTTAATATCGCTTAAAAACGGATAGCGTTCACATTCAGCATGAATACGCTTATTTAAACGCTCTTTCCGTTGCAAAACTGCAACCTCTTTCTCCTGCCATTTGATCAATTGAATATCTAAGGATTTTAATTGTTCATTTAAAACGTTATATGCCTGTTCATACGCTTGATTATTTTGTAACTTTCGCTCAGCTTCATCTTTCATCGCTTTTGTAATATTCATATCTAATAGATAAGCTTCTGTTGTAAATGTCTTTTGTGTTTGTGACATCAATTGTTTACCGATCAACCATTGACTCATCCCAATCATAATAACCGATAACATCCCGTAGTAAAGTTGTGGCATATCAAAAATAAAGCCAGTGATCCCTAAAAGTGCTCCAATGCATACACTGATGAATAACATGTAAGATGTTTTTCTTTTCATATGAGCAACATTCATTTGTCTTGATTGGTTTTCTCGAAATTGTTCTAAATTTTGTTGTGTATAAAAAATATTAATAGTCTCTCGTAATTCGTTAATATGTTCGTTTGCTAATAAATTTTTTTCTGTTTGTTGCAGTTGTTCCTGTAATTTTTCTTTTTGCTGCTTTAATGAATGATATTCTTGTTGAAGTTGTTCTTCTTGTAATATTATTTGTTGTTGTTCATTTTTTAACGCCTCCCATAACTTCTCTATATGAAACGGAAAATGTAAATGTTGTAAGTGGTTAATATGAAGGTCAATGTTTAAATCGTTTAATTGATCATCAATATTTATCCGTATATGCTCATTCGTTTTTTTTAGTGACGATAATGTTTGTTGCTTTTTCTCATATGTTATTTGCTGTTCGATAATTTTTTTTGCCTCTTTGATTATATCCTCATTAAACAATTGTTGAACGATATTCTCATATGACTGTTCGTTTTTCTTACGACTTTCTTGTAAAATTTTTTGCTCACTTTGTAATGGGAGCAATTTTTCTTTAATCATTTTTGAACGATCGATCCCGCGTTCTGGAAATGGTAAATGTTTCGGAAATTGCTCTAATGTTTGTTGATAATGATCATACGCTTTTAATGCGGATAACGCTTGTTTCTTTTTTTGTACAATCGTTCGTTCATGCAACAAATGCTCTCGTTTGTTTTTCAGTTGTGCTATATCTTCTTTAATCGATGATAAGGTTAATTGTTTGTCACGATAATTGGTTTCTTTTTCCCTCTGTGTATGTAACGTTTTAAATAACTCATCGACGCGTTGTAATTGTTGATTAATGGCTGGCACTTTTCCGTATGGTTTAAATAATTGGTTCAGCTGCTTCACTAAATATTTCTCAACACGGTATATGTTTTGCGATCCCGTTAAACCAATACTTAATATAACTTCTCCTAAATCTTTTTCTTTCATATCTTCAATGCCTACTAGATCTAATGCTGAAAAAGAATAAATGGATTGATATGTTTTCATTGTCAATCCTTTTAACCGCTCTGTAAGCCAATTATCATCACACACGTTGCCATTTGATAAATAGCAAGTTGCTCGACCTTGATTACGCTCGGCAAATCGTTCGATCGTGACCTTGCCAAACTTAGGATCATCAATAGTCATACGTCCGCCTAATGTGCCATATGTTTTCGGTTGATATAATGAACGCGTTTTCGGTGGAAATCCAAAAAGCATAAATAAAATAAACATTTGTAATGTCGATTTACCAGATTCATTTTCTCCAATGAGACATGTCAAAGAGTTCTTAGAAAAATCGAAGGATGAATTGACCCATTTACCAAAGCCATATATTGTCATATATTTAATACGCATACTATTCTCCCTCGCCTTTTAATAAAGCTTGTATGAGTAACTGCTCAGCTTTTTGTTTAATATATAATGCTTCATCTTGTGTCATATGATTAACAAACTTTCTTCCCTGACGGTGCCCGTATAAATCAGTAAGCAATGGATCAATTGGAGTATCTTGAAACTGTTTTGTAAGTTCACTTATAAAATGATCGTTTTCTACAATATCTATTAAAGATGATTGCTTAACATGTGTCGTGATGCGATAAATATAAATCCAATCTTTCTCCTCAACAAAGGATTCATTAAATACATCAACAATATCATCAATATATTTATATTGTTCCCATTCGTATAATTTCGGATGATTGCTTGTTAGCTGTAACGAGACGAGTAAAGGTGTCGTTCGTCGTTGTAAAGGTTTCAATCTTTGTCTTATAGTCTGTTCAAAGTTATCGATATCATCGCAAGAAGAGACATCAATCGTGATTGATTGAAATTGGATTGTCTGTATCGGAATAAAAGATAAATAACTATTTGTCTCTGTTAAAACGACATGATAACAACCTTTTTCCCCATCTTCTTTATGATGACGTCCTTGCGTATTTCCTGGATAAACGATTGGAGGTGACTCACTCAGCAAACACCGTTGATGTATATGTCCTAATGCCCAGTAGGAAAAATTTCTCTTCTTTAAATCTGTTAGCCGAAAAGGTGCATATGTATCGTTTTCTGTATTCGTTTGTAAACTTCCATGTAATGTTGCAATATGAAATGGAATTGAGGAATCCTTTATGTTATATTGTTTTGCTTTATTGGTAAATACAGCCTCATTCTCGTAACTAAAACCGTAAATCGCTGCTAATGGTTCTTGGTTATATGTATAAATAAAATGCCTAATTTTCTCGTCAGGAAAGATAAAGACATTATCGGGATAAGTGATCGAGTGAATTTTAGCATTTAAATAATCATGATTGCCATGGGATATATATACGACAATCCCATGTTCTTGAAGTTTTTCGCATGCTGCACGCAATTTAATGTGGGCTTTTAAACTTTGCTTATCGTAATCAAATAAATCGCCAACAAGTAAAACAAAATTAACACTTTTTTTAATCGCTACTTGAACGAGTCTGTCGAGCGTTGAAAAGGTACTTTCACGAATATCAGAAAAAATACTTTTCGGGACATGTGCTAACCCCGTAAAAGGACTATCTAAATGTAAATCAGCTGCATGAATAAATGACACTTGCTTAGACATGTTCAAGCTCCTTTATTTTAAAGATATATTTATCCTAAAATAAACTTGTATATTCGTTCATATTATATCAACAATATTTTATTTAATTTTCTATCATTTATCGACTGAACATGGCATAATAAATATAGATGAATCATAAGTAGGGGGGAATACTATGCGTACTTATTATTTAACTGTTTTTGAAAAAGATGGTAACAAATTACTTGATGAAACGTTTACAGCAACAAATGATCGTGAAGCAAAAAAGCTTGGCACAAACTTATTAACAGAAAAAGGATACATTGAATATACGCATCGATGTGTATCTTCTGAAGCGAAACTGCTATTATTTCAACGTTAAATATGAAAGGACTATTCTTTGGAATAGTCCTTCCTACACTTACCGACCTTTAAATTGTGGCTGACGTTTCTCTAAAAATGCCTGAACACCTTCACGATGGTCATCTGTTTGTCTTAAATGCCACTGTGCCCGTCTCTCTTCTCGTAAATAATATTCGAGACACTTAACATTTTGCTGATGATAAATTATTTTTGTTTGAATCATCGCCTGAAGAGGTTTCTTAAGAATAGTTTGACCGATATTTGTCGCCTCATTTACTACTTGTTCGTGATCAACAACAGCATCAACTAAACCCATCTCTAACGCTTTCTTCCCAGAAACTTGCTCCATATTCCAAGTAAATTGCTTAGCTTGATGTGTACCAAGCCGCTCGCGTAAAAAGAAATGTCCGCCACCATCAGGCACGAGACCAATGCCAATAAATAAGACACCTAATGTCGAATCTTTTTCAGCAATGACATAATCGGCAACTAAGGCAATGCTTAAGCCGAGCCCTGCCACTGACCCGTTAATCGCTGAAATGAGTATTTTTGGCATCGTATACAGTTTAAGGATGATTGATTCAATCGATGTCATAACATCTTCATACATCGCTTGATCAGAAAAATGTTGCAACATATGCATATCGCCGCCTGCTGAAAAGGCCTTTCCTTTTCCAGTTAAAATAACGACAGAATCGTCATTTTTCTCAATCTCTTCTACAACATGAAGTAGTTCTTCAATCATCTCTTTATGTAATGCGTTATATCGATCAGGCCGATTAAACCATATATAAGATATACCATGTTTGCTTTCAAAATGAATAAAGTTCAATCTATCTCTCCTCCCCCTCCTTTAAGTTAACCTTCCTTCCCATAAAGTTCATCTAATGGTTTCGATATAATCTGACTGATATCTGTAATGATGACGTTTAATCGTTGCTCTTGTTCCAACAAATTTGATATCGCTTTATGTTGTTGTATGAGCTCGAAAAGTTTACGTGCCTTTTCGACTTCTTCTTCGGAAATATCCTCTCCTTTCATCTGTTTTTCTTGTAAAGATAATTGTGAATCACGAAAGTCTTCATACATTTTTTTCGCTGATTCATCATTCATTACATTTTCATAAGCTTTTTTTAAGCTTTTATACTCCTCGCTTTCACGTATTGTTTTTTCTAATTCATAAGCGCTGTCATAAACATTAGGCATACGATCACTCCTTTAAACTTACTATAACAAACGTCATAATATATGTATACTATTTTTAAAACTGTATATCAAGTTTCTTTAAATAAGGTAAATAGCTATTTATTAGCATATGTTTGCTTAATTCGCAAACAATAATTATAAGAGGTGATCATTTATGGTAAAAAAATATTCAAAACAATTGCTCGTTCCCGGATTAGAGGAATCTTTAGAAAACCTGAAAACTGAGATAGCCGAAGAGTTTGGTATCTCTTTTAACGCTCAACCCCATCAATCCGCTCAAAAACAAATAGAAAATAAACAAAATAAAAAGCGCTCATAAACTAATGAGCGCTTTTCGATATTAAAATATTTAATTTGGTTTCGTCATCGCTTTTGGATCTACATATTGATCAAATTCTTCCTCGGTTAACAAGCCTAGCTGAACAGCTGTTTCTTTTAATGTAGCATTGTTTTTGTAAGCTGTATTAGCAATTTTTGCTGCATTTTCATAACCGATATGTGGGTTTAGTGCAGTTACAAGCATGAGTGAGTCATTCAAATATGTTGCAATTTTCTCTTCATCTGCTTCAATACCACGTACACATCGTTCATCAAAAGACAACATACCATCAGCTAGCAATTGACAAGACTGTAGGAAATTGTAAGCAATCACTGGCTTAAACACATTTAATTCGAAATTGCCTTGACTTGCAGCAATACCAATCGTCGCATCATTTCCCATAACTTGTGTCACAATCATTGTTAAAGCTTCACTTTGAGTTGGATTTACTTTTCCAGGCATAATTGAACTTCCTGGTTCATTTGCTGGAATCGTAATTTCACCAATACCACAGCGTGGGCCACTTGCTAACCAACGCACGTCATTAGCAATTTTCATTAAATCCGCTGCTAAAGCTTTAAGAGCTCCGTGTGCATGAACAGCTTCATCATAACTTGTTAACGAATGAAATTTATTTGTTGCGGAAACGAAATTTTTTTGCGTAAGTTCACTAACCGTCTCACAAACAAGGTTTGCATATTTTGGATGTGTATTTAAACCTGTTCCAACAGCCGTTCCACCAATTGCAAGTTCTTTTAAATGCTCGATGCTTTCTGTAATCATCTTTTCACCTTTCTCAAGCATCCGGTGCCATCCGCTCATTTCCTGACCTAAAGTGAGAGGTGTTGCATCTTGTAAATGTGTACGTCCGATTTTAACGACTTCTTGAAAAGCATCAACTTTCTCTTTGACACTTTCTTTTAATGTTTTAAGCGCCGGAAGTACTGTATCTTCTAACTTAAGCACAAATGCGATATGCATTGCTGTTGGATATGTATCATTTGAGCTTTGTGATTTATTCACATCATCATTTGGATGAAGGCGTAAATCGCTTCCTCGCTCTTCCAGCCATTTATTTCCGACGTGTGCAAGTACTTCATTAACATTCATATTTGACTGGGTACCGCTACCTGTTTGCCAAACGACGAGTGGAAAATGATCATTCAATTCATCTTCAAGCACTTGATCGGCTGCATAAGCAATCGCCTCTGCTTTTTCTTCTTCCAATAAACCTAATTCGTAATTTGCTTTTGCAGTACTCTTTTTTAAAATGGCAAACGCTTTAATTATTTCAAGTGGCATTTTTTCCATACCAATTGGAAAGTTTTGTTTACTTCTTTGTGTCTGGGCTCCCCAATATTTATCGGCTGGTACTTTCACTTCACCTAATGTATCTTTTTCAATCCGATATGACATATATATTGCCTCCTATGTTTTGTCTATTCTCTTTTATTATAACAAATTTTATACATAATAAAAAAATCACCTACATAAAGGGTGATTTAAAATGTTATGTTTCTTCCGTAATGATATAAAATGAAATATCAATTATTTTAACGATGTTTATATACGTTTTATACTCCAGCTTGTTACTAATATTAATACGTTAAAATACCTCATCATGCTGTTTTTTAGCAACAGTTTAATGATGAGGTGTCTAATATTTCACTATTCATACATATATCGTTTGTATTGTTTGCTCAATTTGATAAATGTTTCCTTATCTCCTCTATCTATAGCTGAATTAATTGCTTCTTTCATTTTTTCCTGATTCCACTTAAAGCATAGTTCATCTAACATTAAACGTGACAATATTTTAACTTCATAAGGTATCTCTCTTTTAGCTCGAAGAACTTTCCCATTATATCGATAATATCGATAAGTGATTTTCTCTTTTTTCATGGAACACACTCTCCTTGTTCCTTTACTTTATTATCTTAAATTTTTCGAATAATTGCAAGGGTAAAAATTGAACTACGATATTTTTTCCTGTGCTTACTTATAATATATGTTAAAAGAAAATTTGTGACTAATTATTTGCTAATAGTATATTTATTTAGTTTGTTCAGACAATTATAATTAAAAAGTGAGTAAAAATATAGTTAAAATGGCACAGATAACGGTAATAATAATGTTTAAACCGATATATGATAAAATAATTGCAACTATCCCACCTACAATACCAATATGGGGCTCATCAGGTTTTACCGTTAAAATACCAGGAAAAATAAGCGCACCTAAAGCTGCATAAGGGATCGCATTCAACCATCGATTGACCCAAGGTTGAAATTGGAAACGATCTACAATAAATGTTGGAATAAATCTAGGAACCATCGTTACAATTGCCATTCCAAGAATGATTAAAATAATCATGCGTGCTCATCCTCCAGAAAATAAAGACCACTTAAACCACCGATGACTGTGCCGAAAACAATCGCCCAACCTTCACTCACTCATAAACTGACTACAAATAGTATTAACAAGCATCGCTACAATCGCAATACAGGCAATCTTAACTTCTTTTTTAACAGAAGGAATTAATAATCCGATAAACATCGCATATAAAGCAATTCCCATACTTTGACTTAATCGGTGGGGAATAATCTCACCGAATACCCCACCGAGCAAAGATCCTGCTATCCAAGAAAGATAAGCAGTTATAAACAGTGCTAAATAAAAAAATACGCCATAATAATGTTTAGCTTTCTCTTTATTTAATGACGAAACAGCAAAAGATTCATCAGTTAATCCGAAGGACAACGGAAATTTATACTCTAATGGTATTTGCCGCATCTGATTCATAAAAGATAAGCTCATAATGAAATGACGAAAATTAAGGACGAATGTTGCAACAATAATTTCAATCGCACCAGTTCCAACAGCAATCATGTTAGTTGCCATCAACTGACTTGCACCAGCATAAACGAGTACGCTCATAAGTGTTAACTCAACCAGTGTCATGCCAGACTGTTTTGCTAATACCCCGTAAGCGATCGCAATTGGTAAATAGCCAAACATAATCGGAAGACCGACTGTTATACCTCTTTTGATCATTAAAAAACGTTGATTCGTCACGATCTATCACCCTAACGAATGATTTAACGATCTTGCTCTGTCAAAACGAGTGGGCCATCTTTCGTAATCGCTAACGTATGTTCATATTGAGCCGAACGTCCTTGATCAACTGTACGAGCCGTCCATTGATTACTATCCATTTTACTTTGCCAACTACCTTCATTAATCATCGGCTCGATCGTAATAACCATACCTTCTTTTAACCGTAAACCTTTATTCGGTTGGCCAAAATGAGGAATGTGTGGGGGTTCATGAATAGTCGGTCCGATCCCATGCCCAGTAAATTCTCTAACGACAGAAAAACCTTCACCTTCCGCATACGTTTGAATAGCATGTCCGATATCACCAATTCGATTGCCAACTTGCGCTTGCTCAATTCCTTTATACAATGATTTTTTCGTAACATCTAATAAACGTTGACCATCCTCATCAATGTCACCGACTGCATATGACCATGCAGAATCTGCCAGACCACCTTGGTAGTTGACGACCATATCAATTGTTACGATGTCACCATTCTTTAATGGTTCTTGACGCGGAAAACCGTGACATATTTCGTCATTAATAGAAGCACACGTTGCATATGGATATCCATTAAAACCTTTTTGTTCAGGCGTTGCACCGTGTTTTTTAAGAAACTTTTCGACAAACGCCTCAATTTCCATCGTCGTAATACCTGGTTTTATCATTTTGGCAATTTCTTTGTGGCATTGTACTAAAATATCTCCAGCTTTTTGCATTTGTGCAATTTCGCGTTTACTCTTTCTTGTAATCATCGACTGTCTCCCTTTCTATTACTACATGAACAGTTTTTTAAGTGCATCATAAAATAATAATATCATTAAAAAGCAGAGGGAAAATATCCTCCGCTTTTTTAATATAACACATTTAAATATAATGAGATGCATTATATATTTTGCCATTTTCTATATTTGTTTCATCTGTTAAAATATCGACGAGAATACTTCCAATATGACGCGGATTTTTCAGCTGATGATCTTCTTTATACTGTTTAAATGTATCAACTTCAATAAATGCCTCACGACTACTTGATCTAATCGTCTCTTGCATCGCTGTATCCATGATGCCTGGACTAAAAGCGAATACTTTATGACCTGTTTTTAACTCAGATTGCTCTAAAGCTACTGTTTTTGTATACATGTTAATACTCGCTTTAGTACTACAATAAGCACTCCATCCATAAACAGGTCTTGTGGCTGCACCGGAAGTGACCGTTACAGCATATAAATGAAAGTTTTGCTCTGTCGCTTGTTTTAAAAAGTAATTCGTCATCAGCATCGGGGCTACTGTATTTACATGGATGTGATGAACTAAATCCTCACGATTAATATTTATAGATTTGTCAATCGGCTCTAGTGCTGCTGCGTTATTAATTAAATAAAGTGTTTCGATATCAGTCTCATTTAAACGTTCGCTTATCGCTTTACAAGTTTTTTCAACAGCTTGTATATGACTTAAATCACATGAATAATGTGTGTATGGGATTTTATGTTCATCTGCAACTGTTTCCAAATGTTTATTAGGTGATCGAGAGATACCGAATACATGAATATTAGACTCTAGTAATAGTTGAGCAGTCGCTTCTCCTAATCCCCTTGAAGTGCCCGTAACAATCGCTAATCGCATACGCTCACCTCTCTCCTTCCACTTAACGATCAGTTCTTGCCTACTTCATCCCAGTAATAAGCTAATGTTTTCATACCTTTTTCCAAACTGTTTAATGGAAAACTTTCATTTGGTGAATGTAGACGATCTTCTGGCGTTCCAAAGCCCATTAAAATAACCGGGATATTATATATATCATCGATCCATTCAACAACCGGAATCGAGCCTCCCATTCGAACGAATACGGTTTCTTTTCCAAACGCTTTCGTATAGCTTTTAGCTGCTTTTTGAATCAATGGATGATTTGGATCAACTTTATATGCCTTCGCTGATGATGCTTCTTTTTTAACATCGACAGAAACACCTTTTGGCACATGATTATATATGTGTGTTTCAAGCAATTGTTGAATGCGTTCAGGGTCTTGATTTGGAACGAGCCGACAAGTTATTTTAGCCGTAGCAGTAGATGGAATAATTGTTTTTGATCCTTCACCTTGGTATCCACCGTACATACCGTTAATTTCCAAGGTTGGTCGAGCCATTGTATGCTCTTTTGCCGTATATCCTTCTTCAGGAGCTGTTTCAGTAATTCCGGTCGTCTCGACATAATCTTCCCCATCGATATGAGCGATTAATTGCCTTTCATCATTAGTCAAATCTTCAACCTCGTCGTAAAAACCATCGACAGTAACGACTTCATTCACATCTTTCATCGTTGATAAAATATGTGCTAAAGCCATAGCTGGATTTTTTACAGCTCCTCCATAAATGCCTGAGTGCACATCATGATTCGGACCAGTTACAGTCACTTCTAGGCCTGTTAATCCTTTTAAACCATATAAAATCGTCGGTTGATTATCCGCGACCATTCCCGAATCGGAAATGACAGCAAAGTCTGCATGGTACAATTCTTTTTTAGCGAGCAGTGTGTCATATAAATGCTCACTTCCAATTTCTTCTTCTCCCTCAATGCAAACTTTCACATTTAAAGGGAACTTTCCTTTCGTCTTAAAGTAAGCCTCAAACACAGCTAAATGCATGAACACTTGTCCTTTATCATCACTTGCACCACGTGCATATAAACGACCGTTTCTTACATCCGGTGAAAAAGGCTCGCTTTTCCACTCATTTAGCGGATCTACTGGTTGTACATCATAATGTCCATATATTAAAACAGTTGGAGCATCTTCACCCGCTTGATTATATGCCGCATAAACAATCGGGTGTCCACCTGTATCATGTTGTTCAACAGTTTCAAACCCGATATTTTTTAAATAATCTTCCAAAAACTGCGCCGCCCTTCTAACATCATCATTATGTACAGAATCGGTGCTTACACTTGGAATAGCTAAAAAATCATTTAATGTTTGTAAAAAGTCATCTTTATGTTCTTCTAAATATTGAATAACTTCTTCACTCAATACTACGTCCCTCCTTTTTTATTTATTTTACCATATTTAAAAACGAGTGTTCATTTAGAAATGAGACACTCGTTTTAATCATATCATTTACTATTTATTTTGTGGAAATAATCGCTCAATCATATTACCAATTTGATCAAACATGCCACGAACAGGTTTTCCTTCATTCATATCATTAATGTAATTGTTCGTTAAATCTGCAAAATCAGGATTTGTTGTGACAAACACATTATCAATATCGTTATCGACGGACTGAACAATATCGGAAATTTCATCTTTGACATCATCTGTTAGCTCTTGACCTTCATCATCACGCTGATTCATGTCCCGATTATCATCTTGTTGATTATTTTGACCATCTGCTCGATCTCGGTCATTATCTAAAACAGCTGCAACATAAGCATTGTTATTTGTTGTTAATACGTAAGCATAATCGATTTCATCGACTTCGTCTGTAATTTTTTCTGCTGCTTCCTCAGAAACATCATAACGATTTTCATTGTCATGAGTGCCTCTTTGATGATCTGTTTCGCCATGACGATCGCCTCTGTTATCTCTATTGTCCCGCTCGACATTATCACGACGATCCTCTGTTCTATCCCACGTATTTGGTCTGTCTTTTGTTTGATCATTATATCTTGTTTGTTCAACATTAGGATCGCGATCATTTGTACGTCCTTCTTGGTTATACGTTTGACAACCCATTAAAACTAAAACAATCGCAATACCAATACTTATTAATTTTAAACGCATAAATTTTCCTCCTTCCTGTTTTATTTTTAGTATGCAACAGCAAGGAGGTTTTATACTTTAATCAATGAGTGGCTTTATCTGGCAATATGTCCATTATTATTTTCGAGAACTTGAGTGAAAAACGGACAAACTAATGGTAATGGATATGAAATAACATGTCATGACCCTTGATTTGAGGAGGGGAAATAAATGCCAGATTATAATAAAACATTATACTATACGTTATGGGGTCAGTGGGATGATTTATTAGTGCTTATGATCCGCACTAAAGATGATATATTGTCAAAAAAAATTCAATACTTTCTTAATGCTTATCATTATTCACCCGATCGCGATGTCATTTTAAAATCCCACGATGACTTACTTTATTATGTTGATCATGCAATGCGACAACTGCCTCAAACGACAATGTATTTATGATTAAACGTGCATTTATAAATGCACGTTTAATCATAAATCAATGATACCGAGTTTTTCGAAAGGATGTAAAAAAGCTTCTTTATTGTCTGCATAAAAAACGAGTGGTGACTTTAATGTTGCAAAATTTATAGGTCCTATACGACCTTTAATATTTAAATGAGTTTTCACATCATACAACTCCCAAGAGGTATGTGAAAGTGAACCTTTTATAAGACACCCGCGATGAATAAAATAAAAACGATACCTTTCCGTTAGCCATTGAGCAAGCGCATGAACATTTGTCTGAAGTTTCTTTTTCGGTACATATGTTGCGCGAACGTCTAAAAATGGCATCTCTTTATGAATGCGATACGATGATGCAGAAATTCCCGAACCATCTTGTTGCATCGACATTTTCGCCTGCATGAAAGGTAATGAAAAAAGGCGCGCACCGAAAACAGCTAAAAAATTGTTTACATCTAAAGAGAAGAAATAAACACCTGGTTTATGACGCAAATGAACATAAGTTCTTACATTTAATTGCATAAATGGTGGAAAAGACATCTTTTTTGGCATCGCTCTAAACCGACTGCTAGTTGCTTTAAATAATACAATCGTAAGCCATGCTTGGCCTTTAAAAGTATCGATGGAAAACGGGCTCGGAATAAGTGGCTGAAGTAAATGGTGAGCTACAGGCCAATGACAAAACAATATATGATGCCACTCTTGGCGAGCAAACCACGGATAACGCGTCATCATTCATTCTCCTCATCGCTCGCTTGATGATAATCGTAATAATAATCAATCGGTACAAACAAACCAACACGACCGTAATCATCATGATCAAGTGCTGCAAATACGACACCGATAACTTTGCCTTCTTTATTAATGATCGGACTTCCACTATTTCCTCGGTAAATTGGTGCCTTAATCATTAAAACATCTTCATCCCAATCGCGAAGACGCATGTAGTCGATGATCTTTCCTTCATTTGCAATACCTTGAAAACTTAACGGATTACCGATAAATTCAACACGCTCAAGGTATGATACATCTGCTTCTTGTGCAAGTGTCAAATAAGGGACGTCGCTTGCACTTGTCTCAACAATAGCTAAATCAATCATTGGATACGTATGTGTAACTGTACCTGTAAACAACCCGTCATTTGGAAAGGCAACTGTTACTGTTTCCCCCCCTTCAACCACATGATCATTCGTTAAAATCGTTCCTTCATCAGAAATAGCAAACCCTGTTCCTTTCTGATCTTCTGTTTCAATGACAACAACTGCTTTTTTATACGCTTGGATATGATCTTTTGTTGATAATTGAGCTGATTGTATTAAAAAATTAATGGCTGGGATGGAAAGTGTTTTTGGCAAAAGCGCGACAACATTTAAAAACATAACAATAGCGATGAGCCAGAAAACCCATTTCGGAAATGGTCGCCTCTTCTTTGGGACTACCTCGCGATTTAAAGCTTCTTTTTGCGCCTTTTGAATAAGTTCAAACATTTCTTCATCAGTAATATCTTCAATTAAATCATCATCAATGATATCTTCATCATGTTTATATTTTTTATCCATATGTGTCTCCATCCATCATTAAAGAGCAGTTCCTAATCGACGGTGCTCTGCTTGTTGCATATGATACATGTCATAATACAATCCTTTATGTTGTAAGAGCTCTTTATGATTGCCACTTTCTTTAATCATACCATGATCGAGAACGAAAATGGAATCAGCATCTTGAATCGTTGAAAGACGGTGAGCGATGATTAAAGTTGTGCGTCCTTTTTGTACAACGTCTAAAGCTTTTTGAATGAATCGCTCTGTTTCCGTGTCAATATTTGCAGTTGCTTCATCTAAAACTAAAATAGACGGGTCAAAAGCTAACGCGCGAGCAAAAGATATTAACTGTCTTTCGCCACGGGATAACATCCGTCCCCCTTCTGATACTACTGTTTGATAACTGTTTTCTAATTGTTCAATAAACGTATTAGCACCTACCATTTTCAATGCTTCAATAGCCTTCTCTTCCGTAATCGACGGATCATTCATCGTGACATTAGAGATGATTGTTCCTGAGAAAATGAAAGGATCTTGTAAAACAATTCCTATGTGACGTCTCACTTGTTGGCGTGATAATTTCTTGATCGGATACCCATCAATATAAATGTCCCCTCGTCTAGGATCATAAAAGCGAAGGAGTAAATTCATAATTGTACTTTTCCCTGATCCTGTATGCCCAACGAAAGCAACAGTATCTCCTTGCTTTACAGAAAAAGTTATATTTTTTAATACGTCATTTGTACCATCGTATGCAAAAGATACACCGTCAAATAAAACATCTCCAGCGTAACGTGGAAGTGGCGAATGATCGATGTTTTCTCCTTCATAATCCATAAATTCAAAGACACGGTTGCCAGCAACTCTCGCTTGTTCAACTAACGGTAATTGATTAACAATATCGTTTACAGGTTCAAAGAGACGTGTGATATAATCTATAAATGCATATAACATACCAATCGATATAACACTTTCAGGTTGGAGAGAAAATGAGCCGAAATACCAAATAAATGCAACAAACGTCAAATTGCGAAAAAACGATACTAAATTAAATGACGTAAGTGCACTTAATGTTACAAGCTTTCGCTCATACGTAAAATGGCGATGATTTAAAACGTGAAATTCATCCTTCACACGTTTTTCCTGTCGAAAAGCTTGGATAATTGGCATGCCTTGAATCGCCTCATTAATATACCCATTGATTTGACTAACCATTTTTCTAATGACTGTATGATATTTTGTTCCGTAATGTTTATACAATTTCATCCACCCAAAAATTAAAGGGACGATAAATAAACATAGCATTGCAAGCTTGGTATCTAAAATAAATAAAGCGACAAAAATACCTACCATATAAATAACGCTCGTAACGATAATTGAAAGCACACGTTCAAACAAATCACGAATGGCTTCTGTATCGTTTGTAATCCGAGAAACGACACTTCCGGCAGGTGTATCGACATAATATTGAATAGGTAAGCGTTGGGCATGGGCGAAAATATCGTTGCGCATTTTTTGGACAATTTGATTAGACGATTTTTGTAACAAATACGTCTGAAAATATTGAAAAATACCTGCTATAAATAGTAAAACAACATATAAACCTAACAATAACATAATCGGCTTTTGCTCCGGTTTAAAAAACGGATAAATATCAGTTAATGAAAGCTTTTTTGCCGTAAATGATTGTTCATCTCCACCAGAGTGAACTGATAACGTATTTTCTTCTATACGTCGTTCACCTTGTAATGGGACGCGATCATGTACGATGTAATAATTTTTATCAACTTGTAAAATCGTTATTTGCTCACCTTTAGGATCATTAAATGCTAAACGATCTCTACGTTTATAAGTTTTTCCTTCATATGTTGCCGTATACTTATCTTCTTCTAAAACTTCATACCACAATCCTTCGACACCGAGAATATGGTGATCAATGATCGTTTTAGCGATAAGTGGGCCAACTAACTCTAAGGCAACAGCAATGATTAAACAAATTAAGCCTATGATAATCCCGCGTTTAAACGTTAATAAATAATTAAAAAGTCTTTTTTCTGTAGAGGTTTTCATTTACTCATCACCCCTTGAGGAACTGCTGCTGTTCATATTGTTGTTTATACCAGCCGTCATATGCTAACAGTTGTTCATGTGTACCTTCTTCAACAATTTTTCCATCCTCTAAAACGATAATATGATCTGCATGCACAACAGCTGATAAACGGTGAGCAGCAATTAAAGTTGTTTTATTTTTCCGATTGTTTCGAATGTGATTAATGATTTTTGCCTCAGTTTTCCCATCAACAGCGGATAAAGCATCATCTAATATTAAAATGGCCGGATCTTTAATAAATGCCCGAGCAAGTGCAATTCTCTGTTGTTGTCCGCCAGATAACGTCACACCACTTTCACCAACCATCGTATCTAACCCATTTGGCATTTCTTGAATGTCGTCTAAAAAATGAGCGTTTTCAAGGGCACGATAAATTTCTTCATCTGTAGCATGATCTTTTCCAAATCGGATGTTTTCTCGAATGGTTTTTGAAAACAATGTTTGATCTTGGGGAACGTAGCCTATAAATGATCGTAACGTTTGTAAATCAATGTTACTTAAATGTTCATGCCCAATTTTAATGTGTCCGCTAAAGTTTGGATATTGTCTGAGCAACAATTTAAACAATGTTGACTTGCCAGCGCCAGTTTTGCCTACAATACCAATTGTTTCACCGCTATTTATTTGTAAAGATATATCTGTTAACTGCATTACTTCTGATGAAGGATAAGAAAATGATACGTTAGTGAACGTAATTATATCTGGGGCTAGTTGTTTAACAGCTGTTCGTTTATTTTGAACATCTGCTTCATAGTCGAGTATTTCATTGACACGATCGATTGATGCATTTCCCCGTTGCATAATGTTAATGAGCTCACCAATTGCAAACATCGGCCAAATGAGCATCCCTAAATATATATTAAATGTCGCTAAATCGCCAAGGGTTATTTGATTTTCAAAAACAAGTATTGTTCCATAACCGAGTCCAATTGTATAAGCGAGCCCGACTAAAATCTTCATCGTCGGCTCAAATAAAGCATCTATTTTCGCGACAGCTAAATTTTTTTCATATACATTTTCTGTCATCGATTGAAAATGTTTTTCATCTTGTTTTTCTTGTACATACGCCCGAATGACTCGCACACCCTCAATTGATTCAAGTACTTCATTATTAAGCGTCCCAAAAGCAGCTTGTGCGTCCATAAACCGTTTATGTATGATTGCACCATATTTATTCATTAAAATACCCATCACAGGCAAAGGAATAAGCGCTGCACATGTAAGTTTCCAATTAATAGTAAAACCCATCATCGCAATGATCATAAGCATAAATGTCGATGAATCAACTAATGTTAAAATACCGAAACCACCTGTTAAAGAAATCGCTTTTAAATCATTCGTCGATCTTGCCATTAACTCACCGGTTCGATAATTTTCGAAAAAAGGTGGTGACATTTTTAAAAAGTGATGCATCAAACGACTGCGCATCCATCGTTCTAAAATGACAGCCCCTCCGAATAACGTATAGTCCCATAAAAAGCCAATAACGTAATAAGTTATCATAACGATGATGAAAAAAATTAAAATGGTCGTTAATAATTCACCAGTTAATGTCTCAAATTGAATATGGTCAATCGTATATCCGGCAATTTTAGGTGGAATAAGGCCTATCGCGCTCGCTGTTATTAAAGCTGATATTGCAAATAAATATCGTTTCCAATAATATTTAAAAAACCAACTTAATTTTTTAAACACTTGAAACAACTAATCACCTCGTTTTTTTATACAGATTAAAAAAACACGCGTTTAACACGCATGTAGACGTTTAAAATATTCCATATTTATTAAGATTGATAAGTAGCTTCGATAATTATAGTATTTAGAAAATTAAAAGTCAATAAAAAATTAACACATTATGTTTACATGTTTAAATCATGTATGATGATTAGGAAATATTTATTTAAAAAATGATATGAAGGAGCATTAAAAAGTAAAGGGTTAATGAAGCATATAAATGAACGAGGCGACGTGTTCCTGTTGCTTTCGCTTGACGCATATAACCACTAATGATAACAATTAGCAGTAAAAAAATTGCCATAAGACCGCTAATCATTTTATAGTTTGAAAAAAGAGCAGCAAATCCAAATTTATATACAATAAATAGAAAATGCAAAATGATAAAAACGAAACCAATCGTACCGATCAACAAATGATGCGGCATAATTTTTCGAGCTACTTTAGCTAATTTAATCCGCTCAGTGCGATTTGTAAGGCTTCGAATTTTTGAAAAGATCGCATGAATATTCCAATTGAATAATATAAACATAAGACCGAACAAGCCGAGAATAGATACATATAAATCAAAGCTATTCATAAAAATAACATCTATAAAAGCATACAATAGTAATAGGAGATTTAATATAAACCAATAATTCATTGTTATCTTCTCTTCTAAATTAAAATTTATGACACAAATATGTTTGTGAATACTTTTTTCTTTAATATAAATAAATTTATATTTTCAAAAAACAGCTTTTTAAAAGCGTCCCTTTTCGTGTTTTTTATGTGAGTTTTTTACGTCTTAAATTAACCCAAAGGCAAATGATGCTAAAGATAGCTAGCATTATAAATCCAAAAAAGTAACTTCCTGTGAAATCTTTCACAATTCCAAGTACGATTGGTGGGAAAAATCCGCCGATTCCACCTGCCGCACCTACAATCCCTGTGACGGCACCTGTGTTTGACGGAGAGACTAGCGGAACGAGTTTGAAAACGACACCGTTGCCTATTCCAGCAATAGCAGCTATCATGAGACAAAAGATAGTGAATAAAATAATATGATCTTTAGAAAATGCTAACAATGCTGCAGAAACTGCAACAATTGCAAAAACAATAGATAACAATTGTTTCGGATCATATTTATCACCGATTAACCCACCGACTGGTCTAATTAATGTGGCAAGCACAACAAACCCTGCTGCTCGCTGTCCCGCATCAATCGCTGTTAGAGAAAATAAATCTTGCAACAAAATTGGCAAATAATTTCCAAATGCCACGAATGCCCCAAAAGTCAAAAAGTAAAATAACGATAGCAACCATGTATCTTTATATTTCAAAGCCATCATTGAATCTTTAAGCGTTTTATTTCCCTTTTGCTTACGGTCCTTTGTTCCAAGGAAAAAGATTACAGCCATAATGATAATCGCTATAGCTAAAATACGAAACGCCCATTGGATACTATATGTGGCAACGATCACAGGAACTACTAAACCCGCAATCGCCGTTCCAAAGTTTCCAATACCTGCAATCCCTAACACTAATCCTTGCTTTTCTTTCGGATACCAACCCGAAACGTATGTAATAGCTATGGCAAATGTCGTTCCGGCAACTCCTATAAAAAAGGCAAAAAACATTAAACTCATATAAGAGTTAGAAAAACTTGCACCTATTAATGGAATAACTAAAAACAACATTGTGATCGTATATACTTTTCTTCCGCTATACTTATCAGATATAACCCCAAGCGGGATACGCATAATTGATCCAAGAATAACTGGAACAGCTACTAATATACTCGTTTGTGTTGATGTTAAATTAAATATTTGTTCAATATCTTGAGCCATCGGTGAAAGGATCGACCAGATCGTAAATGAAACAGCCATGGCAATTGTTGATAAAACGAGAGCGGATGTTCGTCCCTTTACTTGTTGCATAACGTTATCCTCCTTCAATTCAATCAATCAATTTTATCCATTAAGTGATTAACGCTTATATTGAAAGTTTTACCACTAAAATAGCTTATCTAAACTTCCTATCTTCCCAAAAGATCGCGAAGAAATAGCGATCTCTTGGGAAAGATTTGGCATCTATATTATGTTTTACTTTACATATAAATATTCGATTTTATATCACATGCCTTTTCTTTCTAAACGTCGATAAATGACATAATTTCTCTTTAAATATGCTAAAGGTAAACTAAATACGTGAACGAGTCGAGTAAACGGCCATACAACAGCAATACCGTAAAAGGAAACGATATGAATTTTAAACCAAAGTGGCACAGATGCCATTAATTCTGGTTGTACATTAAAAATAAATAACCCACGCAACCAAGGCGCTATCGTCGTTCGGTAATCGAAGCCATTTGTATCTATATTTAAAAATGTTGCCGATAATCCAGATAATATAACGATAAGGAGGAAAAATAATGTAATCCAATCCCCTTTAGACGAAGTCACTCGTATACGTTTAACAGAGAAACGCCGGTAATAGAGCATGACTAAACCGATTAAAGCAGCCAATCCAGCCGGGATGCCAAAAGTTAAAGCAACAACATGGTACGCATCATGTGTAATCCCGATCGCTTCATAAAAGCTAACAGGGACGATTAAGCCTAAGAAATGCCCACCAAAGACGAATAAAATGCCCCAATGAAATAGTTGTGATCCAATTTTTACACGTTTTTTCTCCAAAAATTCACTCGTTTTTGCTGTCCAACCAAACTGATCTGTTTGATATCGATAAATGTGTCCGCCGATAAAAATTGTTAAAACAATATACGGAAAGACGCCCCATAAGAGGATATCAATTGCATTCAACGTATGTTCACTCCTTTTATTCCGTTAAAACAAGAGTGCTGCTTTCAATCGTCGCAAATAATGCATCAAACAAATTTACGTAATTTGTTTCAACTTCAGTTAATTTTGTATACATCACTTCAATATTTTTTTTATAATAACTTAATAAGTTATAACTTACTTGAAGTGGTACTTGTGCACAAAACTCTAACATTAACGGAAGATAATCTGGCAATTCTTTATCAGTCATTGAAAAACCAGCCTGCTTATAATATTGTTTAATCTTTAGTAATTCTAATCCGCGTTCTCGTTGTTCACCAAAATTTAAATACGTTACATAAAAATTTGTTACTTTGCTGAAATCAAAATATTCAGTATAATATTCAACTACTGTTTCATAAGATAACTCTTCAATATTGTTAACAAATGTATTTAAATGTCTTTGCACTAACGGTATATCAAGTTCAGTGAGCGCTTCTTTAACGTCTTTTAGTTGCGTAAACATTGCTTTTGTTGGATATCGCATAAATGATGATATCAGTTGATAGCTCATTTGAATATTTTGTTCATCCATTATATTACCCCCTTATGAAGGGAACCCGGTGTTAAAACATAACCCCACAGCTTCCAGGCCCACCTTCAAAGTCTAATCCACATATACCTTGACCGAGATAAGCGTCGCTCGTTTCTTCCTTATGACTTTTTGGAATTATGAACCGATCTTCATATTTAGCAATCGCTAAAATTCTAAACATCTCTTCAACTGACTGTTCATTAAGTCCCAAATTATGAAGGCGTGATTTATCAAACGTACCTTCCCTTCCTGTTTGCTTAGCACGCATATAATTGCGCATAATAGCCATTTTCTTTAAGACTGTACGAATATGTGACGTATCTCCTGCCGTTAATAAATGGGCTAAATATTCTATTGGAATTCTCATCTCATCGATGGCAGGGAAAATATCATCTGGATCAGCTTGACTACCTTTTCCTTCAATGACGTTCATCACCGGACTTAATGGTGGAATATACCAAACCATAGGCATTGTTCGATACTCTGGATGTAAAGGAAGAGCAATTTTCCAATCAATAATCATTTTATAAATTGTAGACTTTTGCGCTGCTTTAATCCAATCATCAGGAATTCCTTGTTTTTTCGCTTCTTTGATAATATCTGGATCATGTGGATCTAAAAAAACACCTAATTGTGCTTGATATAAATCCTTTTCATTTGGTACTGAAGCCGCTTCTTTAATGCGATCAGCATCGTAAAGCATAACGCCTAAATAACGTATTCTTCCGACACACGTTTCCGAACAAATCGTTGGTTGACCATTTTCAATCCGTGGGAAACATAAATTACATTTTTCTGCTTTATTTGTCTTCCAGTTAAAATATACTTTTTTATATGGACAAGCTGTTACACAATGACGCCATGCCCGACATGCATCATGATCAACGAGGACAATGCCATCTTCATCGCGTTTATACATTGCCCCTGATGGACATGACGATACACACGATGGATTTAAACAATGCTCACAAATCCGTGGTAAATACATCATAAAGACGTCTTCAAATTCTGTTTTAATCGATTCTTCCATTTGAACGACGTTAGGGTCGCGGAGCCCTGTAATGTGGGCTCCAGCAAGGTCATCTTCCCAGTTAGGTCCCCACTCGATATCCATAAAATCGCCAGTAATAGCAGATTTTGCTCGAGCGACTGGTTGATGTTCTTGTTTTGGGCTATCGATTAACGTTTCATAATCATAATCCCACGGCTCATAATAGTCATCAATTGTTGGCTGATATGGGTTGTAAAATAAATTTAATAATCGATTTGCTTTACTACCTGATTTTAAACGTAATTGTCCTTTATGAAGTTCCCAACCGCCTTGATATTTCTCTTGGTTTTCCCATTCTTTCGGATAACCAATACCTGGCTTTGTTTCGACATTATTGAAATACATGTATTCTGCACCAGGGCGATTCGTCCACGTATTTTTACATGTGACACTACACGTATGACATCCGATACATTTATCTAAATTCATAACCATTCCAATTTGCGCTTTAATTTTCAAGCCAATCAACCTCCTCAAGTTTGCGAATAATAACATTTAAATCACGCTGATTTCCAGTTGGCCCGTAATAGTTAAATCCATAGCTTAATTGGCCGTAGCCACCGATCATATGTGTCGGTTTTATGTGAATACGTGTCGGGCTATTATGTGTTCCACCACGTGTTTTTGTTAAATCTGTGCCAGGCACATGAATATGTCGATCTTGCGCGTGATACATAAATGCTATTGTTCGTGGAATGCGATGTGAAACGACAGCACGAGCAACCACAACGCCATTTCGATTGAAACATTCAATCCAATCGTTATCTTGAACATCAATTTCAGCAGCATCATCTTTATTGAGCCATACAGTCGGGCCACCTCTGAACAACGTTAGCATCGGTTTGGCATCAAAATACATACTATGGATCGACCATTTATTGTGCGGTGTTAAGTAATTCAATGTAATTTCTTTTCCTTCGACTTTAGGTCGTTTGGACATAAATGGTGTATGATCTAACATAGGTTTGAAAATCGCTACGGCCTCACCAAATTCATGCATCATTTCATGGTCTAAGTAATATGATTGTCTACCAGTAATCGTCCGAAAAGGTATCATCCGTTCGATATTCGTTGTAAATGGTGAATAGCGTCGATTTCCTTTTTCCGAGCCGCTAAACGCTGGCGATGTAATGACTGTTCGTGGTTGAGCTGTTATATCATCGAATGTAAAGAGATCTTGTTCACGTCCGGCCGCAAGATCCTTTAGCTGTAATTGTGTACGCTCTTCTAGTGCTTCCCAAGCTTTTACAGCTGTTTTTCCGTTTGTTGTTGACGAAAGCATAAGCACAGCTTCACTTGCATCTTTTGCTGATGAAATATCTGGATAGCCGTCTGCTATACTGCCGTCTTTTATGACCCCAATGGTTTGCTTTAGTTGCTCATATTCATCTTCCATATTCCAGTGAATGCCAATGGTACCGTATGGCTTAGTTGCGACATTTGGTCCAACTGAAATCATTTTTGCATACGTATTTTTATAATCATGTTCAATGACATGAATTTGTGGCATTGTTTTGCCGGGAATCGGTTCACTTTCGCCTCTAGCCCAATCTTTAATTTCTCCAAAAGGTTGAGCCATCTCTTGTGTTGTATCATGCATAAGCGGCGTTGCGACGACTTCTTTCATTGGTTCTAAGTCAAGTTCTTTTGCTAATTGTGAGATTCCTTTCGCTAATTCTTTAAAAATATCCCAGTCTGACTTTGATTCCCATGGAGATGCAATAGCTGGATTAAATGGATGAACGAATGGATGCATATCTGTACTTGATAAATCATGTTTTTCATACCATGTTGCTGCCGGTAAAATGACATCTGAATATAAAGCTGTTCCTGACATTCTAAAATCTAAGTTGACTAATAAATCGAGTTTTCCTTCAGGTGCTTCATCGTGCCACTTAATTTCTTCTGGACGTAAACTTTCTTCATCATCGTTTAACAAGCCGTGTGTTGTACCTAGCAGATGTTTTAAGAAGTATTCATGACCTTTTCCGGAGCTAGAAATTAAATTGGCTCGCCAAACGAACAATGTTCTTGGGAAATTTTCCTCTGAATCAGGGTCTTCTATCGCAAATTTTAATTGTTTATTTTTCAACTGCTTGGCAACAAATCGTCCGATATCTTCTGCTGATTCATAGCCATTTTCAATCGCTTCTTTATAAAGATCGATACCATTTTTATCAAATGTTGGATAAGATGGTAGCCATCCGAGTCGTGCCGCTAGCACGTTGTAATCACCGTAATGTTCGTAGCGAGGTTTATCGACAGTTGCTGCTGTCAATTCGCTAACAGGAATTTCTTCATATCGCCATTGATCTGTTGCAAAGTAAAAGAAAGATGTTCCATTTTGTAATTTCATTGGACCTTGCCAGTCTTTTGCTGTTGCGATCGTGTTCCATCCTTCAATTGGGCGTAGTTTTTCCTGTCCGACATAATGCGCCCAACCTCCGCCGTTGACACCTTGAGCACCGACTAAAATGACAAGGTTAACGACAGCTCGATATATCGTATCAGAGTTATACCAATGGTTAATCCCTGCGCCAACAATAATCATTGAGCGGCCACCTGTGTCAATGGCATTTTGAGCAAATTCACGAGCGATTCTTATCACTTGTTCTTTTGGAACACCAGTAATGTTTTCTTGCCACCCCGGTGTAAAAGGTACATCATCATCGTAAGAAGTAGCTGCTTCGCCACCAATACCGCGATCAATGCCGTAATGAGCTAACATTAAATCGTAAACAGTTGTCACATAAGTTGTTTCACCATCCATTTCAACACGCTTGACAGGTACAGCACGTTTTAATACTGAACGTGTATCTTCATCAAAATACGGCATATCTATTGTTAAGACATCGTCTTCTTCGCCTAAGAAGCTTAGCAACGGCTCTATATCTTCTTCTGTTTGTTCATCGATTAGATTTAGATTCCATTTTCCTTGTTGATCCCAACGTGAACCCATTGTTCCTTGAGGAATCGCAAAATCCTTCGTCGATTGATTGTACATCGCTGACTTCCATTCATTGTAATCAGAATGAATACCTAAGTCTTTTGCATGTAGGAAACGATCAGCGACGAAATTATCTTTTGTTTCTTTAAGTCGTACGACAAATGGAAAGTCTGTATATGTTTTCGCATATGATTCAAAATACGGTATCATCTGTTCATGATAAAATTCTTTTAAAATGACATGCCCCATCGCCATCGCTAATGCACCATCAGTTCCTTGTTTAACAGTCATCCAGTCATCGGCGAATTTTGTTGATTCTGCATAATCCGGACTAACTGAAATAACTTTCGTTCCTTTATATCTTGCTTCTACTAAGAAATGTGCATCAGGTGTACGTGTTAATGGAACGTTTGATCCCCAAGTCATAATATAAGATGAATTAAACCAATCAGAGCTTTCTGGAACATCTGTCTGATCTCCCCATATTTGTGGCGATGCCGGCGGTAAATCAGCATACCAGTCGTAAAAGCTTAACATCGGCCCGCCAATTAATGACATAAAACGACTGCCTGCTGCATGACTAATCATTGACATTGCAGGGATAGGTGAAAAGCCAAGATTACGATCTGGCCCATATTTTTTCACCGTGTATAAAGTTGCTGCCGCTACTAACTTTGTAATCTCATCCCATTCTGCACGAACGAGGCCGCCTTTTCCGCGTGCACGCTTATACATATTTGCTTTTTCTGGATTTTCAACAATACTTGCCCATGCATCAAGCGCATCATCATGGTTTTCTAAAGCCTCGCGCCAAAGCATAAGTAATTTTTTCCGAACGTACGGATATTTCACACGCAACGGGCTATATATATACCATGAGAAACTCGCGCCTCTTGGGCAACCACGTGGTTCAAATTCCGGCATATCTGGCCCTGTTGACGGATAATCTAAATTTAAACCTTCCCATGTTACGAGTCCGTCTTTTACATAAATGTTCCAGCTACAAGACCCCGTGCAGTTTACGCCATGTGTACTTCTAATCACTTTATCGTGTTGCCATCGTTGTCTAAATACATTTTCACTTTCACGATGACCAATGTGAAGTTGGCTATGACCGTCTGCATATGTTTCTTCACGCTTCATATATTTTAATTTTTTCCAAAATGGCGTCGATCGTTTCTTTGTCAAAGTCTACCCCTCCGTTTATGTGATAAACAAAGTGTGTTTATCTATTTAACACTAATATAACAGTAGAAAGTACTAATAGCTGTGACAAACGTCACAACTACGGTACAAGTCAGCAATTAGTCATTTTCTGATGAATAAACGTGATATATATCACGTTTATTTAATTACAATAAAAAAAGACATCCATATTGGATGCCTTCATCATTTTAAAAGTCGCTCCACTCTTTAATTATGTTAACGACGTCATCTCTTACTCGCTCGCTTTTAAATGTTTTCATATGATCGATTAATACAGAAGCACTTTGTTGCAGTCGATAAACACTTTTAATAAACGTATGTTTCGATAAGTTTTCTTCTTCTAATACATGAGCAAATTGTTTTTGGTAAAAAGAGCGAGCATTGACGAGTTGGTCTCCTCGACTAGCCGTTAATGACAATGGAATAAGTAACATTGGAATCCTGAGCGCTAAAAATTCAAAAATAGCATTCGCACCTGCGCGAGAGACGACATAATCGGTAATGGCAAATATATCTTTTAACGATTCGTTAACGTAAGCAAATTGTACATACCCTTTTCTCTGTATAGAATGATCGACATTATTTTCACCACATATATGGATAATTTGAAATGATTGAAGTAATTCATCTAAACTTTGTCTGACGATATCATTGATTTTTTGTGAACCAGCACTTCCTCCCATAATGAGTAACACCGGTTTATTTTTATGAAAACCTGTTATAGAAAAACCATGTTCTTTACTTCCCTGTAACAATTCTTCACGAATAACCGGTCCGATATATGTCGTCTTTTTTTCTGGAAGATAGCTCGATGTTTCCGGAAATGTTGTTAAAACTTGTTTAGCAAACGGAACGGCGATTTTGTTCGCTAAACCTGGCGTAAAATCAGATTCGTGAATAATCGTCGGAACACCTCGTAATCGAGCGGCAATAACGACGGGAACGGAGACAAATCCACCTTTAGAAAATACGACAGATGGTTCTTTTTTTCCGATCATTTGCCACGCTTGCATAATACCTTTTAAAACTTTAAACGGATCTTTTAAATTTTCTACAGACATATATCGTCTTAACTTTCCTGTTGATATCGGGTAATAATTCACGTAATCATACGACTTTATTAAACGACGTTCAATACCGTCATGTGAACCGATATAATCGATATTCCATCCTGCTTTTTGAAAAATAGGAATGAGTGCAAGATTAACGATCACATGACCTGCTGTACCACCACCGGTAAACAAAATACGTTTCTCTTTCATCATTTTATACTTCCCTTCTTAGCACTCTATCAATAAACATCATAAACATAACATATCATTTTAAACGATGAAATCATACAATGTATATGTTTAAAATACTATGTAATAACTTATATGATATCGTAACTCATTGTCAAAATATAGCAAACTATAAGTAAGCAACCTTCAAATGAAGGTTGCCTGATAACTTAAACATTATTAAATATACTTACCTTTGGCTATGATTAATGTGTTGGAAAGAAAGCCATTTGTAAAAAGAAAATTATTCCAAACACGTATAAAATCCAATGTACATTTTTTCCTTTACCACTGATTAATTTTAACAACGGATAAGTAATAAATCCAACCGCAATTCCTGTAGCAATACTTGATGTTAAAGGCATCGTTAAAATAATTAAAAAGGCTGGAAATGCTTCATCAAATGTTTTCCAATCAATATTCGCTAAACCACCCATCATTAAACAACCGACAATGATTAAAACTGGGGATGTAATAGCTGGTAAATCAGCAATCGCGCCAATGACTGGTGAAAAGAAAATCGCAAGAGAAAATAATACGGCAACAACGATTGAAGTCAGTCCTGTCCGTCCGCCTACAGCAACACCTGATGTTGATTCAACATAAGCTGTTGCTGGACTTGTGCCAAACATTGAGCCAATTGTTGTCGCTGTTGCATCTGCTAGGAGTGCTTGCTTCACGCGTGGAAATTTACCATTTTTCATAAATCCGGCTTGCTCTGCAACCCCGATCATCGTTCCTGTTGTATCAAAAATCGTAACGAGTAAAAATGCGAACACGACAGTATATAATCCGTGAGAAAATACACCACTTATATCAAGATCAAAAAACACTGGTGCAGGTGGCGTTGAGACGAATTGTGTGAAATTTAACTGTCCTGTCAAATAACCAATCACACCTGTTACGAGCATGCCTATGAATAAGGCACCTTTTACTTTACGTATCATAAAAATTAACGTTATGAACAAGCCGACTAATGTTAATAAAGCAATCGGCTCATGTAAATCCCCTAACCCTATTAAATTTTCCTCATTTGCTACAACGATATTTGACATTTTTAATCCGAGAAATGCAATAAACAGTCCGATCCCGGATGTAATACCGAATTTTAAAGAAGATGGAATTGCTCGAATTAATGTTTCTCGTAGATTTGTTAAACTTAACAATACAAATATGATACCTGACAAAAACACGGTTCCCAAAACGATCTGGTAAGAAATACCGTACGTTGCTACAACAGTTGCAAAATAAGCATTTAAACCCATCCCTGGTGCAATAGCAATTGGGTAATTCGCGAAAAATCCCATATACAATGTCCCAATAACTGCAGTAATAACCGTCGCCATAAACACTTGCTCGAATGGTATACCTGCTGTTGATAAAATAGCTGGATTGACGACAATTATATAAACCATCGTAAGAAATGTTGTAATACCTGCAACAACTTCCGTTCGGATATTAGTGTTATTTTGTTGTAATTTAAATATTTTATCCATTTTTATCCCCTTTTTACGAATATTATTTATTACATATAATATATTATTCGTTTTTTGGTATTTTTGCAATACTTTTGAATAAAATTTAACATAAAAAAACCTCGCTTAATTAACTCAAGCGAGGTTTAGCAAATGTATGAATTATCCTTCTAATAGTAAGTCATATGGATCTTCTAGAAGTTCTTTAATACGAACTAAGAACTGAACTGCATCTTTACCATCGACAATTCGGTGGTCATAAGACAATGCTAAATACATCATTGGGCGTACTTCGATGGAATCATCCGGCATAACGACTGGACGTTTTTGAATAGTATGCATACCTAAAATACCGACTTGTGGTGCATTTAAAATTGGCGTTGAAACTAGTGATCCGAAAATACCACCGTTTGTAATTGTAAACGTGCCACCCTGAAGATCGTCAAGTTTTAATTTGTTATCGCGAGCTTTCGTTGCTAGATCAAGAATTTCTTTCTCAATACCTGCAAAATCTAACTTATCTGCATCACGAACGACTGGGACGACTAAACCATCTTCTGCTGATACTGCTATACCAATATCATAAAACTTCTTAATAACGAGTTCATTGCCTTGAATTTCAGCATTTAGCAATGGAAAATCTTTTAACGCACCGACAACAGCTTTTGTAAAGAAGGACATGAAACCGAGTTTAACACCATGTTTTTCCGCAAACTGATCTTTACGATCACCACGTAATTTCATAATTTCCGTCATGTCAACTTCATTAAATGTTGTTAACATGGCTGCATTATGCTGAGCTTCAACGAGTCGTTTTGCAATTGTCATTCGACGTCGTGACATACGAACGCGTTCAACTGGTTTTTCAAATTCAGTTTCTTCCGCTGTTTCTTTAGCAGGTTGTGTTGACTTTTGCTCACTTTTTGCCTTAGCTGCATCAACGTCTTCTGGTCGAATACGACCGAGTGGATCACGAGGTAATACTTCACTTAAATCGATATTTAATTCACGTGCACGTTTTCTTGCTGCTGGTGATGCAATAACATCTTTTGTATCTTGTGTTTCTGCTTGCCCGGTAGCTGGTGTTTCTTCTTTTTCTTCTTTTTCAGGTTCTTGCTTAGCATCTTCAGCAGTTGAAGATTCGGATGGTGCTGCACCTTCACCACTTTCATCGACTTTAGCGATGACGTCACCAACTTCGACATCTTCGCCTTCTTCGCTTAAGATTTCTGTAATAACGCCTGCATAATCAGTATTAACCTCTAAATTAACTTTATCTGTTTCCAGTTCTAGGATAGGATCTCCTTGATTAACGGTATCTCCGACTTTTACAAGCCATTCTGAAATTGTTCCTTCTGTAATTGATTCTGCAAGTTCTGGTACTTTAATTTCCTTCATTGGAATTTCCTCCCTTTGACGGATTAATTGCTTCTTGAACCACCTGTTCTTGAACGATTCTATGCATGTTAGGATCTCCAACAGATGGTGATGAACGTTTTGGACGACCGACATAACGTAACGTTTGCCCGTCTTTTAATAGCTGTCTTAAGTAATCTGAAACGAAGTTCCAACTGCCCATGTTTTGTGGCTCTTCTTGAACCCAAACAATTTCTTCTAAATTCGGTAACTCTTCAATCTCATTTTCTAATGCTTTTGTCGGGAATGGATAAATTTGTTCAACACGAAGGACACGGAGCCAGTCGAAATCTTCTTCAGACTTCTCTATTGCCTCTTCAATATCTACCATAATTTTTCCACTACCGATTAACAACCGTTTTGCATTTTCTTTATTCACAGCTAGATTCGGTTGTTCTCGTAATGGTTGGAATTTTCCTTCTGTAAACTCTTGAGCCTCCGAAGCAACTCTTTCATTTCTTAATAAACTCTTAGGACTCATAACAACGAGTGGGCGTGCTTCTTCACATCCACATAAAGCAGCCTGTCTGCGCAATAAGTGGAAAAATTGCGCTGAAGAAGTTACATTTGCCACAATCCAATTGTTTTCTGCTGCCATTTGTAAGAAACGTTCTAAGCGAGCGCTAGAATGTTCTGGTCCCTGGCCTTCATATCCGTGTGGCAACAACATAACCATGTTTGATTTATCGCCCCATTTGGCACGAGCCGAGGAAATGAATTGATCAAAAATAACTTGTGCAGCGTTAGCGAAATCACCGAATTGTGCTTCCCAAATGACGAGAGTATCTTGTGAATGGATACTGTATCCATACTCAAATCCAAGGGCTCCAGCTTCGGATAAAGGACTGTTATGAATATCGAAGGATGCTTCAGATTCTTTTAATCCATGCACTGGACAGTATGTTTCGCCTGTTTCAACATCATGTAATACTAAGTGGCGGTGAGCAAAAGTTCCCCGTTCAGTATCCTGACCTGTTAGACGAATTGGTGTACCGTCGGCAACAATTGAAGCATATGCAAGTGCCTCTGCTGCTCCCCAATCGGCTTTTTGACCTTCATCAAGCATTTTTTCACGGCGTTTAAAGATTCTTCCTAATCTCTTAAAACCCGTAAACCCTTCAGGACGTTCAAGTAAGCCATCATGTAAAGATTTAAGTGTTTCAAATGGAATAGCCGTTTCGATGTGGTCAAGATCTCCTTCAAGTTCTTCAGGCATTTCAATCGTATCGATTGAAGGTGTCGGGTTTTCCTTCATGCTGTCGTATATTGCTTGCAAGTCTGATTCTACTTTTTCTTTAAGTTTTGGTAATGTATCTTCTTCAACAATTCCTTCCTCAATCAAACGATCAGCAAAAGAATGTACAACACTTGGATGATTATCGATGTCTTGATAAAGCAATGGTTGTGTTGCACGTGGTTCATCCATTTCATTATGTCCATAACGACGATAACCGACTAAATCAATAACAAAGTCCTTATTGAATGTTTTACGGTATTCATAAGCTAACTTAATTGCTGCGATACATGCAATTGGATCATCTGCGTTCACATGAACGACTGGAATTTCAAAACCTTTTGCTAAATCACTGGCATAACGTGTTGATCTACCCTCTTCTTGATCTGTTGTATAGCCAACTAAATTATTAGCGATAACGTGGATAGTCCCACCTATATGATAGCCAGGAAGTCCGCTTAAATTCAATGTTTCTGCTACAATTCCCTCACCAATAAAGGCAGCATCCCCATGGATTAATACACTAAATGCTTTATCTATATTTTGTTTAGGGTACCCTGTTTCTGTTCGATCATCTTGAGCTGCACGTGTAAAACCTGCAACGACTGGATTAACGAATTCTAGATGAGACGGGTTATTTGCTAATGTAATTCGTGTTGATTTTTCTTCACCACTTTTCACTTCTCTCGTTCCACCAAAGTGGTATTTAACGTCACCTGACCAGCCATAATTAATGCCTCTTGAACCCTCAGAAGGAACTAATTCTTTATCAGGCGAATAATGGAATTCAGAGAAGATTAAATCAACAGGCTTACTTAGTACGTGTGCAAGGACACTTAAACGTCCACGGTGTGCCATTCCCATCATAATATTATCCACTTGATCATCAATGGCATGCTTAACGACCCTATCTAACATAGGGACCATCATTTCAAGACCTTCAATTGAAAAGCGCTTTTGAGCGACAAATGTTTTGTGTAGGAAATTTTCAAATCCTTCTACATGAGCGAGACGATCTAATAGTTGTTTTTTCTCATCGGCTGATAGATCTGCATGATATTTGCCGGCTTCTATGTGTTCTAGCAACCATTTCCGTTCTTCATCATTGTTTACATGATCAAATTCGAAGGAAATCGTTCCTGTATAAATATCTTTTAAGTATCGTACGACATCATAACCGTTATCGACACCTTGTGGTGCATATTCCCATAGCCACGATGCCGGAATGTCACGCAAGTCATCTTCTGATAAACCATAAGTTTCTGGTTTAACTAATTTGGTACCGTCTGTCTCTTTACCAATCGGATAAATATCTGCTTCTAAATGTCCATAACGGCGAATCGCTTCAACAAGTTTAATTGCTGAAGTTATTTTTTTGACGTCATCTAGTGAAGGTGCTTGATCACCATGTTGTATATCTTTCGTTACCTCTGATCGCTTAGGGGCTCCATGTTTTTCAAACAGTTCTTTCATTGATGGATCAACATTTTCTGGATCCTCTTTGTACAATTCATACTGTTCTTCAATATATCCTATATTAGGTCCATGAAACCCTCCCCAGAATCCCTCTAACGATTCCTCATTTTGTGTCACGTCTTATACCCCCATTAGAAGTTAACTTTCTCCGTATGCACGGTCCTAAATCCATTTACCATTATAGAACTGACAGATGAGTTCATCAACTAATATACCCTATTTTTCTACATGACACAACTTACTTAACTAAAGGGTTGCCACGTAAATAATAGATTTCTTTTAACATTTAATAATGGGAAAATTAAAAACGAATGTTTCTTTCATTTTATGCATTTCTTAAGACATTATACAAGCATTAAAATAACAAATAAATTTAGTCCGTCTTAATTCACATATAGCGATTTATCTTGTATAATATAATTTAACTAACGCCTAATGTCTTCTTTTTTGATATGTTGTGAATTTAAAGGAGGATATAATGATGAAACTAGCATTAATTATAGGAGTTATTCTCGTCTTTTTAACGTCTTGCTTAACATCCGCATATGAAGCAAAACCAGGCGTTCCAAAAAAGAATCAATATTAAATAATCATTAAAAAGTAGAGCATGAGTGTCATACTCTACTTTTTTTATTTGCCAATTCTTGAAAATCCTTGTTGACGCATAACCTCATAGATCATAATAGCTACAGCGTTAGATAAATTTAACGAACGCACTTTTTCTGATATTGGTATTTGTAAACAACGCTCTTCTTTTCCAGCGATTAATGCTTTCGGAATCCCGCTAGTTTCTTTCCCAAAAACAAAAAACAATTCTAAATTTAAGTTGCTAAAATCATAATCTGAGTAATTTTTCTCTCCAAAGTTCTCTACATAGTAAAATAAGCCTTTTGGATACGCCTTATACAATTCGTTTATTGAATGATATTCATATACATCTACATGTGGCCAATAATCTAATCCTGCTCGCCGGAGCATTTTGTCATCTGTTGAAAAACCTAAAGGGTGGATGAGATGTAAAGTAGAATTCGTTGCTAAACACGTTCGTGCAATGTTTCCAGTATTTGCTGGAATTTCTGGTTGATATAATACGATATTTAATCCCACTTTTCATTCTCCTTACTATGTTAACGTTCATGAATGTCCGATTTGAAAAAATTTATATTGAATGTACGGTGTCCAAGCCGTTGAATCCTCATACGACCAATACCGATGACGACTATTGTCCGTATGGGCATTTACAAGTGGCATATTGTTTGCATCTTTGCTCACGACAATCGTCGTATGATCCCATCTTCCGTCACCCGAAAAATCATAGCAAATAATATCTCCAGGTTTAAGTTGATCAGCGGACTCAATTTCCTTTCCTTTTAATCCTTCTGTTGAGCCACTTAAATACCATCTAAGTGAATGTGCGACTGCCCAGCTATAACTCCAATTGTTATCTTTATACCACCATCCATGACTTCGATCAGGTACCCCCCGCATTGGAGCTCCACCAGCTAACAAACATTGCGAAACGTAATTTGTGCAATCGACCGAAAAACGATGAAAAGACGGATTGTAACTATTCCACCATCTTTCAGCATATTGTACAGCCGAACGCCGGTCGTAAGAAAAGCGCTTATTATATGAGAGAATGTTTGATTCTTTGAATGCCGGTGTATCTTGTTGTTGGTTGTTATCTTGCTTAAATGAGCAAATTTTATGTTTTATGATTTCTCCATCTTCAAAATAACATTGAACAGGTAAGACACATTCCTCAATGTAAAAATACGCACCTTTTTGTTTCAGGAAAAAGGTTAAGTGCAAATGGTATTGTAATAACCGCTTCCTATCGTAGCACAACTGACGATAAAACCGTCCACTTCCTCTAATGCGGACAATTTCTACTCCGCGTTGTTTACATAAATTTATTTTTCGCATCCACCACTTTTCTTCACTTAACTCACGTGTAAACATATGAAACCATAACTTTTTAAATCGTTCCATTAAACATCCCCCTCAATAATAACTTATGAAGGTGATGCCTGTTACATTGAATGATCATTCAATTTTTCATGTTTTAGCAAATAATGCTTTCGATCAATGCCTCCACCGTAACCGACTAAACTTCCATCAGCGCCAATTACTCGGTGACATGGAACGACAATTGATAAAGGGTTTTTATTCACCGCACCGCCGATGGCACGTGCTGCTTTTGGTCGATTAATCATTTGTGCAACGTCTTTATAAGATACTGTTTGACCGTAAGGAATCCGTAGTAGAGCAAGCCAAACTTCTTTTTGAAAGGTCGTTCCATAAAACGTATGAACGTTAGGAAAGTGAAACGAGCGTTTAGCAAAATAATTGTCCAGTTCCTTTTTTACCCAATGGTCTACTGATGAAGGTTTAAAATAGATATTTTCTTTTATTTTGACTAAATATTTACGCGCTTTTTCTTTAATATCAGCAAAGCTACCAAAGTCGATTCGAACAAGATCATTTTGGTAAGTCATGATCGTGATCGAACCGATCGGTGATTCATATTGATCGTAATAAATCGTTATATATGTCCCCACTTACATCATACTTTCATTGAATGAATTAATTCGTCTTTATGAAATTGTAAGCCTTTTTCCATTTCAACTAATACTTGCTCATCAATTTCACTATTCATCGCTTCTTTAATCGCATTTATCGCTCGTTTTGTTCCTATTTTACCAAGAGCCCAAGCAGCCGTGCCTCGAATCATCGGGCGTACATCTTCTGTCATAACAGCAATTAACTCATCTACAGCTGTCTCATCTTTGTAATGGGCTAAGGCGATAATCGCATTTCGTTGAAGTGGTTTTTTACCACGCCAAAAACCGGCGATATGACCAAATGTTTCTCTAAATTTACGATTAGACATTCGAAGCATCGGTTTAAGTTTCGGTTGAACAACTTCTGGTTCTGGTTCGAATTCTTCATGTAAATGAAAATCGATATGTTTATTACGCGGACATACCATTTGACACGTATCACAACCATAAAGTCTTGTTCCAATTTTACCGCGAAACTCATCAGGCAAATAGTTTTTCGTTTGTGTTAAAAAAGCTAAACAGCGCTGTGCATTAAGTTGACCACCTTGCACAAGCGCACCTGTTGGACAAGCGTCTAAACACTTCCTACAATCACCACAACTATCTTCTACAGGTGAATCCGGTATAAACGGAATATTCGTAATGACTTCACCTAAGTATACGAAGGAACCGAATTCTTCTGTAATAATTGCTGTATTTTTACCACTAAAACCGATTCCAGCTCTTTCAGCAACTGCTCGATCCGAAAGCTCGCCTGTATCTACCATAATTTTACCTTGAAAACTTGGGACTTGCTTTTTAATAAATTCGGTTAATTTTTGCAGGCGATCTCGTAAAACGTGGTGATAATCAATTCCCCAAGAAGCTCGACAAAAAATACCACGTCGATTTTCTTTCGTATTTTTCGGAGGATTTTTCATGCGCGAAGGATAAGCCATCGCAATTGCAATAATTGACTTTGCTTCTTTGAACAATGTTTTAGGTTCTGTCCGTTCTTCAATCGTTCCTTTTTCAAATCCAGACTGGTAATTAAGTGCTTGCTGACGTCGTAATCGCTCTTTAAGTTCACTGAATACATCAGCGGAGGCAAAACCGATTTTATCAATACCAATTTCTTTACTATATTCGATGACATCTTGTTTTAATTGAACAACATCCACTTTTATGAAACCTCCTTTCTTTTATTTCAATAAAGGTAAATAGAGTAACGTATAACTAAAGGATGCAATTTTGTACACCACAATCCTCACACATGAGCATTTCCTTAAGGTAATTTATATCTTTAATTAAAAAATGTTTATTATTATTTTCGATAATACCATCACGTTTCCATTCATTAACAATACGACTTACGGTTTCGCGCGAAATGCCAATATGCTTACTTATATCTTGTAATCTAATAGGTTCATCAATCATAATACCTTCTGGCACAACAATGCCATACATGTTCGAATATCGAATAAAAATTGAGGCAATGGCACCTTCTGACCCAAAGGCAACATAATCACGAATCTTTGCTTTACTCGCTTCTAATGATTCAGCAACCCATTTCGTCAACTCTAAACCGAGTCGACCGTTTTGGCCAATAATAATTTCTGCTTCCTTTTTTTCCAAGTAATAAAGGATACAATCTTTTGTCGCTTGAGCTGTATTGGAATATTTATCGCCACTAAAAATACCGATCTCCCCAAAAGCATCCCGGCTTCCTCTTAAAAAAATAGTAATTTCTTTTTGGTGTCCCATCTTTTTAAAAATCCGAACACTTCCTTTATGAATAAAATATATTCTTCGTGACGGATTTCCTTCTTTAAAAATATGTTCACCTTTTTTTACATCAAGCCGTCTACAGTTAATTAATAACATATCTTTGTCGTTTGGATCTAAGCGATCTAATAATGGTTTCATTTAACCTCACTCCACATGATGACGATCATATATTATTATATAAGAAAAAATAAATATATACACGTCAAATTGATTTATTGTAAATATCGCAACTTTACGTATCCGATGAAGATATTTATAATAAAGATAATCAAGGAGGAGATTTAATTGTCTGTTTATCCAATTATTCTATCACAAACAACATTTACCCACCGTGATCATTTAAAATATCCTTATGAAGAAAGAGGATTACAGTTCGGTGATGGAATTTATGAAGTTATTCAAATTTATAATGGACAATATTATTTATTACAGGAACATATCGATCGGCTATTTCGCTCCGCGCAAGCGATTAAACTAACACTTCCTTTTACAAAAGCAGAGATTGAGCGCCTTTTACAACAATTGCTTGCAAAAAATGAAATGACCGACCATGGAAGGGTTTATTTACAGGCGACTCGTGGATCTGCTCAGCGCAACCATACTTTTCCTGAAAATACAGAAGCTAATTTTTACGCATATGTTGAAAAAGCACCGCGCCGACAAGAGTTTTTAAAAACAGGTGTCTGCGCAATTACGCAAAAAGACGTTAGGTGGGAATATTGTTATATTAAAAGTTTAAACTTACTTCCAAATGTTTTAGCAAAACAAGCTGCAAAAGAGGCCGGTTGTTATGAATCTATTTTACATAGGGATGGACTTGTAACAGAGTGCAGCTCTTCTAATGTGTATTTAGTTCATAATAAAACGATATACACCCATCCGGCAACTGAGCGGATTTTGGAGGGGTGTGTGCGCATGCGCGTTAAACAGTTGTCAGAAAGTTTGCGCATCCCTTTTGTTGAGGAAGCATTTACATTGAACGATATAAAGATTGCCGATGAAATGTTTTTAACGAGTAGTACATCAGAAGTAATGCCGATTATAAAAGTTGATAAGCAACGAATCGCCGATGGAAAACCAGGTCCAATTACACGAAAACTTCAAAAAGCCTACGAAGAAGATGCTAACATTACTGAACATATTAAACAACACAGTACTTAAAAAAATAAAGTATTTTAATAGAGGATGAAAATCTATCATCCTCTTTTTTATATTTTCACTCAAATATTTGATTCATATTTTTAAATCATTTAAAATAATAGAAACTTCAGAATTTATAAGGGGTATGATGGATAATGACTCATAATAAACGTCTTTTAACAGCTGAGGATTTCACACAATTATCTATTCATAGCAATCCTGTATTTACACCGGATGGGAAAGGATATGCATTTAGTTCTACTACGATTAATGAGAAATTTGATTATGTGTCACACATTTATTATCACTCACTAAAAGATTTAACATTAAGGCAATGGACATTTCAACATGCGAAAGATAGTCATCTAAAATTTTCTCCAGATGGAAAAAAACTCGTCTTTCAATCAACAAGGAGTGGACGAACGCAAATTTGGTTATTACATACTGATGGCGGTGAAGCGAGACAAATAACGACTTTTAAACATGGAGCAATGAATCCCCATTGGTCTAAAGACGGTCAATATATCTTTTTTAACGCACCATTAGAAAAAGATGCTGATGTCACATCACAAAAAGAACCTAAGACAGACGAAGAGAAGGCTAAAGAAAAACAACCTTTAATCGTAAACAAACTTAAATATAAATCTGATGCTGAAGGACTTCATGATGAAACACGCATTCAAATTGTCATGTATGACCTTAAACATGACACATTTACACAACTGACATCAGCACATGTTCATCATAACCTTGAAGACATTTCACCAGATGGCAATTATGTCTTATTTTCCGCTAATCTCAATGAAGATCAAGACTTTGAACCTTTTAGTTATTTATATACCGTGCATACAAAAATGAAAACAATTACGAAACTCACACGAGAAAACGGTATTTTTAACCAAGCGAAATATTCACCAAGTGGAAAATATATTGCCTATATGGGCCATTGTTTACAATATAAAGGTTCCACTTTAACCAAACTATACATTTTAAATGTAGAAACAAATAAACATACGTGTTTAAGTTGTACGTGGGATATGCTTGTTGGTGATGCGATGATTGGCGATACACGTTTAGGAACAGCAAACATTGGTCCAAGTTGGTCAGCGGATGAACAAATGATTTATTTTATCGGAACGAAAAATGGAGCAACAGGCCTTTTTGCAACGAATTGTAACGGACAATTACAGACACTTTATGAAAATAATAATCACGTTTTTGACTTTACGTACAATCAGTCAACACAATCCTTTATTCTCGGAATTAGTACACCGACAAATCCAGGAGACTTTTATTTATTAACGTCCAATGAAACGTCTCAGCTTAAGCGTTTGACATATGCCAATGAAACTTTTTTACAAAATATCGTTTTAAGTGAACCTGAAGAGTTTAATGTTCAAACGGATGATGATTGGAATATTCAAGGTTGGCTCATGCGACCGGCCAATTTTGAGACAGGTAAAAAGTATCCTCTTATTTTAGAGATTCATGGTGGACCGCATATGATGTACGGACAAACGTACTTCCATGAAATGCAACTGCTTGCTGCTAAAGGTTATGTTGTCCTTTATACAAATCCGAGAGGAAGCCATGGATATGGGCAAACGTTTGTCGATGCCGTTCGTGGAGACTATGGCGGTAAAGACTATTCTGATTTAATGAAGGCTGTTGATGTTGCGCTTGAGACGTTTAGTTTTATCGATGAAAATCGCCTCGGTGTTACTGGCGGCAGTTATGGTGGTTTTATGACGAATTGGATCGTTGGACATACCGACCGTTTTAAAGCTGCTGTAACTCAACGATCAATCTCCAATTGGCTTAGTTTTTACGGTGTTAGCGATATCGGATACTTTTTTACTGATTGGGAACTTGGGACACAGTTGCTTGAAGATCCGAAACAGTTGTGGGACTTTTCACCATTAAAGTATGCTGAGAACGTAGAAACACCACTTCTTATTTTGCATGGTGAATTAGATTATCGTTGTCCAATCGAACAAGCAGAGCAATTATTCATTACCCTAAAGACATTACGAAAGGAAGTCGAATTCGTTCGTTTTCCTGAAGCAAATCATGAATTAAGTCGAAGTGGCCACCCGAAAATGCGAATCGAACGGCTCAAACATATTTGTCGTTGGTTTGATCAATATTTATCGTATTAACTAACTTCGCTGGTTTTGCTCCAGCGAGGTTAGTTTCTCATCAACATATAAGTTTAAAAAATGTCGTAATTGCTTAATATATTTTTCTCTATCTAACACGAATGCTTCACCGTGGCCTGCATCAGCTACTGTCATAATATGTGCCTCGCTATTCGTATGCTCATAAAGCTCATGAGTAAATGATGTTGGCACGAACTTATCAGCCTCCCCATGAATATACAATATTGGAACATTCGCTTGCTTTACTTGCTCCAGTGCAGAAGCTTCTTTGAATGAATAATTCGCTTTTAATTTCGTCACAAGACTCGTTGTATCTAAAATGGGAAATGACGGAAGGTGAAACATTCGCGACATTTGATAGGCAAACATATCATGAACGTTTGTGTAAGGACTATCAGCAACGATTGCTTTCACTTGGTGTGGTAATTGTTCACCGCTCGTCATTAAAACAGTCGCTGCCCCCATCGATAATCCGTGTAACACGATTTCAGTATCTGGCCCTAGCTCTTCTATGATTCTTTCGATCCATTTCACATAGTCAAGACGGTCGTGCCAACCAAAGCCAATATAATCCCCTTCACTTTCTCCATGCCCACGCGCATCGGCCATAAATACATTATATCCAAGATCCTCGTAATAATATTGACCAAACAGCCCCATATCAAGAGCACCTCCGAGATAACCGTGCGCAAAGACGACAACTTTACTTGCCGGTTGTTTAGCTTCTAAGAAATATCCTTTCAGTTTTAAATCATCAATAGACATCATTTCCCAATGTTCAAAAGATTGATCTTCTAACCAATCACGCCAATCACCTTCAATAAAGACATCTATTGCATCAGCTGATACTTCAAGGTCTTCATTGCCTTGTAAAAAATCTTTCACGTTGCGAGCAATTGCAAGGTTATAAAAATAAAAACCTGCGACAATATTTATGATGATTAAAAGTATAACGATAATTATACTAATATTTAGCACAGATCGTTTGTTCACAAAAGACATCCTCCCCCATATACTATAAATCTATTATACGAAAATTTTTCTAGCATTAATATAAGCTAATCCCAACATTTATTAGTAACATATGCATTTTTTAACAATAAAAAAGCTTAGTTAATGGTTAACCATTAACTAAGCGTTTCATTGAAATTTATGTTATTGCAAACGTTCAATAAACGATTTTAAAACTCGTGCGCCTACTACAGCATCAACTAAATCTGTCCATTCCGCTGGATTATGGCTAATGCCGCCCTTACTTCGAACAAAAATCATCGAAATGGGAATAGCTTCTCCAATAATCATCGCATCGTGTCCGGCACCACTTGGTAAATAATACGGTTGAAGCCCCATCGATTCAAACGTTTCCGCAAGCAATCGTTGATTATCTTGAGCGATCGGTATTGGCGTCACGCGTGTTTTTTCTTCATGCTTTACTTGAACACTGTGCTTTTGTGCGATTTCTTCACTTAAATCGATGACTTGATCGATGAGCTTGTCGCGAGTTTCCTCATAAATATCACGAATATCAACATACAAATTCACTTCACCTGGAATGACGTTTACACCGTTTGGATGGACATTAATTTTGCCAACTGTTGCAACAGCACTATCATTGATTTGTTGTGGCAGTTGACTCAATCGATTTACAAATTCGCTCGCAGCCACTAAAGCATCCCTACGGTCATTCATTGGCGTGTTACCTGCATGACCAGCCTCTCCAGAAAACGTTAACGATATCCAACTCGGACCAGCAATACCAGTGACGATACCACATGGTAAATTTTCTTTTTCTAAACGCTTGCCTTGTTCGATATGTAATTCAACAAACATTTCAATATCATCTAGGGAACGAGACGCTTTTTCATACCCTTCTACCGATAAACCGACGCTCGCTAACACTTCAGAGAAACTTTTTCCTTCTATATCAGTTAACTGTAATTTCTCATCGGTATTAACCTTACCCATCATCGCTTCACTGCCACCGAAACCACTGTTGAAACGTGAACCTTCTTCATCAGTAAAAATAGCAACTTCAAACGATTTATTTGGTTGATATCCTACTTCTTTCCACGCTTCAACCACTTCCAAAGCACTTAAAACACCTAAAACACCATCAAAATGTCCGCCATTTGGTACAGTGTCGATATGTGATCCACTTAAAATAGTCAGGTCTTCCTTAGCTTTTCCAGACAATCGACCGAATATATTGCCTGCCCCATCCTCATGCACGTCTAGTCCTACTTCTATCATCCACTTGACAACTAAATTTTTTGCCTGCTTTTCAGCTAAGGAAAAACCAGGTCGGTTAGAACCGTTTTCTGCTGTTCTACCAATTTTTGAAATTTCATCCAAACGTTCTGCAAGTCGTTTCCCAGAAATTCCGTCTTTATCATTCGCGAAATCATATGGCCTAAGTAATTCATCGACTAATGAAAATGTCGTTTTCTCAACCAAACTTAACTCCCCTCCCTATTTATTACCATTTTAAATAAAGAATTTCTATTGTCAATATTTCGATAAAACTAAACAAATGATTTATATTGTTTATTACTAAAATAATTGTTCATAAATATCATTTAATTCGTTTAGACGAATATAATCCTGCGTATTTTGAGCATAACGTATATCTTGTTTAAGCAATGTGTTTAAATATTCTTTTTCCCCATCATTTAAATCCTCAATAAAATCTATGACTGTCTTGTATGTTTTCCGATCCAATTTTTGCATGATTTGTTGTGAGACTATGTCTGATTCCGTGTAATTCGATAAGGACTCTGCTAAATATTGCAACGATTTTTCGATAAGACTCACCCTTTCAATAGTACAGTTATTTTTATTTTGACTTTTTTAAAAGAAAATATTCGATCCGTTTACATCGTTGATATAAAAAAGTAGGCGATCTCTCGCCTACTTTCAAACTTACCAGAAATGCCCTTGTTTACCACAGCGACAGAAATGTGGCTTCACAGCGCCACACCCTTGACAACCAAATCTAGGACCAAAAACATTGACACTTCTTCTCGTATTTTTTACGGATGTAGAATGTGGATAAATGTGTTCATTTCTAACTAAATGGTGATTTACAAACGTTGTATGAGAAGGATGAACGTGTTTTACAGTTTCGTTCGAATAGCAATCGACTACATTGTGTTTAACAGGATAGACAATTTCTTTAACAGGGCCTGCGCATCCACGCATAAACCGCTTCATGAAACAATCTCCTTTCAAGGATATTTCTTTAATAGCTTATGCGCGAATGAAAGTACTTGTCTATGATGGTTACCTATTTTAAAACAATTTTTATAACAACATTTTAAAATAGGCTTATTCAAGGATCTTCAATCCTACAGCACCAGCAATAATACAACTTAAAAATAACATGCGTTTCCATCCTGCCGATTCATCAAAAAATAGAATACCCATAATGACAGCTCCTGCCGCTCCAAGACCTGTCCATACCGCATATGCTGTCCCTAGCGGAATCCCTTCCATGGCTATTGATAAAAATAAAAAGCCTAGTCCCATTGTAAGAACGACCATTAAAAGCCAGCGCAATGTTCTCTTTTTTAAATAAATATTAATACTCATCACACCAAATATTTCCCCGAAACTGGCAATCACTAGAAAAAACCAAGCCATTTAGTTATTCACCCCTCTGCTTTATCGGCGATTGCTTTGTTTCTTTTTCTTGACGATCCGTCGTTATTTTAATACCAGCAACACCTAAAATAATTAAACCGATAAATAAAACCTTAGGGTATGTAAATTCAGCTTTGAAGACAGTAAAGTCTATAATGGCAATAGCTGCTGCTCCCGAGCCGGTAAACACAGCATATACAGTACCCGAAGGAAGTGTCTCACACGCTTTAATAATAAAATAAAAACTAAAAACGATTGCAATAGCTGTCCCGAACCATTCTAAAAATGACACCGAATATTTCAAACCTATAACCCAAAAAACTTCGACGATTGCAGCTAGTAATACATACAACCAGCCCATTTTTCTCCTCCCTATTTAAAATCTATAGCCGAGCAAACTTTACAATTTCTTTAATTTTGACATATTGTCATATTTTTATCACATAGCGTTCATCTTTTATATCATATCTTAACGTTAAAAATGTTATAATATGTTTAGATATGTTATAGTTTAACATTATACAAAGGGGCTTATATATTAAATGTTACCCGCTGAAAGACTTAAATACATTAAAAAACTCATTCGTGATAAAAAATATATGAAAATATCCGACCTTAGTCAAGCACTAGGTGTTTCTGAAATGACAATTCATCGTGATATTAAACCTTTAATCGAAACCGGCATCATCATTAAAACATTTGGCGGGATCGCACTCGCCCAAGATTCCATATACGATAAGAACACGTGTATATATTGTAACCGGAACATTTCCGATCGCCTAGCTTACAGAATAATTTTGACAAATCATGATATAGAAATTGCTTGCTGTGCGCATTGCGGGCTCCTTAGACATCGTCAACTTGGCAGTTATGTAAGGCAATCGATTTGTTATGATTTTTTTAAGCAAACGACTATAAGTGCGCCCCTTGCTTCATATGTCATGGATACGTCCTTAGATATGGGATGTTGTCAACCACAAGTATTAACCTTTAAAAGGTATGATCATGCAGAAAAATTTGTTAAAGGTTTCGGTGGTCATATTTATTCTTTCCAGCAAGCGATTGAAGTGATTTCTGAAAAGATGGAGGATTATAATGTGTGAAAGGAGGATCTTCATGAGAAAATGGGTATTCATCATCCTCATTGGATGTGCCCTTTTAATGGCAAGTTGTAATGAAGAAATCGACACAAATATGTCTGAGGAAGTTGATGATTTCTCCTTTACGACTCAAGATGAAGAAACGTTAACACTTAATGACTTAAAAGGAGAATGGTGGATAGCTGATTTTATATTTACAAATTGTACAACTGTTTGTTTGCCGATGACACGAAATATGAAAGCTTTACAAGATGATATTAATGAAGAAAATTTAGATGTTCAGCTCGTTTCCTTTTCCGTTGACCCAGATTACGATACACCAGAGGTTTTAAGAGAATATGCAGAGGAATATGATGCTGATTTAGATAATTGGACCTTTTTAACTGGATATGATTTTGACACGATTAAAGAGTTCTCGATTAAATCCTTTCGCTCGATGGTTAAAGAACCACAACCTGGCGATGATCAAGTAACACATGGCACTAGCTTTTTCCTTGTCAATCCTGAGGGAAAGATTATTAAACAATATGATGGCACTCAATCTGATGAACTTGAGCAAATTTTAGATGATCTAAAAACTGTATTAACTGATTAATGTATTAGAAAGTTTGGTGAATAATGATGAATGCCGGTCGATTAATTAAAATTATAGTTATCGTTGGGATTTTATGTTTGATCATTAGCTTTTTTATTCCTAAAGAAACGAAACCTTCAGACTCAACACGAGTCATTCTTGATCACCATGTTGAAACATATATCGCACCGATTTGTTTTGAAGAGGCGAATGCTTCTAATTTTTTAGACGAAACAACACTAAAACAAGCTCAAGAAATGAATTATGAAGCTAATTCAGATTGTACAAAAGAAGCATTAAAACCTGAGAAAGATTCATTAATTATAAGTTTGCTTAAAGATATCGGAATCATTAATAAACCATGGGATACATGGTAAATAATTATGCATGAGGGAGAGAAATCAAATGAGGAAAACGTTATCGATCATTTTGACAGCACTTCTATTAACGGTTTTAGTCGCCTGTGATGAGGAGGATAATGATGATGAACTAGCTGTCCTAGAGGTTAATTTTGATGTACCAGAAAATGCTGATGTAGATGAGACGATAACATTAGAAGCACTCGTCACATATGGTGAAGAGAAAGTAACGGATGCAGATGAAGTCGTTTTTGAAGTTTGGGAACAAGGACATGAAGACGATAGTGAAATGATCGATGCTGTTAATCATGAAGATGGCACATATACAGCAGAAGTTACCTTTGATGAAGACGGTATATTTGAAATGTATGCACATACGACAGCACGCGATATGCATACAATGCCGAAAAAGGAAATCATCGTAGGTGAAGGTGGCAATTATGAAGATGTAAATCATGAGGAAAGTTTCGATACTGAAGGATTTGATATGCAATTTACAGACCTTGACAATCCCACGGTAGGTGAAGACGTAGAACTTACAGTTGACTTATTGATGAACGATGATCCTTTTGAAGAGGCCCATGTTCAATATGAAATTTGGCATGAGGATGACTCTGATGACCGTGAGTGGTTAGATGCTGAGGAGTCTGAGGCAGGTCAATATATATCTACTTACACATTTACAGAAAGCGGAACATATAACATGATCATTCATGTTGAAGATGATGATTTACATGAACATGCCGAATATACTATTGACGTTCAAGATTAAATAGCTACAAAAAAGGAGCCTTTACATAATGGAGCTCCTTTTTTAGTGCAAACTCAGAAAGAAATCGAACACCTGTTAGAGATACATGTATTAATACTCTTAAACACTTTTCCAATCTATATGGTAAACCAAATAAAAATATAACTTTAGAAAGGTTGTTATCAATCTATGGACGACGTTACTTTAAACAATGGTGTAAACATGCCCCAACTCGGTTTAGGTGTTTATCAAATTGCTAATGATGAGTTACCGAAAATTATATCTGAAGCATTAAATGTTGGTTATCGTTCCTTTGATACCGCTCAAATTTATGAAAACGAACATGGCGTTGGTGAAGCGATTAAGCAAAGTAATATTCCGCGTGAGGAGTTATTTGTCACAACGAAAGTTTGGAATAGCCATCAAGGATATAACGAAACGCTCCAAGCCTTTGAAGATAGTTTAAACCGTTTAAACGTCAATTATATCGATTTATATTTAATCCATTGGCCAATGCCAAAATTCGACCAATATGTTGAAACGTATAACGCTTTAGAACACTTATACCGGCAAGGGAAAGTAAGAGCGATCGGGGTTAGTAATTTTCATATCGAACATCTACAACGTCTCTTAAATGCATGTGACATCAAGCCCGTCGTCAATCAAGTGGAATGCCATCCATATTTTCAACAAAATGAATTAAAACAGTTTTGCCAAAAGCATAATATATTTATTGAAGCGTGGCGTCCACTTGATCGCAGAGGAGATATTTTCCAAGAACAAATCATTCAACAGCTCGCTAAAAAATATAAAAAAACACCGGCACAAATTATTTTACGTTGGCATTTACAAGAAAATACGATCGTCATTCCTAAAACTGAAACACTATCTCGCCTCAAAGAAAATATTGATGTCTTTGATTTTTCCTTAAACGATGAAGAAATGGAGCAAATGAGAGCCCTCAACCAAGATAAACGACGCGGACACAATCCAAATGACATGCACGAACGGTAGTTAAAAATCGCTTTGATAAACGATCTCTTAAGGCAATAACGCCTTAAGAGGTTATTTTATAGTGTTTTTCTAAGAGATCATTTCGGTAAGTCAAATCTTTTTTTAATTACGATAGCGGTGGTCGTCTTCTGCGCCAATATATTTATTGTAATAAAAATGAACAAAATAATTGGAATAAAAAATAATCGATTTATAACATATATATTTCCTTCTTTTTTATGTATAATACACTTTGATTAATCTCTTGAGATATCAAAGAAAGAGCCAACGATATAAGAGAGGTCCACAGATTGATGTTGGTTTATTATTATATTGATAATTGTTATATACTCATTCCTAGAAAATGACACTAATTATTTTTTTCCTCATTATCCCAATCATTGTAGAATTCATGTCTGGTTTTCATGTTGCGGAAATCGTTCAATTTTTCAATGAAGGTATAATTTCATAAAACATACTATACAAACACCATAGCTGATAGTAACCCGGCACGAACCTTGACATACAAAAATTAAAAGTATAGTTTTCATGCAATAATCTGTCTGTATCGGTTATTATTTAATTCATTAAAGATAACGTACTATTTCAATTTAAATGGATAAGTATTTTTATAGTGTGAAAAGATTTAATTGTTTACGTGCTTCTGTAGACGATACAATATCAAATCCATATGATTGGATAATACCAACAGCCTTATCTACAAGTTGCCTATTTGTTGCAAGTCTACCTTTTTCTAAATAAAGATTATCTTCTAAACCAACTCGAACATTACCTCTTTGCAGAACTGATTTAGCAACCATTGGCATTTGCATCCGTCCGATACCAAAAGCAGCTCAATGACTGTTTTTGGTATATATCGCTTTATATAAGAGATCGTTTCTGCATCAACAGCTGCTCCCCATGGTGTACCTGAACAAAATTGAAAAATTGGATCATCGTCAATTGGATTTTCTTCAACTAATTGATTGATAAAATGAAGATGTCCTGTATCAAAACATTTTAATTCAGTCCTAACCCCCACTTTCTTGAATGAGTTCTGCCTGCTTTCTTAACCAGTCAGTTGGACTTTCATATAACATATTTCCAAAATTTAAACTCCCACAATCAAACGTGCACGTTTTTGGAAGTAGTTTGCTAATAGTAGCGTAACGTTCTTCAGGTGTCTGAATATCTGTTCCTGGCCACCTTTTGTTAAATCTTCTTTACTTGGAATCCAATAACCTCCGCTCACTGATGCGATGTTAATAATAACATCGTTATTATTTTATTCACAGATTCGCTTGATAGTTTCCTCCTACAGATTAATATCGTGACTTAATTTGCCCTTCTCAAGATTACGAACATGAATATGAACGATTAGTCGCCTCTTGTTCTGATGCTTTAATTGCCGAATCAGCAATTTCTTTAGGTGTCACTGGGACATTGAGACTTTTTTTGCCATATCACCTGCCACAGTAACAGCACATGGTAAAATTATATTTTTTCAACTGGATCCCCCTTGAGAACATTTTAGAAAATGAACATTAAACGAGCGATTACCAATAAATCGTTAAATCGACTATCCATAACCGAACTATATAAGCAACAAAACGATAAAAAAAGAGCCGAATCAAAACGGCTCTTTTTTAGTCATGCTTTACTTGTTTCATCTGGTAACTTTTTGCCGAGCCACTCATGATAAAAAGTTTCTAAATCTGGTAAGAAATCAAAAACAATTGGATATCCTGGTGCCGCAGCCTCAACTTCCAATAGTGTTGCACAGCTTGGACAAATAAACTCTCGAAGCTCCATCCAGTCTGGGTCATAAGCAAGACGGCCCGGGTAAATTTCAGAAATTTGTTCTTCATCGTTTCTCACATTAATAACAGCTTTTAACTTCCAATTTTCCGTGTAATGACCGAACTCATGACCACAGCTACATTTAACAACCCGCTCACCTTTTGGATGCTCCTGTTTAGCTACGATATATAAATGTTCACCAATTGGTAATAAAATTTGATCATGAAAATTTACCCGTTCTTGAAGAATTTCAATATACTTAAAAAAACGGTCATCATCTTTATATTGACTCATAATCGATTTCGTTGTCTGCCAAGGTAGTTTATTGTCAATTAAATCACGAATCGTTTCTTTATCATAACTTACCAATATTATCTACTCCTTACATTGTAAAATCTTCAGGTAAATTCCAAAATTCCTTAAACTCTTTAGCAAAACGATCGGAAATACCCATCGTATCTTTATACATGTTGCTAACCTCTGTCACAAAGTCCTTTTTAAGTACCCGTTTACGTTCAGTTTCAATCCACTGCTCGACTGGAATAGCTTTATTTAAGCGGGATGCGCGAACTTCTTCTCGGCTCTTTTCAGTTGCTTCTACATCGACTTTACATATATTTTTCTCCTCGTCATAATCAAGTACTACAGCATGGACTTGTTGAGCAACATCTGCTGTTACGTATCCATTTTCCACATCTCTAGCGATTTCTAGCGGATCACGCTCTATTGGATCACCATACCCGCCACCACCGTTGTATGAATGTGCAAATAGATCCCCATTTTTAAAAGGTTTGTCAATATAAGGACCTTCAATGACCTGTAAATCACCCTTCACAAGTTTTTCTAAATCATTTGAATTCGGATCGCAACCAAGTGAATGTGGTAAAGGTTTTTGTTCTTCGATTAATTGCTCAATGTTACTATTACGTACAGCGAAATGCTTATGCGCCGTTGGTGCTGGATAACCACCACATATACCGGCATTATCAAATACACGGCTTGAATGTTCTGATGTCGCAATCGTTAATTGATTTGTATTATGAACAAGCCACATTGAGGTAAAGGACGTACCACCACGATGACGACCAGGTCCTCCTGAATTAGCTGTAATGCTACGGCCTAAATAAAGCATTGGTATGCCTTGCTCCCAAACTTCTATATTACCCATATCAGATTCAGGGTTCCAACCTACATATCCAGTATCTAATCCATCTTGAATGGCGAGAGCTCCTCCGCCAGCAGCCGCACACTCAAATAAAGCCATTCCGAATTGATCACCGTATTGACTTTGACCACCCATTTCGACCATCGGACTGTTGACTTGACCGACAAACGCTTCTTCTTTGAATCCGCGACTGATAAATCCACGGCTAAGTAGCCGCTGGAAAACACCAAAGGCTGGTAATAATAAGGACCACGATGTAGCTGTTGCTGCGGTATGGTTATCAGGATTTGTCCAAGTGCCTAATGGTAAATTCATATCTGTAGCCATCCAAGCACCATCATTAACTTTTCCTTCAAAGTTCATATGCTGAGTAAGTGTAACGAACAATCCACCGTCCATCCCTGCTGGTGTACAGTTCATCGAATGATAACCCCATGAACCCGTTCCATCAAAGTCTAAATGCATATGTCCATCATCACGTATCTTTAGTTCTAGCGGAATCGAATAAAGTTTATTTTCATTCCCTAAAGGTAAAATACCTTGTTTTCCTTCTGTTAAATAACCAAAAAATGTATGTCCTCGATAACGTCCTGGTACCATTAGATCTTTCACTTGTGAAAGTTGTGAACGACGACCTTCTTCAATAAACTCTCGCGTCGCTCGTTTGTAATAATCTAAACCAACTTCATCGATGAGTTCAATAACTTTTTCTCGCATTTCAATACAAGATGCTACTTTGGCTTTTTGGTCAAGTGTCCAGTAAATTGGCATTCGTAAATTACGTTCTAAGCGAATAAGATAATCACGATGTAATTTATCATTTTCACCAATTTTTTCTGCCGAAACGATTAATCCTTCAGTAAAACGCTCTTGCGCTAAGTAAACATCGCCACCTGCAGTAATCCCTCCGACTTCTAATTCATGAGCTACCGCTCCAACCCAACCAACTAATTCACCTTCATAATATATCGGCATGACATCAATGACGTCTGGCACATGCACAGTACCGATAAATGCATCATTATTAGCGAAAATATCACCTGGACAAATACCAGGATCTTCCTCATATCCATTTTGAATCATCCATTTAATAAAGCGACTCATCGTATGGACGTGAACCATAATTCCCGTCGAAAGGCTGATCGCATCTCCTTCTGGTGTGTATAAAGCGACTACCATCTCTCCAACCTCTCGAACACCAGGAGAAGCTGAAATACGCCGAGCCATCTCACGAGCTTCTACTGCAATTGACCGAAGTTTCGTATGAAGACTTTCATAGCGCATTGGATCTTCTTCGCGACATTTCAATTTTGTAATACCTGCATAACACCCTGTTTCTTTAAATTTATGATCCAATTCAAGTAACTTTTCTTTAAGCGTCATTGGTTTTTGTTTTAATTCAATACTCATTAAAATCCTCCTTTGAAATTAAAATAATAATTATTAGATTATAAATCTCCGTGTTCATAATGTAAAATCGTCCATTCATCGATATGAACTCTATCCCCTTTAGGAATAACTAATGTTGTTGCCGGATGTTCAACAATAGCTGGACCTTCTAACACATTTCCAGGCCCTAAATAGTCCATTTCCCAAATTTGTGCATCATGCCACTCACGGTTGTAATACATCTTTCTAATTCCTTTGTAAGCTTCTGGCTTCGGCTGTTCTGGACCTAAAGGTCGGCGTTTTAAATTCGGCTTAACTTTTTCAACACGTGCTGTTAAACCAAGCTCCATAATCGTAAATCCAATTTCTCCATAGCGAGAAACACTACGATTCATCGTTTCATACAATGATTCAAATGCTTCTGTCAATTTACATAAATCATCATCCGACTTTAATTTCAACATTGGAACTGGTACTTCAACATCTTCTAATTGCCCTGTATAACGCATCATCGCAAAAGGTTCACATATAACAGTATCTTCGCCGTGTCCTTCCGATTTGAATTCTTTATACGCCTCTTCATATAAGTCCTTCCAAACGCTATTAATTTGCTGACGAATATTGTCACGATTTTCCTTAGAAGCCTCTGGATCAATCATCATATGGACTGATTGACTATAACGGTGTAAATAATCAGCTGTTGTACATCCAAATGCTGAAAATGCTGCTGCGAATGGAAAAGTCATAATCCCTTTAAATCCTAACCCACGGCTATATTCAGCCATATGTAGTGGACCAGAACCACCATAAGCCATTAAATAGTATTCACTCGGATCAACTCCTCGCGTGGAAATAATTGATTCAATCGAAGATCTTGCTTCCATTTCGAGTAAATTTACTATTCCCTCAGCCGCCTCATACACGTCAATTCCTAAAGGAACAGCCACTTTCTCTGTCAATACTTGCTTTGCCTTTTGAATATTTAGTTTAACTTTTCCTCCTAAGAAGTAGTCTGGATTTAAACGACCCATGATCGCATCACAATCACCTATCGTCGGCTCTGTTCCTCCTCTATCTAGCGCTACCGGACCCGGATCTGACCCTGCACTTTCCGGACCCAAACTGACTTTATTTGTATAAGGGTCTACCTTTATAATCGTACCGGCACCAGCACCAATCGTATCCATTGCAATTGTTGGAAGATTTAATGTAAATCGATCTAGTGTTGGTTCATTGTCAATTGGGATATTACCACGAGTGATTGCCCCTATATCAAAACTTGTTCCGCCCATATCACTAACAATAACTGAATCCGCCCCAATTAATTCTCCAACGTGTTTCGCTCCAAGAATACCTCCAACAGGACCTGAAATCATTGTTTCATGTAGACGCGGATAGTTTATGTTAGCAAGTCCTCCATAGGAGAGAACTGTTTGTACACCGTGTTTAAATCCTTCCTGTTTAGCAGCTTTATCTACATTAAGTAATTGCTCACGACCTTTAGCTGTTGCATAGGCCTCAATAAGTAAACTGTTTAAACGTGACTGTTCACGAATCACTGGCCGAACCTGATGACTATAATAGATCGGAATATCTATGTTATGTTTTTCTAATATTTTTTCTGCTATTTTTCCAATTTTTAATTCATGCTCTGGATTGACGTGAGAATATATACAACAAATACATAACGCTTCTATTTTTTGGTCTATGAGATCTTTCACACCGTTTACAACGTCATTCTCATAAATTGGAATAACGATCTTACCAAATTGATCAATTCTTTCAGTAACACCGCGTACTCGGTTTATTGGTAAAAGTGGATTTGGATGAACATGTGTCACTGCATGTAATCGATCTTCATATGAATAACCTGCCCATGACTGCATACCCCTTCCCATAAGTACGGCATCTTCCATTCCTTTTGTTATAAGAAGCCCTAAACGTTGACCCGTGCGAGATAATAAAGTGTTCAACATACCTGTACCGGAATATAAAATGACCGCCAATTCATCAAAAGTTTTTTTCATATCTAAATTCCAAAGTTCAGTAGCATCACGGGCAGAATCAATAAAACCTTTTGCTTCGTGACCAGGAGTTGTCGGTGCTTTACCAACTGCAAAATTTCCTTGCTCATCAACGAGAATTGTATCTGTCATTGTACCACCAGCATCGATACCTAGTACGAGTGGTTTTGTTTTTTTCACAGTAGATTGCCTCCTTTATTGATCTTAAAATAAAAATTTTTTCGTTTAATGTTTCGCAGACACGATTAACGATCGTTAGATTGAATAATGTGCAAAAATAATTTCTGTGGGTAATTTAATACTCATTTCCTACGAAGCTGTACTTCATCTACCCAACATACCGTCTGGACGGTCTTTTATTAGTTATAATATGCATTAGTTGATAAATTTGAGTCTTACGCAATATACTAACCGTCCGGACGGATTGTTGTCAACATAAAAAATAATTAGATTTTAAAATAAAATTAACCAATATTCTATTTGTCGCTTATTTTATCTAGAATAATCTTTAAAAAACTTCAGATTTTTAACTTTTTATCATTTATATGATCTTTCGTTTATAATCACTAAGACACTTTCCTAATTAAAGCCGGATCTGTTTTCTTCTTTCTAAAGTCTGTTCTAACTGATTTAATAAACGAAACAGTCATCAAAGCAAACACTAAAATCATCGGAACTCCGACAATAACTGAAGACAACTGAACCGCTTCCAATCCACCGATAGCTAGTATAATAATCCCAACTATTCCAAGTATTAATGCCCAAAACAGCCTTTGAATACGTGGAGGATGACCGGATTTATTTAATTTTTTACTAGCAACAGATGATAAAATGAGTGAGGCGGAGTCAAAGGTGGTTGCCGAAAAAACTAAATAAGCAACAATCATCAACGGTATAACAATAACGCTAAACGGTAACGTATTAATAACAGCCATAATCGCCTCTGTTTGTCCACTATTAACCAATATTGAGTCAACAGAAACGATGTTTGACAATTGAAGATTCAATGCGTAATTTCCATAAATTCCGAAAAAGACCCATGTACCGATTGGGCCGACTAAGCATTGTATAAGAATAACTTGTCTAATCGTACGACCTTTAGATATTCTTGCTGTAAACATACCAATCAATGCTGCATAGCCTATCCACCATGCCCAATAAAATACCGTCCAATCTTGCGGAAACGTCTCATTATTGATTGAACCTAAATTTAAACTCATGTTAAAAAAGTTATTAAACATAATCCCTATTGATTGAATCGTATTATCTAACATAAACAATTTAGGACCTACTAAAAATACAAACATAGTAATTAAAGCTACAAGAACGATATTAAAGTTCGACAATCGTTTTATTCCTCTTTCAAGCCCTAAATATACACTTCCACCAAAAATAATTACCCATAAGGCAATAACCATGATTAATAATCCCATCGATACAGAGATATCAAACATTTCTCCAAAGAATCGAGCGATCATTGGAGCAACTAAACCAATACTTGTGCCTACAACTCCGATTAATCCAAACATCATAACAATATCGACGATTTTTCCTAATAAACTATCTGAATGCTTTCCAAGAATGGGCTTACAAACAGCGCTTAACCTAAAATGAGGTATTTTTTTTACATGAAGTGCATATGCAATAGGTATAGCTGGAAGAGCATAAATAGCCCACGCGAGTATTCCCCAATGAAACATATCATAGGGAATTGCCCATTCAGCGGCACTTAATGATCCTGAATCAACACCAAACGGAGGATCATTAAAAACAGTAATTGGTTCAATGATTGATTCATACATAATTTCCCCGCCAATGCCAGCGGTGAAAATCATAGCAAACCAACTAAAATTTGAAAACTCTGGTTTATCGTCGGGATCGCCTAATTTAATTTTGCCAAAATTGCTAAAGACTAACCAAGCAAAAAAGGCAATAATCAAAATAGGAAATAATACGTAAATCCATCCAAAATTTTTGGTAATATAATCTAAAATCGAACTGACAAGGCCTTCTGCACCTGAAGGATTCATGCCTATAGGTACTAAAACTAACAATAAAATAACTAAAACGGGCCAAAACACCCTATGTTCAATATTCAATTCCCTCAAATTATTTGACACCTCTTAATTATAAATGTTCCAAAACAGTACAATAATGTTGCTTGCTGATAATTAATTAACCTTCTATTATCCGAAAATGCATTAACTGTATATACGAATGATCACGTTAATGTCTAAGTCGAATCTACATGACTATATTCGTTTGTATGGACGCCATTATGTATGTGACATTTCATACTAACTCTCCCCCCTAGACTTTTTACATTTAACACATAACATTCCCTTATTAAGAAATGTGCTTAGTAAAAATTGATATATTTTAGTATATAGTAAATTTATTGCTTTATAAAATACGTAGATACTCTATATTATCTATTTAATTTATATATGAACTCTTTTTATACATTAATCTTATGGTCTTTTAGAATATCTAAATATATCTTCAAAATACTCTAAATTGCTTGGACATTGACTTATCATATTTTTATATTCGATAAATATCAAACAATTTTTCTAGCAATTATTAGATTCTTTTAATTTAAACAAAAGGAAACATATATTTTATGTGATCTGTTTTAAAAAAGGTATGTCTATAATTTGGTGAAAAATAAGTATCCTAAACATTTTTTATTTACAAATATTGATACAAAAATACAACAATTTGTTTATATTGACACAAACCGAATAGACGGTTAATGTTAAAATTACAGGGAGGTACAAACAAGATGAACAAAAAGTTGGAGTTATTTGAAGCTACACAACGAGTAATCGATAAAAAAGGTATTTCACATTTTACATTAGAAAACGTTGCTAAAGAAGCTGGTATAAGTAAAGGTGGGCTACTACATTACTTTCCTAACAAAAAAGCTTTAATTAGCGAGGGAATTAAAACCGTATTGGAAAATTATTCAAAAGAAATGGAGAAACTTAATGCTGAAGATACCAATGCTGGACATTTCCTAAGAAGTTATGCAGAAGTATCTTTAAACAATCCACAACAATTAACTTCGGGTCTTTTAGCCGCAATAGCAATTAATTCTGAATTACTAAAACCTGTCCAAGATCATTATAAGGAATGGCAAAAAGAGATTGAAAATGACCGATTAGATCCTGTTTTAGCAACAATCATAAGACTTGCTATAGACGGCATGTGGTTTTGTGATTTATTTGGCCTTGCGTCCCCAGAGGGAGAGCTTAGACAAAAAATATTAGAAAGATTAAATGAACTATCTAAGCAAGAACAATAATTTAATATTTTCTCAATTACAAAGTAAATATCATACACACTAAAATCATGGAAATAACTATATGTTCATTTTAAAAGATTTTATAAAATTGACTTTTATATTATCTGATGGAAAGCTAAACCCTTGAAAAATATCTTCACCCATTAAATAATGATTGTCGTTTTAATTTATTAGTTCAGGGCTTCATGTATCAGCTACAAGTATAGTGCTCTTTATCTCAAACTTTATGATCGATCGACTAATTTTCCCTCTTTGTATATGTATAATATTTAATAATTTTGTAAGTTGTTTCTTTATTCCTACTAAAGTTCATTCTTCAGCTCATTAAGAACAATTAACTTTAAACGATCGGCAATTAAAATACATCATTTAAGAAACATCATAAAAAGTTTCACCATCAAAATGTCGGCAAAAAGCATAAAAAATATGACTAAGTTTACAGATTAACCGTAAACTTAGTCATATCAATTTATAGCGCGCCCGGGAGGATTCGAACCCCCGACACATAGTCCCGGAAACTATTGCTCTATCCAGCTGAGCTACGGGCGCAAATATATAATCTTGATATGCAAAATACATTATAACGTTATTTTTACTTATAGACAAGTCTATTTTCGTATTTTTTTATATATCAATCAAAAGTTTAATCATTCAAACGTTTATTCATTGATAAATACGGGTAACATGTAGGACGTAAACGCTTTCTAAATCATAAAAGATTTCGTTTGACCTTATTTGACCTTTCAGTTATGATTAAAGTATATCCAAAAAAATGGAATAACTTTAGGGAAGCTATTGGAGGAATGGTTAATATGCATTTAATACCAACAGTTGTTGAACAGACAAATCGAGGTGAGCGTGCGTATGACATTTACTCACGCCTTTTAAAAGACCGTATTATAATGTTAGGTAGTGCCATCGATGATAACGTTGCAAACTCTATTGTAGCGCAATTGCTATTTTTAGAGGCAGAAGATCCAGATAAGGATATTTCCATTTACATTAACTCCCCTGGTGGCTCAATTACTGCAGGCATGGCCATTTATGACACTATGCAATTTATTAAACCAGATGTTTCAACAATTTGCACAGGAATGGCTGCATCTATGGGTGCTCTTCTACTCGTTGCAGGGGCAGAAGGCAAACGTTATGCTCTGCCAAACAGTGAAGTTATGATTCATCAGCCGCTTGGTGGCACACAAGGTCAAGCATCTGATATTGAGATTCATGCTAAACGAATCATACGGATGCGAGAGAAAATCAATGAAATATTATCTAAAAGAACAGGTCAACCAATTGACGTTATTCAAGCAGATACAGATAGAGATAACTTCATGACAGCAAATGAAGCTGTTGAATACGGGTTAATTGATAAAGTTCTTGAACGTAAAGAAGAACAATAAAAATGATGTGGCAACTTCTTTAGGAAGTTGCCTTGTTAGTTTTTTCACATATATTCATTTAAAATTATTGTTTAGTAACAAATGACATTAAATGGTCGATGGCCATTTGTTCATCTGCCCCCTCTGCCATCAAAACGACAGTCTCACCTTTTGTAATGGCTAAACTCATGATCCCCATAATACTTTTTGCATTCACTTGTTTCCCGTCTTTTTCCAAATACACATTTGCATTGTAACGATTCGCTTCCTGAACAAATTGAGCTGCCGGTCTTGCTTGTAAACCTCCTTCAATCTCAATCGTAACAGATTTTTTAACCATTTTTTTCCACCTTTCCTCTACATTTAAATATATGCCTATATATAAATGATGTTAAAACAATGCGGGTGTATTATTTGAATATTGATAATTTTATCTGTTATTATATCATGACTTATAGACTTGTGAAATAATACATCTATATTAGTTATTAAAAATATTTTCACCGTTTCGTATTTTATTAGCAAATTCATCTATGCGTTTTAACCGGTGATTGACACCTGATTTCGAAATAGGTCCATTTTCTATTAAATGTCCTAATTCTTTCAATGATGCTTCCTGATGCTCCATTCGAACGCGGGCAATCTCCTGTAATCTTTCTGGTAAAGCATCGAGTCCGACTGTTTGATCGATCAATTTAATATTTTCAATTTGACGAAAAGCTGCACCAATTGTTTTATTTAAATTAGCTGTTTCGCAATTGACGAGCCGGTTAACTGAATTACGCATGTCGCGGACAATGCGAACATCTTCAAACTTAAAGAGAGCATTATGCGCCCCAATAATAATAAGAAACTCGGTGATTTTTTCCGCTTCTTTCATATATGTTATATAACCATTTCGTCGTTCAAGTTCACGGGCATGTAATTGAAATGAATTGAGTAGCTGACATAATGAATGATTATGATTTTTATTTTCATTATATATTTCCAAATGGTATGATGACGTTTCTGGATTATTGACAGATCCAGCTGCTAAAAATGCACCGCGCAAATACGCTTTTTTACAACACGAATTCGTTAAATACTTTTTAGAAATAGGTTGAGAATTTGTGTATGGTTCATGCATGACTTCTAAATACGCTAAAAATGATTGAACCTCTTTTACTAAACGTACAATATATACATTATTTTTTTTTAATTTCATTTTTTTTCGAACGAGTAGCTCAACAGGATACGTGTAAACCGACTTAACAAGTATGTAAATACGGCGAGCAATCGCAGCATTTTCTGTTTGGATATCAAGCGTATACTTTTCTTTCGTTTGTGAAATCACACCGTTCATACGAATTATAGCTGCAAGCTCAGCGTATATACAACACGTATCTACTTCAATATTCGTTAATTCCTTTTTTATATCTGAAGCAAAGGACATTTTTTTCCTCCTCTATGACCATTCATAAATTATGCTTGTTTAAGCATCGAAAAAAGTAATTGGGCAATTTTTTCTGTATCATGTCTAAGCATTGATTGTGAATGGTCAATAATATCTCCCTCAATAATTTCTAAACCTAAATCAAGCAATTGTTCGATATCATAAACGACAGGTTTTGCATTTTCCTCCGCATACAACTGGCGGATTTTTTTATCAATCGTATCATTGTGAACAACAATAGCATTAATGACATCATTACCAACATGATCAATAATCGCTTGTACATGATCAGAAGCTGTATATCCATTTGTTTCGCCAGCTTGTGTCATAACATTACATACATAGACGACTTTTGCCGTTGTCTGTTTAAGAACATTAGCAATTTCCGGTATGATTAAGTTAGGCAAAATACTTGTATATAAGCTACCTGGTGAAATGACGATTAAATCAGCTTGATGCAATGCCGAAATTGCATGAGGTAATGGTCGGATTGGTTGTGGGCTTAAATAAACATATTGTATATTTTTTCGAGCTAAAGGAATGCTTGACTCACCAGAAACGATCGTCCCATCTTCCATTTTAGCATGAAGTGATAAACTTTCGTTTGAAATTGGATAAATATCACCTTTTACGTTTAAAACTTGGGAAATCTCTTTAATACCTGTATAAAAATCTCCAGTTATAGAGGTCATCGCAGCTAATAATAAGTTCCCTAAGGAATGACCCGATAAGCCATTTTCAACAGAAAATCGATGTTGAAATAGTTCTAATAACATTGGTTCTGCATCTGACATGGCTGCAATTACATTGCGAATATCTCCGGGGGCTGGCATTTCCATTTTACTTCGAATTTTCCCAGTACTTCCGCCGTCATCTGAAACATTGACGAGAGCTGTTAATTGTATAGGGTAATTTTTTAAGCCGCGCAATAAAACAGGCATTCCTGTTCCCCCACCAATAACGACGACACGTGGCTTGGATAGTTCTTTCATTTTAAATACCCTTTCTTTTTTCGATATCCCGATGTGTAATATGTGTAACATAGTGGGGAGATAACTCTTTTGAAAAATATTCTGTGAGTGCCACGGACCGATGTTGTCCCCCCGTACAACCGATCGCAACGATAAGCTGTGACTTTCCTTCCCTCTTATATTGAGGAAGCATAAATTGTAATAAATCAAGAACCTTTTTATTAAATATTTGTGTTTCAGACCATTTAAAAACATAGGAAGCAACTTCAGGATTTAACCCGGTTAACGATCGCATATGTGACACATAATGTGGATTAGGTAAAAACCGAACATCAAACACTAAATCCGCATCAATTAAAATACCATATTTAAAGCCGAAAGAAACAAAGTGGATGGAGAATATTTCTTGATCATATTCCGAATATAGTTCAACGATTTTTTCACGCAAATCTTTCGGTTTTAAACGTGTCGTATCAATAATATGTTCAGCTCTTCCTCTTAATTCATCTAAAATTTTTCGTTCTTTTTGAATGCCTGTAAGTGGCAAATCACCAACCGTCAGCGGATGAGCTCGCCTCGTTTCTTTATAACGTCTAACAAGTACTTCATCCTTAGCATCAAGAAAAATAATATGTTCTTTAAGCCAATGTTGCGACGCTAAAATATCTAATGCTTCAAATAACGAATCAAAAAATTCACGACCTCTTAAATCCATTACGAGGGCAACTTTACGAATATTATTTGTCGTATCTCGCATCAACTCTAAAAATTTAGGCAAAAGTGTCGGTGGCAAATTGTCCACACAATAGTACCCTAAATCTTCAAAACTTTGGACGGCGACCGTTTTTCCTGCCCCAGACATGCCTGTAATAATCACGAGCTGAGTCTCCTCACTTTTCGGCATTACATCTCATTCCCTTCTATTACATAAATCATTAATTATATTTAAATATATCTATACACATCTTATGTTTAATGTTAATGAAAGTATCATGCACTCATTTATTATCATGATCTAGTGATACTTTCTTCTATTATACATGAAAATCTTTCTAGCTACAGGTTAGAACAAGATTTACGTTTTAAAAAAGAATGAGTGTTCGTAAAAAAATACACAGGTGCTAATCACCTGTGTCCAATCACATCTATTATAAAAAGGGGGCAATTTGTTACGTACGATTATACGCATACAATATTTCCCCCATATTACAATAACATTAAGTTGTTATTACGTTTATATTAGCCATTTACTTTCGCTTTTTCAGCAAGAGTTTCTACATATTTTTGTGCAGATTCAGCAGCAATACTACCATCGCCTGTTGCTGTAACAATTTGTCTTAATTCCTTGACTCGAATATCTCCAGCAGCGAAAACACCTGGGACACTCGTTTCCATATTTTCATCAGTCGGAATATATCCTTCTTCATCAACAATTCCGAGTGATTTAAATGGATCGCTTAATGGAACCATACCGATATAAATGAACACACCTGGAATTTTGTGATCATAAGTTTCTCCTGTTTTTACATTTTTAAGTGTGACGCTTCCGACTTTACCATTTTCTTCATTAATTTTTTCTGCTACCGTATCCCAAATAAATTCGATTTTTTCATTATTAAAGGCTCGTTCCTGAAGAATTTTTTGTGCACGAAGTTCATCTCGACGGTGTACAATCGTTACTTTACTTGCAAAGCGGGTTAAATACATCCCTTCTTCAACAGCTGAATCACCACCGCCGATAACAATAAGCTCTTGGTCCTTAAAGAAAGCACCGTCACAAACAGCACAATAGGAAACACCACGGCCAGTTAATTCTTCTTCACCGGGTATACCTAATTTTTTATACTGTGCACCTGTTGTAATAATAAGTGATTTTGTTTTATATTCTTTATCACCAGCAACAACAGTTTTGTAATCGCCGTGATCAGTGACTTCTTTCACATCACCGTATGCATATTCAGCACCAAATTTAGTAGCGTGTTCAAACATTTTCGTTGATAAATCCGCACCTAAAATATGATCAAATCCAGGGTAGTTTTCAATATCTTCTGTATCAGCCATTTGACCACCTGGAACACCACGTTCAATAAGCAACGTATCTAAATTAGCTCGCGATGCATATACAGCAGCAGTCATCCCAGCTGGTCCTGCACCTGTTATAATAACATCGTATACGCGATTGTCAGACATGTTTATCACCCTTTTCCTGTCATAATTCACTTACATATTAAACATTATGATCTGTCCCTATCTCCACCATCAAGGTTATAAGAATAAGGAAGTTTCGTCTAATGATATGCTCATATACTACATTACGCATGTACGGTTCATTTCGCTTGTAACATAAGTTTATTTTTTTAAATCTTTACACAAACAAATTAGCTTACGATTAGTTTTCGTTTATTTGACTGAGATATACATTTACGCATCGTGTATGAATATTATGCCAACGTAGCTTCTTTTATACACGTATCTAACTCATCTATATATTGTTTCATTTGTTTCTCCGTCCATCTTAAATACTTTTTCATATAACGAATGACATCATGTTTATGCTTATATACCCAATCAATATTAAAAAATAAAGCGCCTGTTCGCCGAATGAAAAAATCAATCGGTTTATAAACACATTCATGTTGTATCCCATATTTAAGTTCAGCAAGTACAAGTAAATCAATATTTTCTTCTACTGCTTCATTTCGGGACTCATCGTACAATACAAAAATTTTTTCTATATTCGTTCCATATCTTTTCACAAGTGATGTTGTATCTTTTTCGCTTAGGCCATATGCTAAGCCTTTATTAATCATACCACGTTGAAATGACTCGAAATTTTTAGATCCCCCAACTTCTCCACCAGCTATGGATAAATACTTCGTTTGCGATGAACTATATAATATGCCATCTTCACGCTTAAATTGTTTAGCAACTACATCGACAACGTTTTCCGCCATTTTACGATAACCCGTCAATTTCCCTCCAGTGATCGAAATGAGCCCAGACGTTGAAATAAATATTTCGTCTTTACGAGAAATTTCGCTTGGATCTTTACCTTCTTCAGCAATTAACGGTCGGATGCCAGCGTAACTCGACTGAACATGTTGTTTCGTTAATGATAACGAAGGAAACATACTGTTTACAGCTTTTAATAAATATAAAACATCTTCTTCTGAGGTCGTTGGATGTTTAATATCCCCTGTATAGGTTGTATCTGTTGTACCGACATACGTTTGTTCACCTCGAGGAATGGCAAACACCATTCTGCCATCATGCGCATCAAAGTAAATAGCTTGTGAAAGTGGAAAATCCTTTTGGGAAAAAACGAGATGCACACCTTTCGTTAAATACAACGATTTTCCATGTTTGGACCTATCCATTTCTCGTAATTGATCAACCCACGGACCTGTTGCATTAATAATTTTTTTTGCCTCGATACAATGCGTTATACCTGTTATTTGATCTGTCACTTTAACACCAGAAATGGTATTTGCATCATCATATAAAAGGTGTGTGCATTTTGCATAATTTATCGCATAAGCGCCATGTTCAACAGCTTTTTTAAGCACCTCTATCGTTAAACGGGCATCATCCGTTTTATATTCGACATAATAACCGGCACCTTTTAAACCGTCTTTTTTAATAAGTGGCGCTTTTTTCATAGTTTCTTCACGTGATAACATCACCCGTCGCTCATCTTTTTTAACACCGGCTAAAAAATCATACATAAGTAAGCCAACATTCGTCATCAAGGGCCCAAATGTTCCCGCTTTATAAAAAGGCAACATCATCCATTCTGGGCTTGTTACATGCGGACCGTTTTCATATACAATTTCTCGCTCTTTTCCTACCTCAGAGACAACCTTAAAGTCTAATTGTTTTAAATAGCGCAAACCTCCGTGAATAAGCTTTGTAGAACGGCTTGATGTACCTGCCGCAAAATCTTGCATGTCAATAAGACCAACACGCATACCGCGTGTGACAGCATCAAGGGCAATTCCTGCACCAGTAATCCCACCACCGATGACAAGTACATCTAACGATTCACTTTTAAGCTGTGCAAAGACCTCATCTCGATTCTTGCTTGAAAACATGATGTTCATTCCTCCGTGGTCGTTTAAACATTTAATGTTCATTTTTATTTTGTCGCTGTTTCATTTCTTCTTTTGTATAAATAATTTTCATCGGATTACCACCGACAAAAGTACCTGGTGGAATATCTTTATGAACGAGCGTTCCAGCAGAAACAATCGCTCGATCACCGATGTGAACACCAGGTAAAATAGTTGTGTTTGCCCCGATCATCACGTGATTACCGATAACGACATCTCCAATTCGATACTCCTTGATCAAATATTCATGAGCTAATATTGTCGTATTGTAACCGATAATGCTATTATGCCCAACTTTTATTTTTTCTGGAAACATAATATCAGGCATGACCATGAGCGCAAAGGCTGTCTTTTTTCCAACATCCATCCGTAAAAATGTTCGGTATAACCAATTTTTAACACTTAAAAAAGGAGTGTAGCGTGCGATTTGAATGACTATAAAATTTTTTACAACTTTAAAAAAAGAAACGGTTTTATAAATTTGCCATAAAGAATTGACATTTTTAACTTTATATCTCTTCGTTCGTCGCATCTATTTCACTCCTATTATGATTCGATGATTCGTAATAAATCTTTCATCTCTTTTAACATGTATGTCGGATGGTACGCCTGTAAAAATGATTCACCTTTGCTTGACCAAGCAACACCAGCTGTTAAAACATTAGCACGTTGACCAGAAACGATATCATGATAGTTGTCACCGACCATAATAGCTGATTTAGCTTGTCTATTTAAATGATTTAATGCCTTTAACACTGGTTCTGGGTGTGGCTTCGGGTCATCAACATCATCGCATGTAATGATGACGGGGAAAAATGGCAAAAGTCCTGTTTCTTCAATTCCAATAAGCGCCGATTTCCGCATTTTTGATGTAACGATAGCTAATTTAATACCTTTTTGCTTAAGCTTTTTAAGAGTCTCAATCACTTGCGGGAAAACTTTAACATAATGACGGTGGTGTTTTATATTATGCTTTCGATATACTTTAAGCATCTCATCGGCTCTTTCCGGATCAATGTTATAAAAAGTTTCTTCTAGAGGTGGCCCATTAAATGTACTTATTTCTTCATCTGTAAAAGATAATTGGAATTTAGCAAATGTATGTTTGAAAGACGCCATAATGAGCTCATTTGTATCAATTAAAGTGCCATCAAGATCAAAAAGAACTGTACGAATGTTCATGTCGTTTATCCTTCCTCTTTCTCTCATCTATTCGATCCCAAACAAATGAAACGATGATTGTTAATATAATAGCCGTTACTAAACGAATTAATAAAAGTGGCCATACAGGGATACCTAAAGGAATGAAAATAACCGTATCTTCAACGACCGCATGACATGAGACGAGAAAGATAAGCGCTAAATGCATATCCCTTCTTGACACTCCATCTTCCTTAACCGCTTGAATCATAAGACCTGCCCCAAAAGCTAATCCAACTGTTAAACCGGCAACAAGTGTCATTGACGTATTTTTTTCCATGCCTAACATCCGTGTAAAAGGTGATAAAAGATTCGATAATTGATCAAGCCAACCTTTTTCTCGTAAATATTGCATAATAATCATTAAAATAATGACGATGACAGCTAATTGAATCACTGCAATTAAAGCTGTTTGTAGACCGTGGAAAATAATATCAGTCCAATGATTAAGAAATTCATCCTCAGAAGAAATAAGTCCATACTGAGCAGGTTGTGACCCACCGTGCCAAAATAAATTAATAATGATACTTGCAATCAACGCTAATCCAATCCGAATACCTGAAATGAGCCACCAACTTACACCGACACGGGAGGCTACGGTTGACTCAATGAATAAATTGTGGGAAAAAGATAGCATAACAGCCATTGTAAACACTTCTTTAACCGTAAAATCAAACGAAACAATAGCACCAATAGCAGCATATAAATTAAGAGCGTTTCCTAACACTAAAGGTACAGCAGCTTCACCCGAAAGACCTAAAACCCCCATAACAGGGCTTAACAGGTCGATAATCCACGGTAAAATAGGTGTGTATTGTAAGATCGTTACGATTAAAGTTATCGGAAAAATAACCTTTCCTAATGTCCAAGTCACTTGTAAACCTTGCTGTAAACCGCGATTGACAATACCTAGCAAGCCATCGACCTCTTTCTTAAATATGTTTAAAACACTTTAACTGTTCTATTTAACAATCTTTTTCCCGTCATAACGATGATTGACGTTGTTAAATAAACGACGATATATCATGATCATAGCTGCAACTATAATAAGTAAAATGGATAACAATTGAGCTGTTCGAATCATATTGAAAACGTATAAACTGTCTGTCCGTAACCCTTCTATAAAATATCTTCCAATCGAATACGCTATAACATAGCTTAAAAATAGCTCGCCACGATAAGGATTCAATCGACGTAAGAAAAGAAGAAAAGCGAACACAACTAAATTCCACATTGATTCATATAAAAATGTCGGGTGATGAAAAACACCATCTATACACATTTGATCCATTATAAAATCGGGTAAATATTGATGAAATTTTTCATACGTCGTTGTTGCAATCGGCCCACCATAAGCTTCCTGATTCATAAAATTTCCCCAACGCCCGATCGCTTGCCCGAGAATAAGACTTGGGGCTGCAATATCAGCAAGTTGCCAAAAGGACAACTTCCTTACGCGGGCATATATAATAGCTGTTAACACCGATCCTATTAAGGCACCATGTATCGCTATACCACCTTCCCATATAGCGAATATTTTCCAAAAGGGTTCATGCATATATCTTTCTTGCCATTCAAAAATGACATAATATATACGCGCACTAATAATAGCAATTGGGATCGCAAACACGACTAAATCAATGATGTAGTCTTTATGTAATCCTAATCGATCAGATTCTCTCGTTGCTAAATAAAGGCCAATAAAAGCACCAAGCGCAATGATAACGCCATACCAATATATAGTGATTGGACCGATATCAAGAAATACTCGATCTAAAGCAGGTGTATGACATGTCAAAAGAACCACTCCTATTCAAATGCATCTTGCCTATTTTCTATCATCGTCGTTAATCGTGTTGAAAAATCTTTAGCTGCATTCACACCCATTCGCTTTAATCGAAAGTTCATCGCTGCTACTTCGATGATAACTGCAATATTTCTCCCTGGACGAACAGGAATTGTCGCTCGCGGTAAATGAACATCCATAATTTCCATCGTCTCTTCATCTAAGCCAAGTCGATCATACTGTTTATAATCATCCCAAAGCTCAAGATGAATAATAAGAGAAATGTTTTTACGATCAATCACTGAGCCAGCACCAAAGAGCGTCATAACATCAATGATGCCTAAGCCACGAATTTCGAGAAAATGTTTAATTAATGGTGGCGAGCTTCCAATTAAACGATCATCATCTTCTTTACGAATTTCCACACTATCATCAGCTACTAATCGATGACCACGCTTAATAAGTTCTAAAGCTGCTTCACTTTTGCCGACACCACTTTGACCAGTAATTAAAACGCCTACACCATAAATATCAACGAGAACACCGTGCAAGGCTGTTGTAGGTGCAAATTTCGATTCTAAATAATTGGCTAATTGGCTAATCATTTTCGTCGTTGAGCTCGTTGTTTGTAAAATTGGCACATTCGTTTCATTGGCAACTTGAAGTAACATATCAGGGATCTCCATATCCCATGTAACGATAATGCCTGGTGTCGTATTCGTACAAAGTTTTTTAAGACGTTTCCTTTGTTCCTCTTTTGTTAAATGAAGCAAATAAGCCATTTCTGTTCTACCAATTAATTGGAGACGTTCTTTCACATACAATTGAAAATAGCCAGTTATTTCAATGCCCGGACGTGAAACATGACTCGTCGTAATTTCGCGACAAATTCCATCTTTACCAGCCATTAATTTAAAATGAAAGTCTTCCAATAAATCTTTTACACGTACGATCGCCACTTTTTAACCCTCCCATGATGCCATAACTCTCTTCATTTTAGCACATTTTATCGTGTAACAACGAGTTAAAATGGGTTATTTGTTCTATTGTTTTTATAATGTAAAAGCTCTCGTCGCTTTTACCGCCCGTTGCCAACCTGAATAAAGAGCCTCTCTTTTTTCTTGGGTACACTTGCTATAAAACGTATGATCAATTTTCCACTGACGCGCGATTTCATCTTGATCTTCCCAAAATCCAACAGCTAAACCTGCTAAATAGGCCACTCCTAATGCTGTCGTTTCTTGAATTGTCGAACGTTCAACAGGTACACCTAAAATGTCGCTTTGAAATTGCATTAAAAAATTATTTGTGACTGCTCCACCGTCTACACGCAATGATTTTAAATGAATACCGGCATCTTTCATCATGACATCGATAACGTCTTTCGTTTGATAAGCTAAAGATTCAAGTGTTGCACGAACAAGATGTTCTTTTTTCGTGCCTCGGGTTAATCCGAAAATCGCACCACGGGCCTCACTATCCCAGTACGGCGTGCCTAATCCGACAAAGGCTGGAACCATGTATACACCCTCGGTGGAATTGATCGCACGTGCATATGTTTCACTTTCTGAAGCTTTATTAATCATCTGTAAACCATCTCGAAGCCATTGAATGGCTGAACCAGCGATAAAAATACTTCCTTCTAATGCGTATTCGACTTTCCCATCTATCCCCCATGCTAATGTTGTCAATAAACCATGTTTAGATGAAACGCCACGCTCACCTGTATGCATAAGCATAAAACAACCTGTTCCATATGTATTTTTCGCCATTCCTTCTTCAAAACAAGCTTGCCCGAATAAAGCTGCCTGTTGATCACCAGCAATGCCGGCAATAGGTACTTCATGTCCAAAAAAGTGGTAATCGACAGTTGTGGCATATATTTCCGATGATTGCCTAACCTCAGGAAGCATACATTTCGGAATAGTTAAAATATCTAAAAGTTCATCATCCCATGTTAAATCATTAATATTAAACATAAGTGTCCGCGATGCGTTTGAATAATCTGTTACATGAGCTTTGCCACCTGAAAGTTTATAAACGATCCACGTATCAATCGTTCCAAACAACAAGTGACCATTTTCTGCTTTTTCACGGGCCCCTTCTACATGATCGAGAATCCATTTTATTTTCGTACCGCTAAAATACGGATCAATAAGTAAACCAGTTTTTTCCTTAAATAAGTCGTTATACCCTTGTTTCTTTAAATCATCACAAATATCATCTGTTTGCCTTGATTGCCAAACAATTGCTTTATAAATCGGCTTTCCTGTTCGTTTATCCCAAACGACAGTCGTCTCGCGTTGGTTCGCTATACCTATACTAGCAATTTGACCCGGATCGACATCGGCTTTTCTTAAAACATCTGTTATACAAGCGAGAATTGATGTCCAAATTTCATCAGCATCATGCTCTACCCATCCTGGTTTCGGAAAAAATTGCTCAAATGCTCGCTGGGCTGTTTCTACAATATGGCCATCATGATTAAAGAGAATAGCACGCGAACTCGTCGTTCCTTGATCTAAAGATAAAACATACTTCTCTTTCATCCTTAACTCCCCTTCTAACAAAACGTTTTATGTGTCAATCGCTTATACAAAAATAGACCCACATATGCCAATATTGTGGATCTATTATCACTTAACTTATGGCATCTCTTACCAATTGATTTAAAATGATGTTTAAAAAGGAGATGATCATTGAGGCTAAAATTGCCATGCCAAACCCTTCGATCACGAAGGATGAATCCATTAAGCCTTGAACAATCATAAGTGTTATAGCATTGATCACAAACAAAAATAAACCAAATGTCATAAATGTAATCGGTAACGTTAATACAACTAAAATTGGTTTAATCACAACATTAATCATCGATAAGATAACGCTTGCTAATAATGCCGTTCCAAAATTTTCTATATAAACGTCAGAAAATAACTGGGCAACAACAATGAGGGCAACTGCATTTAAGAAGATGGATATAAACCATCTAAGCAGCATTAATGTACCTCCCACTCACTCGGAATAATAAAGATCGCTATTATATAAAAGAGAAACAGTGAGCCCGCACTAAAAAACATTCCGATGACGAACCCTAACCGAACAAGTGAAGGTTCAAGTCCAAAGTATTCAGCAATACCACCTAACACACCAGCTAACATTCTTTCATGATTCGACCGTAAAAGACGCCGTCTCAACAGCCTTACCTCCTATGCATCATCATTTTATTTTATTATACGCACAGTTGCTTAAAATGGCGATTACTTTTATTTAAGTAAAATCCCATACGTAAAATGCTTCTTTTCCTAATCGTCCTTTTAACTCTTCTTTTACCTCATCTGCTATTTGTAGGGTACCATTAATTTTTTCCAACATTCCTTCTGCTTGTGATTTATGTTTTAAAATTGACGTAATTTTTTGTTCAAATATCGGTTCAATATCATGAACAATGTGTGGCTCACCTAATATACTAGGATAATCTTTTGCAATTGCCTGAGCCCAAACAGTTGGGCGATTACTTGGTTCCATGAAACGAACAGCCTCAATCGTTGCTGCACCAAGTGCATTGTGGTCTGGATGAACGGCATAATTTGGATAATGTGTAATGACGAGGCTCGGCTGAATGTCTTCTAAAATACGTTTAATATGTGAAGCGACTTCACGACGATCTTCGTATTCAATCGTTTTATCGCGATATCCTAATAAGTGAAGATCAATATCTAAATATTTACATGCTTCTTTTAACTCTTCTTTTCGAATATAAGGTAATGTTTCACGATTAGCGAAAATTGGTGAACCCATATTTCGTCCCATCTCGCCTAGCGTACCACAGAGATATGTGACAGGAACACCTTTATTACGAAATTTTATAATCGTACCTGCAGCACCAAAGGATTCATCATCTGGATGTGCATAAATGACGACAACATGTTTTTCCATATTATTTTCACCTTTCCTTAATATATGGTTATTTAATAGTCGAAAGGATATTCACTTATTTGTAAAGCAACCATCAGCCGACCTTCCGGGTCATGGCCTGCAAGGAGTAATTTCTCCTCATTATGAATTGTCCAATGTGTTAAACCTTCAGCATAAACCCATCCTTTTTCCATTTTTAGACCGACACGGTATATATGACCGTCACTAATAATTTTTGCTTGTGAAAAAGAAACAGTTGCATTGCGAACGTAAACACCTACGTTGTATTTATTGTCAAAATGACTTGCATAAGCACCATTTGTCGTTTCCGCATGAATATAAACTTGTTTATTAATGAACTGATCTAAAGTTTTTTGAACTTCTGTTGCATCTATCGGCTTCATCGTTTGACCCCCTATTCTTTTCGTGTAACATTCACATGTATTTATCGTATCATATCTTAAAAATCATTGTTATTGACATGCTTCAATTTTATTAAAATAAAAGTAGAGAATGCAATATGTCATTCTCTACTTTTGAACTGTGCCTGGTTTTTCTTTTGCTTGAAGTAATTGTTCCATTCGCGCTTTATCTCGTTCTAATACAGGTTTTAAATAACGACCTGTATATGATTTATCAAATGTCGAAACATCTTCTGGTGAACCGGTCGTAACGACATAACCGCCACCATCTCCACCTTCTGGACCGAGATCAATAATGTAATCAGCTGCTTTAATAATATCTAAATTATGTTCAATCACGACGACTGTATCACCATTTTCAACAAGCCGTTGCAAGACGTCTAATAACCGTTTAATATCAGCCGCATGTAAACCAGTTGTTGGCTCATCTAAAATATAAAATGTCTTACCGTTAGAACGTTTTTGCAACTCACTCGCTAGCTTAACACGTTGTGCTTCACCGCCGGATAAAGTTGTCGCTGGTTGACCGAGTTTAATATAACCTAAACCGACATCACACATCGTTTGTAATTTTCGTTTCAGCCGTGGAATATTTTTAAAAAAGTCTAGAGCTTCTTCAATACGCATATCGAGAATATCAGCAATGTTTTTACCTTTGTATTCAATCTCTAACGTTTCACGGTTATATCGTTTACCTTGACATACCTCACAAAGAACGTATACATCAGGTAAAAAGTGCATTTCTATTTTAATAATCCCATCGCCACGGCAAGATTCACAACGTCCACCTTTCACATTAAAACTAAACCGGCCTTTTTTATATCCACGAACTTTTGCCTCATTCGTTTGAGCGAATACATCACGAATATCATCAAAAACTGACGTATAAGTTGCTGGATTAGACCGTGGTGTTCGGCCGATTGGTGATTGATCAATTGCAATAACCTTTTCAATATGCTCGATACCTTTAATCGTTTTATGCTTTCCTGGCCGATGTTTACCTCGATAAAGCTGTTTTGCTAACGATTTATACAATATTTCATTTACTAACGTACTTTTACCAGAGCCAGATACACCAGTAACGACGTTAAACAATCCGATTGGAAAATCAACAGTTATATTTTTCAGATTATTTTCCTTTGCTTCAACAACTGTAATCGCACGGTCACCAGGCTTTCGTCGTTTAAGTGGAAATGGAACAAACTTTTTGCCCGACAAATAATTTCCTGTCAATGATTCATCGATATCCATCACTTCTTTTGGCGGCGCATTTGCAACGATTTCACCACCATGGTCACCAGCACCTGGACCGATATCAACAATCCAATCCGCTGCTAACATCGTATCTTCATCATGTTCAACAACGATTAACGTATTATCCAAATCACGCATTTGTTTCAATGTTCGAATGAGACGATGATTATCGCGTTGATGAAGTCCAATAGACGGTTCATCGAGAACATAAAGAACACCTGTTAAAGCTGAGCCAATTTGCGTTGCTAATCGAATGCGTTGTGCTTCACCACCGGATAAAGTACCAGATGATCTCGACAATGTTAAATAATCTAAACCGACATTTTTTAGAAATTGTAGACGATCACTAATTTCTTTTAAAATCATATGAGCAACTTCGGCTTCTTTTGCTGTTAGCTCTATATCATTGAAAAATCGAATTGCTTCAGTAATAGAAAAGTCAGTCACTTCACTAATGTGTAAACCATTGATTTTCACTGCCAAAGCTTCTTTTTTCAACCGGTGTCCATCGCACTCAGGACATGCTTTTTGCGCCATATATTGTTCTAACGTTTCCCGTGTAAAATCAGAAGATGTTTCATGATATCTTCGAGCAATATTGTTAACGACACCTTCAAAGTGCATCATTTGATCACGAACACGCCCGAAGTCATTGACATAATAAAAATGTATCTTTTCTTCTCCACTACCGTATAAAATAATATCCATCTGTTGCTTAGGAATTTGTTTTACAGGTATATCCATATCAATTCCGTAATGGTTACAAACACTTTTTAACAATTGCGGGTAATATTGTGAACTAATCGGTGCCCAAGCTCTTATGGCATGATCATTTAATGTTTTATTCCAATCTGGAATGACTAAATCTAAATCAACTTCTAAATTCGTACCGAGCCCGTCGCATGTTGGACATGCACCATAAGGACTGTTGAACGAAAACAGACGAGGTTCTAATTCACTAATTGAAAATCCACACTCAGGACATGCATGATTTTCACTAAAGACAAGTTCATCGCCATCTATAATATCAACGATAACATTTCCATTTCCTAAAGGTAGCCCTGTCTCAATCGAATCGCTCAGACGACTCTCGACACCTTCTTTAACAATAATACGATCGATAACGACTTCGATCGAATGTTTTTTATTTTTATCAAGTTTTATATCTTCAGTAACCTCACGCATTTCACCATTGACACGAATGCGAACATAACCTTCCCGTTTCAGTTGTTCTAATATTTGCGTATGTTCACCTTTTCGTCCCGAAACGACAGGAGCTAAAATTTGCAAACGTGTTCGTTCTGGATATTGCAATATTCGATCAACCATTTGTTGAACGGTTTGTGAACGAATCTCAATCCCATGTTTCGGACATGTTGGCCGACCAACGCGTGCATATAATAAACGTAAATAATCATAGATTTCTGTTACTGTTCCGACAGTTGAGCGCGGATTTTTGCTTGTCGTTTTTTGGTCAATCGATATGGCTGGGGATAATCCTTCAATCGCATCAACATCAGGCTTATCCATTTGCCCTAAAAACTGGCGAGCATAAGCAGACAAAGATTCAACGTAACGACGCTGACCTTCTGCATAAATCGTATCAAAGGCTAACGTTGATTTTCCTGATCCAGATAAACCAGTAATGACGACTAAATTGTTTTTAGGGATTGTTACATCAATGTTTTTTAAATTATGTTCTCTAGCACCTTGAATCATAATGGTTTGACTAGGCATGAACATGTCATCCTTTCATATGGATATCGATTAGTCTACTGCTTTCAATTCGAAAATGATATCGCGCAGCTCTGTTGCTCTTTCGAAATCAAGTACTTTTGCTGCTTCTTTCATTTCTTTTTCCATTTGTTCTATGACTTTCGCTTTTTCTTGTTGTGGCATGTTTGCAATTGTCGTTAATTTTCCATCATAACCTTCTTCATCTTCTGCCACATGTGTTGCGCGAATAACATCGCGAACTTCTTTTTTAATAGTCTTCGGTGTAATATTATGTTTTTCATTAAAGGCTTGTTGAATGCTTCGACGACGATTCGTCTCGTCGATCGCAACCTTCATCGAGTCAGTTATACGATCAGCATACATAATAACTTGACCGTTTTCGTTTCTCGCTGCTCGCCCCATCGTTTGGATTAATGAACGTTCAGATCTTAAGAAACCTTCTTTATCTGCATCAAGAATAGCAACTAAAGATACTTCTGGTATATCAAGTCCTTCACGTAATAAATTAATACCGACGAGAACATCATACTTACCAATGCGTAAATCACGGATAATTTCTATACGCTCTAACGTTTTTACCTCAGAATGTAAATATGCTACTTTCATGCCTAAATCTCTTAAATAATCCGTCAAGTCTTCTGCCATATTGATCGTTAAAGTCGTAATAAGAACCCGTTCATCGCGATCGATGCGCTTATGAATTTCCTTCGTTAAATCATCAATTTGACCTTCAATTGGACGGACGTGAACTTCAGGATCAAGTAGACCAGTCGGCCGAATAATTTGTTCAATGACTTCTTTGGAATGTTCTAATTCATAAGGGCCAGGCGTTGCGGATATATAAATAAGTTGATTAGATTTTTTCTCAAATTCCTCAAATGTCAATGGGCGGTTATCAAGGGCTGAAGGTAGTCTAAATCCATGGTCAACTAACATTTGTTTTCGTGCACGGTCACCATTAAACATACCACGTATTTGTGGTAGTGTTGCGTGTGATTCATCAACGACGACCAGGAAATCATCAGGAAAGTAATCAAACAATGTATACGGTGTTGATCCTGGTGCACGATTTGACAGATGGCGCGAATAGTTTTCAATGCCTGAGCAAAAACCCATCTCTTGCATCATTTCAATATCGTAATTCGTCCGTTGACTAAGACGTTGGGCTTCTAGCAATTTATTTTCTTTTTTTAGTTTGGCCACTTGTTCCTGTAGTTCTAATTTAATATTTTCAATCGCCCGCTTTAAATGATCTTCACCAGTTACATAGTGTGATGCTGGGAAAATAACTACGTGTTCACGATCGCCGATAATTTCTCCTGTTAAAGCATCTACTTCACGAATCCGATCGATTTCATCACCAAAAAATTCAATACGGATACAATGCTCTTCTCTCGAGGCCGGAATAATTTCAACGGTATCACCGCGCACACGAAAAGTCCCACGTTGAAAATCTAAATCATTGCGTGCATATTGGTTAGATACAAGATCGCGCAACAATTCATCACGATCTTTTATCATCCCCGGCCGTAGTGAAATCATGTGACGTTCATATTCAATCGGAGAACCGAGTCCATATATGCTTGAAACACTTGCAACGATTAACACATCTCGTCGTTCAAATAAAGCTGATGTTGCAGAGTGTCTTAATTTATCAATTTCATCATTTATGCTTGCATCTTTTTCGATGTACGTATCTGTCGAGGGCACGTATGCCTCTGGCTGATAATAATCATAAAAGCTGACGAAATATTCTACAGCATTATTCGGAAAATATTCCTTAAATTCACTATAAAGTTGTCCTGCAAGCGTTTTGTTATGAGCTATAACGAGGGTTGGCCGATTAACTTCTTTAATGACATTAGAAATTGTAAAAGTTTTACCTGTACCTGTTGCACCGAGTAATGTTTGATGCCTATGACCGTTATTTACATTCTTTGCAAGTCGTTTAATCGCCTTCGGTTGGTCTCCCCGTGGCTCATAATTTGCCACAAGCTCAAACGTACGATTCACGAGGTAAGCCTCCATTTCGACAATAAATATTTTATTATTAGTGTAACATAAAATAAATGTCTCATGCTTAACATATTGTATCATATAAACGAACAAACATTCGATGGAAATGCTCAAAAAATACTTTAATATAACGATAAATAATCCTCAAACGTTCAACATTTGAGGATTATTTATATGAGTTATGATGGTTTTGATTGATCTATAAAAGCAAATTGTAAAATGTATAAAACGATAGCGACAGTAATGAGCAAGAAACCCCGACCCAGCAATTGTTGTTCAATTTCTAAATAATTATTGCAAATTTGTACTGGTGAATCTATATATAACCACGCCATAAATGCAAACATTGATATATAGTTTAAACCGATAAAACTCCGCCAAACACTGCTTAACCTTTTCCAGCTTAAACGTAAAGGACACCCAACAAGAAACGGTAAACTAATAAACTTAAACAATTCAACGATTGGTATTTGTAATGCTTCATCCATCGTTCTTGGAATCATCCAATATGTCGTGATGATGATGACAAGAATGATGCCTGCTACACCATTTTTATTCCATTTCTTAACGATATAATCAAAACGTTCCTCTATATAGCTAGTCATCAGCCATCCGGATACAATAAGTAAGGGCATCTGAATTAACATATGTGTAACCATAATTGATTCAAGGAAGTTTGCTACGAAGGGGATGGCTAAACATACGTATAATATAACACCATATTTCGCTTGTTTAATCATACAACCCCCTCACTTAAATGATTGTGCACGATTAACTAGCCATACGTTTTGTCGTTCTACGATCCCGTATAACTAAGTAGCGAATAAAATGGATGACGAAAATCGAAATAGCTAATAAAGCACAAATCCCTGATACTGCGCCAAATTTAGCCTGAACCATCCATTCCTCAAAATGTGTGGCAAATCTACGAGGCGTACTAATCGCACCAGATGTTAAAAATCCACCACTTACACCAATCAGTGATAACATATAAATGACAAACGCCGTTTTATCAAGTTCATTTGTTTGAATAGAGCTGTCATTTTTTTCCAAATAATACATAAAGCCAAAAATCATTGCGATGACTCCAAGTCCCATGTACATGTGGAAATGTCCTGGCACCCATTTTGTATTGTGCATAACACGGTTAACGACAATCGTTGAATCAACAATCGCCGGTATAACACCTGCGGACCAACCTAACATCGATAAAAACATCAGACGTGATCCCATATCCCACTTTATACCTGATTTATAAACGATCATTAAGGCACCATACGCTGTGACGACGAGGACGGGCAGACCATTTGCATATGACAACACTTGCCCATAATGAGCATCCACTTCGGCATGACACCATCCATTAGTAAATGATGTGGATAAACGAGTAATGTAAATGTCGTTGACATCGTCCAAGCAATTAAAAATGGTTTATTAGATGGCCATGGTCGTTTCGTTTGCCGTGATAATATTTCATAAACGCCAATAACCGCCATATAAATCGTAGAATTAACGAAAATGTGACCGAAAGCATATGTTAAGTTTTTAGCTAACAATGGGTTAAAAGTAAAGGTAGGATTCATAACTGTTATGATATTCATAATGATGACTGTAGCGCCTGCTGTTAGAGCAGTTCATTTATAATCATTACCATCGTGCTCGCTATGACTGTCGAAGAAGGTGCATTTGCCTCTGATTTTTTTCCGGAAATAACTTCCCAACCTAAACCTTTGCCAAGACTTCCATACGTTTTTATAATGGCACGTCCAGTATCTATATAAAATAGAAGAAAGCCAATCCCTAAAAGAAGCATGCCGAACAAATACAATAAAGCGCCAACTTTACCCCAAGCATTTGCAGAGATTGCTGGTAAAGGATATAAAAATGTCCAAGCGCCTGCGTATTCAAAGGAAAATATACCGATTACGACCATAACGACACCGATTAAAAATAATATAAGATTTAATTTTAATATCGTTTGCGATAATTTCACATAATGGCTTAAAAAATACCACATGATGGCCGCCGTGGCGAGTGCTGCTGCTCCAATCATCCCTGTTCCATGAATCGTTAAAAATTGATAAAATGTATCAGGCGCAATATTAATAACGCCTCTCTGTTGCAAAAGCATAAGAATACCAAAGATAATCATCGCTATTACAACAATACCGGAAACAAGCATATATGAAACAATATTGTTATTTCTCGTTTTTAGCGGAACATAAGTTGCTTTTTGTCCCATCATGAACACTCCCTTTTATAACATTAATGAACTTCAATTTGTGAAACCATTTGATAATGAGCTAATCCGCAATATTCTAAGCATAAAACATCATAAACACCTGGTTCATCAAACGTTATATATTCTTCATTCGTATATTCAGGCATCGCTTGTGTTTGTGCAATTAAATTGTTTTCTTCATCATAAATGCCAAACCCATGTGTAACGTCTTCTGTCGTTACATGAAATTCTACAGGCTCTCCTACTTGAAATTGTGTTTCACTTATATCCCAACCGAATTGAAAAGCTTCTACATCTACAACTGTTGGATCTTCTGTCTCACTATAAGCAGGTTTGTTATATGGTAATTCCCTTAATGTAAACAATGTTGCTATAATCATTAAAGTAACGAGGGTTATAGCATATCCTTTTCTCGTTTTATACCATTTTTTACGATTGGTTCGTATTCCCTTTTTTTAGTAGAATTTAAGGCGACCCAACCAAAAATAGCTGCGATCAGTAACATAATGGCGATACTCGTGATCCAAGCGACCATCTGTACCATTAAAATTCCTCCCTCTTACATGATGACGTCATAACAAAGTATGATGACTTATAACACTGACAGTTATATTTTATATAAAAGAATAGCTGCGTTTTAGTGAGCTAACTCACTAAAACGCAGCTATTTTGTATAACTTTTGAACTTTTTCGATTTTTACCGTTTAACCTGTAAATCCTGTAAATATAGTAATAATCATATAAAAGTACTATTTCAAACAACATATAAATTTTAATTTTTTTCTACATCCATATGTTCACTTGTGTCATAGTATTTGTCACTTGTAAAAATGATCCCTAGTTTATGGTGATCACCTTCATAAAAAGCGCCTTGAACGAACCGTACTTCACCGACATCATCAATCACATCTAATTTAAAAAATGCTCCGCTTAATTGTAATGCTTCATAGTATTCCTCTACAGTTCTAACTGCTCGTCCATTCACTTTAACGATGACTTCACCGACTAAGATACCTAAACGGTCTGCAGGTGTTCCAGGAATAATACTTAACACTTTCAATCCTTTTTTTAATGGCGTAAAGTATGGCGTTTGATCACGATTGTACATGCGGTTTTTATAGTTTATATATTCTCGACCTAAAATAGCAATGATCACAGCCACAAAAGATAATAGAGGAATAAATATGCTACCAAATGCTATAACCGTAACAATGAAAGCCAGTAGTGCCATTGACCGTGATAATTGTAAAGACGCATGATGCGGGAGTCTTCCTGTTACTATATGATCAAAACCGATAAGCAATGGAACGAAAAGCAAGCTATAAGATTGGCTACCAATATCTATATAAGGCCAAAATGGAGCGACTGAATGTATTGGACCATTTGGAACTAACGTAAAAAAAGGTATGATGCTCAATTTTTTCAAATGATGCTGACCGATCGATAATCCTCGTTGACTCTGCGTTAATCTTGGTAAAGACGTATTTCGTTTAACCCGACGTAATAAAAAGGCTTCAGCAAATAATAAAATACCTAATAATAAAACGAGTCCAGTATAATTTGTAGAATTGGTAATCAACGCATCATTTGTTAACACAACTGGCAATAGTAGTAATACTAAATATGTTAAACCGACCGTATAACTTGCTGAGAGCAATGTAAACTTAAACGTCAAACTTAAGATGATAATAACGATGCTAAGTAAAAAAATTGTTTCATAAGAAAAAACAATACCAACACCAATGGCAATAGAAGAGATGATTAAGCCAAATAGAAGTGAAACCATCCATGTTTGTTTTAATTCAGAAAATGTAGAAAAAATTTTATAACCAAAATCAATCCGTTCACGTTTAATACGTAAGTAACTTGCAATAAAGACTAAAATAAATGCCCAATATAAAAGTGGTTGCAAAAATATTTTACCAATCGCTTTTATAAATGCCGCTAACCATACGTCTAACATCATGATCACCTTCCAATATAGCCAATCACGCTATTTATTTATCATTTTTTAAAATGAATCCGCGAGAATACTCCCGCGGATCGCCTTACTTATATAAATGTTTTAGCGCTTCTTCAAATTGTTTATCATCATCGCCTTCACGTACCTTCTCAACAATTTTAGTTGCTAAAAGACCTGATGTTTCTTCGTCAACTTCTCCAGACGGTTTGATATCATGATCCCGTTGAAAGGATTCAACAGCTTGCTTCATTCCCTCATCAAAATAACCATCTGTTCGATCAACATCATAACCTAATCCAATTAACATTTGCTGAATGTTTTCAATATCTTCGCTTGTTTCATTCACCTTAAGTGGCTCTTCTACTTGAACCGGGTTCGCATAATAATAATCTGGTTGCTTAACATCGATCGTTGGTTCAACACCTTCTTCATCAATCCATTCACCATGAGGTGAGAGCCATTTATAAAATGTTAATTTAACTGTACTTCCATCACCTAATGGGACTGCTTGTTGGACCGTTCCTTTTCCGTAACTTGCCTGTCCGACTACATCATAGCCCATTTCCTTCATAGCGACAGCTAGTATTTCTGATGCAGAAGCACTTCCTTCATCAATCAATACTGTAATCGGATAATCTTTTTTCTCCTCTAGATCTGTATAATACGGTGTCTTTTCCCCATCTTGATCTTCAATTTGAATATACGGTATATCTTTCGGGACTAAATGCTCTAAAATATCTTCTACTGCATTGAGTAGACCGCCGGGATTCCCCCGAACATCAATCACTAATCCTTCAATTCCTTCCTCTTCCAAATTTGCAAGTTCCTCTTCGAATTCTTCAGCCGTCGTCTCGGAAAATGATGTCATCTCTAAAATGCCTGTCTTTTTCCCATCGATAGTTTGAATGTCCGGATAAACTGTTTCAATCGGAATATCATCGCGGACGACTGTTACCTCAAAGGGATCAGAAACACCGGCGCGCTGAATTTCTAGGACAACCTCAGACCCTTTTTCACCGCGAATTTTATCAACAGCTTCGTTTAAATCAAGGCCATCGATGCTTTCCTCATCAATACTTAAAATTTGATCATTTGGTCGCAATCCAACTTCTTCGGCTGGTGAATCTTTTATCGGAGCAATAATCGTCACTTTCCCATCAACCATACTAACTTCTGCACCAATGCCTTCAAAAGATGACTCAAGCTGTTCATTGAACTCTTCTAATGCTTCTTGATCCATATATGAACTATAAGGATCTTCTAACGTCTCGAGCATTCCTTGAATGGCACCTTCGATGAGTTGATCATCTTCAACATTTTCTATATAATTTTCCTTTATTAAGCTGTAAGTTTGTGCAACTTTTCCCATACTTTCTGGAACATCTATGATGACATCACTTCCGTCTAGGTCATTATCATGTTTTTCGTCTTGTATAATGCTTGAATTCGCTAGTTTTCCACCAGCGTAGGCACCAGAAAATCCTAATACTAAAGCAGCAAATAATAGTAGTGCGACCGATTGCTTGCTTAAATTCATTTTTTCACCTCGTTCAGACATGATCTATGTATCAACTCAATTATACGTCAATGTAAATATTTTTAATACCATTTCAATAAAAAAGGCATCACAGAATAGCATTCTCGCCATTCTATGATGCCTAAATTATATCATAAAATTTTTACACTAATTTATGTAATTCATCGGATCAACTGCACTCTGTGGCTTATCGCCCCAATTTATAGAGCCTTGATGAATTTCAAAATGTAAATGTGGATTAGTAGATGTCCCTGTATTTCCGGTCTTTCCGATTTGTTCACCCTGTTTAACTTCATCATGAACGGAAACGGAAATATCGCTTAAATGCCCGTATAGTGTTGTAAATTGTTTACCATTAATATAATGTGTTATGATAATTGTTTTACCATAACCAGACATCGTTTCTGCCTGTGTAACAACCCCTGACGCTGCTGCTTTTAAAGGAGTTCCAGAACTTGCTTGAAGATCTACACCTGCATGAAATTTAGTCGTATTATGTACGGGATGGTTTCGCCAACCAAAGTCCGATGTCTTTCCTCCTGGAACTGGTGAGATAAAATCACCCGAAGCAGATGATCCATCTGATCCTCCTGTTTCACCTGATTCTCCATTTTTTGGCGACGAGGAATCCGGTTTAGTATTTCGTGTTTTTGTTTGCTCACGATTCTTTTCCTCTTTCTCTTTTAACTGCTCTTTTTCTTTTTCCGCTAATTTTTTAGCTTTCTTTAAAGAGACTTCTTCATTTTTTAAAATTTCTTCTTCTTCTTCTAAACTAATTTTATATTCTTCAAGTTCGTCATACTCATCTTCAAGCTTTGATAATAACTTTTCTTTTTTCGATAGTTGCTTGTCAAGATCGTCTTTTAACGATTCTAATTCTTCCTTTTGATCTTGGAGTGATTGTTTCTTAGCTTCTACATCTTTTTTCTTTTCTTCTACTTCAACGATAGTTTCTTCTAATTGTTTTTTATCAGCCTGTTGTTCTTCCATAATCACTTTATCTTGATCCATAATTGTATTAACAGCAGTCGCTCGGCTAATAAAATCGCTAAAGCTTTTTGAGCCTAAAATGACCTCTAAATAATTAATTGAACCACCATTTTGTTGAATCGAACGAATACGATCTTTTAATAAATCATCTCTTTCTTTAATACGTTCTTCTAACTCAACGATATCATTTTCTAATTGTTCAATTCTTTGATTTAATGCTTCAATTTCCTCATTCGTTTCAGCAATATCCTTTTCCTTAGCTTGAATATCATCGGTCGTTTCATGAAGTTGTTGATCAATGTCGTTAAGCTCAGTTTCAACATTATCTTGCTCATCTAAGTTTTCATTCATTTCTTCTTCTGTATCACTTTTATGATCGTTAATCGAACCTTTTTCATCTTCCAATTTATCTTGCTTTTCTTCCAATTCGTTTAATTTTTTTTCGATATCATCGACTGTTTGTGCTTTTATATCCGTTTGCTTTGTTGTTAACAGAGCAGCTAACAGTAAAAGAGTAACTAAAGATGCTAACCGCTTATTCATAAACAACGTTCGTCCCTTTCTATATAATTTTCTATATATCCTTACAAATTTTTATATTAAACTTTTAAAAACCTTCGAACGCTCATGACACTTCCCCAAATACCGATAAAAATACCGATGACTAAAATGATTAAAGAAAGTTGCCAAGCAAAGGGGGTAAAAGGTAAAAGTTCTACGAAACTAAATGTAATCTTTGAACTTATATAATGGTCTAAGTAATAATATCCGCCCAAAACGAAACCAATAGGAATAATCGATCCTAATACGCCGAGGAACATCCCTTCTACAAAAAAGGGCCAGCGTATAAAGCCATTTGTTGCTCCCACTAATTTCATGATTCCTATTTCTGTACTTCTAGCCATGATTGTAAGTTTAATAGTATTGGAAATTAAAAATATGGCTGTAAATACGAGCGCAACAATTAAAGCTAGACCGATGAATCGGGCATATTTATTAAATTGAAAGAGCTTGTCTACATAATCTTTTCCGTAATTTACTTCATAAACATTGTTAAATTCTTGAATTTTAAGAGCAATATCTTCCGTATCTGCAGGATCTTTACTGCTTACGATATACGCATGATTTAAAGGGTTTTCTTGTTCAAATAAAAGCCATGATTCACCTTCCTCTCCCATACTAGCTACAAGGCTTTCAAGTTCCTCATCATTTGAAGCAAAACGTACTTGATCAACTCCTTTCAGTTTATCAAGTTTACCACCTAAAGACTTAATATCATCCTCGCTTGCGGAATGATCTATTAACACTTTAATCTCTACATCATTTTCTATATTTTTAGCAATCTCATTTAAATTAAGAACGAGCGCCAAAAATGAACTAACTAATAATAGAGTCACCGTCACAGCACCAATCGAAGCGACGGTCATCCAGCCATTGCGGAAAATATTTTTTGTTCCTTCCGCAATATGTCTTCTTAACGTTCTAAGCCTCATAACCGTATTCACCTCGATGTTCATCTCGTACGATAAAACCATTTTCAATTGCAATCACACGTCTTCTCATCGTGTTTACAATTTCTTTGTTATGTGTCGCCATAATGACTGTCGTTCCCCGATCATTAATCTCCTCAAAAATTTTCATAATTTCCCATGATGTGTCCGGGTCTAAGTTACCAGTAGGTTCGTCTGCTATAACCATAACAGGCTGATTAACGATCGCTCGGGCGATTGCTACACGCTGTTGTTCACCACCAGATAATTCTGATGGTATCGCGCGAGCTTTATTTTTCAAACCGACGAGATCAAGCACAGTCATTACCCGCTGGCGTATATTTCGCCGCGGGGCTTCTATCACTTCTAAAGCGTAAGCGACATTTTCATAAACTGTTAATCTCGGTAACAACTTAAAATCTTGAAAAATAACACCGATATCTCGACGTAAGAAGGGAACATGTTTTTCCTTAAGATCGTTAACGTTTTTATTATTAATAATGACAGATCCTTTTGTCGGCTTTTCTTCACGGTAAATCAGCTTAATTAAAGACGATTTTCCCGCACCACTTTGACCAACGATATAAACAAACTCACCTTGGTCAATATACATATTTATATCACTTAAAGCTGTCACACCATTGGCATATGTTTTATGTACACTTTTCATAACTATCATTGATCTATCACCTTTAATCGCTACTAAACTTAAAATCTATTGGATACTCCTGAAAATTTTATCTCACAGATTCGTATTTATTATAACATCTTTCAGCAAAAATTTTAGACATAAAATTATTACATTTGTATTTCAAATATTTGATTTTGTAACATATAAACCATTTAATGGAATAAGCAGGATCTTATGTAGAAATGGGTAAAAAAACTTACTGTTTGAACAAACAAAAAAGCTTATCCTACATTTATTGTAGGACAAGCTTTTTCTCTTGTTATTAACTTACTGTTCAACTAACCATTCAGCAATAGCTGTACGATCTTCGTCTGATACTTGATCTTGTGGTGGCATACTACCGATACCATTTTCGATGATATCTTCAATTTCATCTTCGGAAAACTCAGAGCCTACGTCTTCAAGCTCGGGGCCAGCGCCACCTTCTAAATTTCCACCGTGGCATGATGCACAGCTATCTTGATATGCTTCTTCTCCAGCAGATGCTTCTACATCGTCTCCATCATCGCCGGCGTCGCCACTATCATCTGTAGCATCGCCACCTCCACCACAAGCACCTAATACTAGTGCAGAACCGAAAAGTACTGCCATTAACCACTTTTTCATTGTTGACTAATCCCCCTAACAATTTTTTGCTAATGCGTCGCTATATCTATTATAGCCAATTTATATATTTTTAAAACTAAACTAATGCTCTCAGTAAGTAAATGCATTTATATAAATGCATGTCGTCACAATAACATTGGCAATTTATGACATTTTCGTGAACGGATGTATGTTACCTATTAAATACTTACAAATTTACTTTTAAACATCTATTTGTGATCGTAAATACGCATCAATCAATGGATCAATTTGTCCATCCATAACACTTTCGACATTGCCAATCTCCATATTCGTCCGATGATCCTTGATCATTGAATAAGGGTGAAACACATAAGAGCGAATTTGATTGCCCCAACCGATTTCTGTTTGTTCACCACGTAACGCTGCAAGCTCTTGTTCTTGTCGTTCAATTTCTTGTTGATATAGTTTTGCTCGCAGCATTTTCATAGCATCCTCACGATTTTTAATTTGTGATCGACCCGACTGACAAGTGACAATCGTATTTGTCGGAAGGTGTGTAATCCGTACAGCAGAGTCTGTCGTATTAACGTGTTGACCACCAGCACCGCTTGCACGGAATGTATCAATTTTTAAATCTTCATTTTTGATTTCAATGTCTATATCATCCGGCATTTCTGGCGCAACATCACACGAGACAAACGATGTATGTCTTCGGCCAGATGAATCAAATGGTGATATTCGAACGAGACGATGGACGCCTTTTTCTGCTTTTAGGTGACCATAGGCGTTATGCCCTTTAACGAGCAATGTAACACTTTTCACACCTGCTTCATCACCTGGTAAAAAGTTTAATGTTTCGACTGTAAAATCTTTACTCTCAGCCCAACGTTGATACATCCGAAGCAACATGCTCGCAAAGTCTTGAGATTCAGTTCCCCCAGCACCTGGATGCAACTCTAAAAGTGCATTGTTAGCGTCATATGGTTCACTTAACAACATTTGTAATTCAAAATCTTTCATCTTTTGTTGTAAATGAACTGTTGCCTCATTTAATTCTTTAAATAATTCTTCATCATTTTCTTCTTTTACCAATTCATATAAAACATATGCATCATCAAGTTCACCACTTAAGTTAGAAAAGGATTCGACAAATGTTTTTAAATGGTTAACTTCTTGAATAACCTTCTGTGCGTTTGATTGATCATCCCAGAAACTAGGAGCTGTCATTTGACGCTCTAGTTCATGAATACGCGCTTCTTTAGCATCGAGGTCAAAGAGACCCCCTAAAATCATTGATGCGTGTAGACATTTTATCCAATGTTTGTTTAATTTCATTTAGTTCCATTTCTAATCACCTCATGTATAACATGTAATTGATCGTTTATGCACTGCAACAATGTTTATATTTTCGCCCACTTCCACATGGGCATGGATCATTGCGACCGACGCGATTTGTTCTAACATATGGTCGCCTGCGTCGTTGCTGACCTTCTTCACCGCCAGAGACTGCTTGTGTGTTTTGCGCAACTTCTTGACGTTGTAAGTTTTCACGAATTTGAGCTTTCATCACGTATTTAGCAACTTCATCTTCAATATCTTGAACCATCGCCTCAAACATCTCAAAGCCTTCTAATTGGTATTCGCGTAACGGATCATTTTGACCGTAAGCACGTAAATGAATGCCTTGGCGAAGTTGATCCATTTGATCAATGTGATCCATCCACTTCGTATCGACAGTGCGCAATAAAATCACCTTTTCAAATTCACGCATTTGTTCGGGTGATAGTTCCTCTTCTTTCTCATCGTAACGATGGCGAACTTTTTCTAAAATCATTTCTTTAATTTCACTCGGATCTTTTCCTTTAATATCGTTTTCTGTTAAATCATCCTGATCTAATAAGTTTCCATGAACATATTCGATAATTGATGAAAGGTCCCAAGATTCCTGAGGCTCATCGAGTTGAATGTGTGAATGAATCACCCGATCTAATGAAGATTCAATCATATTCTCGATAATATCTCTAAGGTTATCATCAGCTTCTAGCACTTCGTATCGTTGTTTATAAATAATTTCTCGCTGCTCTCTTAGGACATCATCATAAGCTAATATCGTCTTTCGTGCATCAAAGTTATTACCTTCAACACGCTTTTGGGCTGATTCTACAGCTCTTGAGACCATTTTACTTTCAATTGGCTGTGAATCGTCCATTCCGAAGCGGTCCATCATATTTTTTAAATTATCCGAGCCGAAACGACGCATAAGCTCATCTTCCATAGATAGAAAAAACTGTGACATACCCGGGTCACCTTGACGTCCAGAACGTCCTCGCAATTGATTATCAATGCGGCGAGACTCATGCCGTTCAGTACCGATGACAGCAAGACCACCTAGTTCTTTAACACCTTCGCCAAGCTTAATATCTGTTCCACGACCTGCCATGTTAGTAGCGATTGTCACAGCACCTTTTTGACCAGCATTTTCAATAATTTCTGCCTCTCGGTAATGATTCTTAGCGTTTAATACATTATGACGGATACCAGCACGTTTAAGTAATTTTGAAATGACTTCAGACGTCTCTACTGCAACCGTTCCTACGAGTACTGGTTGACCTTTTTCATGACATTCTTTAATCTTTTCAACAACAGCTTTAAACTTACCATCAATTGTTTTATAAATCATATCTGGTCGATCTTCACGTATAATTGGCTTGTTCGTTGGAATAACGACAACATCCATATTGTAAATATTTCGGAATTCCTCTTCTTCTGTTTTAGCTGTTCCAGTCATCCCTGATAATTTATTGTACATGCGGAAAAAGTTTTGAAAAGTAATCGATGCTAGCGTCATACTTTCATTTTGAATTTGCATACCTTCTTTAGCTTCAATCGCCTGATGAAGTCCATCACTATAACGACGTCCTTTCATTAACCGCCCTGTAAATTGATCAACAATGACAACTTCGCCTTCTTCGATAACATAATCTTTATCCCGAATCATTGATACATTTGCTTTTAATGCTTGATTAATATGGTGCATTAATGATACGTGCGCTAAATCGAACAAATTATCAATGTTAAAATAACTTTCCGCTTTGTTAATGCCTTCTTCAGTTAGTTGGACACCTTTCGTTTTTTCATCATACGTATAATCAGTTTCACGATTTAATGTTTTGACAAAGGCATTTGCACGTTGATAATTTGCTGCTGATTTTTTCGCAGACCCAGAGATAATTAACGGTGTTCGCGCTTCATCAATTAATATTGAGTCTACTTCGTCAATAATTGCAAAATGAAGCGGTCTTTGAACCATTTGTTCTTTATAAAGAACCATATTATCACGCAAATAGTCAAAGCCGAACTCATTGTTTGTCCCATATGTTATATCACATGCATAAGCAGCTTTTTTTTCTTCTTTAGACATACCTGCCGTATTAAGGCCGACTGTTAAACCAAGAAATTCATAAAGAACACCCATCTCTCTTGCGTCACGATCTGCTAAATAGTCGTTAACTGTAATAATGTGCACACCTTTACCGGCAATGGCATTTAAATATGCAGGCATTGTTGAGGCAAGCGTTTTTCCCTCACCTGTTTTCATTTCTGCAATATTACCTTCATGTAAAGCAATAGCACCTAATAGTTGAACATAAAAGGGGCGCATGTTTAAAACCCGTTTAGAGGCTTCACGAACAACAGCATATGCTTCAACAAGCATATCATCAAGACTTTCCCCATGTGCATAACGTTCTTTAAAATTTTCCGTTTTTTGTTGTAGTTCTGTATCAGACAACTCTTCAAAATCTGGTTCTAAAGCTTCGATTTGATCAGCTACTTTTTCCAGTTGTTTAAGTTTTCTTTTATTGCCGTCACCAAAAATTCGTTTAAGTAATCCCACCATTATAAACGCTCCTCAATATATTTGAAAATGATTTATTTAAATTTATTTGTACGCATGCTTATCATAACATTTTATAAACATTGGTGACAACTACTGTTAACATCTTGCGCATTTTGTGGATCGTCCATTCATTTGCTTTTAGAAATAATAAAGAGTAGCTCACACTGGAACTACTCTTTATCCTCGGAATGTGGGGTCCGAGTGAGGAAGCTTATTTATGAGGGGACATTGTAGAGTGAATTAAGTTATTACTTACTATGTTGTCTCGCTAGCATGTCAGAAAGCTTGCTATTTGTAATTCCGATAATAGCCGTTAATTGGGAAATTGTTTTTTCCTGTTTATCAACTTTTTGTTTTAACTGTTGTAATTCAGAACATGAGCATCTCGACAAATATGACCACCTCCTCTTATCGTCTAAATTATTTATATCACATATATCGTCATACAATCTAATCATGATTTTTTAATTTTGTTTTTTATTCGACATAATTTTCGTTATTAATTAGATATTTTTCGACATAAAGAGTAATAAGATCTAGGTAATTATAGTCATTATAAAATATCAAAATTAAATTTTTATATTTCTTTCTACAATTTTCGCGCATTTTTATAATCCATAAAAAAAGCGATCCCTTAACAACGGGACCGCTGAAGCATACAGATCATTTTAAAAATCTGGTTCTATTAACCCATATTTTCCATCCTTACGTTTGTAGACAACATTTGTTTCACCGGATTCAGCATTCGTGAAAACAAAAAATGAATGATCAAGCAAATTCATTTGTAATACTGCTTCTTCCGTATCCATCGGTTTTAAATTAAAACGTTTCGTCCTGACAATCTCAATATCATCTGACGTTTCTTCCTTAGCTTTTAAAGCTTCTTGTTCCATTTCAGCGAAAATATATTTTGGAGAACCTTTTTGTTTAAGCTTACGATTTACCCGAGTTTTATACTTTCTAATTTGTCTTTCTAATTTATCGACGACTAAATCGATCGCTGCATACAAATCTGCATGATGTTCTTCAGCTCTTAACAATAAGTCTTGCATCGGAATCGTCACTTCAATACGTTGATCATTATTGTAGACACTTAATCTCACGTTGACATCGGACGATGGTGTTGTGTCAAAATACTTTTTTAGTTTATTTAACTTCTTTTTGACATACTCACGCATCGCATCCGTTACTTCTAGCTTGTTTCCTCGAATGTTAAAATTCATATAAGTGTCCTCCTTTTTCCTTATACATCTATTATACTACGTTTCTCGGAAAATTTCTTCTGTAATACAGTGGGAAATGCTAAAAAAATCTATATAATAAGTGAAGCCTTCGTATTAAGGCTTCACTTATTTCTTTTGATCGAGAAATTTTCCATCTATTGATCTAAGTTGTTCATAAGGAATCGTGTAAGAACGGTTAGATTTTTTTTGTTTTTTAATATTTTTCATATCTGTTTTAATGTCCTGAAACAGTTGTTGCATTTGTTTGTGAATGCTTTTATTTAAATCAATAATTTGTTGTCCTATTTTTTCTTCGGCTTTAGAAAATGGTGGTGTCAAATGTTTTATATATGTTTCCCGCTTTTTAATGAGTGTATTAACCTTTTGAATGACTGTATCACGATTCGTACTTGTTACGGGTTCACCGAGCAACTGTTTTAGTTCTTTCGTTATTGAATAAATTTCTTCAAGATGTTTCATCATACGCTTGAACCTTTAGAATATTGCTTTTGTCGTGTTTTTAAAATAACTTCTTTCCACGTATCACGAAGATCTGTCACAAGCTCCAATGCTTCTTTTAATGATTTTTCCTCATTACGAATATTCGCTTCTCGCAACAAGTAATTAATATATTCATACAATGGTAATAATTGTTTAGATAAGTCTACATTTTGATCTAATGTAATCATTAATTCTTTAATAATGCTCCGGGCTCTTTGGATGTATTCGTTCTTATTTATGTAATTCTTTTCTGCTATTTCTTTTTGCGCTCGTTTCATAAATTTTATACATCCGTTATAAAGCATTAACGTTAACTCGCCACTTGAGGCTGTCGTAATCGCATTTTTTTGATACGCCTTATACGGTTGACGTATAGACATGTTTCATCACTCCTTTTTATGTCTTACATCATCTCGCCACCGAATTGGGATAATAGCTGTGATGATTGTTCATTCATCCGTTGGATAGCTTTTTCCATTTCGGTGAATTGATTCCAGTATCGTTTTTCTGTTTTAACGAGACGTTCTTCAAAACTTTCAATCCGTTGATCTAAATCTTTCATTCGTCTGCCTAATGTATAATTATCAAGGGTAGATGTCGCTTTGCCCGCATGACGGTCAATTTTATCCATCGTTGTCCCAACGGCATGATCGAGACGATTAATCAATCCTTGGCTATCATCATCTGTAGCATTTGACATAAGTTTTTGAACATCTTCTGGATTTTCTCTTAAAGCTGTTTTTAATTTATCTTCATCAACGATTAATTTACCACCATCTAAGTAATCTGGAGACGTTGTTATACCGATTTCGGTGATAGAGCTAAATGATCCATCATTGTCTACTTTCTCATACCAGCTACGTCGCATTTGCGATAGACCATTTGTAATGACATTTTCACCGCGTAAAATACCGCTTTTTGCCTTCCCTTCCCACAGCTCGATTTCTTTTTCCGTCATCTCCTCCTTTTGTTCATCTGTAAGCGGTGGATAATCACGGTGTTTTCGTTCTTGCTGCGTTTCATTTAATTTTTCTACGACATCATTATACGTGTCAACAAAATCCATAATTTGCTCAAAAGCGTGATCGACATCATTGTTAATAGTAATTGCAGCTGAACCATCCGTCTCATTATGAAATTCAAAATTAATACCATTTATTTCATATTCGTTCTTTTTTGAAGTAATGGTTAAACCGTCGTTGTAAGTAAATTGTGCATCTTGACCACCTGCTTCTTGTTCAGGATCAAGCCCTAAATGCTTAAAGAAAGGTGATTCTTTATCAAACACTATTTCTGCACCAGATTCTTCATTTTCTGTATTATATTGGCCTGTTCGAGTTGTTTCAATAACGACTTGAGCTGACTTTTCATCACCGTGAAAAAACGCACGAACAGGTGCATTAGATTCATTAATTTTATTTAAAATATCTTTATATGTGTCCCCATCCTCAATATCTACAGAATGTGACTGTTTTTCTCCATCGTCATTGAACGTGTAAAAATTAAGTTCATTTTCTAAGTCTTCTATATCTATTTCTTCTGTCAGATCAACTCCTACCTCTCCTTTGTTCATTGCAGCTGTTGCCAGTCTTTCTACTTCAATGTGATATGTACCATTATTCGCACTCGTTGATCCACTCGCGGTAACAGCACTTTCCTGTGAGGAACTAACATTTTTCGTTTGATATGTATGACTTAATTTCATATCAGTCATTTTTTGATCAAGTTCTAACAGTGACCGATTGATATCTCGAAAGGCATCTTGCTTCCACGTTAACTCTGTTCGATCTTGCTCTAAGCGTTTTAATGGAATGCGTTCAGCTTCCATCAGTTGATCGACCATGTCATCGATATCCAACCCAGACGCTAATCCGCCAATTCCCATATCGATCGTATTCATGTTTGAACACTCCTTGCTAAGTATACATTATACTTTTTCATCAACTAATAAACCCATATATTCAGCCATCGCCGCATATGTGTCTAAAATTTCTTTCGGTGGAATTTCTCTAATCACTTCCTCTGTTTCTACATCTATCACCGTGACGTAATACTCCTCTAATTTATCATGTAAAATGAATTGCAAATTCGTACGCAGCGGTTCAATAAAACCGTTTAATTGATCAACAACTGTTTGAATATCTTCTTTTTGTAATGCTTCATCAATTTGCAGTAAATCCTTTTGATCAGTTGCTTCATTTGTTACATGGTCTCTGCTTAACAATTGTTTATTCAGATGATTTGTAGGTCTAGCCGACATTAAGCGATCGATATCCATCATTATACAACTCCCTGTCATGTTGTATTTCTCTTAATATCGACTAAATCGTGTAAATGTTAACGTTTATTTGTAATTTTTTTCGTTTGTCAAAAACTTTAATAAATTTGATGACACATTAGCAGCCTCGCTATTTTGATTTTGAATATCTGAATAAACTTCTTTTCGATGGATATCAATAAATTGCGGTGCTTCGATCCCGAGTTTCACCTGTTCCCCTTCAATTGCCAACACTTTTATTTCTATATCATCACCGATTTTTATCGCTTCTTGATGCCTTCTCGTTAGAACGAGCATCTATGATTCTCCTTTCGCTCGTTGGGGAGGAGCTTGTTTTAAAGGTGCCTTCATCGGATAATCTTCGTCCGTTAAAATGAGTTGTTTGCCTAGTTGAAGTGTTGAATTAATAATTAAAGGGGCTTTTAAATTTAACGTACTTTTTTCAAAAGGACTTTTTAATGTCACAATTGCTAACACGAGCACGTCCTTTTCATGTGAGATTTGTAAATGTTTACGTGCTGGCTCATTTAATCGAAACTCATAATCTCGGTAAAAATGATAAGGATTAGCGACGACGAATGCTAAATGTGGTGTGTTAACAGATTGTAATGTTTGAAATACTTCTGCTGGTATAGATGATAATGGGTGTAAAATAAATTTTGTTTCATGTTTAAAGCCTGGCAAACCTGATGGAAATGTTATAATTTTGTTTTGATCGACTGTAACATCGCCGATATACTTCGTTTGGACGGTTAGCATAGAAAACACCTCTCTCTCATTAAACAAATGCTGTAAATTGGTGATCTACATCAATATGCAGATTTTCATATTGCCTCATATAAATATCTACTTTTCCACGTTCAACTTCATGCTCAGGAGCTCTTGGGTGTGCGGTAATCGTTGGGTGGTTAACATTTACATCAATTTGCACATCTTTCGGTTCATAATCGATTTGTACAGAAAATGGAGATGGTATAAAATCGATCGTTAAATCTTTTTTCTGCCGGTATCCATTTCTTTGGGCCTGCATGATGATCGGTTTTCCTTCGTTTTCAATACGCATGAGCTCAGATCCTTCCCTTGCCCGTCTCGCTGTTCCAGAAGCTGCTAGTTGTAATCCTTCACGTGCTTTTTTGTCAATAAGATCTCCAGCGCTTAATAAGTTCGCATCGGTAAATGCTTCTGTCTGATCAATAGTTAACGTGCCTAATGGTGCTTGAATGCGAACATCTGCTTTCGGTTGCTCTATCGTAAGGTCGGCTTCGGGTTGATGCAATTTTTGTTTAGAAAACGTTTGTTTCATACCTATTTGCGCCATTTGTGATGTCATACGTATTTGTGGAAACTTCACGTTACCACGCCTCCCTTAAAAAGTAAAACCCTGTCAAGAAGACAGGGAATGATTAATTAAGAAAATCAATTAATGTCGGCTGTATCATGCGTGAACCGGTCGCTAAGGCTGCCCGATGCAATGTTTCTTGTGTGATTAAATTCGTAATTGCTTCTTCAAAATCAACATCTTCATTGTCTGACATAATTTTTTTAGCCGTTACTTCATGTTCATCTAAGCGATTTTCAATAAGCTCCATACGGTTCGTGCGTGCGCCTAAATCTGCACGTGCATCGCTAATGGCATTTAAATTGTCATTTAATGCTTGTATACTCGAATCTACGCGTACATCATCATCTAAATCTTCACCTTCAGGATCTAATTTATTGATAAAGTTATCGATATTCTCAAAAAAATCAGAATTAAAAACGCTTGATGCATCGACATTCGCCTGAATCGTAACACCTTTAAACACTTCTATTTCAACAGGTGTCTCATTCGGATCGATATCTAATTGTTCACTGTCCTCATCTGTCTTAATTGGTGGTTCCGTCGTATTTGTTCCGTTGAATATATATTTCCCACCCATTTTTGTGTTTGCAATATCAACTAAGTGATCTTTAAGTTGTAAAGCATCTTTTTTAATGCTTTTTAAATCATCATCTCCATATGTTGCATTGCTCGCTTGAACGGCTAATTCATTTAAACGATGCATCGCTTGCGTCGCTTTATCAAGGGCAGAGTCTGAATGATCCATCCATTTTTGAACTTCATTTGTGTTTCGCTTAAATTGCTCAACTTCTCTCACTTGTGTACGGTTGTTTATCCCTTTCATGGCAATTACTGGATCGTCCGACGGGCGACTAATTTTTTTACCTGTATAAAGCTGTTTCATATATTTATCCATTTTCTGTTGATTATCCATTAAGTGACGTAACATATTATTCGATAACATACTTTGTGTAATTCGCATTATTTATAACCTACCTTCCTACTAAACCCATGCCATTTATAATTTTATCAAGCATTTCGTCAATTGTCGTCATATTTCTGGCAACAGCATTGTAAGCATGTTGAAACTTAATCATATTTGACATTTCCTCATCTAAAGATACACCGCTTACTGACATCCGACGATCGTCAACTTGTGAACGAAGGATAGATGTATTTTCATTCATGCGATTGGCTTCCTGTGCTTGAACACCGAGATCACTAACCATTGAACTAAAATAATTTCTTACAGACGTGTTTTTTAATTCTTCAATCTCATCGTCTAAAACATCGCTTAATCGTAAAGCATTTTTACCATTTCCGCTAAAACTTACATCATCACTTGGATCTTTTGTACTTGCAGCAATTTTAGAAGGGTCGTTTAAAATATCATTATGAATCGAAATATTTTCAGCTGCTCCTTCCTTATCTTCAATTGCAAAAAAGTCTCCACCTTCTTCACCATTTAAATCAAAACCTTCTTGATGAACGTCATTAAACTCTTCGGCAAACGCATAAGCTAATTCATCTAACTGATCGAGCATTTGTGGATATTCGCCAAAAACATCGCCATCTTCATCTGTATAGCCATATGATTCAATGAATCCCGTCAAAGATCCGATCGACTCATCAGCGAAAGAATGTGCTAATACATCATCATCAGTCGATTTAAAAGAAAGTGACTCAACAGTATATCCGTCTTCAGCCATATTTACCGTTATAAAATCATCAAAGTAATCATCTGCATAAGTCTCTTCATGATCAATTAAATCGATGCCTAATGGCTCTCCTTCTTTGTTGATGAGTTCAATCGATACGACGCCATCTGCAAGATCTGAGGCACCTTCATCAACTTTATGATACTCTACATCGATATTAACAATTTCCGATAACTCATCAATCAATTCGTCACGCTTATCATATAAGTCATTTGCTACATCGCCGTGCGGCTCAATTTGTTTAATTTGTTCATTCATCCGATTAATTTGTCGAAGCAATGAATTCGCATCATCAACGTCAGCCTTGATTTCACTTTTAATTTCCGTTTGAATCGATTGAAGAGTTTCCGATAAGTAATTCAACGTGTCAGTGACAGCTTTTCCACGTTCAACGACAACTGACCGTTCTGCATCGCTTTCTGGGTTGCTCGCTAAATCTTGCAAAGACTCCCAAAAGGCATCAAATGTCTTAGATAAGCCACCATCTGAAGGTTCATTTAAAAGTTCTTCCATTCGACTAAGTGTATCTGATCTTGCTTCCCAATAGCTCGAACGGCTATTTTCAGCGCGAAATTGCTTATCTAAAAATTTATCACGAATACGTTCAATAGCGTCAACTTGGACACCAGTTCCGAGTTGCCCTGAAATATCTGGGCGATTCAATGCGCCTGAAGGGTAAGGAGACGTCGTTGAAAAATTGACCCGCTGTCTAGAATATCCATCTGTATTAGCATTTGCGATGTTATGTCCAGTTGTATGTAATGCTGATTGTTGGGCAAATAACGTACGTTTTGCCATCTCTAAACCGTGAAATGTCCCCATAATTATCACCTTTTAAAAATATATTTTATGCTTTTGAATCAAAGACTGATTGCCCCTTGATTTGCTGAGATTCAACTTGACTTAATCGTTTATAGTTCATTGTATGTATGGACGGTTTAAGCAAGTTTAACGATATTTGAATAAACTGTCTTGATTGTTTAATTAATGCGGCATTCAGTTGCTCATGACGTTTAAGTTCTGTTAATAAATGTGTTAGTGTCGCCGCAGATGTTTCTAATTGCTTCTTTTCATCATCGCCCATTTCCATAGCAAGCATCCGTGTCACTGTAAGCTCTTCTTCTTCTGGATAATACTTTGCAAACCATTGACGAACTACTCGTTCCCGTTTTCTTTCAGCAAGCTCCAACTTATGAATATAAGATTGTTCTTGAATCAATATTTTTTGCAATTCCTCTGATGTTCCAGCTTTTAAAATGTTAGTCTTTTGCTCTGATATATCAATTAAACCTTCATGAATATTTATAAGATCATCTAATGCTTGTAACGTCGGCTTTAAAGACAATTATTCAGCCTCCTTATAGCGACCATTTTTGCCAAAAGTCGATTACCTTTTGCGCGGTTCGCTCATAATTAACGTCATAATCACCTGCATCTATTTTTTGTTTAATTGCCTTAACATAACGTTTCCGTTCGTCTGACTGATCATTTTTTTGTAGTTTTTGCGCTTCATTTGATATTTCTAATTGATCCTTTTTTCGCTTTTCCGATTTATTGTGAAGATTTTTTTGTATGTGATCACGGTAAGGATTAAAGTTCGTTTGATCCGTTCCATGAATTTTCATTACTATTCACCTCTAACAGTAACATGCAACAAAATCGTTTTGTTATCTTTAACATCGGTCTAAAATAAGAAATATGTAGTCATGAATGAAAAAAATTTTAATTTTTATATTTATCAATCGTATAATAGACGCTCGTTCTCTCACTTTCCTCGCGCGCTACATCTTTTTGACGAGCTTCAATTTGTTCATGTCGTTCAATTTCTTTTAACAACGTCTCTTTACAGTCTGCACAAAGCTTTCCTGTCACAATTTGTTCGCCGCACTTCTCACACGGATAAGATAGTTTCGGAAATTGGGATGTAAGTAACCGTTTTTCCTTAACGAACTTGATAATTAATTCCTCTTCAACCCCTGTTGCTTCAACAATTTCAGCAAGCGTTGCTTCACGGTTTTCACGTTTACTTAAAAAGCGAAAAACAGTGTTGAACGCTTCTTCTTCTTCTCGATAACATGTTTGGCAAATATCGCGAATTGTTTTAATGAAAACAGCATTACAGCGGGAACAATTCGCTAACTCCGACATATGAATGCCTCCCTTTAATATTTAGTATATCATAAAAATCTAACCACGAATTAATGTATAAGCATATACATTTGGACATCCATTTTCTTTTAAAACGTTACTGGCATGGCGAATCGTCGTTCCTGTTGTATATATATCATCGACAAGTATAACAGATTTGTTTATCTTCCGCTTAGCTTTAAAGGGATTATGTGTCAACAATCGTTCACGTCGGGATTTTTTTGCCTGTTTTTCATCATGCGTGCGAATGAGTAAACATTCATAAGTTAACGGTAACATTTGTGCTAATGCTTCTGCTTGATTAAAACACCGCTCTCTTAATCGATCCTCGCTAAGCGGAATTGGGACGATTATACTTTTCTTTAATTGATTAGAAAATATATTTTTAAATGTTTCAACAAATGTATGCTGAAACATTTTCACTAAAATGTAATCCCCACGATATTTCCATCTAGTCATGAGCTCTCTCATGTAATCATTATACGAATAAATTGAATAATTAAATGACAGTGAATCTTCTTTTAAATATGCCTTCCACCATTTACAATCCGAGCAAATTGACTCGTTAGACGTCCGACTACAATATATACAACGTGGACTATTAATCTTCTCTAATCGATCCTCACATTGATCACATATATATTTTATTCGCTTTGGTAAAAGGAAAGTTTCCCAATTCGTTTGTGGGATGATGTCTATATCACACCATAAACAATTCATGTTACTTGAACCCTCCTCGCTTATTCATCATCGAAATAAAATGGACAGCCCATTTCATAGCTTTTGTTTTGCCATCATGTATAAAAATAACTTCTCCTGTCGGGTCATTAGGACTCCTTCCCGCACGACCAGCAATTTGAACTAAGGCAGCTGTATCAAAGACATCATGTCCAGCATCAATCACAACTACATCTACAGATGGAAAGGTAACGCCTCGTTCTAAAATTGTCGTCGTTACTAAAATGGTAAACTTATGTTTTCGAAATGAAGTAATTTTTTCCTCTCGATCTAGATCATCAGCATGGACAGATGTAGCGAACGTTTTATGTTTTTGAAAAAATGGTTGTAAGTTTTTGGCTAGGTGATCCGCTAAACTCCTCGTTGGAACAAAAATGAGTAATTGCCTCTTTTGTCGCTGCTTAAACCATTGGAAAAAGGTGGGTGGAAGTTTATATGTACGTAAATATTTCTGCAAATGAAAGCTCATTTTAAATTGTGGGACAGGTAGTGGAAAACCGTGAAATCGCCGAGGGACAAATTGACAGGCAAGTTCATTTTTCTTAACGCGGATTCTTTGTGCTTTTCGGGGTGTTGCTGTTAAATAAATCGTCGTACTAACATTCTTTCGCGCTCTTTTAGCGGCAAATGGTAATGAAGGATCAGCATGGTAAGGAAAAGCATCCATTTCATCAATGATTAATACATCAAAAGCATTTTTAAAACGAAGCAATTGATGGGTTGTTGCAACTAAAAATTGGGCCGAGGCATCTTGATCATCACTTCCTGCATATAAACCTTGTATATAGACATGGGAAAATGCTTGTTGTAAACGTGGCAAAAGTTCATAAACGACATCAACTCTTGGCGTTGCTAGACAAATTCGTTTACCGTTTTTAAGTGCTTCAGAAATGCCTGGAAACAACATTTCTGTTTTTCCTGCACCTGTTACAGCCCAAATGAGAAGTTCTCGTTTTTGATCTTTAATCGCTTTTATGAGTTGGTCTGCAGCTTTTTGTTGATCTTTCGTAAGTGTACCTTGCCAAGTGCACGGGTCATCAAAGCATGTCCATGAAGGCTCTTTACCCGTCCAATAATATAATGGCTCACACGACATGATTCGTCCCATATGAATACATTTACGACAATAAAGATGAGTCATTTGACATCTGTAGCACGGTATATTTGCAAATAAGGATAGTTTTCTGTTATGACATCGTTGACATGTATAAGAAAATTTATGTTTGACAATGGCAGGCATTGATTTGAATTGATCGCGAAGGAGAAGTTGCTTGAAGTGATGATCACTAAGAGGAATTTCTTTTCGTAAAAGTAATTTTCCAGCAAAACGTCGTGACAGCATCTCTTCAGAAGAAAAATCGAAAAAGTGATCGTTAACCATTATATCCACACCTTTATGAAGAATATTTAAGTAGGAAAAGGGCAAGCATTATCATCTGCTTGCCAGCAAACTTATACAGCATCATGTTGTAAACCATGCCGCACCTAATGCCCCTTCTCCTAAATGTGTACCAATCACAGGACCAAAATGGCTAATGAATGTTTCAATGGAAGGATATTTTTGTTGAAATGTTGCTTGTAAATTTAGTGCTGCTTCTTCAACATTTGCATGAATAAAGGCGACTTGACTTACATTGTTCATATGTGCATCATCCTCTAACATACCTATAATTCGCTGAAGAGCTTTTTTACGTGTTCTTATTTTTTCAAACGGCTCAATTTCACCTTCTACAAAATGTAGGACAGGTTTAATTTTTAACAAACTTCCGACAGTAGCTTGTGCACCACTTAAACGACCTCCGCGCTGTAAATGGGTTAAATCATCAACCATAAAATAAGCGCGCACTTTCTTTTTCATTTGATCAAGCCGCTTAATAATTTGCTCAGGCGTTTTTTGTTGTTGAGCCATTTTGGCAGCCTCGATAGCATAAATACCTTGAGGCATGCAACTTAGTTCAGAATCATAAGCATAAACTTTGATACCATCCACCATTTGTCCAGCACTGATCGCTGCTTGATATGTTCCGCTTATTTTTTTCGATAAATGTATCGTAATCACCGCATCATAGCTTTGCGCAAGCTCTTCAAATTTTTCAACAAATGCACCAATTGACGGTTGGGAAGTTGTTGGTAAATGTTTTGCTGTTTTTACCTTTTGATAAAATTCTTGCATCGTTATATCTACTTCTTCCATGTATGTTTCACCATTTATGGTAACACTTAAAGGAACCATATAAATGTTATAGGTGCTGCGCAATTCTTTAGGCATATAAGCTGTGCTATCTGTCATGACAGCAATTTTCATACTACCTTCTCCTCTTTAAAATACTTTTAAACAACAAGCTTAAATGTTGCACATATGTATTAAAGTAACAACCAATTATCAATCAATCGTTTACCGAAAAATTAAAGCATTCCTCAATTAGCTAGAGTTTTATTTGACATATTTATTAAATAACTTTTACCCAACCGTTGCGAATCGCTTTAACGACTGCTTGTGTTCGATCATCAACTTTTAGTTTTTGTAATATATTGCTCACATGATTTTTAACTGTCTTTTCGCTTATATAAAGTGTTTCTGATACAGCACGATTGCTATTTCCTTCGGCCATGAGTTGTAATATTTGACACTCGCGATTTGTTAATAAATGAAGTGGTTTGCGATATTGTAAATAATTGTCTGTTGATTGAGATTTCTCCTTTTTAGCTAATCGGCGATATTCTAAAACTAAATTATGGGTCACTTTCGGATGTAAATACGAACCACCTTCATAAACAACTTTAATAGCTTCTATTAAGGCATCTGAATCTATTTCTTTTAGAAGATATCCACGCGCACCTGTTTTTAAAGCGTGTGTGACATAGTTTTCATCATCATGGATCGATAAAATAATAACACGTGTATCCGGATATTCGGAAATAAGATTTGCTGTTGCTTGTACACCGTTGACATCTGGCATATTTATATCCATTAAAACGACATCTGGTCTATATTTACTGACAAGATCGTAGGCGACACTTCCATCGCCACCTTCTGCAACAACATTAAAACGAGATTCAAGGTCTAATATTTTTTTAACACCTTCACGAAATAGTTTATGATCATCTATAATCGCAATGTCAATCGATTGATTCATCATCAGTTATCCTCCCAGAGTTCATACGTTTTTAAATCTATTTATATGTATACGTTTCTATTTTAACTGTTTTTCTATTATTTTGAAAGATTTTTTCCATACTTATCCCTATAAGGAATTTTTATGTGAATAGACGTCCCTTTACCAATTTTTGAGTTTATAACAAATGTCCCTTCAAGCATTTCTACACGCTCTTTCATACTTATTAAACCGAAAGAACCTTCTTTTTTAGTTGATGGATCAAATCCTTTTCCATCGTCTATCACAACAACATTAATATTATTTTTTATAAATTCTAATTTCACCTTTATGACTTTCGCTCCCGCATGTCTAATCGCATTTTGTAATGCCTCCTGAATCAAACGAAATAAGGCAATTTCGTAATTTTGGTAAAGACGCTTTTCCCCTTTATTTTTAGCTCCTATTGGTAAAAATTCAATGTTTATATCATCGTGATATGCTTGTAAATTAGCGATATATTTGTTAAGCGTTGGAATTAAACCAAGGTCATCTAAAGCCATTGGTCGCAAATCGTAGATAATACGCCTTACTTCATATAAACTCGAGCGGACCATCTCACGAATATTTTTTATTTCCTCCAGGGCACGATCTATACTACCTTTACGATACGATCTTTCAATAAGTTCAGAATGAAGAAGTATATTCGCAAGCATTTGTGCAGGCCCATCGTGTATTTCTCTAGATATTTTTTTACGTTCATCTTCTTGCGCTTCGATAATTTTTAATCCGAATTCTTGTTTTTCTTTAGCGTCTGTTAATATATCATTGACCTGTTTAAAGTCATCGTATAAATAATTGAGGACGACTGCTATTTTACTGCCTAATCTTGAGGCACGTTCAATCGTTTCATCTAATGTTATGAGTCTTCTCTCCAATTCATCTCTTCGTTTGCGCAATTGCTTTTCTTTTTGCTGAAGCACTGCCAACTGCATTTGCATTGCATGTGTTTGTTCATATGCTTCACGAATATCTCGCTCCGAATATTTATCAAAATGTCTGCTAACTTCGGATAGACGCCGTCTTGAATATCTTACTTTTTGTTCAAGTTGATCACCTTCTTTAATGTATTTAGCTACCTTTTCCTTCGTCTCTTCTAACTCTACAAGTAAATGTTCATATTCTTTTCGAGCCTCTTCACTAATATAAAAAATTTCATCTTTACTATTTTCTACAACATTTATCATATTTTTTATAATTTTATTTAATGATTTTTCATTAATAGGACGGCTCATATATTTAATCACCAACCTATGATATAATAATTCGTGCTATGTTTTTATATGTGATTCGATAAACACTTTTACTATATATTATACTTTATACGAGGAGGAATCGTATGATGCTCGATAGTTATTTAACTGTCAACCAAGAAGGCTCAAGTGAACTGATGATTCAAAAATCACGCTTTATCGGCTATGTCCGTCGTACAGAAACGGAAGAAGCCGCACAACAATTTATTGAATCTATTAAAAAAAAGCATTACGACGCCACCCACAATTGCTCAGCCTATATTATTGGACAGCATGACCAGATCCAAAAAGCAAATGATGACGGCGAGCCTAGTGGAACAGCTGGTATACCAATATTAGAAGTCTTAAAAAAACAACAACTCAAACATACAGCAGTTGTTATTACACGATATTTTGGAGGTATTAAATTAGGGGCAGGAGGATTAATTCGTGCTTACGGGAAAGCGACATCACAAGCTATTCAAGCGACAGGCATTATCAAGCGTCAATTAGTCCAAGGCTTTACTGTAACAGTTGACTACACACATATGGGTAAGCTTGAAAATGAATTGCGAAATTCCGATTACATTTTACAAGCAACAGACTATCAAGAACAAGTATCTTTCTTCGTATATGTAAAAAATGGTGAAGAAGATACATTTAAAAAATGGATGACCGACCTTACGAATGCCGAAGCTCACATTAAAACGTGTGATCAAACGTATATTGATATAAATATAACATCTCCATCAAAATAAACCAACATGTATTCTATCAGTGTTCAAAATTTTTTCGAACAGCTGATGGAATACATGATTAAATGAATATGAGCTTTTAAGCATAAACATCTTTAATATTAATTGTTTGCTAGATCTATTCTCCAAATGCAGCAGCGTCTGCAATGATCGTCACATTTTCATGAGTTTGCAAGATAGATGCAGGAAAATTTTCCGTAACCTCACCGTAGATCGTTTGTTGCAATGCTTTAGACTTATGTTCACCTGAAATAAGCATAACTATTTCTTTACTATCCATAATTGTTCCAATCCCCATCGTTATCGCTTCATTAGGGACTTCTTCTATAGAATTAAAAAATCGACTATTTACTTTTATCGTTGAGTTTGTCAATTGGACGACATCTGTTCGACTATCAAAAGGTGTGCCAGGCTCATTAAAACCGATGTGACCATTGATACCGATTCCTAATATTTGTAAGTCTATATAGTTCGCATCACGAATCAATTGCTCATAACGATCACATTCTTTTTTTAAGTCTTTTGCCTTACCATTAGGAATGTGAATTTGTTCAGATGAAACATTTATATGATTGTATAACTTATTTTTCATATAGTAGGCATAACTGCTTGGATGATTTTGATCTAAACCAATATATTCATCTAAATTAAAAAATGTTGCATGATCAAAGGAAATCTTACCTTTATTATATCGTTGTACTAAACGTTTGTATAACCCTTTTGGTGTTGATCCGGTTGCAAGACCGAACACAGGGTTTTTTAGAGCTGTTAAGCGATCAATAAAAAGCTCACACACTTTATCGCTCATTTCCTCATAATCTTTTACTTTTACAATTTTCATTTGCCTTCCCCTCTCGTATGTAACGCTTTCATAGTCAATGATTGGGTTCATGAAAACTTATGATATCTTCTCAATATGGTAGTCACGTCACCATCATCAAATCATTTTTATGTTTGAATTGTAACATTTCTAACGCTCATTGAATACCGCAAAAGTTATTTATAGCGTTTAAAATATATTCACCAACAGGAAATATAATGATCAAAATATATCCATACGATCCTATAGTTTATAAAATTAATGTTCATGCTCATCCATAAACAATTTACGATGAGTAATTTCATGAATTAACGCTTGAATGAGCTGATCAGTTGATTGGATTTTATTATGCTCAGTTTTTTCAATCATTTGTTTAAGCAACTGTTTATACGTTTCCTGTTTTTTCATGGTACGGTCTCCTTAACTTCTTATTTTAAATTTAATAAAATCAAAATACTATCTCATATATTTATTAAAGCCTCTGTCAAAAGTTATCGAATTCATGACGAAGTTATCCATGTGACAAAATATCTAACGACGATTACTAGGTAAATACCTAAGTTAGTTTCAATCAATATATGCAACATGAAATAAAAAGTGAAGCTTTTTTATTCGCAATTGTATAAAAAATATTTTAACTAATCATTTTATACTAAAGGTCATTTCATATAAAATCAATTTTAATCATTAAGTGATAATCGGTCCAATAATTATCTTTAAAAATTTAGCCTTATCAACAAAAGGATTTTCAATAAGTTTATTTTACCAAAAAAAGTATATATGTTACACTTTGATGACGAAAAAATGTTCTTATTCGAGGGGAGTTTCTATGAAAAATGTCATATGAAGCGTTAACAGATGAAAAAACAAATAAAATGTACCGCCTACTAATCTTTACGGGCATTGTTATTATATCATTAAATTTACGTCCTGGCATGACATCAGTTGGACCACTTATTGGAACGATCCGAGATGATATCGGTTTAGCTAACTGGAGTGCTGGACTTTTAACAAGTTTACCTCTACTTGCATTTTCCATTATGTCGCCTATCGTTCCAATGTTAAGCAATCGTTATACAAACGAGCGCGTCATCATTGGAGGCCTAGTGACGCTAATCATAGGTATTAGCATTCGTTCAACGGCACTTTCAAGCCTTTTATTTATTGGGACAATTTTAGTCGGTCTTGGGATAGCAGTTTGTAACGTACTTTTACCAGGCGTTATTAAAGAGAAATTCCCTAAAAAAGTTGGATTAATGACAAGTATTTATTCAACATTGATGGGCATTGTAGCTGCGATTGCCTCCGGATTAAGTGTGCCATTTGCCAAAGGGTTCGGTTGGGGATGGCAAATCTCTTTACTCATCTGGGCTATACCTGCATTTTTTGGTGTGATTATTTGGTTGCTTTTAGCAAGGAAAAACAATCGTCATAAAGATCACAACTTACGATATGTGAACATGGCTGACAATCGTATATGGCGCTCATCTCTTGCCTGGCAAGTTGCTTTATTTATGGGTTTACAATCATCTTTGTTTTATATAACAATTTCCTGGTTGCCAGAAATATTACATGATGCGGGTATAAATATTACAACAGCAGGATGGATGCTTTCATTTACGCAACTGATTGGAATGCCGTTTAGTTTTCTCGCACCAGTTGTTGCAGCGCGCATGAAGTCCCAACAACCAATTGTCATCACCTTAGGTATGTCTTCTCTTATTGGATTTTTCGGTCTTTTAATTAGCCAATCATTTATATTTTTATTTATCAGTACTATTTTTATCGGTATTACACTCGGTGGCATGTTCGCCTTAGCCTTAAGCTTACTAGCCATGCGTGCAAAGAACGCTAAAGATGCTTCATATTTATCCGGAATGGCTCAAGCAATTGGTTATTTAATCGCTGCTATAGGCCCAATTGTTATCGGATATTTACATGATATAACTGGCACATGGCAAATACCATTGCTTACACTCCTTGGTATCACAATTCTCGTAATCATTTTCGGCTTAGGCGCAGGTCGTAACCGTTATGTATAAAACTAACACTTGTGAATAGTTAAACAATTTATTTTTTATAGTAGTGCCATGAACACCTTATCATTCATAACATATATAACTAATGAACCGTTTATATTCTATATGAAAATTAAAAATTGAAACAAAACTTTATTTCCGTTAAACTAAACGTAATCGATACAAAATAACTGAAAGGAAGTGTATCACTTGCCGAAAACACTATGTTATTACGTTTCCGGGCATACAGCAGATGGATACGTGAATTTTCTTTCTTCTAATGTTAAACATATGAAAATTGTTACGATTACACATCCGTCTTATACATTAAAAACAATGTTCCTTCAAGAAATTAAAAAATATTATGAAATGAATTATGATATTGAAATTATTTGCAGCGCAATAAGTAAAAACTTTATTGATGGCATTATCATTAGAGAAATAAACTTAGCGATCATTGCCAATGATCTCATAACGAGCGATCTTCATATACACAAAGAAATCTCTCTAGAAAATACATTTAAGATAGAACAAAACTTTAATGAAAAAAAAGAGACTATCAAAGCATATATACAAACATGTTTTCGCGAACTCAGGAAAGGATTAAAAATTCATGATGATTTAGAAAGTATATACATCCAAGAAATGGATTTCTCAAAAGCTAACATGTTAATCGAAAACACAATTGAACAACTGCTTGATAATGTACCCGTAAAAGAAAGACAGCCACACATATACCGTCGTTTATTCGGAACCAATACAATAGAAGGTTCCATCAACATCGTCCCCCATTTAATTCGTACGGTTAGTAAGCGTTATTATATTAAAGGTCGAGCTGGTACTGGAAAATCTGTATTTATGAATAAAATTGCTGACGCTTGTTTACAAAAAGGTTATGATATCGAATATTATCATTGCAGCCTTGAGCCAAACAGCGTTGATATGATTCTTGTACGTACGCTTGATTTTTGTATGTTTGATAGCACTGATCCTCACGAATTTTTCCCAGAACATAAACATGATAAAATCATCGATTTATATGAAGCAGCTGTTACACCTGGAACTGACGAGAAGTATGCAGAAAATATTAAAGAAATTACACAAGCTTACAAAGCATATATGAAAAAAGGTATAAATTCATTAAAAAAAGCGGGCGATATTTTACGTGCTATTGAAAATGAATATTTTGCTTACATCGATACAGAAAAACTAAAACAATATTGTAAAAATATTACGAAACAACTCGCATAATTATTCATCTAAACGAATATAAATGCTATTAATATTTCTTGTATTTTCTTCTTTTTTATTGTAAAATTAATTGACAGAATATTAAGATAATGATTTGGGGGGGTGGGAAGATTGTTAACGGTAAAAATGTTAAAACCTTACTATATAAAGACAGACCCACATTATATTCATATCGTTTTAGCTTATCGATATTTTGCCATCATTTTACGAAATGAAGTTTATCAATTTATCCCAACCGAGTCTAAAGAAATTAAAGTTAACCGAAATACACAAAAAATCGTTAATGTGAATGCCACATTCGCTTTCCAAAGAAAAAATAAAATTATTTACATTCCAATGAGTGAGCTTATATCTCTTCCTGACTTTTTATTTCATTTATACGCAATCGTTGACAAGTATAATAACAAAGCTATAATTGAACATTCATATAAAGATCGTGAGCAAACCGATCTCATCATTGAAGAGCTTGAGCGATCAAACATCAAACGTCTCATTGATAAATCTCTCGATATGAGAGATGAGGAAACGTTTAAATCATTAGTTAAATTGTTATAATTATAAGAAGCATACCTAACTAATAAAGGCGTGCTTCTTTTTTTGTTATTCATAAGATCATTTTTATCAAATATATTGTTTATAATTGATAACCCGTTCGACTTTTAAATCGCTTTAAAATGACATGACTTTCAACACGTGTAATACCTTGTACAGAATAAAGTTCATTATTAATAAACGTTTCAAGCTTTTTAAAATCTTCTACTAAAACGTGCATATGCAATGTACTCGGCCCGGTCATTTGATAAATGCTTGCGACATTTGGATGATCAGCTAAATTTTTCGCAACTTCAAGCACCTGATTCGGCTCAACATCAACTTCAAAAAAGGCTGACACTTTTTTACCAAATTTTTCAGAATTAATTGCAACCGTAAAATGTTCAATGACACCTTTATCAATTAAGTTTTGGATCCGATCTTTAACAGCCACTCTAGATAAGCCTACTTTTTTAGCGAGTTCAACATAAGACATTCGCCCATCTTCTATAAGTTCCTCTATGAGCTTTTTATCAATGTCGTCATACGTCATTCTTTTTACCCCTATCTATCATATAATCGAACATGAAATGTTATTTATTTTACTTCATTGTGCCAAAAATAATTTTTTAACACAAAATTTTGCATTTATCATACAAAATGAATGTAAATTAGATGTATTGATATATAAAAGAAATCATTATCTCCAAATAACTTTATTTATGATTATTCATTATTGACTTACAATTATATATTTTGTACCATTAAGCGTAGATTTTAAATACGGGATTTATAAAACGATTTAAGACGTTAAAAGGAATGTGATAATGTGAAACAACGACATATATTTATAGCCTTTTTTCGAGCCGGAATGCTCGGTTATGGAGGTGGCCTTTCTGCCATACCGCTCATGCATCGAGAAGTTGTCTCTATTTATAAATGGATGGACGATGAAGAATTCTCAGATATATTAGCTCTTGCCAATACACTGCCAGGACCGATCAATACAAAATTATCGGGTTATATCGGTTATAGGTTGGCTGGATTTTGGGGAATGATTAATGCTTTAATTGCAACAGTCATTCCGACAGTTATTTTAATGATTTTACTATTAACGGTTCTCAACGCATATAAAGATAAACCGTGGGTACAAGGCATGGCTAAAGGGGTTTTACCTGTCGCAGGCGTTATGATCGGTGTATTAGCATGGGATTTTATAAAAAAATCTAAATCATCGATGGGTTGGAAAGCGACAATTGTTTTAACAATTATTAGTATATTCGTTATGGAATTATTAGGCATTCATCCGGCAATTTTAATCGTTGCACTTATGTCAGCAGCCTTCATGTCTAAAGAAAAAGAAACAGAAAGGAGGGTCGAAAGCAGTTGATTTATTGGCAAATTTTTTTAGCGAATTTTATCGCCAATCTTCTTGGATATGGCGGAGGTCCTGCGACAATTCCGCTGTTAGAACATGAAGTCGTTGACCGTTACGGTTGGTTTACGGTCAGTGAATATAGTGAAATGGTTGCACTTGGAAATGGTTTACCAGGGCCGATTGCCACAAAATTAGCTGGATATATCGGTTATGAGCAAGGCGGTATTCTCGGCGCTTTCGTCGGTTTATTTGCCTCTGTTGCACCTTCGATGATTATGATGATTGCACTGTTAGGCATATTATTAAAATTTAAGGAATCACCAAAGGTTAAACGATTAACACAATATGTACGTCCAACGATTGCCGTTTTATTAGGCGTTATGACCGTTAGTTTCTTTTTTACTTCTTTTGATGATGCAGGATATATCCATTCTATCATTATCGGGATTGCTAGTTTACTATTGTTAGAAAAGTGGAAAATAAGCCCTGTTTATGTCGTATTAGGCGCTTTAACATACGGAGCTGTTTTTTTAGGATAAAGCTATAAAAAAGTCTACTCATATGAACGAGTAGACTTAAATATTTTAAAAGATATGTTATTTTTTCAAGTTGACGAGGACGTCTGCAACTTTATCAGCAACATAGCTACTCCCGTCAAGATCTTCAACACCTTCAATCATCATTGCGATTAAAAGATCTTGATCATCTGTCGGATAGCCAACAAACCAACCGTTTTCTTTACCTGATTCATCCTCGCTTAATTTTAATTCGGCCGTTCCGGTTTTACCGGAAATTGGAAATTCCTCGCGCTTAGCTGATTGAGCCGTCCCTTTTTCAACGACATCTTTTAAAATATCTTGCATCATTTCTGCATGTTCTTCACTCAACAATTGTTCCTTCCACACTTCTCCCGTTTCCTCATCTAATAATAACGTCGGTTTGATCATATCGCCACCATTAAGAATTGGTGTATACGCTGTCGCTAAGTGTAGCGAACTCATTTCTATTTCACCTTGACCGTAGCTTGTATTGGCGAGCAACACTTCATTATCAATCGTACCTTCTCTTGAAATAGTCGATTCTGTCATAGGATAAGTAAAAGGAAATTCATCTTCAAAACCAAATGTTTCAAAACCTTTTACAAACGCGTCACTCCCCATGTCGACAGCTTGCATAGCAAAATATATATTATCCGAGCGAATGAGTGCATCTTTTAAATCAACAGGTTTATCAGTTTCTGATACACGGTGAACTTGAAAATCACCCCACCCTTCTCCATTATTCCAAGTCAATCCTTCAATCTCTAATCCTTCATCAGGATCAATCGTTCCTTCTTTTAACCCGACAGCAGCTGTTATTGGTTTTAATACCGAGCCAGGAGCAAATGTTGCCGTAAACCGATTGATGAGCGGTTTTTGATTATCATTTTCTAATGTTTTCATCGTTCTTTCAATATTTCCATAGACGAATTCATTTGGATCAAACGCCGGACTGCTCACTAAAGCGAGAGTTTCTCCCGTTTCAGGATCAATCGCAACGGCCGTTCCCGCTTTATCTTCATAAGCGTCATACAATTCTTCTTGAACGTTTACATCAATTGTTAGTTCAATATTTTCACCATTTTTAACTTCCTTCTCTGCTAAAACGATTTCGTCATCATCTTCTTGTGTGACTATAATTTTAACACCTTTTTCACCTTTTAATTGCTTATCAAACAATCGTTCTAAACCAGATTTTCCAACAATATCGTCAAGGCTATAAATATTTGAATCTTTTTCTTCTAACTCTTCAGCAGTAATCGGACCAATATAACCGGTCATATGACCGGCAGCTTCCTCAACAGGATAGATGCGTCCCGTTGTTTCACGAAATTGTACACTTTCAAGTGATTTCATTTGATTGACTGTCTTTTCTTCTTTTTTTGGTATCTTTCCTAAAGGTACGAACAAATCTGTTTCCACCCAATCTGCGTTAAGTTCCTCATCGATCGCTTCAACTGACGTATTTAATAATTGGGCAAGTTTTTCCTTTTCCGCTTCCCCGCTTGCTTTTAAATCTTTTGGCACAACACCAACTTCATAAACAATATCATTCATCGCCAGTGGCATTTTGTTACGATCTAAAATTTCCCCACGCTCTGGCATCTCAGTTTGAAGCTTAATTTCACCGCCATCCTTTAATTCCGGGAAAATAAATCCCGGATCCCAGTCGACATACCAGTTCTTTTCGTCATTTTTCTCCTCTAAAACGAATGTTGCTTCATAATCAAACGTTATCTCTCCAGCTATTGTATCCATATCTACTTTAAAAGGAACTGTTACTTGCCCTTCATCTTTAGCTGTAGCGAAGTCATCCTTTGTGAGAGAGGCAAACGTAATATCTAACTTAGAAACATTAAGATCTTCATAAATATTTTCATATCGTTCAATAAAATCTTCGGTTGTATAAGTGTCTAATGCTTTTGTGGAAAGCATCTCATACATTGACGAAAATTCATGTTCCTGCCACAAAGATACATATGTATTCAATCGATCTTCAAGCATATCTTCTTCCTTTGAACATGCGATTATAAAGGTAAAGAAACTTAAAGATAAAAGCAATATTAAAGTGCGATATTTCATATGAATCCCCCCAATGTTCGCTATTATTGTAACACTTTTTATATATAAATACATGCGCATAAAATCATAGGACTCATATGGGCTTTATCATTTGAAATCAATGAAAAAAGGTAAGATCCGCTTTGAATCTTACCTCTCATGCTTGTAATGATGGTTTCTTTTCCATTTTATCTCCATCATCTTTCCGTTGCTTTTGAATAAACCAAATCACTCCACTAACGATAACACCTGCTATACTACTAAATATGTGAGGAATGATTAATAAAATGCCTGCACCAAAGAGAATGAAACGTTCCCACAACCGTGACAAACGTGCAAAATATCCAATCATCGAACTGCTAATCGCTGACATGCCTAATAACGCTGTCACAATAGCTAAGACTAACTTAAAGGGCGTTACATCAACTAATACTAATATTGGATTGTAAATAAATATATAAGGGATAACAAATGCAGCAATAGCTAATTTGACAGCTGTTATACCGGTTTTAAACGGGTTTGCCCGAGCTATACCCGCACCTGCATAAGCTGCTAAACAAACAGGTGGAGTAATATCGGCAACAATGCCAAAATAAAAGACGAACATATGAATCGCAATTGGTTCAACATTAAAACCATTTATGAGCGCTGGGGCTGCGATTGTTGCAGTTACAACATAATTTGCTGTTGTTGGAAGTCCCATGCCCAAAATTAAACAAGCAATCATTGTAAAAAAGAGTGCTAAAATTAAGTAGCCACCTGACAATGCAATAATACCTGCAGCAAATTTACCCCCTAAGCCAGTAATACTTACAACACCAGCGATAATGCCTGCTGTTGCAACAGCTGCGATGACAGGTAGCGCTATGCGAGCACCTTGCTCAAATACTTCAATCGTCTTTCGTAAATTTAAGCGTGTCTCTTGACGTACTAGGCTGACTAAAAATGCGGATAAAATGCCGTAAATAGCTGCTCGTTGAGGTGTAAATCCTGAAAGAATCGTCCCAATAATAATGATGAGCGGTATTAACATATAACCATTTCTTAACATTTATTTTTTAAAACTTGGTAATTGTTCCTTAGATAACCCGAAAATACCTTGTTTTTTTGCTTCATAATGCGTCCCTATAAATATACCAGAAAAATATAAAATCGCCGGCACAACCGCTGCTAATATAATAACAGAAAAATCTACGTTTAAATACTCCATCATAATAAACGCTGCAGCTCCCATGAGCGGTGGCATAATTTGTCCGCCTGTTGATGCAGAAGCTTCTGTTGCAGCTGCAAATTCTGGTTTAAACCCAGCATTTTTCATCATGGGTATCGTAAATGATCCTGATGCAACTGTATTTCCAACTGAACTTCCAGATACCATACCTTGTAACGCACTCGCTGCAACTGCTGCTTTTGCTGTGCCACCTGTGAAACGACCAGTTAAAGCAAACGCTAAATCGTTAAAAAAGTGACCAATTTGCGTATGCACGAGGACAACGCCAAAAAATAAAAAGAGAAAAATAAATTTAACAGAAATTTGTATTGGTGTTCCGAAAACACCACTTTCTCTAAACCATAAATTTGTCGAAACTTGATCAAATGAAAAACCAGCATGAGATAAAACTTGTGTTGGAACGTACTTTCCAAATACTGCATACAAAATCATGACACTGCCTACAACTACAATCGGAATACCGACCGTTCGTCGTGTCGCCTCCAATAATAGCAAAATACCGACGATCGATACGATAATATCTATGGTTGAATAGCCTGTAATTCTAGCTTCTAAAATTGAATCGAAAAAAATAATTTTATAGTAAGTAACAAACATTGCTGTAAAAGCTAGTATGACATCATACCATGGAACAGTCGTTTGCTTTCGCTGCAGTCCTTTTTTTGCTGGATAAAGCAAGAAAATTATGCCTAAAGCCGTTCCTAAGTGAACAGCACCTTGTTTTTGTGATTGAATCGTTCCAAAATAGCCAACATATAATTGGAAGATTGTTAAAGAAACGCCAAGAAATGTAACTATCCATGCCCATTTTCCAATATGTACTCTAAATTGACTTTCGCGGTCATACTTTTCTAAAATTTGTTGTGCATCTCTTTGTTCTTTCTTGCTCATCCCATCACCACACTTTCTTAAAATAAGTGACTGGGAAAACATTTAAAAAATGTTTTTCCCAGTTTACAAACAAAACTTTTTCTTTAATTGATGTTATGGCTTAATATCTTCAATACTTTCAATACCTGTTTCTTCACGTGTTACAATTTGAATGATTTCCGGATAAACGTGTCCGATAAATGCAACATTTTCGATCGGTTCATCAAAATCTCCGACACCTTCCATCGCATCAAGCGCCGGAGCATGAACGGTCATACCTAAATCCATCTCTCCATCAGACATCATCACTAAATTTTCAACAGAGGCCCCTGTCTCTTGGTTCGTGTAATTTTCTTCTAGATGGTTATTCCAAACGTTCGCAATTTCTCCACCCAACGGATAATACGTTCCACCTTGACTACCCGTTCCTAAAATAAATTCATCTTTTCGATCGCCTTCATCTGCACTTACATCAGCAATCGGGTTGTCAAATTCAATGCCTTGCTCCTCATAATATTTTGCAGCCCCTGGGTGCAATGGTAAATCATCCGCACCGTTTAAAGCATTTTCAATTGTCATATGTGTTGCTTGAGAATGTGTCACTTCATCTGCATGTTCAACCATGATACGAGCGAGTTCATAGCCGAGCTCCTCATCAACGGTATCTGTATTTGCCATCATCACAGCATATGCTGCAACCGTTTCCACATCTTCGTCTAAAAAATCATAAGCATCTTCAGGAATTGTATAGTGTTCATATTCGCTTTCAGATTCAATTTCCTCTATCGCTTCGTCTGAAAGTCCTAACATAACGGCATCACCTGTTGATGCTTGTAAATCCTCTATATTACTTGCCGGTAAACCTAATACCCCGACGGAAATATCAATGTTTCCATCTTGAACGAGATCTGCAGCATCTCCAAAACCTTCCTGATATTCTTCATAATCATCGCTTTCAATACCGTAAGCTGAAAATATTTCTTTAGTCATCGTGTTCGTCGCACTTCCCGGCGGACCTATTGCAATTTTAGCCTGATCACCTCCTCCACATCCACCAAGCATTAATGCCACGCTTACAAACAAAACAGCAAGTCCAACTAATCGTTTTTTCATCCTCATCCCCCTTATAGTAAATTTTTTCCACATGTAAGCGCTTTAAAATAATATGCTAAGTTCTAACGTGTTCGTACTTCTAAAAAGCCAAGTGCTTACATGTATCGTAGATCTTATTTATTTAATTATACTTATATTTGTAAAATTATCAAATATCTATAAAAAACTGAAGAGTTTATGTAACCTACTTTTTGCATCAATTTAACATAATTGAAAAACTATCAAACTATTTTTCATGTATACTATAATTAAGAATGATGAACTAGAAAGGTGTTTAGCAATGATTAAAGTGAAAATAAACGTACAAACAGCTTATCATGGAAAGTTACTGCGAAAAGGGAAAGTGTATGAAGTTGAGAAAAAGACAGCTGAACGCTGGATTGCAAGTAAAATTGCCGAAAAAGTCCAAGACAATCAGTCGCCATACTAATACATAAAAGATCATCATCATCATTAAACCGAGGCTATCCACATTCAATTCGGATAGCCTCGCCATTAATGTATATAAACGAAAAAGTTACCTGTTGGCAAAAAATTCTTCCGCTTTTTCTAAAAATACTTCCTGATCAGGCGTTAGATCATATTCCTCAACAATGGCATCGACTGGGCATACAGCAACACAGGCTCCACAATCGATACAAACGTCTGGATCGATATAGTATTGGTCTTCGCCTTCTTCAATACAATCAACTGGGCAAACGGTGACACATTCCCCAGATTTTTCACCAATACATGGATCTAATATAACAAAAGCCATCTATATTTACCTCCTTATGGAAAGAAAAGTGATATTTTATTTTAAATGGATCATACATAATTTTAGCAAATCCATCATCTTACTGAGTTAATTATACATGATAACCTCCTTACAAGTAAATAACTTACCCTTGTTTTATGAAAATAACTAAAGTTAAGTCGCCTCAAAATATAAATGATGATGTGAAAAACACCTAGGATTAAATGGATGTAAACATAATGGACAGTAGTTACTAGATGTTAAATAGTCATTAATCGTTAATTGATGCCCACATGAACCGCATAATATAGCTTTTATGTGAAAATATTTCCTCGGCCAAACTAACGCACGGCCACACCCAAATTCCATATGACATTTATAGCAAGCATAAAATTGTCTGCAGCAATAAAATTTAATCGCTATACGGTCATTTTCCGTATCATAATGCTTACATCGTGTTTCTTGATCTTGTGCTCCTTTAACAAAAATATTATGTACTTCCATGTCATCCTACCTTCTCTTTTCATGATCATGTGCTATAACGTATTTTAAAACATTTACAATATTTCTTGAAGTAACTACACATTCGCCCATACAATTTTTAATTTCCTACATACAATAACGATTAGACTAAAAACAAAGGGTTGAGAGTCATATGCTTTATTATACAGGATTATTTTTTCTAGTGATCGCTGTTAGTTTAGACGGCTTCGGCGTAGGAATGACGTATGGGATGCGAAAAATCCATGTTCCTTTTACAGCTTTAACCATTATTATGTTTTGTTCTGGTGCTGTTGTATTGTTGTCAATGACGATTGGCAATGCATTAAGCGCGTTTTTTTCTCCTCATGTGACATCGCGATTAGGCGGGCTAATTTTACTTTTGTTAGGATGCTTTGCTCTTTACAATATCAAGCAATCTAAAAGTGAAAAAAATAATGAAAAAACTACGTTTAAATCTATATTATCGACCCCAGATAAAGCGGATATCGATCAATCAGGCGTCATTACAGCAAATGAAGCATTGTTATTAGGCATTGCCCTAGCATTAGACGCTTTTGGTGCTGGTGTTGGAGCGTCGATGCTCGGATATTCTCCATTTATAACAACGTTTCTTATAGCAATAATGAGCGGATTATTCGTCTATTTTGGAATAAAAATTGGGCGATTTTTATTAAAAAATAAACACTTACAAAAAATGACATTTCTACCGCCGTTGCTTCTCATTATGTTAGGATTAATGAACATGTTTTCGTAAGGAATGCTCTCTCACCTATCTTCGCCCGATGTCTTTATTTATGATATTAAATTTATACATCAAATCAAGCGTTAAATGTTTAACGCTTGATTTCCTTTTAACTTATTAAACGTGTTATGCTTAAAATACATAAAATATAGTTGATGTTTTACGATAAACATGAAAGTATAGAAGCTTAATTGCTTATAAACATGATGAGTAAATGTTCGCAAATATGTTAGAAAGAGGTACAAAAAATGCAAAATATACAAATTGGAAAGGTACATACAGGTTTTATTTTTCGACAAGTGGAAAATGGATACATATTGCGCGTCAATGACCGTAACGTATTTCTACCATTTGAAGATACGGATTATTACATCGATGATGATGAATCAATTAATGTTTTTATTTTCAATAATGAGCAAAAAAAACTACAAGCAACGACACATATACCATCTGTACAAGTTGGTATTTATGATTGGGCAAAGGTGACACATGTAAACCCGAATATAGGTGTGTTCGTCAATATAGGTATCGACAAAAATATTCTCATGCCTCATGAACAATTGCCAAGCTTAATTTCAGTTTGGCCCCAAGTTGGGGATTATCTTTACGTCACATTAAATGTCCAAAAGGATAATCTCATAGCCTTGCTCGCAACAGAAGAAGTGTTTTTTAACCATCGGGAAATTGCAACAAATGACTTATTTAATGCATCCATTTCCGGCCATGTTTACAATACAGGTCGTGAAGGAACTGCTTTTTTCTCAAATGATCAGTACCGCGGATTCATCCATCATACTGAACGTAACCGTGAACTTCGTATCGGGGAGTTAGTGACAGGGCGAGTTATTGATGTAAAAAGTGATGGAACCGTTAATGTTTCTCTTTTGCCTTTAAAAGAAGATAGAATCGCTCAAGATGCTGAAGCGATTTTAAATTTGTTAAACGAGCTTAATGGTATCATTCCATTTAGCGATGACAGTGACCCAAAAGACATCCGACATACATTTGGCTTTAGTAAATCTGCCTTTAAACGTGCTTTAGGGAAATTATTAAAAGAAGGAAAAGTGAAACAAAAAAATGGACAGACTTATATGACACAAAAAGATCAATAATATCCATACTTGTCAACGATTTGAAAATGATAGTATATTTACTATAAAAAAAAGAGCGAAATTGGTACTTCTCCGTTGATGCTTTATTTAGGAGCAAGGCACCATAATTTCGCTCTTTTTTCTTTTTAATTGTGAGCATATGCATCTAAAATTGTCGTGATTATAAAACCAATACTTGATGCAAATAAGCAAGCGATCCCCCAACCACCAAGTCCTGCACCCATAATCCATGTTCTTTCTAAAATTGTAGCAAATAAGAGGAAAAATAAACCAATTAAAAATACTGCTAAAAACGGATAGTAAATTTTATATCCGTCAATTTTAGCCTTAGCTAAAATGATTCCTAAAATAACCATTATGACAGTTAACACAGTCCCTATCGTGAAAACTGCTTGTATCATATGATCACCTCGTATATTTTATATATGTATATTTGTCATCGCTTAATTTATTTTACAATTGCCCCTTTTGAAAGTCAATGAAACAGTCATATCCTGTCAAAAAGTAAACGCGCAAAAAACTTTTTAAAACTTTCGTTTCTGTATGTTCAAACATATAAAAAAGTAGTATAATACGTATATCATCTGTATATAAATGGATGCATACTTATAGTCACTTTTATGTAATCGCATACAAAAGGGGCTTAATATTATGAAGCGAAATTTTATTTGGCAAATTGTAATCGCCTTCGCTCTTGCGGTTATAACAGGAATTATCTTTAAAGAAAATGCTAAATATGTGCAACCATTAGGAGATTTATTTTTACGGCTTATTAAATTTATAATCGTTCCTCTCGTTTTATCAACAATTATTATCGGTGTCACAAGTGCTGGAGATGTAAAAAAACTTACACGATTAGGCGGTAAAACAATTGCTTATTATTTAGTGACAAGTTTTTTAGCCATTTCAATAGGCTTGCTCGCTGGTTTTGCATTTTCCCCGGGAACAGGTGTTGACATTACCGCCGAAGAACCTGTAGATGTTGAAGAGTCGGAAGGAGTTGTGCAAACATTATTAAATATCGTTCCTACGAACCCTGTAGAAGCTTTAGTGGAAGCTGATATGTTACAAATTATCTTTTTTGCCATCTTTATCGGTATTGGCATTATTTTAGTTGGGGACAAGGCAACGCCGGTCAATAATTTTTTTGACAGCCTAGCTGAAATTATGTATAAAATAACAGGGATTGTCATGACGCTTGTTCCCCTTGGAATCTTCGGTTTACTTGCACCAATCGTTGGTGAATATGGTGTAGGTGTTTTAATGCCATTAATTAAAGTCATTATTGCTATGCTTATTGCATGCATCGTTCATATGGGGATCATTTATTCAATCAGCGTTAAAACGTTTGGCAATATGAGCCCAATTCATTTTTTCAAAGGGATTTTCCCCGCTGGAGCTGTCGCTTTTAGTACAGCTAGCAGTGCAGGGACATTACCAGTTACGATTCGAAATGCACAAGAAAACTTAGGTGTATCTCATGAAACGAGCAGTTTTATTTTACCGTTAGGGGCTACGATTAATATGGACGGAACAGCTATTTACCAAGGGATCACTGTCGTCTTTATAGCCCAATACTTTGGTGCGTCTTTAACATTTGGGCAACTTTTAACCGTCGCATTAATCGCAACGCTTGCATCCATTGGGACAGCTGGCGTTCCAGGAGCTGGCATGGTAATGTTAACGATGGTGTTAACAGCTGTTAACTTACCGCTTGAAGGCATTGCTCTTATTGCAGGTATTGACCGTATATTAGATATGATGCGAACGGCTGTGAATGTTATCGGGGATGCCTCAGCAAGTGTCGTTGTTGATGCATCTGAAAAAAAACGAGAAACAGCTGCGTAAATTTCGTTATGCTGATGAAATATATAAGAACTATAGTGGGTACATATGATTTATGTACCCATTTTTAGTATATCACTACTTTTATTTCACCACTTTTGTTAAAATATACTTTCCAATGGCCCGTTATGATTGAAGGCGGTGAATACTTTTGAAAAATTATCCTGTTATAATTGCAACGTGGGCTGGTATCATTATTAATCTTCTTTTAGCTATCATAAAGGGGATCGGTGGCTTGCTTGCTGGCAGCCGAGCATTGTTAGCTGATGCGCTTCATTCTGCTTCCGATATTGTAAGTTCAGTTGTCATTTTATTTGCGGTAAAAATTGCTAATAAACCTCCTGATGAAGAACATCCATATGGTCATGGGAAAGCGGAAAATGTTGCGGCAATTATCGTTGCCCTTTTACTAATCATTGTAGGCATTGAAATTAGCATTGCTTCTGTAAAAGTTTTGTTCGGTCAAAAGCCAACAGCACCTGGCTCTATAGCGCTTATCATTATTTTTATTTCCATTGCTTTAAAAGAAGGTTTATTTCATGTTAAATATTACATCGGCAAAAAATATCGAAGTACAGCTCTCATTAGCGATGCGTGGCATCATCGTTCTGACTCCTTATCTTCCATTGCTGCATTACTTGGTGTTGGCAGTGCCATTTTAGGTGATAAATATCATATCTCATGGCTCCTTTATGGAGATGCTTTAGCGAGTATTATTGTATCTATCATTGTTATTAAAGTGGGCTACTCCTTAGCTAAAGAATCATCACTCATCGTCATGGAAAAAGTGTTAGCACAAGAAGACATTCAAGATTATAAAGATACTGTCAACAATATAGAAGGCGTCTTACGCATTGATCAAATGTTTGCCCGCACACATGGAAGTTACGTTATTGTTGATATTAAAATTAGTGTAGATCCTCATATTAGCGTTAAAAAAGGACATGATATCGCTAAAAACGTTCGTCAAACGTTAATGATCGAACATGATGATATTGAAGATGTACTCGTTCATGTGAATCCATATGAATAAACGTTTAAGTATTTATCCATTTTTTGCACATTTATCCATATGGATCAATATATTAATTAAAAATATATACACTCATTTTTAAAAAATATGGTTTACAAATTAAAATGAGTGTCATATAATAACTACAAAAGTTGGTATAGGTAAAATTTTATAACCAATCTAAAATTAAATGTAATTTTAATACATTTTCAAATATAAAAAATGTTCAATTTTTTTAACATGCGTAAAATAATGAATCCTTTATTTCTAATGAACATGTTTTAGGAAAAAAATAAGCAAAAGTTGAGTTGGGTAAACATTATTGTTGTAATGAAATTTTTTCGTCGTCAAAATTGGAGGCGTATATCATGTCCAAAGCTGTAGAAGTTAAGCAACTATCTGTTTCATATGACGGAAAAAAGATTGTAAAGAATGTATCCTTTTCTTTTAACAACGGAAAATTAATCGGTATTATCGGCCCAAATGGTGCTGGAAAATCAACACTTTTAAAAGCACTTTTGGAACTTATACCAAAGGATTGTGGCACAATTACTTTTCATGGCCAACGTTTCAAATCAATGCAAAAGCATATTGCCTACGTCCCACAACGCAACAATATCGATTGGGATTTCCCTATAAGTGTGCAACATACAGTACTCCTTGGAACATTTCCACATCTTGGATTGTTTCGCCGACCGAAAAAAGCAGAAAAGGAACTTGCCTATCAATGTTTAAAACAAGTAGGTATGGAAAATTATCGACAATCCCAAATTGGTGAGCTTTCCGGTGGTCAACAGCAACGTGTTTTCCTTGCCCGAGCTTTAGCACAACAAGCTGATTTGTTTTTTCTCGATGAACCATTTGTAGGCATTGATGCCTCGAGTGAACGAGTGATTATTCGGATTTTAAAACAGTTAAGAAAAGAAGGTAAAACGGTATTTGTCGTCCATCACGATTTATCGAAAGTAGAAGATTACTTTGATGAGCTCATACTCTTGAATAAAACATTGATTCAATCAGGTCCTGTAGAAACAGTCTTTCAGCCAAAATATCTCACTAAAACATATGATCAACAATTTCCCTTTTTCCAACAATTGGGGGCTGGAACGTAATGGAATTCATCAATGACTTATTTGCTTATGAATTTTTACAAAGAGCTCTTATTACATCTGTCATCGTCGGAATTATTTGTGGCGTCATCGGTAGTTTTATAATCCTTCGCGGGCTATCGCTGATGGGAGATGCGATTTCGCATGCGATTTTACCGGGGATCGCCATTTCTTTTATGCTCGATATTAATTTCTTTTATGGCGCTGTTGTAGCTGGTGTTTTAACAACGATCGGTATTGGAGTTGTCACGCAACATAGCCGTATTAAAAATGATACTTCGATCGGTATTGTTTTCTCCGCCTTCTTTGCTTTAGGTATTTTGTTAATGACGAAGGCACAAACAGCCATTGACTTGACGCAAATATTATTTGGCAATGTTTTATCCGTCCGCGCATCAGATATGTGGATGACTGTTATCGTCGGCTTCATCGTCCTATTAACCGTTTTTCTCTTTTATAAAGAGCTGCTCGTTAGCTCTTTTGATGAAACAATGGCTGCTGTTTATGGATTACCGACACGGCTTATTCATTATTCCATCATGATTTTGCTAACGTTAGCAACAGTTGCCTCGCTGCAAACAGTCGGTGTCGTGCTCGTCATTGCCATGCTTATTACACCAGCAGCAACCGCTTATTTATTAACGAATCGTTTATCAATGATGATATTTTTAGCGATGCTTTTTGGAGCCATTTCATCGTTCATTGGCTTATTTTTCAGCTCTGAATATAACTTAGCATCAGGTCCAGTCATCGTTCTAGTGGCGACCGCTTTCTTCATTTTAGCCTTTATTTTTTCGCCAAAACACGGATTTTTATGGCGCTTTCTTAAATCGATGAAAAATAAAACAAAAGTGACTTAAGATATAAGTATTAAAAACTACAAAAAGGAGTCGTGTTTTATGAGATATTTTCGTCTGTTATGTTTTCCTTTAATCATATTGATTATAACCATAAGCTTAGTTGCTTGTAGTTCTAATAACGATGATGCAAAAGATGAAAATACAGAATCGATCTTAGTTGTTACATCATTTACACTCATTGAAGATATGGTGCAACATATCGGTGGTGATTATGTCAAGACACACAATCTTGTGCCAACAGGAACAGATCCACATGAATATGAACCACTACCTGAAGATACAAAAGCTATTACAGATGCAGAAGCTATTATTTACAACGGCTTTAACTTAGAAGGTGGAGAAGATGGTTGGCTAGCGAAGATGGTCGATACTGCAGGAAAGAGCGAAGATGACTTGTTTGAGTTAATGGAAGGTGCTGAACCGATGTACTTATCTGGCGAAGATGGTCAAAAAGAAGAAATAAACCCACATACATTTCTTGATCCTGTGCTAGGGTTGCATATGGCAGAAAATGTTTTAGAAGCCCTTATTGCTATCGACCCTGATCATAAAGACGAATACCGTGAGCGTGCTGAAGGCTATTTTGCCGAATTAGAAGATATTGATCAAGAATATGAAAAAAAAATAAACGACATCCCAGAGGAAGATCGCATCTTAGTTACGAGTGAACGGGCGTATCAATACATGGCCGATCGTTATGGGCTTGAGGAAGGTTTTATTTGGCAGATCGATACAGAAGAACAAGGAACGCCTGAGCAAATTAAATCACTCGTTGAATTCGTCAATGAAACTAAGCCACCAGTACTATTTGTAGAATCAAATGTAGACTCACGTGCAATGGAAACAGTATCACAAGAAACTGGTGTTGATATTTTCGGAACACTTTATTCCGATGAGATTGGAGATCCGGGAGAAGAAGGAGACACTTATGTGAAATTTTTACGCTACAATATTGAACAAATTCATGAAGGACTAACTGAATAAATGGTAAGCTAGTGATCAAGCAATGATCACTAGCTTTTTTTATGTTAAATGTTTCATCATAAACTGAACAATTTGCCGGTTCATTAATATATGGTTTTTAAGTTTCGCCGTTTGATGACCTTCATCGGGAAAAACTGTTAAGGAAACGTCTTTGTTTTGTGCTTTCATATTTTTCATCATTTGTCTTGCTTCACTGACAGGAACGCGTGTGTCATTCTCTCCATGAAACATTAATAATGGTGCTTTAATACGATCTGTATGATTAAATGGTGCAATATCTTCAAAAAAATCGACATCATGCTTAAGTGAACCATATTCAAATTCCCTTAAACGCCGGCGCCACGGACCTGTGTTTTGTAAAAAGGTTTTAAAATGTGAAATACCGACAATATTAACACCGGCTCCCCACAAATCCGGAAAATGTGTTAATGATGCAAGCACCATAAATCCCCCATAACTTCGACCGATGATGCCGATTCGTTTTTTATCAACACCGTGCGTTTGTATAAGATCTTTATGCAACCATGCTAAATCTTTTACAGCGTCCATTCGTTTGCGCCTATCGTCTAATTGAATATATGTACGACCATATCCTCTACTTCCTCTAACATTTGGCGCAACGACTAAAAAACCTTGTTCCACAAGATATTGGATGACGGGATTGTACTCAGCTCGCGTTTGACTTTCCGGACCACCATGTACCCACACAACAGCCGGCTTATACTTAACATCACCTTTATCATATAAAAAATAAGGAATATCTAAGCCATCAAACGAGGTATACGTCTTAAGTGTTGGCTTTACCCATAAATGACCTACACTATCAGAATGACTTATATACGTTAGTCTTTCAACTGTTTCATCAACAACGTTTAATTGCCAAATATCTCCCGGCATTGTTGGTGTTTTTAATATAAAAATACATGTCTCATGATTTAACCAAGCAAGAGACTGAATAACACCATCTGGTACATCCTGAATAGCCTTCGTTTGACTTTTCTTTATATCGTATATATACAGTCGCGATATACCACCTTCATTGAGTATATAAGTCATCATTGTTTCATCAGGCGATAAACTTATTTCCTCAATATCCCACGTTGGATGATGAACGAGTTTTTTGACATTGTGTGGTTGATCAAAAGAAAGTTGACTAATGTATAATGTTTCTTCCCCTAAATCTGTTAATATATATCCACCTTGAGCATCCTTCATTAATTGTACTGATTGATAACGTGCACGTCTGTCTTCTGCACCTATCCTCGTTATTTGACCTGTATAAATATTTAACATATATATGGCTTGATCAATGTTTGTCTCTTGCATGCTTATTAATATATGCTTATTATCATTAAGCCATTTTAGTGGGGTGCAATTGCCATCATAAGTAAATATTTTCTTCATATCTTTTGTTGTAACATCCATCATAAATATATCAAAATACCCAGGATGACGCCGGTTGCTTGAAAAAACAATCGATTGCCCATCCGGTGACCAGTCGCCAAAATGGTGGAAACATTCAGGCTCATAAACGAGCACTTCTTGTTTAAGGGAAGTGTTATTGATCATTAAATACAGTTGTTGTTTTTCATTACCCTGATCATCAACACCTATAACAGCTTTGTCACCTTGAGGTGAATGATAGACACTCATGACTCGATCTGAGAATGTTCCAAATGGTATAGGTTGATCATTGTGATCTAACGTCCACGCTTGTGGCAATTTATCCATTTTAGCAATAAATGTAAATTGGTTTTTTGTCGGAATAACTTCTGCTTGTTGAACTGACGGTACTGTTAAATAATTTAATAATTTTTCACTTTCTTTCATCATATTCGCCCCTTATCATTTTTTAATACACCATATAAAATCATTAAGCTTTATTATATTATACATCAAATGTTATACTTCTAAAAATTGTGTTAAAATATAGTAAACATAGATTATTATAGTTAGGAGATTACCTCATGCAAGATACTATAAAAATTCATTTAACGGAAAAAGGAAAACCTAAACCTAACCCACATGAACTGCAGTTTGGAAACGTTTTTACAGATCACATGTTTATGATGGATTACACAGAGGAATTAGGATGGCACCATGCACGTATCGTCCCTTATCAAGCGTTAACGATCGATCCATCGGCTAAGGTCTTTCATTATGGTCAAGCTGTATTTGAAGGTTTAAAAGCTTATGTGACAGATAATGGAAGGGTTCTCTTATTTCGCCCTGAAAAAAACATCGAACGCATGAATCGATCCAATGACAGATTATGTATGCCAAAGATAAATGAAAGACTTGCATTAAAGGCTGTTCAAAAGCTCGTTGCTATTGATCAAGAGTGGATCCCTCGTTTAGCCGGAACATCACTTTACATACGACCATTTATCATTGCAACAGAACCCTCCCTTGGAGTTTCGCCATCAACGACTTATCAATTTATCATCATTTTATCACCTGTTGGCGCATACTATGAAGAAGGGATTAATCCTGTCAACATCGTTGTTGAAAATGAATATGTACGAGCAGTGCCAGGTGGAACAGGTGAAGCGAAAACGAGTGGCAATTATGCCGCAAGTTTAAAAGCACAGGAAAATATCGCTGAACGTGGTTTTGCCCAAGTATTATGGCTTGATGGCACTAACAGAAAATATATCGAAGAAGTTGGTAGTATGAATGTGTTTTTCAACATAGCAGGTGAAGTGATTACACCAAAACTTTCAGGAAGTATTTTAGAAGGTGTTACGAGGGATTCAGTTATTGAACTGCTTAAACATTGGGAAATTCCCATTACTGAACGAAATATTTCCATCGACGAATTGTATGAATCATATCAATCGGGTATACTTGAAGAAGCCTTTGGCACTGGAACAGCAGCAGTCATTTCGCCGATCGGACAATTAACATGGCAGGGGAAAAACATCATCATCAATGAAGGTAAAACTGGTGAACTTTCACAAAAATTGTATCAAACGTTAACAAATATTCAATACGGAAAAATTGCCGATCCGTTTCAATGGACTATGCCTGTTGATGAAAATATATGATAAATTGTAAAAGAGACATTTCATAAGTTCATTATGAAATGTCTCTTTTGTTTATTTTAACTCTAAAAAATTTAACAAACTCCTTCATTTTAACATTTAAAATTTTAATAAAGTATCTTTATATTCCCTAAAATAAACCTCTAGATCCATATTTATCCACTAACGTCAAAAAGATGTCATGACTTCGTCAATCCTTCGTAAAGGATGAGCCACGCAAATCAGCATTTATTCGTTATACTATAATTACAAGTTTTCACTATGGGTAACGTAAAAACATATTTTTACCTTTTGTTGGTTGACATAACATTGTGAAAACAATCACATTTATATCTGCGAAAGGAGCATCATGAATGGACGTTCTTGGATTAGCACGGCTACAATTTGCCTCTACAACGATATTTCACTATTTCTTTGTTCCAGTTTCGATTGGATTAGCGCTTATTATTGCGATCATGCAGACATTGTATGTCGTTAAAGATAAATATATTTATAAAAGAATGACAAAGTTTTGGGGAAAACTATTTTTAATCAACTTCGCTGTTGGCGTTGTTACAGGTATTTTACAAGAATTTCAGTTCGGGATGAACTGGTCAACATATTCGCGGTTCGTAGGTGATGTTTTCGGTCCTTCTTTAGCTATTGAAGGATTGCTCGCTTTCTTTTTAGAATCAACCTTTATTGGCATCTGGGTGTTCGGTTGGAACAGACTTTCAAAACGAGTTCATTTATTATCCATTTGGCTCGTATCACTTGGAACGATTTTATCAGCTTTTTGGATTCTTTCAGCAAACTCATTTATGCAAAATCCTGTTGGCTATGAATTTGTCGATGGGCGTGCTCAAATGGAAAGTTTCAGTGCCATTTTAAAAAACCCCCACTTATGGTCACAATTTCCTCACGTCTTAATTTCGTCTTTTGTCACAGGTGCATTTTTAGTCGGTGGTATAAGTGCCTGGAAAATTGCACGCAAACAACAATTTAATATGTTTAAAAAGTCATTTAAAATTGCCATTACAATCGGATTAATTGCCTCTGTAGCTGTTTTATTTACCGGACATAAACAAGCTCAATTTATCGTTGAATCACAACCGATGAAATTAGCAGCTGCTGAAGCTTTATGGGAGACGAGTGATGATCCTGCCCCATTTACAGTTTTTGCAAAAATCGATGAAAAGATGAAAGAAAACTCCTATGCTATCGAAGTTCCCGGTTTGTTAAGTTTACTCGCTTACGACGAGTTTAGTGGAACGATCAAAGGTATGAATGAACTGCAAACTGAATATGAAGAAAAATACGGTAAAGGCAATTACATTCCACCTGTTAAAACAGTTTTCTGGAGTTTTCGCACAATGGTTGCATCAGGCACCCTTATGTTCCTTTTAAGCTTGTATGGAATATATGCTTTACGGAAAAATAAAATTGAAGGAAAAACACGCTATTTAAAATGGATGGTTTTTGCGATTATATTACCGTTTATCGGTAATACGACTGGGTGGTTAATGACGGAAATGGGACGTCAACCGTGGGTCGTATTCGGGCTTATGGAAACTGAGGATGCTGTCTCACCAGGTGTTACGTTTAATGAAGTTCTCTTTTCTTTCATTTCCTTTACAACATTATATGCGATTTTAGCTGGTGTGAGCATTTATTTATTCATAAGGCACATCAAGCAAGAATCGCACGATGATGATACACCTGTAACAGAAGATCCATTTGATAAGGAGGAAACAGTCGTTGTCTCTCAATGAATTATGGTTTTTACTCATCGCTATATTGTTCATTGGATTCTTTGTCCTAGAAGGCTTTGATTTCGGCGTCGGAACACTTGCGCGATTACTTGGTAAAAATGATGAAGAAAAACGTCTATATATTAAAACAATCGGACCGTTTTGGGATGCGAATGAAGTATGGCTCATTACAGCGGGAGGGGCAATGTTTGCAGCTTTCCCGCACTGGTATGCAACATTGTTCAGTGGCTTTTACATTCCCCTTGTTTTTATGTTACTTGCATTGATTTTACGTGGTGTTTCCTTTGAGTTTCGAGAAAAAATCGAAACAACGTCTTGGAAAAACACGTGGGATTGGGCTCTTTTCATTGGTAGTTTATTGCCACCGATTTTATGGGGAGTTGTTCTGGCTAACTTTATGACTGGCATGCCTATCGATGAAAATAAAGAAATGCTTGGTGGCTTTTTACAATTTCTCCATCCCTTTGCCTTATTAAGTGGTTTAATGTTTTTAAGTCTATGTCTAACGCACGGCTTACAGTTTATTATGATTCGAACAAAAGGATCGTTACAAAAGAAAGCACGGCACGTTGCAAAACATATTGCACCGTGGACACTTATACTCGTTTTAACGTTTATAGCTTTCGGCTTATGGCAAACAGATATATTTACAAATCATCATCCTTTATGGGTTATCGTTCCAATTTTAGCATGGGGCGCTCTTTTCTTAGCAAATATGTTCAACGTGAAGAAGAAAGATGGTTGGGCCTTTTTTATGACAAGTGTAACGATTATTTTCTTAACTGGAAGTATTTTTATCGGTATGTTCCCGCGTGTTATGATTAGTTCTATAAGCAATGCCTATGATCTTACGATTTATAATGCAGCTTCCGGTGCTTATACGTTAAAAATTATGTCATATTTCTCTTTAACATTAATCCCATTCGTCTTAGGTTATCAAGGCTGGAGTTATTATATTTTCCGCCAACGTGTGAAAAACCAAAAGGATGTCACTTACGAATGAGACGGCGTCCTAATCTTCCATCCTATAAAGGAAGCAAATTAACGTATGTCATCATAGGTTTACTCGCTTTATTAGAAGCCATTAGCACCACCGCCCAAGCGATCTTTCTCGCTCGGGCGATTACCTTTTTATTTCAAGGCTCAACCGTAAGCGACGTTACGTTAGAGATTGTCTATTTCTTCATCGCATTTATGTTAAGGCAATTATTTTCCTCACTTCAACAACATACTGCAGAGATATTTGCTGATCTATTAGGGAAAAATTTACGCAAACGATTAGTAGAAGCCTATTTTCATCACGGACAATTATTTAGCCGTGCATATGGTACTGGTCATCTCGTCACATTAGCTATTGAAGGTATTAAACATGTGAAAGATTACATTGAACTCGCTATTCCACGCATGATTCGCGTATTTTTTGTTCCATCTGTAATCGTAATTTATATATTTACCCTTGATAAAATAGCAGCCGGTATTTTAATTGCTTCGATTCCGATTATCATTTTATTTATGATTTTGCTCGGACTTGCCGCTCAAAAAATGGCAGATCGTCAGTATGAAACTTATCAACGTTTAGCTAATCATTTCATCGATTCCTTAAAAGGCTTAGAAACTTTAGCATATTTAGGCCAAAGTATGATGCATGGAAAAAGAATTAATCGAGTGAATAAGCAATATCGAAAAGCGACGAATAAAACATTACGTATCGCCTTTTTATCATCGTTTGCCCTTGACTTTTTCACAAGTTTGGCGATCGCCTTTGTTGCTGTTAGTTTAGGTTTTCGATTAATTGATGGATTTATAACCCTTCTTCCAGCTTTAACAATTTTAATTTTAGCTCCAGAATACTTTTTACCGATTCGTCAGTTAGGAAACGATTATCATGCAACGTTAGATGGTCAAATTGCTTTAAGAAATATCGAACAAATGATTGACAAACGAAGTAAACAACAAACGAAACAAATCGATCACACATATATGTGGCATCCTGAAAGCAAAATTACACTACAAAATATTGATGTTCGTCTCGATCAACATACGATCTTAAATGATATATCTTTGACTTGGTCAGGTTCAGGCGCCATTGGTATCGTCGGATTAAGTGGAGCTGGAAAATCTACATTCATCGATACATTAGCTGGATTTATTCATCCGACGAACGGAAAGATTTTTATCGATCATCATGAAACAAACACATTAAAACAAGATGCATGGTTAGAACAAATCGCTTATATTCCGCAAAATCCGTATATTTTTCCAACCACACTTGCTAACAATATTCGTTTTTATGAACCAGAGGCAACAGATGATGACGTGAAAAAAATTATTAAGCAAATTGATCTACAATCATTTGTCAAAACCCTTCCCCGTGGGATCCACGAACCAATTGGTGAAGGTGGAAGAACATTAAGCGGTGGACAGGAACAACGGATTGCCATTGCTCGCGCCTTATTGAGTAAGCGGCCGATCATTTTATTCGATGAACCGACGGCACACCTCGATATTGAAACCGAATATGAATTAAAGCGATTTATGTTATCTTTATTCAAAGATAAATTAGTATTTTTTGCAACACATCGTATGCATTGGATGAACCATATGGATTACATTATCGTTTTGGAAAATGGCAAGCTTGTTGAAGAAGGAACGCTTCACAAACTTATGCAACGTCAAGGAATTTTTCATCACATATTGACGACTGCTGAACATGGGGGGATTTAATATGAAACAATGGGTATACCCCTACTTACGACAATTTAAAGGGCGAATATTGCTTTCCCTTTTCTTCGGTCTTCTAGGGGTCGGGTCTGGTACCATGCTTCTCTTTATTTCCGGATATTTAATTTCAAAGTCTTCTCTTCAACCAGAAAATATTATGATCGTTTATGTACCGATCGTTTCTGTTCGTGCTTTTAGTATTGGACGTGCGACTTTTTTATATATCGAAAAGCTTATGAGTCATGACATTGTGTTACGCATGCTAGAAAACATGCGACGTAAACTTTATAACATATTAGAACCACAAGCATTATTTTTACGTGCGCGCTATAAAACAGGCGATTTGTTAGGTGTTTTATCAGAGGATATCGAACATTTACAAGACCTTTATTTACGAACAATTTTTCCAAGCCTCCTTGGACTTATCATTTATGCGCTCATTATTAGTGTTATTGGCTTATTTGACTGGACATTTGCCATCATGCTTTTATGCATGCTTGGTGTTCTTGTATTTCTCACCCCCTTTATATCATTTATGAAAATGCGCACACATCATGAAACGTTAAAAATATATAAACATCAACTATATCGTAAACTGACAGATACTATCTTTGGTATTGCTGATTGGCAAGCGAGTGGTCGTTGGAATAAATTGATTCATGCAATCAGCACGCAGGACGAAAACATGAGTCACGTAGAAAAAAAGATGAAAAAATGGCGGCATATACGTGATGGAATCATTCAAGGTGTTATCGGTATCGTCATTATATCTATGATCCTTTGGACGAGTGTCCAAGCTGATCGCAACGTCATATCCGCAACTGTTATTGCTGCTTTTATTTTAATGATATTTTCTGTTACCGAAGCATTAACACCAATATCTGAAGCTGTAGAACAAATGCCATCGTATACTGATTCGATTGACCGTATCACGAATATTGAGCAACCAAACGTACCTAAACGATACGAGCGCAATGATGCATTCAATCGAAAAAACTATGTTCATTTACAAATTAAAGATATGTCTTTTCGGTATGCGGACAACGAACAATTTACTTTAAAACATTTGTCATTAAATATTAAACAAGGGGAAAAGCTAGCTATTTTAGGACGTAGCGGATCTGGCAAATCAACACTTCTTAAATTGATGGCAGGTGGACTAAAACCGACAGAAGGATCAATACTCATGAATGGACAGACGATGCATAGCGGACTGTTAGCAGAAGCAGTATCTGTTCTTAATCAAAAACCACATTTGTTTGCAACAACGATGGCTAATAATATTCGCATTGGACGTCCAGATGCAAGCGAAGAAGAGATTTTACAAGCAGCTGATCTCGCTCAGCTTACACCGCTTATCCGTTCCCTACCTCAAGGGATCCATACACATATGCAAGAATTAGGTAGCCGGTTTTCTGGTGGGGAACGTCAACGAATAGCTTTTGCCCGTATTCTGTTACAACAAACACCAGTGATTTTAATCGATGAAGCAACAATCGGTCTTGATCCAGTCACAGAACATCAGCTTATCGACACGATGTTAACAGCCGCTCAAGACAAAACAATCGTTTGGGTGACACATCACTTAGCGGGGGCTGAAAAAATGAATAATATTATTTTTCTAAAAGAAGGAAAAATTTTTATGGAAGGTTCACACCAACACCTAATACAAACGAACGCTTATTATCGCAGGCTATACAATATGGAAAATAATCTTTTACTAACATAAAACGGGAGATTCATGAATCTCCCGTTTTATGTTTGCATTATACAGCGATTGGCGCTTTGATGGATGGATGTGGGTCATAGCCATTTAGTTTAAAATCTGTTAATTCAAAGTCAAAGATAGACGATTTTTCTTTATTCATAATCAATTCAGGAAATGGTCTAATGTCACGTCCGAGCTGTGTTTTTACTTGTTCAACATGATTCGCATAAATATGTGCATCCCCTAACGTATGAATAAATTCACCAACATCTAAATGACATTCATGTGCGATTAAATGTGTTAATAAAGCATAGCTCGCAATATTAAATGGCACACCTAAAAAGATGTCTCCACTACGTTGATATAATTGACATGATAATTTTCCATCTGCCACGTAAAATTGAAACAATGTGTGACACGGGGGTAGTGCCATATGTGGAATATCTTCCGGATTCCATGCTGATACAATGTGACGACGGGAATAAGGATTCGTCTGAATCGACTGGATGACGTCTTTTAGCTGATCGATCGTCTCTTGTTTAGACGTTTTCCAAGCGCGCCATTGTTTACCATATATCGATCCAAGGTCACCAAATTTTTCTGCAAAAGCTTCATCATTTAAAATTTTTTCTTCAAAGATAGCCATTTGCTCATCATACACTTCTTTAAAAGCTGGATCGCGTTGACTACGATTTCCAAAATCAGTCATATCCGGTCCATCGTATTCGTCACTTTCTACCCACTTTTTAAACGCCCACTCATTCCAAATACGATTATTGTTTTGTAATAAATAACGAATATTCGTATCCCCTTTAACAAACCATAACAGCTCACTTGCCACTAAACGAAAAGGAACACGTTTCGTTGTTAATAATGGAAATTTACCCTCGCTTAAATCAAAACGCATTTGATAGCCGAAAACAGAGTATGTACCTGTGTTTGTTCGATCATTGCGCATAGTTCCATGATTTAATACGTGCTCACATAAATTTAAATATGCTTGCTCACCTTGAATCATCTATAATTCGCCTCCATTAATAATCTAACCTTATCTAAACTATCATATCAAAAAACGACTACCCTTTAAAATGTCATCTAGGTACGATAAACAATACTAATCAATACGCGGATGATGACAAGCTACAACATGACCTTCAGATATCTCACGTAATTGTGGGACTACGTTTTTACATTTTTCTGTGGCAAAAGGACACCGCGGGTGAAAAGAACAACCTGACGGTGGGTTGACAGGGTTTGGAATTTCTCCTTCCAATAATATTTTCTTTCGAAGATGACGTTGTGTTGGATCTGGAATCGGAACAGCTGAAATTAAACCAAGTGTATATGGATGAAGAGGGCGCATAAATAATTCTTTAGTACTTGCTAATTCGACAATTTTGCCTAAGTACATCACAGCAATTCGATCACTAATATGTTTTACAGCAGCTAATCCGTGGGCGATAAATATATATGTTAAATGAAATTCCTTTTGCAACGTTTCGAGTAAATTTAAAATTTGTGATTGAACAGAGACGTCTAAAGATGACACAGGTTCATCACAAACGATCAACTTAGGTTTAAGCGCAATCGCCCGGGCAATGCTTATTCGCTGTCTTTGCCCACCGCTAAATTCATGTGGATAGCGATCGCTATACGTAGGATCAAGACCGACGACTTGTAACAAATCATTGACTTGTCTTTTAAGATGTGTTCCTCTAGCAACTTGATGTGCGCGTAATGGTTCTGCAATGATATCAAATACTTTCATCCGCGGGTTAAGAGAGGAAAATGGGTCTTGAAATATCATTTGAATGTCTTGGCGCTTTTTTCGTCTTTCTCGCTTTGATAATTTATTCATCTCGATACCATCGAAAATGATTTGACCAGCCGTTGGTTTAAGTAAATTTGTCATTAAATGGGCTAACGTTGATTTGCCACATCCTGATTCTCCGACGATTCCTAACGTTTCTCCTTTTCTTACTGTTAAATGAATATCATCAACAGCTTTTAATAATTGCTTTCGTCTGAAAAAGCCATCAGATACAGGAAAATATTTTTTTAAACCGATCACATCAAGTAATACGGAAGATTTCTCATCTAATATCGTCACATATATGCCGCCTTTCTTGGTTGAATCAAGATTGCTATCTGTTGTTTTCATAAAGCCAGCAACGGACATATTGATCGTCTATTAATGTTAAGGGCGGATCATTTTGCCGACATTTCTCCATTGCAAAATGACACCGTGGATGAAACTTGCACCCTTTTGGCATTTGATCTGGTCTAGGTACATAACCTTGAATGAAATGAAGCTTCGATCTATTATGATAAATTTGTGGCGTACTATCGATAAGTCCTTTCGTATAAGGATGTTTAGGATATTTAAATAAGTCCATGACATCTGCCTCTTCTACAACAGTGCCACCATACATAACGATCACACGATCGACCATTTCAGCAATGACCCCTAAATCGTGTGTAATTAAAATAATTGCCACGTCTAAATCTTCGCTTAGCTCTTCTAGAAGCTTTAAAATTTGTGCCTGTATAGTTACGTCTAATGCTGTTGTCGGCTCATCAGCAATTAAAACATTCGGTTGACATGATAAAGCTATAGCAATCATCACACGCTGTCGCATGCCACCGCTTAATTGATGTGGATACGATGTATATATTTTTTTAGCACGTGGTATTTTTACACGTTCTAACAGCTCGATACTCTTCTTTTTTGCTTCTCGTTTACTCACATGTTGATGAATGCGAATCGCCTCAGAAATTTGTTTTCCAATCGTCAGTACGGGATTAAGCGCTTTTAATGGTTCTTGAAAAATCATCGCAATCTCATTTCCCCGAAATTTTCGCATTTGCTTTTCTGGTAGATCAATTAAATTTTGTCCATTGTAAATAATTTTTCCATCAAGTATTCGTCCCGGCTCTTCAATCAATCCCATAATCGATAAGGCTGTGACGCTTTTGCCACTTCCAGATTCACCGACAATACCGACCAATTCCCCTTTATTAACACTAAAAGAGACGTCATTGACCGCTGGGATTGTATAATTTTCTGTAAAAAAGTATGTTTTTAATCCTTCAACATGTAACACTTCGTCCATCTTATAACTCCTTTTATTTTCCTTTCATATGCATTTTTGGATCAAAGACATCTCGCAGCCAATCACCTAAAAAAATAATCCCAAGTGCTGTTATAGTAATCGCAATTCCTGGAAACGTCGCAACCCACCAACTTTCGGCTAAATAATCTTTACCTGTATTTAACATCATCCCCCAAGATACTGTTGGTGGCTGTACACCCATCCCTAAAAAACTTAAGGAAGCCTCCGCAATAATTGTGCTTGCAACACTTAAAGTAGCTGTGACAATAAGCGAAGATGATATATTTGGCAATAAATGCCGAAAGATAATCGTAAAATCTTTTACACCAATGGATTGGGCAGCTTTAACAAACTCACGTTCTTTAATACTTAAAACTTCTCCGCGAACAATACGTGCATAGCGCACCCAATTAGTAACCCCTAGCACAATAATAAGCGTCCATAAACTAGGTTCAACGATCGTTAAAATTACGAGCGTCATTAAAAGTCCAGGAATAGCGATAAACGCATCGACTAACCGCATAATGATCGTATCAATCATACCACCGTAATAACCTGAGATAAGACCGAGGAGTGCACCGATCGCTCCAGCAATCATCACAGATGTAATACCGACGAGTAAAGAAACGCGTGTTCCATAGATCATCCGGCTTAAAATATCGCGACCTAAGTTATCAGTCCCCAAAATGTGCTCTGTGCTTCCCCCTTCGAGCCAGAAAGGTGGCTGTAACATGTGTGCTGGATTCGCTTCTGCCGGATCATAAGGTGCTAATAAATGAGCGAAGGGGGCTATAAGTAATATGAGTAAAATAATAAAAAAGCCTATCGTTCCTGTTTTACTTTTAAACAAAAGCTTCATCCAATATATAGCTGGGTGTTTATTTACATGGTCATAACGTTTGATTTCATTAGGAGCATTTAAGTTTGAATGAAAGTTCAATGTTTGGCCTCCTAATTGTATTTAATGCGTGGATCTAGCAACTTATAAGTTATATCAGCTAAAAAATTTATGCATATGACAATTAAGGCGATGATAAATGTTGCTGCTTGAATAACTGCCATATCTCGATTGTGAATAGATTGAATTAACAATTGTCCGATCCCTGGCCAAGCAAAAATATATTCAGTCACAATTGATCCACCGATGAGGGTACCTGTTTGCATCGCCATCATCGTTACAACGGGAATAAGTGAATTTCTTAAGCCATGTGTAAAAATAATTGTCAAACGTCGAGCGCCTTTTGCTTTTGCCGTTTGCATATAATCCTTCGTTTCAACTTCTAAAAAACTTGAACGTGTTAAGCGGGCAATTGTCGCCGCAAGCCCTGTTCCGAGTGTGATAGCTGGAAGGATTAAGTGCATGAATGTTCCCCGACCTGAGACAGGAAAAATTTCATAATTCACAGCAAAAAGTAAAATAAGCATAATGCCGAGCCAAAAATTAGGAATCGCTGAACCTAAGACAGACCCACCGGTGATTGCAACATCGATCGTCGTATGTCGTTTAGTAGCTGACAAAATCCCTAAAGGAATCGCAATAAGCATTGCAACAATCATCGATGCGATTGTAAGTTCAAGCGTCGCTGGAATACGCTCTAATACGAGTGAGAGCGCATCTTCATTATAATGAAAAGAGGTACCAAAATCACCCTTAACAAGATTAGTAATATATGTTCCAAACTGCACAAGAAACGGACGATCTAAATTTAGTGCCTCCCTTAATGATTGAATCTCTTCTTTTGTTGCATCTTCAGGTAACATGAGGGCAACTGGGTCCCCCGCTAAATAAACTAAGGTAAACACCGTAAAAATGATAATCAACATGACAGGAAATATTTGTAATAATCGCTTCAAAAAATAACGCAACAAAGTTTAAGCACCCTTTCATAGATGCAAAGGAATATACAACTTATATCAATATTAACTTTTTTTACTCACAATTCCTAGAAGATTGCTAGAAAATTTACAGTAAAAAATACTGGATCAAACACTTGACCCAGTATGATATTGCAAACGTCATAAGAGCTGATATTATTTTTTAACGATATCTTTTGCAAATAACATCTCATCAGCACGCGGTGTAAAATCGATATACTCGCTTACACCGTAATTTGCTTTTTCAGCATATAAATAAATATAAGGACGGTCTTCGGCAACAATTTCCTGCGCACGTTGATACTGTTCTTCTCGCTCATCTACATCCATATTGACCGAAGCCTCTTCGACGAGCTCTTCAAATTCTTCGTTATAATATCCATGAAAATCGCCGGATTCATCAAAAAGAATGCTTTCAAGCGCTAAAGAAGCATCAAACAATGAATTTCCATAAGCAATAAAGAAGGATTCTTCATGAGACCGGGCATTGCGCAGCTCTGTAAACTGACTTTGTTCCATCAAATCTAAGTGAACAGTTATCCCAACTTCTTCTAACATACTCGCAATCATTTCTTGAACATCTTTTCCTTTCGTATATCGATCACTCGGTCCATGGAGTGTAATTTCTAATCCTTCATCATATCCCGCTTCTTCAAGCAACTCTTTTGCTCGCTCTGGGTCATATTCAAATGTATCGTATAGATCTTCATTTGCACCGGTATTTCCAGGGGTAACGCGTGTCCTTACCGGAACAGCCGCTCCACCTAATATATCTTCGGTTAATGTTTCATTATCAATCGCTAAATCGATTGCCTCTCGCACACGGGGATCAGAAGTCGGATATTCATCATGGTGGCGAACTAAAAGCATTGCTACACGCTGGGATGTTGTCGATTTGACGCTCGTTCCATCATTTTCATCAATTCTATCCCATTCATGATCTGGAATGTTTAAAGCGATATCAACACCACCTGTTAACAATTCAGCAACTCTCGTAGAATCTTCTGGAACTACGCGAAATTCAAGTTTGTCCCAGTCCTCAACTTTTCCTTCAAAATAATCATCAAACACTTCAAAAACTATTTCACTATCTCGATTCCACTCAACAAACTTAAACGGGCCAGTGCCAATTGGATGATCATAAAAATAATCCCAACCGTTTTCTTCAATATAATCTTTCGGTAAAATAGATGAACCAATACGTGATAAACGATTTAATAAAACTGGCTCTGGATCATATGTTTTAATGTTAAACTGATAATCATCAATGACTTCAACTTCTTCAATTTGTTTATACTGGAAATGTTCCCTTAATGAATCATCGTTCGCTACACGTTCAAGGGTGAATTTGACGTCTTCTGCTGTCAGCTCGTCTCCATTGTGAAACTTAACGCCTTCATGTAACGTAAATTCCCACGTATAATCATCAATATTTTCATATGTATCAACGAGTTCTGGATATATCTCGCCGTCTTCATCTCTTTTAAATAAATAATTGTACATATTTGTATGAATCGCTTCAGTTAATGACCCGTTATGATCGTGAATATCTTGAGATGTCATATCTGTTGGAATAGCGATCGTCAGCGTCCGATCATCCGGATTCTCTTTTGTCGTTGAATCTGCTTCATCATTATTAGAACATCCAACAACAATTAGCATTATTGCTAACAATAGCATGTATAAATGTTTGACCTTTCCCATCAAACATCTCCCCTCCTTTTTACTTACACTACAAATCATTTATATAATGATCATGTAAAGTACATGTTATTTGTTGCTGAAAAATATTTACATTTATCATATACGTTCAAAAAAATTGCGTCAAACATGTGACAGCGCTTACTTAGTGTTGTTTATATAAATACCTTTCATTAAATGTTTACAAAAGTTATTACAATTGCTTTGTAAAAAATTGATCAATTTTTTCAATATATCTTTTTTTATTTTGTTGATACGATTTTACGTGACCTTCACCTTCGGTTAACCATAGCGTAAAATAGTCCGGATATTGCTTAGCCATTTTCTTACTTTCCGTATAAGGAATCGATGCATCACCTTTATTATGAATAAATAAAATAGGTCTTGGCGCTACATCGTCTAAAACCGAAATCGGACTTGCTTCTTTTGGATCTAAATCTGTAATCATCGGCATAAGTGTTAAGATTAATGGTGTAAAAGGAAAATTTGGCAAATGTGACCAAACGGGTAAATTAACCTTTAAATAATCTTCTAAATCACTAAAAGGACTATCAGCGACAACGCTTACGACGTCATCGGACTGTGAAGCAGATAAAATAGCGGTCGATGCCCCCATTGAAATCCCGAGTAAACTAATCGGCTCATCATAATGATTCGCTGTCCAATCAATCGCCCCGAGTAAATCGAATTGCTCCTTGACACCGACTGTCGTCATATCCCCTTTCGATTCACCTGCATAACGAAAATCAAACATAATGACCCGGTAATTACGTTTAATAAGCTCTTCAGCCATTGATAGAAACGGGATATTGTCTTCAACACGATTACCTTTATACCCGTGAGCTAAAATAACCGTCATTTTCGGACTGTTTTCCGGATGAAGCACCCACCCAGACAATTCTGTCTGTTTGTCACTGCTCATAAACGATATATCTTCGTATGTGATCCCGTAGTCACTTGGTAATTGATCGATCGGTTTTTTCTCCGGATGTGTCATTTGATAACCGACATAAATAGATATAGCGATACAACTCATACTTATGAGTAAAAACAAAATAATAATTGACCAGCCGAGTCGCCTCGGCCATTTGCGATGCGGTGGTTCATACATGTACGTTTCCTTTGCCTTCTGTGATTCTACCATAGAGGATCCCTCCTTAAGTAGCTTTATATATGGTACATTATTAATAATAAATAAATTTTATCATAAGATCGTTAAATTGTTCGTTATTTCAGAAAATATCTGTTTCCAATAAGGAGTGTTTAATGATATGGCTCAAAATAATATTTATAAAAAAATAGCACGAGAACGCGTCCATATGAGTAAAGCACAGGCGAAAATTGCCAATTATATATTGGAAAATCCACATTCAGTTCCTTTTCTAACTGGCGGTAAATTAGCTGAAATGGCAGGCGTAAGCGAGGCTACAGTCGTAAGATTTGCTACTTCGCTCGGCTATTCGGGCTATAACGATTTTCAACAACATTTAAGTAAATCAGCAGAAAAACAATTAAATACAGTTGAGCGTCTCAAAATGTCTCGAGCCGTTTATAATGAAACGGAAAAGACGATTTATGATATCTTTCAAGGAGATATACAAAACATTCAAACGACGATGCAAAACTTAAATATCGAGGATTTTAAGCGGGCTGCAAACTACATATTAAACGCTAAACGCATTTATATTATAGCGAATCGAAGTGCTGTTTCTTTAGGCACTTTTCTCCAATATTATTTAAACATTATATTTGGTAACAGTGAACTCATCCATACGACAGCAACAGGTTTTGATCGCATATATAACGTGAATGAAGATGACGTTGTAATCGGCATAAGCTTTGCCCGTTACACAAAAAGTACGATTGATATCGCTTCTTATGCTTATGAAAAAAACGCAACAATTATCGCATTAACCGATCGCTTAACATCACCGATTACTGTTTATGCAGATGTCTCGCTTTTTTCATCCAGTCAAATGCCATCATTCTTAGACTCATTTACAGCACCGCTTAGTTTGATCAATGTATTGATGACATTTATTGGCCATAAAGAACATAGCAAAATAGATGAGCGGCTAAAAAATTTAGAAGAGCTTTGGGATCGGTATCATGTCTTTCATATAGACGATTAAAATTTATATATGAAATTATAATTTCATATATAAATTAATTTTGAAATATGTATTGCATATATCTGCCACTTAACATATACTATAATTGCACGTGCAAAAATATATGTGAGGTGGCTTATTTTAATGAATATTCAGTATGATCGGAAAGTTAATTCAGTGCAAATGTTTGAGCGGGCCACAAATGTCATTCCAGGTGGTGTTACGGCAAACATTAAATATTTTCCACCATATCCTATTTTTATGAAGCGCGGTGAAGGTAGCAAACTTATCGATGTTGATGGTGAACGATATATCGATTATTCACTCTGTTATGGTGCCTTAATTACGGGACACGGCCATCCGCGAATTGTCCATGCAACGACCGAATATATGGATTCGATTGGAACAACAATTTTTGGAACCCCACATGAGCTAGAAATTACGATGGCAGAAAAATTAATTCAACATTACCCAAGCATTGATCTCATCAGATTTACGAATTCTGGTTTAGAAGCTAACATTCTCGCTATTCGCCTCGCTGTCGCCTATACGAATAAGCCAAAGATCGCAAAATTTGAAGGTCACTATCACGGTGGTTCGAATCAATTGCTCATCAGTGTAAATCCAAATGAAAAAGAAGCAGGTCATGAAAAAAGACCTTTTGCCGTTGTCGAATCAAAAGGCATTTCTCATGAAGAACGCGATCAAACAATAGTGCTTCCATTTAACGATTTAGAAGCGACTGAGGCAATTTTACGTTCATATCAAGATGAACTAGCTGCTGTCATTTTAGAACCTGTACAAGGTGGATTTATTCCAGCTGATAAGGAATTTATGCAAGGTTTGCGTCAACTCACTAAGGAACTTAATATATTATTAATCTTTGATGAAGTAAAAACAGGGTATCGCGTCAGTTTAGGAGGGGCACAAAAAGTTTACAACGTACTTCCTGACCTTACAGCACTCGGAAAAGTACTCGGGGGTGGTTTTCCAATTGGAGCTGTTGGGGGACGTGAAGACATTATGTTGTTAAGTGCTGCCAATCGAGATTCAGATGTATTTTCTGTTGGAGAAAGCAATACAAAAAGTGATCAAGTCGTTTTCCATAGTGGCACGTACAACGGTCATCCACTCGTCTTAGCGGCGGGTCTTGAGACGATTCAGTTACTAGAAGAAGACAACACCCTCGATAACCTTATCCAACAAACAAATGTATTGCGGTCATCCCTTGAGGAATTATATGCCGCATACGATATAAACATGAAAACAATTGGCATGGGAAGTATTTTTAACATCGTCTTTTCTAAACATCCGATTAAAAATTATCGCGATATGTGGCAAGCTCATACAGATTTGCGGCAAGCAATCGATGAAGCATTGCTTAACCTCGGTGTTTATTTAAAACCGCTTAATCGCTACTCAATGTCTACAGCACATACGACAGAAGATATTGAAGCGACCATTAACGCCCATGAACAAGCGATCAAATCTGTTTTCGCTAAATCTTTAAAAACGCAGTGATGATATCATCACTGCGTTTTTATATCTTTCATATAAAATCATTCTGGAAGATGGTTTAAAAAGTTTTGGTAAGCAAACCCTTTAACAGTTTCCTCAGAATAGTATTTTAATAATTCGTTAATAAGGTTTTGATACTTGGAAGCATTTTCTAGATTAGTTACATAAGTAGAAATACCATCAAAATCGGAACCAAAACCGATATTACTAGCACCTCCTAATGAACATAAATGATCGATATGTTTTAAAAGATCTGCAATCGATGTTTCGTTACTATTTTCTTTAATAAATGGTGGATTATATACGACATGAATAAGACCATCTTTTGCAAACATCGCTTGAATTTGTTCATCATTCAAATTTCTTACATGATCACATAAATGTCGCGCATTGGAATGACTTGCGATCGGATAATCAGCTAATTCGAGCATATCCCAAAAACTTTTTTCACTCGCATGGGAAACATCTGTAAACACCTTATGTTCATTATTTAATTGAACGACTTCTTTTCCAAGTAATGTAAGACCTCCGCCTCGAATCTCATTAGCACCATCCGCACATAAATTCGCATAATTCCACGTCATTCCAATCGATAGAACACCTAAACGGTATAAGTGCCTTAATTTCATAAGATCATTACCGAAAACATCGGCTCCTTCTAACGTTAAAACAGCACCAATTTCCCCTTCTTTTAAGTGGTCTAAGTCTTCCCACGTTTTAATATGTTTCATTTGTGGATATTTTAAAATTTCTGTATAAAATAAATCGATTTGCTCTAAAGCATATTGCCATTTTAAATTTGATGGAACATCTGGATGAATAAATATAGCGAAAAATTGTACAAACACATTTCCTTTTTCTAATCGTTTGACATTCGTCTCAATTTCCTCAGCATCATCAAATGATATCAGACGCTTATGATGTTTCGCTAATTGTAATTTAAGCAAAGCATCACAATGGGTATCAATCACTTTCATGAGTCTATTCTCCTTTATAAGCTATTTTATAAAATTTAAAGGGAAAAAGCACCTTCCCAGACGATCTTTCGATAATGACTTTCATCTGTATCGCCTTCTGTATTAATAAAAAGGACATGAGCATGTTCGTTTAAAGCAAGCTTTTCTTTTAAAGTGTGATAATGTTTTTTCGCTGTTAAACAATAAAGAAGCCCCGCAGGAACGGCACCTGATTCCCCAGAAGTTATTTGAACATCCTTTGGAAGCGGATTTCCTAAAAGCCTCATCCCTAATGCAGCGACGGGATCAGCAACAGAAAAAGCACCTGTCGCCTGCCATTTTAGCAGTTCCCACGCTTTAGGGTTCGGCACGCCACATGAAAGGCCAGCCATAATTGTTTGTAAATCTCCGCTAACAACTTTGTAATTTTCTTTCTGCTCAACAAACGATTGATAGTAGCAATTAGCCCGGTGAGGTTCAATAAGGAAAATCCTCGGGCAACGCTCTTTATAATAATGCGTAAAAAAGATTGCAACGGCTGCCGCAAACGATCCAACACCAACTTGTAAAAATACATGTGTCGGTATAGGCAATTGTTTATCTGCAATTTCTTCAACAATTTCCTTCGCTAAACTGCTGTATCCTTGCATGATCCAATGAGGTATACGTTCATAACCATCCCATGATGTATCTTGTAAAAGTATCCAACTATGTTCCTTTGCATCGTTTGCAGCTAAGCGAACAGCTTCATCGTAATTACCTTTGATGACTTTTACTTGGGCTCCTTCCGCTTGTATCAATCTCACCCGCTCATTAGTCGTTCCTTTTGGCATATATACGACACTTCGGTGACCTAATTCACGAGCAGCCCATGCGATTCCTTTACCGTGATTTCCATCAGTCGCTGTTATAAATGTTAAATCCCCTAAACGTCGTTTAACATCTGAAGACGTTAGATCATTGAACGAAAGTGTATGGATATCCCGTCCAAGCTCGTTTGCTAAATATTTACCAATGGCATAAATGCCTCCTAAAACTTTAAAGGCGTTTAAATGAAATCGATATGATTCATCTTTGACGTAAATATTACCTAGTCCTAAATAATTCGCTAAATGTTTTAATTGGTGTAGTGGTGTTTGCTTATAATTCGGATGTGACTGTTGAAATTGCAAAATATGATTTATTTGATTGAGTGAAAAATCAGAATAATGATGATGTAAGTAGTCTTTGTTTTTACAAACATTTGATGCAAATGATAAGAGTTTACTTTCTTCATGAACGCTCATGTAACCGCCTCCACAACCGCCTAATTTACATATTATCATACAAGAAATACTAAAACATGAAAAGCCACTACACATAACGTGCAGTGGCTTCATTGAAAACGCCATATATTGTTTTATCGTTTAAACAGGTGTTGTCACTTTTTTAAGCATTGTACCATGCTCCGCATAATGTGTATGCCAAGAAAGCGCTTCATTTAACATATGCGGTGTATGGCCACCATGTTGTAAGGCACCTTCAAAATACGTCATCATTTGCGCTTGATACATCGGGTGAATACAGCGGTCAATAATTAGTTTTGCTCGCTCAACTGGTGCCAAACCACGAAGATCAGCATAGCCTTGTTCAGTAACGATCACATCGACATCATGTTCGGTATGATCAACGTGTGATACAAACGGAACGATGCTTGATATGTCACCATCTTTTGCAATCGACTTTGTTACAAAAATGGCAAGCTTCGCATGTCTTGCAAAATCCCCTGAGCCACCAATACCGTTCATCATTTGTGTACCGCTAATGTGTGTTGAGTTTACGTTGCCGTAAATATCAACTTCTAGTGCCGTATTAATAGAAATAACACCTAAACGACGGATAATCTCCGGATGATTGGAAATTTCTTGCGGACGTAAAACAATTTTATCTTTATACTGCTCAATATTTGGAAAAACCGCTTTCATTTTTTCCTCTGACAATGTCATTGAGCATCCTGAAGCAAACCGAACCTTTCCGGCATCAATTAAATCAAATACAGCATCTTGTAAAACTTCAGAATACACTTCTAAATTTGTAAACTCAGTTTCAAGTAAACCGTACATGACCGCATTGGCAACTGTTCCTATACCTGATTGAAGGGGGCCAAGTTCATTTGTTAAACGCCCTGCTTTTACTTCTCCTTTTAAAAAGTCGATTAAATGTCTCGCCATTTGTGCCGTTTCCTCATCCGGCGGTGAAATCGTCGATGGAGAATCTAATTGCTCTGTTAAAACGATTCCGATTATTTTATCCGGATCAACCGTAATCCCTTTTTCGCCAATGCGATCATCGACATTTGTTAATTGAATGGGCTCTCTTCCTTCACCACGTCTCTTGTAAGTATATATATCATGTACACCTTCTAAACTGGCAGGTTGTGCTTTATTAATTTCAACGATGACGTGTTTGGCATGCTCTACAAACACCGCTGAATTGCCAACGGATGTTGTTGGAATGATTTGACCATCTTCTGTAATCGCAATCGCTTCAATCACTGCAATATCGATTGGTGATAAAACGCTTTCGCGAATACTTTCAGCCATATAAGATAAATGATAATCCGTAAAAAGCATTTCTCTTTGATTAATTTTATCCCGCATCGTCCGGTCCGCTTGAAAAGGCATTCGTTTATGAATGATTCCAGCTTCAGCCATTTCTTTATCAATATCTGCCCCTAAAGATGCGCCAGTATATATGTTCACTTTAAAGGCATCTGTTTTTGCTCGATCAATGAGTGCATGTGGAACGGCTTTTGCATCCCCAGCCCTCGTAAAACCGCTTAAACCGATCGTCATACCGTCTTTAATAAACGAGGCTGCCTTCTGACTAGATATCACGCGCGCTTGTAAATGCTTTTGTCTAATATACTTTGAAAGTGAATTTGTCATCATTCTTTCACCTACCTAGTAAAACGTTTACATTTTTCGTTGTCGTAAGATAATAATATCAATCTATGATTTATGAAACATTCGCTTTTGTTTAAAGCAGAAAAAAATAGACAAAATGAAGAAAAATAGTGCTTAAAGCACTATTTTAAAAGTATAATAATTGCCGAAATTTACTGGCATATGTTTGACTAACAGGCACTCGATATCCATCTGTTAAAATTAACATGAAAGTCGAATGTGAATCGGGATGAATTTCCGCAATATGATTCATGTTAACGATAAAAGAACGATGACAACGCATAAATGAATTAGGTAAAAGCCATTCTAATTGTGTTAAATTTAATTTATGTTGGCCGAAGTAATCAACAGATTGAACGTTCGTTTTTCGATGCTGAGACTCGATATAAATAATATTTTCAAAAGATGTCGGAATCCACCGATCATCCACTTGAATCGTTAAAAAGGGCGTGATGAATGATGACATTTTTCCCGGTAAAATCGATGTGACACACCCTTGAGGTTGACCGTTTTGTATAATAGGTACTGATATGCCATAATAAGGTGTTCCGAAAACGTGTTCGCCAATGTAATCCGATGTTTTTTTCCGATAGATTAATGCTTTATAAGTCACAGTATCTTCATGAATGTCATCACCTGGTTGAATGTTTAAATTTATACGTTTGCTTGGATGATAATAAATAAATTGTTTCGAATTAGCAACGGCAATTGACGTATCATCTGTAGTTATTTCACGAATTATATTCAACATCGAATCAAATGTTATATTGTCCATAATGCTCACCCTTTAAAATCGTCATAACAAAACGGTTTTTCAATAAACGACAATTTTCTATCTATTATTTTACGCATTTTATGCATACAAAACAATCATTGCAGTTTTCAAAATAGGGTGAGCTTCTGATGATTCATGATTTCCTACATATGATTAAATCTTTTTAAGATATACGTTCTATCTGTCTATTTTTATGTTGAGCCTTCCCATGTTCATAAGCTTCCAATAATAAATCGACAATGTGAATCGCCTGCATTTGGTCGGTTAAACCTTCACGTTCGATGCCAAGCTTCATTTGTAATAAACAACCCGGATTTGCCGTTACGATCGTTTGGGCATTCGTTTGCTTCGTCTGCTCCATTTTATAATCGAGAATTTGCATCGACATATCTGTTTCAACAATATTGTAAATGCCAGCAGATCCGCAACATCTATTAGCATCGTTCATTTCTACATACGTCGCACCATCAATAGATTGTAGAAGTTTTCGCGGTTCAATAAACGTTTGCTGAGCGTTTCTTAAATGACATGAGTCTTGATAAGTAATTATTTGTTCTTCTAATGACAATGGTAATTGATGAAATTGAAGCTCAATTAAAACAGATGTAATATCTTTAATTTTTGTCTCAAACGTTTGCGCACGCTTTTTCCATACGGGATCTTCCCTCAGTAAATAACTGTAATCAACTAAAAAACCGCCACATCCACCAGCATTTGTTATAATATAATCGACATTCGCCTCTTCAAACGCAGCGATATTTCGTTTGGCAAGCGCTTTTGCTTGCTCTCCCTCGCCACTATGACCGTGGAGTGCCCCACAACACAACTGAGCTTCTGGAACGACAATTTCACAGCCAGCATATTGTAAAAGCTTCGCTGTTGCCTCATTCGTCGATCGAAAAACCGTATCCATTAAGCAACCTGAAAAGAAAGCGACTTTTTTCTTTCGTTTCTTTAAAGGTTCATAATAAGTTTTTCGTGTTTTTAACGTTTTTTTCTTCGGAACTTCCGGAAGCACTTTTTCCATCGTTCTCATTGACTTTGGAAATAACTTCATAAACCCGAGTGAACGAGCTGTTTTTTGTAAACCTGAGCGTTGGTAAAAGCTTAATAAACTCACTGCAGTCATCATACGTTTTTGATTAGGAAATAATTTTTTAAACGCTAAATGACGTACGAGCTTTTGTGGAAAACTAGGTTGATAGCTTTGATAAATGGCTTCGCGAGCTTGCTCTAGTAAGCGACCGAACTTTACACCAGATGGACAGGCAGGCTCACAGGCGCGACATCCTAAACATAAATCAATTGATCGTTTCACTTCTTCACTCGGTTCAATGTCTCCATCAACTACTCCTTTCATTAAAGCGATCCGACCGCGCGGTGAGTGAACTTCGTCGCCTCCTGTTTCAACGTACGTTGGACAACTCGGCAAGCAAAAGCCACAACGCGTACAATTTAAAAGCTCTTCATAATCCATCGTTTCTTTAAAAGCTTGTTGGATGCGCTCTTTCTCTTTTACGTCCATCATCTTTTATTCACCACACCTTCTATGGAAAAAATTTTTCCTGGATTCATAATACCCTTAGGATCAAGCGCATGTTTAATTTGTCGCATCGCTTCAATGCCGACATCACCGACTTTTAAATGTAAATATGGTAACTTGCTTAGTCCAACACCGTGTTCACCAGTAATCGTACCACCAAGCTCTATTGCTTTTTCAAATATTTTTTCAAACGCTCGTTTGACCCGGCTCATTTCTTCTTCATTGCGTGCGTCTGTTGGACATATCGGATGTAAATTACCGTCTCCTGCATGACCGAATGTACAAATCATTACATCGTATTTATGAGCAATATCTTCTATCGCTTTTACCATTTTAGATAAATTTGAACGTGGCACTGTTGCATCTTCTAAAAATGTCGTCGGTTTCAGACGTGATATCGCCGGAACCGCAGCCCTTCTTGCTTCCATTAATGCTTCACCTTCTTCTTTCGTTTGCGCAACATCTATGTCAAAAGCCCCATTCATTTGACATAAGTTAGATATTTGATCGATATCTCGGCGAACGACATCTTCTGTGCCATCTTGTTCGATGAGTAAAACGACACGCGCATTGACAGGAAGGCCGATTTTTACATAATCTTCAACGACTTGAACAGTTTGTTGATCTAAAAATTCTAAAGTTGATGGCGTTATTTTGTGAGCTACAATGTCTGAAACGGTTTGAGCGGCAGCTTCTAAATCGTGGAACAAAGCGAGCATCGTTTGTTTCGTCTCAGGTTGCGGAACTAACTTTAAAACAGCTTCAGTAATAACGCCGAGTGTTCCTTCGGAGCCGACGAATAAACTCGTTAAATCGTATCCAGCTACGTCTTTTGCTAATTTACCACCTGTTTTTACGATCTCACCATTTGGAAGCACAACATCTAACCCTAAAACATAATCTCTCGTAACACCGTATTTTAAGCCACGTAATCCACCAGAATTTTCGCTTAAGTTTCCCCCTATTTGTGAAACATGCATCGACCCAGGATCAGGTGGATAAAATAATCCTACTTCTGCTGCAGCATCAAAAATATCTTTCGTATATACTCCGGGCTGAGTCGTTACCGTTAAATTTTCCTCATCGATTTCTAAAATACGATTCATATGTTTAAAAACAATAATAATCGATCCTTCAATCGGCGTTGTGCCGCCTGATAAATTCGTTCCTGATCCTCTTGCAATCACTGGTATGTTCTCTTGATAACATATTTTAATAACTTCAGAAACTTCTTCTGTATTTCTTGGGGCAATGACTGCACCTGGCATATGTTGTTGCATCGGTGTTGCATTATAAGAATAGGCAAGCAAACTCGCTTCATGATCTTCTACATTTTTTTCACCAACTATTTCTTTTAAACGTCGTTTAATATCTTCACGAAGCATATTCTCCCCTCCAATAAGTCATGTTTTAAACATATATCGTTATTTAACATCCTTCATTGAATCCTCTTGTAAATACGTTCGTTTTCCTTTATTTTTAAACATAATATAAATGGTAACGATCGCAACAATTGCTGCGATAATATACCAAATACTAAATCCAGTGAGCACTAATCCCATGCCGAGGGCCCCGGCAACTAACACGTAATATGTCATTGGAATAAGCGTACGTCGAATGATTTTTCCTTCCATGCCAAGTAAACCGACAACAGCAGAAGCTGCAACGACATTGTGAACAGTAATCATATTACCAGCTGCTCCACCAACTGCTTGCAAAGAAACAACAATACCTGAGGCTACTTCATTAAGTCCGATATTTTGCGCTGTGCCAAATTGGAACAAAGAAAACATCATATTGCTAATCGTATTACTGCCAGATATAAAGGCACCTAAGGCACCAATGATCGGGGCAAACAGTGGATATATGTTGCCTGCTAGTTTAGAGACACCTTCTGCTAACACTAACGGCATACTTTCATAGGAGGCTGATCCCGAATTAATAAATACTTGAGCCATTGGTACGGCAAAAAGTAAAGCAGCGGAGGCACCAACGATCATTTGCCATGATTCAGACCAAGCTTTTCTGTAAGCTTTACGACTCATCGAATGTAAGAAAAACGTTATAACTGTAACGACGATGAAAAGAAATCCTGGAACATGTAATGGCGAAGTTTCTGTATCAACACTAGAGTTGAATATATTATCAATGGAAAGCGTTACTTTCGGATGTGTTAAAATATCACTTAACCAACTCCAAGTCCTAGATAAAACGAGTAATAAAGCTACTAGAACATAAGGAAACCAAGCATTCATCATCGAAATATTCGTTTGACCATCTGTTTCATCATCAGTATTTTGTAGTTTGCCAATCCATTCAGACATCCACTGGCGTCTATCTTCAAATACGAATTGCTCGGATGCTTTCGGCTGAAACCACCCAGCCCTAGCGGCTGGAATGACGATTATTAAACCGATTAATGCACCGAGCAATGCAGGAAACTCAAGACCGAGTACATTTGCTACGATGTTGTATGGAATGATAAAAGCAAAAGCTGCAAACATTGCAAACTTCCACACTTTAAATCCTTCTTTAAACGAGCGCGACTTCCCAAAAAATCTCGTTAACATGCCTGCCATGATGAGTGGTACTAATATACCAACGATCCCATGTATCAATGCTGTTTGTACGCCAATAAAATGAATATATGCATCATATGGCTGCGCACCTATCGCATTCATCACAGCATTGTGCTGACCTAATCCATCACCGATTCCTTTTAAAATCGGTGTTCCAACAGCTCCAAAAGATACTGGTGTACTTTGAATAATAAGCGCACAAACGACAGCAGCCATCGCCGGAAAACCTAACCCTACTAATAACGGTCCTACAACAGCTGCTGGACTACCAAATCCTGCAGACCCTTCAATAAAAGAACCAAATAGCCAAGCCACAATAATAACTTGGATACGTCGATCACGTGAAATATTCGTAAAACCTGATCGAATCGTTTGAAGTGCACCGCTTGCTTTAAGTGTATTTAAAAGCAATAAGGCTCCAAAAACAATTAACAATATTTCTAAGGCACTGACAACGCCATGAATAAGCGCACCGGCAATTTGATTTACTTCTGTTTTCCATACAAAGAAAGCGAGTAAAACCGTAACAGCTAAAGCGAGTGGCATTGCTCGTGATGCTGGCCAATTTAATACGACGAGAAAAATAAATACGACGATAATGGGTGTTAGCGCAAGTAGCGCTAAAAAACTTAAGGTCACAAAAAAGCCTCCTTCATGAAATATTTTCCTAAAGTGTAGCCGTTTATAAACCTTACGCCGTAAGCGCTTACAATATACCTTCTTGTAGTATTTGATGTTAAATATTCTTTTTATATATCTTACATATATTATTGTAAAAGTCAATATTTTTTGAATTATTTTATGACTTTACAAATCCTTATTTGCAATTCCATAAGCAATGTGTAAGAATATTCTTAAGAAGCATTTTTATAGGAACGAATATGATTGGGGGAATAACATTGATAAAAGAATTGAATATACCACCGCGGATTTTAATGGGACCTGGCCCAAGTGATGTTCACCCACGTGTCTTACAAGCGATGGCAACACCGATGGTTGGACATATGGATCCAGCTTTTATGAACGTCATGGACGATGTGATGCATTTATTAAGATACGTCTTCGCAACTGAAAACGAATTAACCGTTTCTATGTCAGGAACGGGTAGTGCTGGGATGGAAACAGTGTTCGTTAATTTACTTGATCCAGGCGATGAAGTCATCGTCGGTGTGAATGGGTTGTTTGGTGAACGGATGGTTGATGTCATCGAACGCTGTGACGCGAAAGCTATTCCAATTCATGCGGATTGGGGAGATGTTTTCGATCCAGAACAAATTGAGGCGGCTTTAAAAAATCATCCTCATGCAAAATGTGTTGCCCTTGTTCACGCAGAAACATCGACAGGTGCACGCCAACCCCTTGAAGAGATCGCTAAAATTGTTCACAATTATGAAGCCCTTCTCGTCGTCGATGCGGTTACTTCTCTTGGCGGTATACCAGTCAATATAGATGACATTGGCATTGATGCTTGCTACAGTGGTACGCAAAAATGTTTAAGCGTCCCGCCAGCCCTTTCACCTGTCACGTTTAGTCCGCGGGCTTTAGAAGCTATGGAACAGAAAAAAGAAAAAGTGCAAAGTTGGTATTTAGATTTAACGATGATTCGTAACTATTGGGGAAGTGAACGAGCCTATCACCATACGGCGCCTATCAGTATGAATTATGCCCTTCACGAAGGTTTAAGGCTAATTTATGAGGAAGGATTAGAAAATACGTTTAAACGCCACGAAACATTAGGACAAGCGCTCCACCAAGGGCTTGAAGCAATGGGGCTTGAATTGCTCGTTGAAAAGCAGTATCGTCTGCCACAATTAACATCTGTTCGTGTGCCTGAAGGCGTTAATGAAGCGAATGTGCGCAGGCAGCTATTAAACGATTACTCTATTGAAATCGGTTCCGGGCTCGGTTCATTAAAAGGTGGGATTTGGCGGATCGGCCTTATGGGACATTCCTGCCATGTTAAAAATGTAACAATGTTTTTAAGCGCTCTTGAACAAATACTCGTTAAAGAAGGTGCAAATATTAATAAAGGTGTCGCTGTTGAAACAGCAACGGAAGCAATGTTTAACGAAAAAGCACTGACGTAATAGTAAGCAAATAAACGCTAAGGGGATTCAAGCCTTATCCTTAGCGTTTGCTATTTTACAATTTAATCGTCTACGACGATGTATGTTGCCCTCACCGGCCCGTGAACACCGACCATTAAATTCATTTCAATATCAGCGCTATTGCTCGGTCCTGATACAAAACTAATACAAGAAGGTAAATTCTCCCCGTTTAACTGTTTTTCCTGTAATTTTTGCATCGCTTGTGTCAGTCGCGGAACGATTGTATGTGTTGGGATAATCGCAAGAAATGTTTCAGGCAACACACTTAACGCCCGGCCGTGATTTTTATGATGACACAATGTAACTGTTCCCGATTCAGCTAAGGTAATGTCACTAAAAACAATGCCGATATCTGCTTGCTTTGCAAATTGAATGTGTTCGTCTCCTTCTTTTCCCTTCCATAAGTGAATATTGTACTGATGTTGCTTGAGCTTTTGAAATAACATCGGTAGGCGATATCTATCATTGCGTGGATCATCTGGCATCACGATTGATTGCGCATTGTATGACTGAATCGTTTCAAAAAGTACATCTATCAACTGTTCTTCCTTTATTCGCTTAAATTTTGTATGAATATTTTTACACTGTTCTTTTAACAATGCAACTAATGATTCTTGTGATAAATGTTCATAAACTTTCCGTTGTGGCTCAACGCTCCACTTAGGACGTTTCACCTCTGTATGACGTTTACGCCCAAGATTCTCCGCAACATGATTTAAAAATGGCTCTCGATTGTGAATGCGCAATTAGCTCATCCCCTTCTTCCGCGACTTATACCAAGACCGAAATGTTTGTTTGCTTGGCGCTGGAAAATCTCGACTCTCCGTCCATCCTTTTAAGGGACCAGGGCCTTTTTTGATCGCTTCATCTTTCGTCCACGGTTTTAACGCCATACGTGCCATTTTGCTACTTAGTTTATAAGCAGCTGGATTTGCCGCCCACATGGCATAACCTTCCATCGCTACTTTTTCTGCACGTGAGGTTTGATGCTTTTTTTCTACAATTTGCTCGCGATGACGGATTAAAAGTTCGTGTAAAGGAATTTTGACAGGACACGCTTCTGTACAAGCCGCACATAAAGATGATGCAAACGGAAGATCAGCATGATGATCGTATCCGTCTAAAATAGGTGTAATGACTGCACCAATTGGCCCTTGATATATTGAACCATATGCGTGACCTCCGATATGACGATAAATTGGACAAACGTTTAAACATGCTGCACAACGAATACAATGTAAAGCTGATTGAAATTGCGTGCCGAGCATCTTAGAACGTCCATGATCAACAATGACTAAATGAAACTCTTTTGGCCCGTCAACTTCACCTGGTAGTCTCGGTCCTGTAAAACTCGTTACGTAACTCGTCAATTTTTGTCCTACAGCTGAGCGTGTCAGTAAGCTTAGAAGCACATCTAACTCTTCCCACGTTGGCACCACGCGTTCCATGCCCATCACAGAAATTAACGTTTCAGGCAAAGACGTTACTAAACGGCCGTTTCCTTCATTTGTCACGAGTGTGACAGCGCCTGATTCGGCAACCGCAAAATTACATCCTGTAATCCCGATATCTGCCGATAAAAACTCTTGTCTTAACTGATCTCTAGCAAAAGCTGCTAGCTCTTCTGGTTGATCAGTCTGACGATAACCTCTTTTTCTCGTAAAAGTTTCTTTAATTTGTTCTTTGTTTTTATGAACAGCAGGCGCAATAATGTGTGAAGGTGGATCTTCATCTAACTGTAAAATCCATTCACCTAAATCAGTTTCGACAACATCAACACCAATATGTTGCAAAACTTCATTTAAACCGATTTCCTCTGTCACCATTGATTTAGATTTGACAACTTTTTTTCCCTGTTTTTGCCTTACGACCGATTCAATATAATCATTCGCTTCTTCAGCCGTTGCAGCGAAAAAAACATGACCGCCTCTTTCAGCAACTACTTCACTTAACACGTGTAAATAGTAATCTAAATGATCAATCGTATGTTTGCGAATCTCTTCACCAAGAGACCGCCACGTTTCCCAATCTCCAAGATCTTCTGCTGCTTTTAAACGTCCGACACCCATTCGTTCTTGAGCTGATGCGACAGCTGTTCGCATAAATTCATTATCAATACCTCTTGTCGCACGCTCGTGGAAAGATGTATCACTTATATTCATACGCAATCACTGCCTCCTTAGGAGCGTTGATTTAAAACTTCGGCAATATGTTTCACTTTTATATGAGAACCTTCTCGCTTTAGCCTTCCCTTAATATTCAACAAACAAGCCATATCCGCACCGACGATATAATGAGTACCCGTTGATTGAATATGAGATGTTTTTTCTTTTACCATTTCCGCGGAAATATCTTTATAATTGATAGCAAATGTTCCACCAAACCCACAACATATATCTTGTTGTGGAAGATCAATCAATTCAATTCCTTGAATAGATGCTAACAATTTTTGGGGCGCTTCCCTCTCTCCTAATAGACGTGACATATGACATGAAGGATGGTAAGTGACTTTTCCTTGAAAAGTAGAATCGATTTCTTCTATATGTAAAACATCGACTAAAAACTGACTCAGTTCATACGTTTTATGAGCTAATTTGTTTGCTTCTTCAGCCCATTTCGAATCAGTTGCAAAAATGTTTGGATATTGTTTAATCATACCAACACAAGATCCTGAAGGCCCAACGACGTATGTAGCATCTTTAAAGGCTTTCATCATTTGTTTCATCGCTCGTTTTGACTGCTTTAAATAACCGCTATTATAAGCAGGCTGACCACAACACGTTTGCGCCGTTGGAAACTCTACATCACAACCGTAACGTTCTAAAAGATCGACCGTATCTTTTCCTACCTTTGGTGCCAGTAAATCGCATATACACGTTATAAATAATGAAACTTTCACACACTCTCTCCCTTCAAAAATATATATTTTATAAATTTCTTTTATTCAGTTAATTAAAAGTATATCGTTTTATCGATTACTTGCCAATATTATATGAAAGATTTATCACTAGTCATGATGCTATAAAACAGTTATATTAAAAGAAAGATACTTATTTTAAAAGAAAGTAGTGGTGTTATTGGATTTAAACAAATATTTAAAACGAATACATGCTTGTAGACAACAAAACACATTAGATCATTTAAAGACACTGCAATTTTTACACATGAAACATGTACCTTTTGAAAACTTAGATGTCATAAGGAAAGTTCCTATTTATTTAAATTTAGAGCAAATATATAAAAAAATTGTCGACAATAACCGAGGGGGTTATTGCTATGAATTAAATGGACTCTTTCATTGGCTATTAACAAATCTCGGTTATAATGCTCGATTAATTGCAGCAACCGTCATGCGACCAGATGGACAGTTTGCTAAAGCGAACACACACGTAGCGATCGTCGTTTCCCTTGATCAATATTACCTTGTAGATGTCGGTTTTGGTAGCTCACAGTTACAGCCAATCGCCTTAAATGGTGATGCGTATGAAGATATAAGCGGTGTATATAAAGTAGAAAAAGTCTCTGATTCGTTTTATGATTTAATGAAAAAAGATAGTACTTCTTGGCGTATTATGTATCGATTCAGCTTAGAAGAAAAAATTTTACAAGATTTTCACGAAGGAGTCGTTTTCAATCAAGTTTCCCCTGAATCAACTTTTACACATCATGATCTCGTTACGAAAGCAACAGATACAGGACGGATTACTTTATCAGATCACACATTAACGACGACTAAACATAAAAAACAAACTAAAACGACCCTTTCATCGTCCGAAAAAGAAAAAGTGTTGCAAGATATTTTCGGTATTCACCTAACTGAAAAAAACATTTGAAATCGGCGCGATTGACAAGCCGATTTCAAATATACGTATTTAAAAATCCTTTTTTTGTCGCTTGATTAATTGATCAAGCTTTTCTAATTCAACCATTAACGTTACAATACTACTTGCAACTGGGAAAATTTCAATCCATTTGTCAATCTCTGATTGTTGTAATTCATTGATTAAATCATTAATCGTTAAATTCATAGCGGAGAAACTTTCTTTTTGCAACTCAGTTTGAATCATAATTTTATTCTCATACGTTAAAATGATATTTTCGTGATATTCAACAATTTTAGCTAACAGTTTCTTCACTAAAAACGATTGATTCTCAGAATATTCCTCGATTTTATCCATCTTTGCCTCTAAATTTTGAATGAGCCGATACTCCAACTCAATGACTTTTAACAGTTGTTTAAAGATGACAATATCACGCATAAAATTGATCCGTTTACGAATAAACATTCGGCTCTTTTCATCAATAATGACTTCTAAATAATCATTTACATCATTGATATTTTTTCGTAGCTCTTCTTTTCGCTTTTTTAATTCTTTTACTTTCATCGTCCGATTTGGAATCACTCGTAGAAGAAAACTTGACTTATTTAACGACGACTTAATTAATTGGTAAATTAATTTTCGGTGATTGGGCGGAAAAATAAGAGCATTTACGAGAAAAGCAGCGGTAATTCCGATGAAAATTAATGATAAGCGATCGATAAGATATGATAAATCAATCGTCTGATCGCCAGATAACATAATAATCGCGATCGTTAAAATCGTAATATTAACTGTCTTTACCCAACCAAACTTTATATTAATAGCGATCGCTAAAATAACGGTAATACCGATAGAAACAGGTTGTAAGCCTAACGTATATGCACCAATGAGCGCAAAAGCAATGCCGATTATCGTTGACAACGTAACTTCTTTAATATGGGAAACAGAGCGCATTATCGAAGGTTGCATCGTTACAACGGCCGTAATGACAGCGACCATACCTAAATCGAGCCCTAAAGTTTCCGTCACTAAAATAGATATCGCAACAGCTAAACCCGTTTTCATCATTCGCGGTCCGATATTAAACTGCATGCATCATAACCTCACCATTTTATCAATCTATATCTATGATCATTTTCTCTTGCTTACAAATTATACCATGAATTATTAAATCCTATAAACAATATCAATGATTTCACTTTTTAACCTTATAAGTAGTTTATATATTTAATTGCAATTGCATTTAAATATATTCTTCTATACGATAAATGCATGATATCCAAAATGGGGGAACTATAAATGAAACTTTTATATCGTGGAAAAACGAAAGACGTTTACAAACAAGACAGCGGACAAATAGTTCTTTACTTTAAAGATGACGTTACTGGTGAAGACGGCGTATTTGATCCAGGTGCCGATACCGTTGGCCTTTCAATACCTGGCGCCGGGCGAGCTAACCTTTTAATGACACGCTTTTTCTTTGAGAAATTACATCACTACAATATTCCAACCCATTATATGGCGAGTGATCTGAAGCAGCAAACAATGACAATTAAACAAGCGACGATGTTTGGACAAGGGCTTGAAGTCATTTGTCGTTATCGTGCTGTTGGCAGTTTTTTACGAAGATATGGCGCATACTGCAAGAAAGGCGAACCTTTAAATGCCCTTGTTGAAATGACGCTGAAGGACGATAAGCGTGGGGATCCTGTCATCGCTAAAGATACGCTTATCGCCTTGAACATTTTAACATCTGATGAATACGAAAAAATTAAACGATTAACGAAGAAAATTTCCAACATCGTAAGAGATGAACTAAACAAAAAAGGGCTTGAGCTATATGATATTAAACTTGAATTTGGCCGTGATCAAGAAGGAAACATTATGTTAATCGACGAAATCTCCGGCGGAAATATGCGTGTCTATAAAAACGGTGCCAATATTTCTATTAAGGAATTAGAAACAATATTTAAACGAGATGTTTTAGCTTCATATTAAAAAGAGGGCTTATGTCAATAGCCCTCCCTTTTTTCACTCATCTTTCATATATTTTTGAATTAAGTCTTGCTTCATTTGCCATACATCTAAACTTAAATCAACGAAGTATGTTTGAGGATTAAGCAATCGCAATGTTTCATCCCAAATGTAATTAATTTGTTGTTCATGATATGCCTTAATATCTTCAATTGATGGTAAGTCATACACTTGTTTACCGTTTATATAAATAGGTTTCATTAAATCAAGTGCTTCATAATTGTAAACATATTTATATTTATGTGGAAAAATTGGATCAAACATTTTAAGCGGTTGATCATCTACTGTTTCATAATCGAAGGCGACATAATCACCTTCTGATTTATTCGTTTCTTTATTAATAATGCGATACGTCTTCTTCGGCCCTGGTGTCGTTATTTTTTCGATGTCCTCAGACAATTTTATAACAGGTACTAACTGACCGTCTTTTTCGCGTGCAACTAATTTATACACGCCACCTAAAGCCGGCCAGTCGCCACCTGTAATTAATTTTGTACCAATTCCCCAAGATGTTATTTTTGCACCTTGCATTTTTAAATGTAAAATGACTTCCTCATCAAGATCACTTGAAGCCATAATATCGACATCATGAAGTCCTGCTTCGTCTAACATTCGCCGCCCTTCAATCGATAAGCGTGCTAGATCACCGCTATCTAAACGAATCGCTTGTAAACGTTTATTCTTGCGCTTAAGCATTTTTCCAATTTTAATAGCATTAGGTATACCAGACGTTAACGTGTCATATGTGTCAACGAGCAGTATTGAATGGTTAGGCAAAGCATTTACAAAATTTTCAAATGCTTCTTCTTCACTATCATGATCTTGAATCCATGAATGAGCATGTGTTCCATAAATAGGTATATTAAAACGTTTACCGGCAAGGACATTTGACGTTCCATCAAAACCAGCAATATATGCTGCCCGAGCCCCCCAGACAGCTGCATCATGCTCTTGTGCGCGACGTGTTCCAAATTCAATAACAGTATCACCTTTAGCGACTTGCATAATTCGACTTGCTTTTGTCGCAATTAATGTTTGATAGTTCATAAAGTTTAACAAAGCTGTTTCTATAAGGTGTGCTTCAAAAACTCTCGCCTCCACACGAATGAGCGGTTCATTAGGAAAAACGATTTCCCCCTCTTCTACAGCATACAAATTACCTGTGAACTTAAAATGCCGTAACTCGTCTAAAAATGCTTCATCGTAATTTTCACTTTGTGTCGCTAAATAAGCAATATCTTCCTCAGTAAATGTTAAATGATTAATGTAATCAACGATCCGTTCTAAACCGGCAAAAACAGTGTAGCCATTATTAAATGGATTTTGGCGAAAATAAGCTTCAAATACAGCCTTTTTATTATGCGTATTATTCTTCCAATGAGCATACATCATATTGATTTGATATTTATCTGTATGTAATGCGAGGGAACGGTAATTCATTTGTATTTGACTCCTTATCATTAAATGTTAAATATAGTATTCCTTCTTGACCTTTCATTAAACGAACAATTTTTACCCTTGCTCAATACTGCACAATATATTTGTTAAAATTTCTTCTCATTTTTCTCTTTGTGAAGATTATAACAAAGTTTAACAGAAAATTCTAAGGACAATCTCACCATTTATTCAAAAGATTGCATCTTTTAATATTAAAAAAGCTGTTAGTGTAGGTACACTAACAGCTGTGAGAATGTTATCATGATGATATATGTTTAATAAAATCTGCTAGTAGACGGACGCCAAAACCTGTGGCTGATTTCGGATAATATCCCTCTGCTGAATTTCTTTCCATGACCCCAGCCATATCAACATGAACCCATTGACATTGCTCAGGAACGAAGCGTCGTAAAAACAATGCAGCGACAATAGCACCTGCCTCACCTTTTGTACTTATATTGCAAAAATCGGCATAGTCGCTATTTAAATAATGATCATATGCATCAACAAGTGGCATTGGCCAGACGAAATCACCGTTATCATCACCAATTTGTTTCATCTCTTGACATAATTTGTCATCCCCAAAAATTCCAGCGACTCTGGAGCCGAGCGCACGAGCAATTGCGCCTGTTAATGTTGCAATATCAACAACATATTCAGCACCTAGTTCGCCTGCTCGCAGGAGACCATCTGCTAAAATAAGACGTCCTTCCGCATCTGTATTTCCAACTTGTACAGTATGACCGTTTTTAAAGCGAATAACTTCTCCAGGTAGCATTGATTGATTATCAGGCATATTTTCCACAATCGGAATAAGAGCACTCACATTCACATTCGCCTGCGATTCTTGTAATAAATGCATCGCTCCAGCAACTGCTGCAGCACCTCCCATGTCCATGCGCATATCGCTTAAGTCGCGGCTTCCCTTTAAACTAATGCCGCCTGTATCAAATGTAACGCCTTTACCTACAAGGGCAACAGAAGGCTTAGATTCATCACGGCGATAAGTTAACTCAACGAGCGCTGGTGAATGTTTACTCCCCCGACAAACAGATAAAATGCCATTCATTTCCATTTCTTCTAATGCGTCTACATCATGTACATGTACATCAACATTTGTATTTGCAAATTTTTCTTTTAAAACGTTTGGAAATGTTTCTGGATTTAATGCGTTAGGAACTTCATTCATTAAGTCACGAGCAAATGCTGTAGCGCGTGCGCGCATCTTGCCAGCTGTGACATAAGAAGAAACTTTTTGTTCATTGTTAAACTGAAGACTTGGGACAAACGCTTCTTCCTGTGATTTATATGTGATAAATTGATAAGCACCTAAATGCCATCCTTCAACAAAAGCAGTGATACAATCGCCCATATCAATATGGGAAAATGCTTCACTTAAAGCTCGTTCATCAACAAATGCTCGTTCATATGTATAAGTACTTAATTCACGTGCAATATCTCCCGAGATCATGCGCACCTTTTCGCTCGTTTGCTTACTTTTACTAACTGATTTAACAACAACGTACATATCGCCATCAATAAATAACGTTTGAAAAGTTTTCGGACTTTCATGAACAACATGTTTTAGATTTTCGTTTTGTTGTACTTTTTCGTCATTTGCAAAAATAATCGCTACTTGTTTCCCCATTTCCAAGATACGCCTCCCTTTTTCTATAAACTTATCATATCAATCGTTCATCAAGTAAATATTCTTTTGTAAATGAACCGTATACTATTAATCATGTGAAAAATTTTGTGTAAAGTCAAATAAATGGAAGGAATATTTTCTTTTATATATGACTATTTTTTTACAAATGCACTCAGCAAGTGACTTTAAATGAGTCGTATGTCATAATAAAAGAAGATTTATAAGAAAGGCAGATTGTATGCGTAGAGTACTATACTTTATCGTCGTTGTTGCATTTTTAGACACATTTGTTCAACTTCCAATTATTACACCATATTCGCTTTCACTTGGCGCTTCTCACATGTTAACCGGTGCCATTGTCGCCGTTTATTCATTGACAAATATGATGGGAAATGTTGTCGGTGGACACTGGATAGATCGCTTCGGAAGAAAACGTATGCTCCTTGTCGGGATGATCGGGGTGGCAATTACGCTTTGCTTTTATCCATTAGCTCAAACTGGCATACAGCTGTTTGTCATAAGGTTCATTCATGGATTATCCGGAGGTATTTTAATTCCAGCTGCATTTGCTTACATCGGTGACCTCACCGATCAAAAATCAAGAGGTAAAACGATGGCATTCACTGGTGCAAGCATCGGTATTGCTGCGATTGTTGGACCAGCCATTGGCGGTATTATGGCTGCTCGAGCATCTTATACAACCGTATTTCTCCTTATTGCTGGTTTATTTGTAATAACGATTGTCTTATTGCTCATTTTTATTGAAGAATCATTTACATCGAGTGAACGAAACAAGGTTCAATTAAAGCATTTCGTTCCGCTCCTTAAACACCCGTTAATTTTACAGGCATCTTTAGCTGCTTTTGCCTTAATGGTTAGCAACGGGACACTTGCTTTCGCCCTTCCCTTAAAAGTAGATGATTTAGGATTAACATCACAGACGACAGGCATTTTATTAAGCATCTTTGGAATCGTCGCTTTAATTGTCTTTCTCACACCGCTTAATAAAGTATATGATCGCTTTCCATCTTTACAACTTATTTTAACAGGTATTATTTTTATCGGAATCTCTCTTGTCGTTATAAGTTTCTTAACGAGTTACTGGTTAAGTGTCGTATCAATGATCGTTTACGGGTTTGGTTTTGCTCTTATTTTCCCTTCTATGAATCAAATTGTCGCTGAAGCCTCTTCTAAAGTTGATCGTGGTAAAGCATACGGCATATTTTACGCCTTTTTCTCATTAGGGGTTGTTGCTGGATCATCGATATCAGGTTTTGTATCTGATGTTTTAGGTTATCCCTTTATCGCTAGTGCAATTATTATGTTATCGATCGGTGGCATATTGTATATCATCTCGAAAAAGAATCAATGAAAAAAAGCAATTCAGGTCACTCTGAATTGCTTTTTATTTTTAAAATAGAGGCGTCGTCATTAGTTAAGATACACTTTCCTGTGTCTGTTCCTTAAATGTTGGCTGTTTTTGTTTATTTTTTCTTAACTGTAAACGTAAAAATACGTTGTTTGTTAAAAGCGAAACAATTATACATGCAGCGCCGATATAATCATACATCGTAATCGTATAGCCTTGAAAATGCGAAATAACTAACGTTGTTACAGGAACAAAATTAATAAATAATAAACTATTTAACGGCGATAATATATTAACACCGACATTCCAACCGACAAGGGCGATAACACCAGGAAAAATAATCATAAATAAAATGTGCGGACTTACAATTTTAATATTTTCTATAGTCGGTACAGAAATATAACCACTCACCGTAACAAGCATAACGACGAGCGAAGCTGTCACTGTTCCTAACAAGCAGCTTAAAGTCGAGTACCTTAATGCTGACCACCCTGCAAAATGTTCGCCTCCCATTGTGTAAACGACCCAACCGGTAACAGCAATAAAAATAATGAAAGAAGGTATGATATCATTAATAGCTGTAAAAAAGGAGATGACATCTCCATTCGTAATGACGAGAAAAACACCGATAAATGCCACGACGACACAGCTAATCGTCACAGGATGTGGCCGTTGCTTATATAGTAACCAAACGATCACAATTGAGATCGTCGGCATTAACGCTTCCATAATAGAAGCAACCATGATACCGGGTTCGCCTAATAAATCTTGTCCAAAAAAAATTAATACGTTGTATATTGTAAATGCCATCGTTCCGAAAAACCAAAGCGAAAAACCTTTTCCTTCTAGGCGAAACGCTTCTTTACCTTCCCGCCAATATAAGGCGACAATCAAAATAAGTGTTACAGATCCATATCTAAAAATCGTGAAATAAAATGGATCAATGTGGAAAAAGGCATCATTCGCTACTGGGAACATAGCCCCCCACGACAAACTCGCTGTTAAACATAGCAAAGCCCCTAACCAAATCCGATGTCTCAAGGTGTCATCTCTCCTTTATCATGGTGTTATATTTCCATCTTTATTAAACTATTGAAAGCGATATCATGTATAGAGATTTTAAAAGATGTTTACGATCACTATTTATGATACCATGAATATGCAAGTTTAATAGAGTATTTTTAAAGGTAGGGACTTTTATGCATATAAAAGATTTAATCGTCTTTCAAACAGTTGCTCATGAAGGAACTATTACACGTGCAGCTAAAAAGTTAAATTACGTTCAATCTAACATTACATCACGCATTCAAAAACTTGAACAAAGTTTAAACACATCTCTTTTTCATCGCCATCGACGCGGGATGACGTTAACACCTGAAGGAAAGAAATTGTTAACATATAGTGAGAAAATTTTATCTTTAACGAATGAAATGAAAAAAGTTTTACAAAGTAGTAAGGAGCCATCAGGCAAACTAGAAATTGGCTCTGTTGAAACAGTCATTCAGCTGCCGCACATTTTAAATTTGTACAATAGTCAATATAAACATGTGGAACTTTCCTTATATACAGGCGTTACTAAAAAAATACGTCAAGATGTACTAAACCATAAATTAGATGGTGCTTTCGTTGTTGAAACGGAACCTCATCCTGATTTAACGTCACATCACGTCGTTGATGAAGAGCTCGTCCTTATTTCTAATAAAGAAAATATCACTTTAAAAGATTTAGAAAAAACACCCTTTCTCTGTTTTAGCAAAGGGTGTGCTTACAGAGCCCGCCTAGAAGCGTGGTATGCTGAGCAAAATATTCGTCCGAAAAAAATAATGGAGCTTGGATCGTTTGAAACAATTTTAAATAGCGTTGCGATCGGCCTTGGTGTAACGGGCGTCCCAAAATCATCTGTCACAAGACTCGTTAAAAAAGGAATTATACATTGCCATCCACTGCCTGAAAAATACAGTCGCATCCGGACGGTTTTTATTCGAAGAAAAGATTCATATTTAACGACAACTATAGAAAAATTTATCACAACGATTGAAAAGAGTAAAAAAGCTGTCCAACTTCCATTTACAATCTAGCAACAACTAAGTCATTGACTGCCTTTTAGCCCCTTTAAATTTAACAAAAAGGGGCTAAAACAGTGGAACGAATAAAACGTGTAAAAAGAAATCAGCCGTTAAATGGGCGATCATCGCATACTCCAGTCCTTTTCGGTAATATAAATATCCAAACCAAATACCTGGTAAGCCATTTAAAACTAAGGCACGTAAAATGATAAGTGGTGTTAATTGACCGAATAGTTGTTCAGTTGCTGGCAAATGACTTAAACCGAACAAAAGCGCTGCACCAATAATAGCGATCATATAAACGAACTTCGGAATCGTCTCCCGTTGCCTTCTCATGATGACTGACAGTAACCAAACGATAAACGTCATGCCGAAAAAGCGAACCATCAACTCTTCAGTGATGCCACCATAAAACATAGCGAATAAACCGTGCCACCAAGACATCGTCTGATCTGTATGAAGTGGTATATTTATTTGTGGTAAAAATAAAAAATGATCTAACCCGATCATCACTAGTGAAATAAATAAACTCACACCAATTGCTACATATAGCCACTTTATCGAAAAACGTGGCATCGGCTGTTTATGTACCCATGCATGAAAATATGGGACATCTAAATTTGTTCGCCTTAACATCCGCTCCCCAAGAAAGACGAATACGATTAACATAAAAATTTTTGATAACGTGTTGATAGAAACGATAACGGTAGGTGTCAAATTCCCTGCTTCAGGTGGTAACGGACGCAAATCAAACATTGATAACTCATATGGAATAAGCGCAATAATACCAACAGTACCTAAACCTATTAATAAAAGTAATAGTCTTACATTTACTCGCTTTCGCCTTGCCAATGCTTATGGCCCCCCAATATAAGATTTCATAAAAAACTTCTCATTCATTCAATCATCAATGAGAATTGTATACTAGCATTAATAGTACGTCTAGTGTTTAAAGAAAAAGATTGATAGAACAACCATTTAGTTCGTGGTATAATGTAACGGATAAGCTTTTATATATTATTTTAATTGAACAACTTAAGTGTAGCGGGGGACGACATGAAACGGCTTATTATTGTTTTAATCATATTACTAACTACATCATGCCAAGCGCTAACAAATATCAATGAATCAAAGTTACATGAATATATCACCTACAATGTCACAGAACGACAAATACCTAAGCTGTATCGGAATGATCCACTTCCCGATTTACCTCTTCAGGCAGAGGCTGCTATTTTAATCGATCAGGCGACTGGCGATATACTTTTTGAAAAAGAGACGACTAAAACTTTACCGGTCGCTAGTATGTCAAAAATAATGACAGAACTCATCATTTTAGAAGCCCTTCAAGAGGGAACGATTTCATGGGATGATACTGTCGCAATAAGCGACTATGCGTATACGATTTCTAGGCAACCTGGATTTGCCTCTGTTCAACTAGAGAAAGATCAAACATATACAGTTAAAGAGCTGTTTTATGCGATGGCTATTCATTCAGCAAATGGAGCAACGATCGCTTTAGCAGAAGCTGTTAGTCGCAATGAAAAAGATTTTGTAAAACGAATGAATCAAAAAGCAAAACAATTGCAATTACACGATTCACATTTTGTCAATAGTACAGGATTAACAAATAAAGATCTACAAAATCAACATCCAATGGGTGATGTTAATGATACAAACGAAATGTCTGCCAAAGATCTTGCAACACTTACAACATATATTATCGACAAGTTCCCGGATATTTTACAAATCACCGAAATGCCTGAATTTGTATTTAAGGATGAAACGTATGAAAACTCCAACTGGATGTTGCCAGAGGTAAATGTTGACTTTATCGATGAAGATATAACATTTCCAGGTGTAGATGGTTTCAAAACTGGTTTTACACATGAAGCCGGTTACGGTTTTACTGGGGCTGTTGAAATAAATGGCATTCGCTTTATATCTGTTGTTATCGGAACAGAAAAGCTTGAAGATCGTTTTTTAGAAACGAAGTTACTTTATGAAACGATTATGAAACAATTTAGAGACTGAGCGAATGAAGAAGCTCAGTCTTTAAATATATCTCTTTTTAAGTGATCACTGCTTGTCTAATTTGATTTATGTAAAAATAACGAACGATGACAAAATATAGTATTTGAATCACAACAAAGGTACCTAAGACGAGCGTTGACTCAAAGATTAAATTGTGCCCGAACATTTTAGATAAAGCTGTTAAAGCGATAGCACCATGAATAACGGCAACAACAATTGGTGTTAAAAATAAAATCGCTAATTGTCTGCTAACAACTCGTTTCATTTCCTTCGTTGTTAATCCAATTTTATATATGGATAAAAACTTTTCACGGTCGTCATCTAAATCTGTGTAAAGTCGAAAATATAAAAAGCTACCTGCTGCAACAAAGAAAACAATACCTATAAATAGACCGACGAACATAACTGGACTCCAAACCTTTTGAACCTCTTGCACGATATAATCAACAGCAAATAGCCCTGGATACGTATCTGATAATTCTCGACCGGCATCTACGACATCTTCTTTTTGACCATCAACGACTTGCCAAGAAACATATGTTTTCGTCGTACTTTTATTAGGGAGACGTTCGAAAATATCTTCTCCAACGATAAAATATGGAAACATCTCTGGTAAAACATTCGGTTTTGCCATGTTAAGTAAATGTCGATCAACCGACACTTCTGTGCCATCATCTAAAATGACAAAGGCATTCTCTAGGTCTTCTCGTTCAGGTAACATATTTGACTCACCTTGTTTTACAACAGTTACTTCATCCGGTTTTAACCTAATTTCCTCTTCTCCTATTAAACGTGCAAAACGATTATAATCATCAGCGGTCGTAATTAATGTTTCCTCTCCGGATTGGTCAAAATAAGGCAAATCAACCCTCGCTTTCTCCATCGTCAAATCATACTGAGCAAATGTTTGTTCAATCGCTTCTATCTCTTCTTCCTCTTGTACTAAATGATTAAATGATGCTGGATGAGCTGCTTTGATATCTTCTGTTAAATATGAATTGAATCCAATGAGCGCCCCGATAGCACTAAACGCAACCGTTGAAATAATCGATACCATAAAAAAGGTGCGTGCATTATCTTTCATGCGAAATGATAAATCAGAAAGTAACAACATATTCGTCTTTTTCCAAAATAAACGCTTCGACGCTTTAAGACGATGAATGATGAATACACTCAGTTGTGTAAAGAAAAAATATGTCCCAATAATAACTATAAAAACGACAGGTAAAAGTACTGCAACGACTTCTGTTCCTTTTGCATTTAAAGCAATCATATACCCGGTTGCAAGCAATAAAAATGCGACCACGCTTAAAAGAATTGACGCTTTCGGCTCTTTTTTGCCGATTTTATCACCTTGAATGAACATTACTAATTTCCTCGTCCGTAATATAAATGTAATGAACATCGAAATGACAGCAAACAGTACAATAAACGAGAAAAAAGATAATAGTAAAGCTTGTACTGGAAAATAAAAATGTAAATGTTTATCTAACACTAATACATTTTCTGCAATCAAAAGAATAACTTTAGAAAAAATTAAGCCGAGCCCGATGCCGATAATGGTTGCACCAAAGCCGATTAACATATTTTCTAAAAAGACCATCCATCGTATTTGCCTATGTGACATCCCATGAATCATAAATATGCCAAATTCTTTTTTGCGAGATTGTAAAAATGAACTCATCGAATATAAAATAAAGAAAAAAGAAAAGATATATATAATCCCACCGGCCACTAACATGCCTTGTGTGACGTTAGCATTTATACCCTCACCTGTTAAAGCTGGATGAAAGGCGAAATTTACAAAAGTGAAAAAAACCATGACAGTAAATAAACTACTTAAAAAATATGCTGCATACACACGTCGATTGCGAAGAACATTGTTTAATGCAAGTTGTCTAAATGTCATATGCGTTCCCGCCTATTGCAGAAAGTGTATCAATAATTTTTTGGAAGAAAACTTGTCGATCTCCTTCTTGGTAAATTTCCGAATAAAGTTTTCCATCGCGAATAAAAATGACACGATCAGCATACATCGCTGCTTGCGCTTCGTGAGTGACGAGAAGCAATGTTGTGTTTTGTTCCTCGTTCATCATTGACAACAGCTGCATAACGTCTTTTGACGCTTTCGAATCAAGATTTCCCGTCGGCTCGTCCGCTAACACTAATTTCGGCTGATGGATCATCGCTCGTGCAATTGCTACACGTTGCGCTTGACCACCGGAAATTTCATATGTTCTTTTCGATAAAATATGTTCAATACCAAGCATCTTAGCAATACTTTTAACCCGTTTTTCCATTTCTTTAACGTTTACATAATCAAGCGTTAATGGAAGTACAATATTTTCTTCAACCGTTAATGTATGCAATAAATTAAAATCTTGAAAAACAAATCCTAACGATTGTCGCCGAAATTTCGCTAGCTTATTTTTATTGTATTGATATGGGTTATCTCCATCTATAAAAATATCACCAGTCGTCGGCTCATCAATCGTTGCAATCGTATTTAAAAGTGTTGTTTTCCCGCTTCCCGATGGACCCATTACAGCGACAAATTCACCTTCATCAACCGTTAAATGAATATCTGTTAGTGCACGATAAGGTACTTTTCCTTCATATATTTTACTCATTTGTTGAATGTGTAGCATAAAATAACTCCTTTTTTGTAATCTACTTTATAATTAAAGAAAGCATGTGACGGTAATGAACCGACGTTTGCTCCATTTATTTTTAATGTTAGATGCCCCATCCCTTATTTCCTTAAAAGTAGCTTATTTTATTATAATTTTATAAAATATGGATGGAAAAACATTTGCTCACTAAATGTACATGCTTACCTCAGCTTTTTGAACTGGAGGCGTTTTTTTGCAACGGCTAAAACAAATGACATATAAACAATGGCTTTTATATATAAGTTTATTTTTCTTTTGTGTAAGCTCAATCATATTCGTTTACAACAATGAATCCTTTTATAAACGACCTATCGCCGAGGTTGTAGAAACAAGCGTTGAAGATACAACAAATGTAACAGATGAATATGGCAATAATGATCAATTGTATCAACAAAAAATCGTTGCCACAATAAAAAATGGCAAATATAAAGGTGAACACATTCAATTGGCAAATGAATATTCAACTTCTGGCGCTTATGATCATGCCTTTCATTTGGGCGATAAGCTATTTATTACAATTGATGATGACCAAACAGATAATCATTTATTAACGGGAAGTATCACAGATGTTAAACGTGATCAATATGTTCTAATTGTCGCTTGGATTTTTTTCTTTACTTTATTTTTCGTCGGTAAAAGACAAGGAGTTTATGCAAGCGTTAGTTTAGCGGTTAATATTTTACTCCTCTCTTATGCGCTTGATCTTTATGTGGCAACAGATAAATATTTAATTGTAATTTGTGCGATAACTGTTATTATCTTTACGACACTTTCACTTTTACTCGTTAACGGCTTTCATGAAAAAACATATGCTGCGATCATCGCGACGCTATTGGGTACATTTTTATCCGTATTCATCACCTTCATTGCGATGTGGCTAACGAATGAGAATGGTTTGTATTATGAGGAAATGCAATTTTTAACCCGACCATATCAATTAGTTTTTTTAGCAGGACTATTTATCGGGTCTCTTGGGGCAGTCATGGATGTTGCGATTTCTATTGCCGCAGCCTTATTTGAAATGTATGAGAGAAATAACGATATTTCGATACAAACGTTGAAAAAATCCGGATTTGATATTGGAAAAGATATTATGGGGACGATGACGAATATTTTATTTTTTGCCTATATAAGTGGCTCAATTCCAATGCTTATTTTATATATTAAAAATTATTCTCCCTTAGGATTTACACTATCCATGAATCTTTCTTTGGAAATAACACGTGCACTATCAGGCGGTATTGGCATTGTCATTACAATACCGATCGGTTTATATACGACAATCTTTTTCATCCAACGAAAGAGGGCTAAACAATGAATGTCATTCTTGTACTTGCAATCATTTTATTTATATTAATGATCAGTATCGGTGGACTAAAAGGAATGCGTTCTTTCATATCGTTGTTTTTAAATTTTGCTGTTATCTTACTTACCGTTATGATTATGCTCGATCCACAGGCAAATCCGCTCATTTTAACAGCTATTGCTTGTGCCATCATTAGTTGTATTAATTTATTTTTTATTAATGAAATTAACAGTAAAACAATTACTGCCTTTATTTCAACTATTTTTACAATATCTATACTGTTATTTTTTATTTATCTGACAACGAAAAAAACGATGATTCAAGGATTTGGTGAAGAAGAAATAGAAGAAATAAGCATATTCTCTTTATATCTAGGCGTTGATTTCGTTAAAATAAGCGCTTCTGTCATCATTATGAGTACAATTGGTGCGATAACTGACGTTGCCATTTCGATTACATCCCCGATGTTTGAAATTTACCATCAACACCCAACGATTAGTCAAAAAGAACTTTTTAAATCGGGTATGTCAATTGGAAAAGATATTCTCGGTTCAAATACAAACACTTTATTTTTTGCCTTTATCGGCGGTTATTTAGGACTTCTCATTTGGTTTAAAGATCTTTCTTATTCTGTCGGGGAAATTGCTAATGCGAAAGTTTTCAATGCAGAAATGATTATGATTTTCTCTGCAGGTATCGGCATAGCTCTCATTATTCCTATTGCTGCTTGGATTAGTGCATTTTATTTAGTCAAATGGCGTCAGTCATAACTAAAAAAAGCTGGCTCAAGCAAAGAGCCAGCTTTAATGTTAATGAACGATGTCATAGCCTTGGTCTTCAACAGCTTTTTCCATATCTTCAACGGAGACTTTGGCATCATCATAAGTAACCTCAACTTCTCCAGAATCGAGCGATACATCAACAGATGAAACACCGTTTAATTCTTCTAGAGCACCTTTAACAGCTGCTTCACAATGTTCACAGCTCATCCCTTCAACTTGTAACGTAGTTTTCATTGAAATACCTCCTTAACGTATATGTTTACCTTCTGCTTAAATCGTAACACGTTTTAAGCGAAGGGAATTAGTCACAACACTTACGGAGCTAAAAGCCATCGCTGCACCTGCAATCCAAGGGGCTAATAAACCGACAGCGGCAATTGGAATACCGGCACTATTGTACGCAAAGGCCCAAAATAGGTTTTGGCGAATGTTTTTAATCGTTTCGTGACTGACGTTAATCGCTTTTGGAATAAGCAATAACTCGCCTCCAAGAATCGTAACATCAGCTGCTTCAATGGCGATTTCAGTACCTGAACCAATGGCAATACCGATATCTGCCATCGCTAAAGCTGGTGCGTCATTAATTCCATCGCCAACCATCGCAACCTTTTTATTCTCTTCCTGTAACTGTTTAATCGTATTTGATTTATCTTCTGGAAGTACTTCGGCAATGACATGATCAATGCCCACTTGTTTAGCAATTGCCTTTGCCGTTCGTTCATTATCTCCTGTTAACATGACGACTTCTAACCCGTCATCTTTCAGGCGTTTAATTGCTTCAGGAGCCGTTTCTTTAATCGTATCCGCAACGGCTATCATCCCTTCATATTGACCGTCGATCGCGATCATCATCGCTGTTTTTCCTTCAACTTCATACGTCGTCAACTCATCTTCAAACGCTTCTATATGAATGTGATTATCTTTCATTAATTTCCGTGTCCCGACAAGAATATGATGGTTATCAATCGTCGCTTGAATACCGTGACCCGGTATTGCTGAGAAATCATCAACATTTAATAATGAAATATTTTTCTCCTTGGCATAAGTGACGATCGCATCTGCTAAAGGGTGTTCAGAGCTATTTTCCGCACTTGCTAACAATTGTAAAACGTCATCATTTCCGGTAAAATCAGTCACTTCTGGTTTACCTTTTGTAATCGTGCCTGTTTTATCTAAAACGATCGTCGTTAATTCATGTGTTCGCTCTAAATGTTCGCCACCTTTAAATAAAATACCGTTTTCTGCCGCTTTACCTGTTCCGACCATAATCGATGTCGGCGTCGCTAACCCTAAAGCACACGGACAAGCAATAACTAAAACAGCAATAGCTGCGACTAAAGCAGGTTCAACATTTCCAGGTGACACTAAAGTGATCCAAATAATAAATGTAACAATCGCGATACCGACAACAATCGGTACAAAATATCCAGAAATAACATCAGCTAAACGTTGAATCGGCGCTTTTGAACCTTGTGCATCTTCAACTGCCTGAACGATCGAGGCAAGGGCTGTATCTTTTCCAACTTTCGTCGCTTCTATTTCAATGGTTCCATTTTCATTAATCGTTGAACCGATGACTTCTGATTGAACGTCTTTTTCAACTGGGATTGATTCCCCAGTAATCATCGACTCATCAACCGACGTTCTACCTTTCACGATTAAGCCATCCACAGGTATTTTTTCGCCTGGTTTAACGATTAAATGATCACCAACGACGACTTCTTCAACAGGTATCATTTCCTCTTTACCATTTCTTAAAACACGCGCCTCTCTTGCTTGCAAGCTTAAAAGTTTAGAAATGGCCTGAGTTGTTCGACTTTTAGCATTCGTCTCTAAATATTTTCCAAATAAAATGAGTGTAATCAAAATAGCACTCGTTTCAAAATATAAATGTGGTGTATATGTCGGATCATTAATCGTTAACATGGATTCATATAAACTGTAAAAGTAAGCTGCGCTTGTGCCAAGTGCAACTAACACATCCATGTTGGCACTGCCACTGCGTAAATTTTTATAAGCTCCTTCATAAAATTGCCAACCGATAACAAATTGAACGGGCGTTGCTAAAGCGAATTGAAACCACGGATTCATTAATAAGTTAGGAACCGATATGCCTAATAAATGATCTAACATCGTCAGCAGTAATGGAATCGATAAAATAACGGAGACGATTAGTTTGATTTGCATACGTTTCATTTGTTTTTCTTTTTGCGTATCTTTCTCCATTTGATCTGACTTCGGTTTCGCATCATAACCTATACTTTGGATTGCGTCTAATATTTTATCCTCATTTGTAAGTCCAGGATTGTATTCAATCGTTGCCGTCTCATTTGGCAAATTCACTGAAGCATTCGTTATACCTTCTTGTTTATTTAAAACTTTTTCTACTCGATTTGAGCATGCGGCACATGTCATACCTAAAACGTCAAATTCAAGCTTCTCAGATTGAACACCGAAGCCAAGATGTTCGATTTTTTCCGAAATGTCATCAAAGCTCATGACATCAGGGTCATAATGAATATTTGCTTTCTCTGTCGTTAAATTAACTTGTGCTTCGACACCGTCAATTTTGTTAAGCACCCTTTCAATCCTTGACGAACAAGCTGCACACGTCATCCCCGTGATTCCGACTGTAATATCTTTTGTTTTACTCATTTTCTTCCCTCCTTTTTTAACACATAACTATTTAGAAAAGTGATTAATCACTTCTAACAATTCTTCAATCGCATCATTTCCTTCACCAGATTGAACAGCGTGTGTAACACAATGATGCATATGTCGCTCGGTCACAGAAAAACCAACCTTTTTCAAAGCTGCTTGAATCGCATTTATTTGCGTTAAAATATCAATGCAATAACGGTCTTCTTCGATCATTTTTTGAATGCCACGAACCTGTCCTTCAATTCGTTTCAAGCGATTAATCACTTGTTTTTTCTCACTATTTGTTCGTGGTGTTACAGGATGATCATATAAATGTTTATTTGTCATACTTATTCATCCTTTCTCCAACTATACTATACCCCCCTATGGTAAATATGTCAAGTTTTTACAACTATATATACATATAAAAATGACGATTTTATGTCAATTGTAAAAATAGCATATGTTAAATGATTAAAAGTTATATAATGATTTTAGAAAAATAACTGGAGTGAAGCTATATGAGGATAAAATTTGCCATCGTTGCATGTTTGATGATCTTTTCATTAATCGCATGCCAAAGCGAAGAACATCAAAGGGGAGAAATTGATGATGGAACAGACATAAAGGCGTTAGTAGAAGCTTACAATAATGGAGATATACGAAGCAAATCAGCTTCCGTTACAGCAAGAGAACTCATAATAACAAAAGAAGATGGCTCTGAGATGAGCTATGATTTACCAGATGATGAGTTTTTCGTCTCCATAGCTCCTTACAGAGATGAAACACACGCGTGCACGTATCATAGCCTCACGGGCTGCCAAGGTGAAATGGCGCATACAGATTTTCAAGTTTTGATCAAAGATAAAGATGGTAATGTCTTCATAAATAAAATGATGAATTCAGGTGCAAACGGTTTTCTCGACGTATGGCTACCACGGCATGATTCTTTTGATGTTCAAATAACGTATGATGATGAAACTGTTGAATCAGAACTCTCTACCTTTGATGATGATAAAACGTGCATAACGACGATGCAACTGACGCCACACGGAAGCGCCTAACATATGATCTTTCATGTGGCGTTGCCGTTTCTAATTCAATGCACACCTAACCACCTTAAGCCTTTCGGATAGTGATTTTTCATCGTTTGCTGAGTAAGCTTTCCCCAGCCAATCGGATACCCTTCCACGGTAATCACATGCCATCCTTTGTCACCTTTTGCCTGTAATGTTTCACCTTTTAAATACGATATAATTTCCGGTGAGTCGCAAGATAAATCTAACGTCTGTTTAACATCATTTTTACTTAATGAAAGCGCCAGCGCATGGGAAGGTTCGAATCTGTTCTTTTTAAATGTACCTAAATGCCATCCGGGGCGCAACACTTTTAAACCTTCCATTTCAATCATTTCTGAAGGGATGATATATAGATCATTGCCAAATAAGATAAAATCTCCCTCAGGTGTCGATGTTAATGTTTCTTTCGCAAACTGATAATAATCTTGCAATTGCTTTGGTCGCTTAATTGTTTTGATACGATTAAACTGAGATTGCTTACCGCTTGTAGATTTTCTTAAAACCGCAATAAAATGCCCTTCTCCGTTTACTTTATGAGGCCAAATTCGAATGGTATGTTCAATACCATCGACAGGATCCACCACCCAATCTTTTCGTCCACCACTAAACATTGAGAAAACATCTACTTTTTCAATCGTAAATGCCGGATGTTTTAATAAAAAATCATTAATGATTTGTTCATTTTCCTCAGGGGAAAAAGTGCACGTTGAATAAACGAGTTGACCGTGAGGGGCGAGCATTTGACTTGCTTCCGATAAAATTTGTGTTTGTCGAATGGCGCATTGTTCAACATTTGTTAAGCTCCATTCGTGACGAGATGTCATATTTTTGCGAAACATTCCTTCACCTGAGCACGGTGCATCAACTAAAATCCGGTCAAAAAAAGCGGGAAAATGGTTCACAAGCTTAGAGGGGCGTTCGTTCAAAACGACAGTATTTCGAATGCCCATTCGCTCAACATTCTCAGATAAAATCTTCGCCCGCTTCGGATGAATATCATTAGCTACAAGCAATCCCTCATGAGCCATATGCTGGGCAATTTGGGTTGTTTTACCACCCGGTGCTGCTGCAAGATCAAGTATTTTTTCACCCCGTTTTGGCTGCATACATTCAACGACAGCCATAGCACTTGGCTCTTGAATATAATATAAACCTGCTGCGTGAAACGGATGTTTTCCCGGTCGCTCCTGATGGTCATAATAATAACCAGTTTCCATCCAAGGAATACGCGTTAATGTAAACGGATTAATTGCGAAAAAGTCTTCCACCGTTAATTTTAATGTGTTTAATCTGAGACCATAACTTTGCTCACGTGTATAACTTTTTAAAAATGCATCGTATTCATCAGCAAGCAGTGATTTCATTTTTGTTAAAAAATCTGTCGGTAACTCGATTGTCCTCACTCCTACGTTTTAATAACCATTGATAGTATACCGTTTCATAACCAATTCAGCAATTGAATAAAAAAGGACTAGATACGATATACTCTAGACCTTTAAGGCGATTGATTTTCTTCTTGCAAAATATATGTGTCACTTATAATCACAAATTTGTTTAGTCATCATATGTAAAGTATCTTCATCAGCTTTATCGATTGCAAAATTAATTTTGAAATAATGACCGTCAAATGTTACGAGCTGATCTTTACCAACTAATTTAGACATCGGCATTGAAGCAATTAACTTAGCTACCTTTTGCTCATCATACGTCCATAACCTTTTGTATTTTGATCGGAAAAATCATGCCGCTCCACTATTTAATGCAATTTTTAAATCATCATAAATTAGTCAATTCCAGAATGCATCATAAATGAACTTAACATGTTAATCGTTGAAAAGTTGCTAATATTATCTTTTAACTGTTCATATAAATCATTCGTGTGTAACGACGTATCGCTCATGAATCATCAACCTTAACGAGAAAAATTTTCTCTTTAAATCCTCCACATTTTTCAGCTTTATCTCTGCGAACTCTTCAACCTTATCAAAACTCGCGCCATGTGTTTCAGCTAATGCATGCATAATTTCTAATACATCTGCTAATTCTTCAAGCGATTGTTCATCGGTTGTTGCCTGCTTATATTCTTGTATCTCTACATCTGACTTCTTTTTTAACTCAATCTTATAACGATCTGTATCGAGTACTTTCGTTGTACATCTCTTATGATCTTGACGAATGGTTTCTGGAATTTTATCGCGAACAAGTTTATTATATATAGGTATCTACACAACCTCCCTTCCATGCAATATCGTCATTTACTTTTCTAATGTATCAAAACCTTCTTTAATAATACGAGCCATTAATTGACGACGTTTTCTCAAAAATTCATGATAAGACATATCTTCCCATCCGATTGGTAACGCATGCACATGATACATTGCTTCTAATTCTTCATCAGAAAAACGAGACGTATATTTTGGTAAGTACTCCTTTGGTGATTGATCGGCAATTTCACTATTATCCTTCCATTCTACAAAAGCATAGTTTGCAATTTGATTAATTTCTCGATTAGTCTCAATTCCAATCGATTTTAAATAAGCTTTCGGAAAAAGGTGGTGTCTTTCAATCGGAGATCTTTGTCCCTGCAACATCGGATCCATTAATTCTCTTATCTTCATGTTTGAAAATAATACACGTGCGTCGAGTAAATTTAATGCAGCATAGTAAGCAAATAAAGTAGGCGTACGATTTGTCGATGTTTCTAAAGCTTCAACTAATGTAATATTCCAAAAATCATTCGTTAATGAACTGTCGATTAAATGATTAATCACATTTATAAAACCTTCTTTACTAGGAACATCCCGCAATCTCGTTAAATCTCTTTCCATCACTGTTTCAGGTGAGCTTGTATACCGACGAGTAATTGATGTCATGAAAAACCATCTAGCGATTAAATGTTGTAATTGATAATGATCAATTTTATAATCTATTTTTCCAATTAAATACATAATGTAAGCATAAATGATCGTTGTTTCAGAGCTAATCATTCGATGACTTCGAAAGCCAGCTTTAATGATCGCATGGAAGAAATCGTGCCAATTTTGTATGCTAAGTACATGTTTTTGAGCTTCTTTAAGCACATTGAATTGCTCAACACGTTTAGTTTCTGAAAATAGACCCGTCTCTAAATCCTTTCCTCTTAAGACTGAATAAACATTTTTTAATCGTGCTCTCTTTAACCCTAATCCAATGCCTACTCGCAATAACTGATCAGGATGTGGGTGAATAAAATGATTGTACGGTGTCGGTTCATTATGAGGGCCTACTGGTATACGAGAAAGCCTAGAAAATTCCTCAAGCTCTTTTCTGCCCTCATCCCAAAAAACAGATAACAATGTTAAAATAAAATCTGCTTGATTAAGCTGTTTTCCTTGACTATTAATGCGTACAAAAATCTCTGATACTTGCTCTTCGTCAACTGTTGAAGATATTTCTACAGCTGTAAACGGATAATCTTTTAAATTATACAAGCGATCAATCGCACGGCTAATTGTCATTTCTTCTTCTCGACTAACCTCTTTAGATTTCCTTAAACGGCTTAAAAAGTTGTTAATTAACTCCCATGTTGAATAACCATCTTTCCAAACAGAAGAAATGTCAGCGATATATTCTGGGTCTTTTTTGATGGCTGCATCAGCGACCTCAAATCGACCATCTTTTGGCCTAAATGCTATTTGTATAGATACTTCTTCATAATTTTCATTAAGGATTTTTTGCCCTTTTAATACAGCGTACAAGGATGTTAAGCGTTGCTGTCCGTCAACAATTAACAATCTCGGTATGTTTACTTGCTTTGTATCACTGCCAATATTTCGAGTGTTCCTTCCATCGTCCGTCGCCCAAAATAAAAAATAACCGACCGGAAAACCTTTATACATTGAATCAAACAAGTTTCGTACTTGGGAATTTTTCCAAACAAATGGTCGTTGTAAATCTGGTAATCCAATGTCACCATGATCAATATCATGTATTAATTTCGATAAATGATAACCTACTTCTTTAAATAAGGTTCGACTCATCAATGGTTCCCCCTCGGAGCATTAAATAAGTATTATAACGTCTGAAATAAACTAAAAAATTATATGTTTAATAGTGATATCTTCTATAATATAACAAAAAACTATTTGAAATTATAGTTTATGTGAATATCATCCAAATATTTCACTTAAAAAACCGAGCCTGCAAAATGCAGGCTCGGAATTTTTTATTCATCAACAGGTATAACAGCACCATCATAATTTTCTAGCATAAAATCTTGTGTTTCTTCTGAATGAAGTACATCTAGCAATGTATTTAACGCTTCGTCATCTTTATCTTTCTCTTTGACGGCTAGCACGTTCACATATGGTGAGTCTTCTTCTTCAATAAATAGCGCATCTTCCATCGGATCTAATCCTGCTTCAATCGCATAGTTTGTATTAATGACAACAAGTGTGTCTTCCTCCGTTTCATACAACTCTGGTAACATCGCTGCTTCATAATCCGGGGAAAATTGTAAGTCTTTCGGATTCTCAGTGATGTCATCAAACGTCGCTTCATCAACATCTACATCTTCATCTAACGTAATTAATCCATGACTATTAAACAGCTCTAAGACGCGAGCGTGATCTGCCACAGAGTTGCTTAAAATAACTTCTGTACCTTCAGGGACTTCATCGATTGACTGATAAGACATCGAGTAAACACCCATCGGTTCAATGTGCACACCGCCGATATGCGTAATATCATAACCTGTATCTTCCACCGTTTGTTCTAAGTGTGGTATATGTTGAAAATAGTTCGCGTCAATCTCTCCATTTGCTAAATCATCGTTAGGCAAAACATACTCTTCATACAATTCAATCTCTAAAGTAATCCCTTCTTCTTCTAATTTTGGTTCAATTTCTTCTAAAACTTCTGCGTGTGGAACACTTGTGGCGCCTACTTTAATTGTATTTTCATCTCTTTCTTTATCCTCACCACCACAAGAGGCTAAAAAAACCATGCATAAGCTAACAAACAATATAAATAATCGCTTCATCTTCCAAATCTCCTTTATCTTTTATCAATTTTTTTCGCAAAATAATCGCCAATAAATTGAAATAAAAAAACAATCAATACGATCACAACTGAACAGACAAAAACAATATCAATCGCTCTTCTTTGAAAACCTGCATAATATGCATAGCTTCCTAACCCTCCAGCACCGATAGCACCAGCCATAGCTGTATAGCCAATCAACGCGATAGCTGTTACTGTAATACCGGAAATCAGTGCTGGCATCGATTCAGGAAGCAACACTTTATAAATAATCGTCCACGTGTTTGCCCCCATCGCTTTTGCCGCTTCAATCACCCCTTTATCAATTTCTTTTAAAGCTATTTCTACTAAGCGCCCATAAAACGGGGCGGCTCCGATGATAAGCGCAGGAAGTGCAGCACTCGGTCCGCGAATCGTTCCGAGTAAAAAATGTGTAAATGGAAATAGAAGTAAAATTAAAATGATAAAGGGAATAGCTCGAAACACATTGACGAGTGTAGCTGTTATAAAATTAATCACTTTATTTTCCCAGAGCCCACCTTCATCGGTTAAATATAGCAATAGCCCTAGTAGAAGGCCGAATATAAACGTTCCTATTAAGGCAATAAATGTCATATAAAACGTTTCATAAGTAGCCTCAAGTAATTGGTCAATATCGACATTTGCAAAACTAAGTATCATCACGAAGAACCTCCACTTCTATAGCTGCCTCTTCGATAAATTTCTCCGCTTCTTGTATATGTGTCAAATCACCTATAACTTGAAGGATTAATGTCCCAACAATTCCTTTATTTGTCATCGTCATATGACCTCGAAGCATATGAATCCTGAGGGAAAATCGTTTTAAAAGTTCACTAATTAATGCATCATTCGAAGATGTGCCACGAAAGTATAATTGTAGAACTTTTCCCTCGCGTTTAGTATTTGCAAGTTGTTTAGATAAATCATCTTCGCGTTTATCGTCTATGATTTGTTTGATGAAACTCTTCGTCACTTGATGTTTAGGATTTGAAAAGACATCTTTAACTGTTCCTTGTTCAACGATTTTTCCCTTTTCCATCACTGCGACACGGTCACAAATGTGTCGAATCACATCCATTTCATGAGTAATCATAACAATCGTAATACCGAATTTTTGATTAATATTAACAAGTAAATTTAAAATCGCATCTGTCGTTTCGGGATCAAGTGCTGATGTTGCTTCATCGCACAATAGAACCTTCGGATTATTCGCTAAAGCCCTCGCAATTCCAATCCTTTGCTTTTGTCCACCGCTTAATTGTGCGGGATATGCATTTTCTTTTCCAGTTAATCCGACTAAATCGATAAGTTCTTTTACTTTTGCTTCTTGCTCTCTCTTTGAAACACCAGCTATTTCTAAGGGAAAAGCGATATTTTCCGCGGTCGTTCGTGACCATAGCAAATTGAAATGTTGAAATATCATGCCGATATCTTGTCTTGCTTTCCTTAAATGCTTTCCATTTAACTTCGTCATTTCTTCACCATCTATAAAAATCGTTCCTTCTGTTGGCTCTTCTAGGCAGTTTAGTAAACGAACGAGTGTACTTTTTCCTGCACCACTATGACCGATGACGCCAAAAATTTCACCTTTAGCTATATCGAGTGATAAAGTGTCAACAGCTGTTAAAGGACGATGATTTAAAGTAAAGACTTTCTTAATATTTCGAATCGATAACACCTTTTCATCCCCCTTAGCGAAAATTAACTAAAATCTATCTTTAAAAAAATAAATAAAATGTATCAATAAAAAAGTCTTTCTGTTCAAGAGAACAGAAAGACTTAATTTCTTTTCGTTCTCTTATCTTCCAAAGCAAAAGCTTTGCAGGATTTGGCACCTTTTCAATCCTATGATTGATGGTTGCCGCGACTTCACTGGGCCAGTCCCTCCATCGCTCTTTATAAGAGTTTCATATGTGAATTTGTCAATTATGATCATATCATTGTTGTTTAGCAAATGTCAATCTTGAAGTCGGCTTTACGTTATATCGTAAGCTGCACGATATGTGAGCCAAGATCCATCTAAGTTTTTAACGTCAAACCCGTGACCCTTTAGTATACGTGCAGCGATATAACTTGAAAGACCTGTTTGACATGTTGTATAAATCGGCTTATCTTTCGGAATTTCATTTAACCGGTCGCGCAATTCATTAAGCGGTATGTTTACAGAGCCTTCAATCGCTCCTTTCGCAAAAACTTCCGCTCCTCTTACATCAATTAACATACCGCCTTCTTTAACGAGCTGATCAACCTCATGCCATTGTATTGTTTCAATGCCATCTTTTACAATATTTTCAGCAACGTATCCTGCCATATTTACTGGATCCTTCGCTGATGAGTAAGGGGGTGCATAAGATAATTCTAAATCAGCTAAATCAAATACTGTTAATTGTCCTGAAATAGCTGTTGCGATAACATCAATGCGCTTCTCGACACCTGATTCACCGATCGCTTGAGCACCATAAATACGTCCTGTTTCAGGATTGAAAATAACTTTTAATGAGAGCGGTGTAGCCCCCGGATAGTAAGCAGCATGTGACATAGGATGAATGTGTAAAACTTTATAAGTAAGATCTTTATTCCGCAGTATTTTTTCATTAAGACCCGTTGTTGCAACGGTTAAATCAAACACTTTAACGACTGATGTGCCTAATGTTCCATGATAAGTTTCTTCTCGATTATATATATTATTTGCAACAATTCTCCCTTGTTTATTCGCCGGCCCTGCAAGTGGAATCATCGTTTGGTCTTGACATATAAAATCTTTCACTTCAATAGCGTCGCCGATCGCATAAATTGATTCATCGCTTGTTTGTAAATATTCATCGACTAAAATACCACCATGTTCACCAATTTTTAAACCAGCATCTTTCGCTAATGCGTTTTCTGGTTGTACACCTATTGAAAGTATCGTTAAATCTGTTGTCACTTCCTTACCACTTTCAAGCGTAATTGTCTGACCTTCATTATCAAAGGCTTTAACACCATCATTTAAAATAAGCTTGATACCCTTTTCACGAAGATGACGGTGCACGATCCCTGCCATTTCAATATCTAAAGGCGCCATCACTTGGTTTGCCATTTCAATCAATGTTACTTTGATGCCGCGTTCGGCAAGGTTTTCTGCCATTTCTAAGCCAATGAATCCACCGCCGATCACTGTCGCTTTTTCCGGATTATTTTCATCGACAAACGATCTAATGCGATCCGTATCCGGAATATTTCGCAATGTAAATACATTCGTCGTATCTTCAAGGCCGGGAATGGGCGGTATTATTGGGCTTGCTCCGGGCGATAAAATAAGGGCATCGTAAGATTCTTCATATGATTCGTTCGTTTGTAAGTTTTGGATCGTTACTGTCTTGTCCTTTCGATTGATAGATATCACTTCACTTAAATGGCGAATATCTAAATTAAAACGCCTGCTCATACCCTCGACAGTTTGAACGAGAAGTTTATCTCGTTCCTCTATGACGTCACCAATATAATAAGGAAGTCCACAATTCGCAAAAGAAATATACTCACCACGTTCGATTAAAACAATATGCGCTTGTTCATCCAACCGTCTTAATCGTGCAGCAGCTGTTGCACCACCAGCAACACCACCGACGATCACAATTTTTTTTGTCATTTCTTGTGCCTCCTAACCTATACCTGTATGCCTATATTTTAGTATATAACGTTTGCCTTATTAAAATCGATTGGATTGCTTAAAAAAATGATAAAAATTAAGGGTCATTCTCTAAATCTAAAAACGCACGAAGTTCTTTAAATTTATCATCCTTTAAAATATCGAACTTTTCACTCGTTAAACGTAAGACGATCTGCCGGTAATGACTAAGGCGACGCACCATTGGCAAAATTATTGAACTGCTAAATTCGACATAATCGATAATATCTTTTGTTGATGTCGGAATTTTATACCCTTTTGACGTACTAGCAATAAGTATCCCTTGATCTCTTAACGGGCCAACAATATCAGTCATCATATAATCCTTATTTACTTTTTCCCTGGAAAATGTTTGCATATTTTTAATGATTTCTTGGCTGTATATAAACTCATCCCGACCAGCGGATAAACAGGTGAGTAAAAACTTTAAAAAATCAACTTGCGCTCTTACATCTTCGTCCTCTCTATCCTCATGTTTTTCAATATATTGTTGGACGAGTTGAATAGATTTTTCCGCAATCACTTGATCAAATGTTTCGGAAAACTCATGTAATTGCCTCATAATCGAGTTATGATCGACATATGGCCATACGTCAATTCGAAGCATTTTTTCAGCTAACATAGAAAAAAGATTGTCATGTATTTTATCTTCTTTTTCATAAACGTTAAAAATGAGCTCACTTAACATATGAGCGAGTGAAAAATAAATATGATCATCCGCTCTAGCAAAAACGATCAATGAAGGGTTAAACAAATCGCGCGTATATTGCTCATCAACATAATCAGAGAACGTTTCCATTATTGAATTTTCTTTGGGCGCGTAAACTTGTAAAGCATTATACCTTTCAAACAAATCTTTATAAAGCCTACGGTTAATATAGTCATGCAATAATTGCCCGTAGCCGAATCCGCCAACTTCCCATAATTTCTCTTTATCTACAATAATGGCATAAATTTGCGCATCTATTTTGCTTAATTCACGTATAAATATTTGACGTTCACTGTCTGTTAATTGTTCTAGTGATACTTGTTTCATATTAGTAAATGTTTGTTGTATATGTTTTAGCTGTTTAACATTATTGTCATACACTGAAGATTCAATAATAACTGCTGTTATGATGAGAAATCGCGATACTTCTTCATCAAAAGCGATAAATTCTTCACCTTTTTGTGATATAAATGCATAATGACGAAACATGATGTTCAGCTCCTTTTATTAACGCTCGCTTCAAATGATTTAAATAGCTATTATGTTACGTTTTTCGACATCGAATTAAAAAGTCCTGTAAACTTTTAAACACTAAAAAATTGAACGGAAAGTGAAAAAATATTTTTAAATTAAAGCAATTTATTATATCATTATTATACCGATATATTTTGCAAAGGGAGATGTTTATGTTTGTTAAGTATACTACCCTTTAGTGCTTTAATTTTTATTGCACTTTCAATGTATACACTTGTGCAAAATATGAAACGAAGAAAATATTCATGTACGACAATATACGGCATGCTTACATTTAACGGTATATTGTTTTTGTTTATGAGTATATTTACGATATTCCTTTTCCGTACAAAAGAGATGATGACAATCTCATCTATTGTTTATTGGTTATGGATTGTCATTGGACTTATTGTAGGACTTCTATCCTTTCAACAGCGTTTCATAGCTGGGCATCTAACTTCGATTGCTATTTTACTATTTATGACGTTTATAAGTATATTTTCCATCGGGATAATTCTTTTTATCGTTGCAATTATGCAATTTATTTTCGTTTGGAATCATACACGTCAATACGGATTGAAAAGTTAATTTAAATTGTAATAATAGTTGATCATTATTTAATAAATGTTATAATGTAAGCGATTACAACAGGAGGTGAATATATGGAGTATACAATACCAGCATCAACTTGGTTTTGGTTGCTTGTTCCAATGCCATTCGTAATGTTAATGTCAATCATTACATTATTCATCGAAAGGAGAAGCTAGTATGGATACAACGACTTTAGTGACATTTTTTATTTACATGATTGGAATGCTTGGCATTGGCATTTATATGTATTATCGAACGAGTGATTTGTCTGACTACGTATTAGGTGGAAGGTCACTGGGTCCAGCTGTTGGTGCTTTAAGTGCCGGTGCTTCAGATATGAGTGGCTGGCTACTGCTCGGTTTACCCGGAGCTATATATGCAACCGGTTTTGGAGAGGTTTGGATGGCGATCGGTCTTTCAATCGGTGCATACTTAAACTGGCAATTTATTGCTAAAAGACTTCGTGTTTACACAGAAGTAGCCAATGATTCAATTACCATCCCTGATTTTTTAGGGAATCGTTTTAACGATCCGTATCTTCTTCGTGTCATTTCTGCACTCGTCATTTTGTTATTTTTTACATTTTACACATCTTCCGGGATGGTTGCAGGGTCAAAATTGTTTGAAGCATCATTCGGTTTACCTTATCAAACAGCGTTATGGATTGTTGCACTCGTTGTTGTCGCATATACATTTCTCGGGGGATTTCTCGCCGTTGCTTGGACAGATTTTGTCCAAGGAAGCCTTATGTTTTTAACATTAATTGTCGTGCCGATCGTAGCTGTTAATAAGATCGGAGGCTTAGATGAAGCGATTCAAGCGGTTGGCGAAATGAATCCAAATAACTTAAATATGGTTTCTGGTGTTAGTACAATGGCTATTATTTCCTCAATCGCTTGGGGGCTCGGCTACTTTGGTCAGCCACATATTATCGTTCGATTTATGGCTCTTAGATCAAAACGTGATGTACCAATTGCTAAATTTATTGGAACGTCATGGATGGTTCTTGGCTTGTATGGTGCTATTTTTACAGGATTGATGGGACTTGCATTTATTAATACACAAGATGTTTCCATGTTAAGTGCTGTCGGTATTGAAGTTGTCACCGAAAACGGTATGGACATGTTAGATGATCCAGAAAAAATATTTATTGCTTTTACACAAATTTTATTCCATCCAGTTGTATCTGGCATCTTGCTCGCTGGTATTTTGTCTGCTATTTTAAGTACAATCGATTCACAATTACTCGTTTCATCTTCGGCAGTTGCAGAAGATTTTTATAAAGCGATTTTCCGCACAAAAGCTTCTGATAAAGAATTAGTTTGGGTTGGAAGAATTGCTACATTAGCGATCGCTTTCATTGCAATTATGATTGCGATGAATCCTGAAAGTACTGTTTTAGAACTTGTGAGTTACGCATGGGCAGGATTTGGCGCAGCTTTCGGACCGATCATTTTATTAGCATTGTTTTGGCGACGCATCACGAGAAATGGTGCCCTCGCTGGCATCATTGTCGGTGCGATTACTGTTATTGTTTGGGGTGGTATATTAGAAGGAGGCATTTTCGATTTATATGAAATCGTTCCCGGATTTCTCCTAAATACGATTACTGTGATCATTGTTAGCTTAATGGAAAAACCTCCAGCAGAAGTCGAAGAAGTATTTGACGAAGCCGTAAAAAAAGCAAAGATGTAAAAAAGGTGTAAGCTTTGTTATAAAGCTTACACCTCTTCTTTAAGTTAAACATGATTCGCCGCTTCGTTATCGATCATTTGATGTTTTCTTTCACTTTTATCGACAATGGCCGCGCCTACTAAATCCCCTATGACATTGCAAGCCGTTGCCCCCATACCGAGAATGGCATCAACACCGGCTACAAGTGCGACAACTTCTATAGGTAATCCCGCTTGATTAAGGACAATTGACAGTGCAATTAATCCGGCACCAGGAACGCCAGCCGTTCCAACAGACGCTAATGTGCCTGTAACGATAATGCCTAAAATCGCAACAAAACTTAAATCAAGCTCCATAATGTTTGCCGCAAATACGACAGACGCTCCGAGTCTAATCGCTGCTCCATCCATATTGACCGTTGCGCCCAAAGGTAAGCTAAAGCTAGCAACTTCATCGTTAATGCCTGCTTCTTTAGCGGATTTCATCGTTAAAGGAAGCGTCCCTAAGCTACTCGTCGTCATAAAGGCAGTCACAATCGCTTCACGCGTTTGCTTCATAAACGTTAAAACACGGACATTAAATAACCGCAATAAAACGAAATAAACTAAAATGACTTGTGCAGTGATTGCTAAATAGACGACGATTGTTAATTTACCGAGGGAAAGCAACGTGTTTAATCCTTGTTCACCAACAGAAGAAGCCCCAATCGCGAAAATACCGATAGGTGCATACTGGAGAATACCATTTAAAATCCGAAACGATACTTCACGCCCGCCATTTGTCATGTTTACGAGGAAATGGCCTAAATCGCGTATTTTTTGCTCGTTTGCATAAAGCATTGAAGATATAGAAAATCCGATAATAATCGCTAAAAAAATAACTGCTAAAATATCGCCTTCTGTAAGAGCAGTGAATATATTTTCTGGTACAATTTCTACCAATAAATTTATAAATGAAGGAGCCTCAGGTACATCAACATCAGCTTGCGGAAGTGTTAAACCAAGTCCTGGTTTTATGAACAAAGCGATAATAATCCCTAAAATAATCGCAATGGACGTAGAAAGTATGTAATAAATAAATACTTTTCCACCAATACGACCTAGTCTTCCTGGATTTAAATGGTTAACAGCTTCTATGAGCGTAAATAAAATAATTGGAATGACAATCATATTTAATAATCGCAGTAACAAATCCCCTAATGGTGACAAAATTGTTGCAGATGAGCCAAACGCAATACCTACAATTATACCTAGTAAAAAGCCTACCGACATTTTTAAAATAAACGATAAATCCCGGTAATACCGCCAAAGTGTTAACATGATAATCTTAAGTCACCACCATTTCTCTCTCCCATTTTTTCTGTCTCTATATACGGCATACAATGATTTTTTATTATTTTAAAACTTGCTTACAACTTCATAAATCACAATAACTAAAAAGAAAGAAAGATGCCAATAGAATAGCTTATGAATCTAATTATTCTTGTTCTGATGATTCATCAACATATTCTCGTTTCCACGGTGGATCAGCGTATTCGTGCAATCGAAGATTAATTTTATAAATGACATAAGGCACGACAAACGCTAACATATTACAAAACACCCGCAGTGGATCTGTAATACTTTCTAAAAATAACCGCAAAAGCATGACACATATCTCCTTATTTGGTTTGACTGGACGTTCCAGCCGAATAAATATCTGATATTACATTAACGTTAAAATCAACATCTTTAAAATAATATTCTCCTTCTTCCCAATCGCCTCTTACTTTTTTCCACATGTCGTGATGTTTCGTTTCTAACTGTTGCCAAATACCGAAAACATCCGTTCCTAAATCCTTTTGTGCCTTTATAAGTATTTTTTCTATTCTTTCTTTAATTTCTTGTGATAATGCTTTTTGAACAGCCTTAACATTTTGCGATTGTGTATAATCTTCTTGATGAAAAGCTTCTTTAATAATCCCATCGATATTTATGCTTATATCGACATTAATATCATCAGTTGCTCTCGGTATAACTTTTATCTTACTACTTAATCGATTAATATCTACAGAAAGCGTCTCATCTTTATAAGGAAATTCCACAATTTTTTTCGTTTGTTCACCTTTAATCATAGATAACCCTTGCATTTCATCTTCATTAAATCGTCCAACCATTTTATTCTTTGAACCGTGAAAAACTGCGCCTGTTTCATACTCTAAGTAATCATTCATACGTATATAAGGTAAAACATAACTTACATTTTTAAAGTGATATTCATCAATATCGCCAGCAACTTCTGGTTGTAAAAAACCAACATGGTGACTACCTTTTTCTAACAATTCTTCGATATTTCTTGTTGGTAACTCATAATTCGGCGTATAAAATTCAAGAGTTTTTTTTGCTTCTCCCTCCGCAACAACAATGTAAATATCACGGCGCAAATGCACATCACGTATGTAAGTGTCAAGTAAATTAGACAATGTATGTTCCTGCTTTGCAACATCTTCAGAAATAATTAAAACAGCTAAATGTTCATAATAAGGTGATTTGCTAGATATCGATGCTACCTTTTCTTCCATTTCATAAATACTATTGCCATCCGTTGTATAATTTACAAATGCTTCCTCTCCTTCTCCCATTTCTTGTTGTGGTGATATCATACCAGCCGGAACAACAAGTTGATTAGTAACGCTAAAATTAGATTTGTTATCGTCATCACCTTCAGTATCAATCGCTGTACCGATCACAAATCCACGCTCTTCAATGTTAACGACATCCCAACAACCGGAAAGTAACAGCAAACAAAAACATAAAATGATGTAATATGTGTTATTTAGCATCGCTGTTAACACCTCGAATTTTAGCGATCAATAATAATCCAATAATGACAACAATCGTAAAATACCCTGTAAAATGATTAATCATCCTTCCGAATGTTTCCATTTGATGAATTTGTTGAGGGAACATGGAAATATAAAAAACAATTGGAGATAAAATGAAGGTTAGAAGCTTCTTTTCAATACGTTTAAAAATAGATGATAATAAATAGACAGCAACATCAAAGGTTATTGCTACAGTATTAAATATAGCCATCATCCATATTGTAAAAATAAAAGCATCAACCCGCTCAAAAATACCTCCTGGCACATCAATCCGCTTCGCAAGTTCAATCATCGGATATTTTAAATTAGCTGTTACAGCATGTCCAAACACACCTATTGATGTTAAAAAAATGGCAATATATAAAACTATCGGGATGCTCATTCCTATGATGACACGTTTACTTAAATGCTGATGTTTTTTTAACATCGAAACATAAAATAAAATTATTCCGTAACCTACAAAAGTGTTAAATGTCTCCTTAATTCCATATATATAACTTTTAAAATTCGTCTGAAACATTGGTAGGAAATTTACCGCTTCAAACCAATGAATATTAAATAAGATAATAAATAAAACAACAAATAAAATAATCGGTAAAAACAATATATTTAATCGAAAGATCCCTGCCCTAGAACCAGATACGGCATACACAACAACGAGCAAAAATAATAAACCTAACACTTCCATCGGCGTTTGTTCAAATAAATATTCCTGAGATATAAACGCCACCGAACAAATCGAATAAGCACTTAGTAAAATCGCGATTATACTATAAATAAAAGTAATTATAGTTGCAACCGGTTTTGTTACGAGATAAGAGGTATAAGATAGAAAGGATTGCCCGGGAAATAAGACTGCTAATTTTGTAGCTAAAATAGCCATAACCGTAAACATTACTCCAGATATTAATATAACAAGCCATCCATCACTATATAAGGTAGCTTTGGCTATACTCCCGGGCAATGAAAGAACAGTAACTCCAATAATCATTGCAGGAATTGCAATCATAAATTCCGTTCGGCTAATATATTCATCTTCATATTTAAATGGATTCATTTTTGTTCACCTTCATCTCTTAACGAATCTTCATCTTCTGTCAACATATATTCTGGTCGCTTATCAAATGTTTGAATTGGAAATCTTAACACAACATCGTTCCAATCTTTTTTGAAGAAAGGAGCGAAGGGGGTCGAATAAGGAATTCCAAAGCTTGTTAAATTGACAGCATGAATATTCATCATAATATAAGCTAAAATGATCCCAAAAAGTCCGAAAGCCGCGGCTGATAACATAAATCCTAAACGGATGATCCGAAATCCTATAGCTGTATTAAAAGATGGTACAGTAAAATTTGCAATCGCTGTAAGTGCCACAACGATCACCATCACTGGACTCACAATGCCCGCTTGTACAGCTGCTTCACCAATGACTAATCCACCAACAATCCCAATTGTCTGTCCAATCGTTTGCGGTAATCTTGCTCCTGCTTCTTGTAATAGTTCCATCGTAATAATCATCATGAATGCTTCTATAACTGGCGGAAACGGTACACCTTCCCTCGTACCAGATATAGAAAAAGCAAAATCAGAAGGCAACATATCTGGCTGTACAGAAATTAAGGCAATATATAAAGCAGGTAAAAAAAGTGATATGAATCCACCAAAATAACGTAAAATTCGAAGTAAACTTCCAACCATCCAACGATCATAATAATCTTGCGGTGATTGTAATACATTAACAAATGTCATTGGTGCGATTATGACAAATGGCGTTCGATCTAATAAAATAGCAACTTTTCCTTGATTAAGTGCATTCACTACACGATCGGGACGTTCAGTATTTAGCATTTGTGGAAATGGAGATAAAAAGCTATCCTCAATCCAAGCCTCAATATAACCAGATTCTAAGACAATATCCGTATCAATCGACTCCAAACGACGTTTCACTTCCTTGACTAACAATGGATTAGCAACGCCGTCTAAATATGTTACGATAAGTTGTCTTTGGCTTCGTTCACCCACCCGATGTGCTTTAAAACGTAAATTATGGTCTTTAATATTTCTTCGAATTAACGCCAAGTTCGTTTGTATATTTTCCACAAATCCATCTCGTGGTCCGCGAATGAGCGTTTCAGTAATCGGCTCTTCGATCGCTCGTATTTCACCACCAATAGTCTCAACTAATATAGCCGTATCTACCCCATCAACGTAAATCACTGTATACCCTGATATTAGCTCTAGTGTAATGTCATCAAAGTTTGAGGATTTGTGGACATTATTAACGGCTATGAGTTTGTCATATATATAAGCGAATAGCTCATCTGCTTTCGATGGTAAATCTTCTGCTTGTTCTAAATTATTCATAATTGCTAAATTAACATTTAACGAATTAACGATACCTTCCATATGGATAATCGCACAAGGAATTTTTCTCTTCCCTAACTTTAATTCTCTAATATTTAAATCTTCCGGTTCATCAAGTAAATTATTTATATACGCAAGATTTATTTTTAAATCTTTACTAACATTTAAAGAAGAATTATTTGTATCATGATATTCATTTTCTTGTTTAATGTTTTTTCTGTATTTGTTGAACCATGAACGAAACATGTCATTCACCTATTTTCGATTTGTTATCTGTCTATCTTCTTTTTCCCAGATTTAATCAATTTATACATGAATTAACACTTATTAAACAGAAAAACTTATAATGTTTATAAAAAATACAGAATCATGATGAAACTATTCAATAAATCATTCACTGTTAATAAATTGATATAAAAAGTTAAAAATGATTACTCTTCAAATGGTACAAGAACTGAATGGTTAAAAATTATACGAAGGATTTCATTAATTATTGAAAGTAGTAAATAGATAAACTACGCATATTTAAATAATAATTGAATAAACTTTTATCTTTTACTGTAAAATGAAAGAAAGACTTGCTGAAACATTGAAAATAAAAATGGAAGTGCTCTTAAATATCGCACTTCCAAAAATGATCATCAAAGCTTATAGTGAATACTCAAAATAATTTATATTTATTCTGCTTAATATTTATCGTTAGTGTTAAAAGGATAATGACGATAAAAAAATCCCTTTCATATCAACATGAGGCATGAAAAAAACATCATTTACCCTGTAAATTCGATCGGTGAATCTGGACCTAAAGGTATACCTAAAAGCATCCAAACGACTAACATAAGCGTCCAGAAGATGAGGAAATAAATAGAATATGGAAGCATCACTGAAATAAGTGTACCAATTCCCATTCTTCGATCGTATTTTTGAGCAAAGGCGATAATGATAGCAAAATAAGTCATTAAAGGTGTAATAATATTCGTTGCTGAATCAGCAATACGATAAGCCATTTGTGTCAGTTCAGGTGAATATCCAAGTTGCATCATAATAGGAACAAAGATTGGTGCCATCATTGCCCATTTAGCTGATGCGCTGCCAATAAATAAGTTAATAAAGGAAGAAATGATAATAAATAATAAAATGAGTGGAATACCTGTTAGATTAATACGATCGAGAAATTCTGCACCATAAACTCCGAGCACTGTCCCCATATTTGATTCTTCAAAAAAAGCTACAAATTGTCCAGCTGTAAAAGCTAAAACGATAAACATGCCCATTGAAGCCATCGTGTCAGACATTTGTTCGGCGACGTCTTTATCATTTCGGATGTTTTTATTAACAATACCGTAGGCAAGCCCAGGAATTAAAAATAAAATAGCGATAATTGGAACGAGTGAATCCATAAACGGTGATTGTACAATTTGGTCCATAAAGTTCCCCTCAGTCCCTCTAAGGGGAGCGTTTGGTGGTAAAACGAGTAATGCCGTTAAAATAAGGCCGATAGCGAGCCAAACACCGGCCCAAATAAGCCCTTTTTTTTCCGTAGATGTTAATTGTTGTAAGCCTTCTTCAGGCGTTGCATTGGCAACATCTTCTTCGGCATATTTTCCAGTATATGTTCCAAGGCGTGGTGTTACAATACGTTCGGTTACCCATGTACCGACAGCCGTTAATAAAAAGACAGAGGCAGCTATAAAGAACCAGTTCATCGCCAGATTCATACCTTCTGCATACGTAGCATTGATCGACTCAGCTGCTTCAATCGTCAATTCCCCAAGTAAGACGTCTGTTCCTGAAAGCAATAAATTCGCACTGAACCCAGCAGAAACACCGGCAAATGCGGCTGCTAAACCTGCTAAAGGATGCCTGCCCATCGATGCAAAAATTAATGCACCAAGGGGTGGAAGGACGACGTAACCTGCATCAGATGCAACACTTGACATCACACCGGCAAATACGAGTCCAATCGTAATATACCTTGTTGGAACCGCTAACACAAATCCGCGTAATAGCGCGCTAATTAAACCTGTTCGCTCGGCAACACCAATCCCAAGCATCGTTACTAGGACGACACCCAGTGGAGCAAATTCGACAAAGTTATCCGTTAAACTGCCGAATATATATTCAATCCCTTCACGATCAAGCAGGTTATTAATTTCTACAATTTCCCCTTCTTCTCCAGGATGCTCAATAGAAATACCTAAAGGTTGTAAAGCCGCTGATAATAAAAGTACTAATCCTGCTAAAATAGCAAAAAGCGTTACAGGGTGAGGTAACTTATTTCCTAGCCATTCAACATTGTCTAGAAAGCGCTGAAAAATCCCTTTTCTTTGCTGCTCCATGTTTAACCTCTCCTTAATATTATTCATTTAATAGTAAGCGCTTACACTAACATTATAATAAGTTAAAGAATGCTGTCAATATTCTTTTTAAAAAAACCTTGTCTATTTACACGTATATAAACAGACAAGGCTAAAACTATAGATGGTAAATATTTACTGAGCGGAAAAACCACCGTCAATGACGAGTTCAGCCCCGGTAATATAAGATGATGCATCTGAAGCGAAAAATAACGCAGCTTCTGCAATATCTTCTGGTTTGCCAAGTCGCTTTAAAGGTGTCGCTTGTACTAATTGATCTAATAAATCTTGATATTCTGTTAAATCTTTCGTCATCGGCGTTTCGATGATGCCAGGAAAAAGCGTATTCACCCTTACACCGTCTTTACCAAACTGTGTTGCAGCAGCTTTCGAAAGCGCACGAACAGCTCCTTTTGACGCTGAATAATGGTTAAATCCTTGGCCGATTTTTGCTGTATAAGATGAAATATTAATGATGGATCCATTTTGCTGCTCAGCCATGTAAGGCGCGATATGTTTAATCCCTGCAAATGGTCCGTATCCATTAATGTTTAACATAAGCTGCCAATCATCTAAATTAATATCACTATAAGTCTTCTCAGACGTAATCCCTGCATTATTAACGAGTACATCTATTGTACCGAAACGCTCCTTTATTTCTTTCGCGACTTTAGTCCAAGCATCATCTGATGATACATCAAGTTTCATACCGACGACATTCGCCTTTTGATCCGCTCTAGCTAGAGCTTCCTCATTAATATCTGCTGCGATTACTTTTGCACCTTCCTCGCTAAATAAATCGACAATTTTTTCACCAATCCCAGAAGCCCCTCCCGTAACGATCGCCACTTTATCTTGTAAACGCATCAACATCAATACCTCCTAGTAAATTTTTATACTGCCACCATCAACCATAAGTGTTTGCCCCGTCATATAATTAGCATCTTCACTCGCTAAGAACACAGCTGTTCGACCGATATCTTCCTCAGGGTCACCGAGGCGGCGTAAAGGAATATGGTTAATCATTTGATCATAAAGCTTAGGTGCACTTTTACGCCATGCTTCAACACCTTCTGTCTCTGCAATCGGTGAGATGAGATTAACATTGATCCCATCTGGTCCCCACTCATTAGCAGCTACACGGGATATCGCCCGAATAGCTTCTTTCGCTGCCGCATAAGATGCTTGTGTCGGTTGACCGGATATGCCGGCACCAGATGCAAAATTTATAACTTTACCTTTCGTTTGCTTTAAATGTGGGTAAGCAGCTTTCATAAAATGAAACGTTGGATAAAAACCTGTCCCGAATGAAAGCTCAAACATATCCATAGACGTTTCTACAAACGACGCTTGCTTAGAAGCATGAGCGTTATTGACAAGGATGTCCAATTGACCGAACTGCTCGATGACAGCCGTTATGATCTTATCGACATTTTCTTTTTTAGAAATATCTTTTATAAATAACGCTCCTTTTGTATATTGATTGATTAATTTTAACGTTTCTTTTCCTTTTTCTTCATTAATATCAACAATTGCAATATGTGCACCTTCCTTCGCCATGGCAAGGGCGATACCCTTTCCGATACCAGAGGCACTTCCGGTGACAATACCGACTTTCCCTTTTAATCGCATAAACATTCACCTTTCTTATTGATATTTATAAAATGATCAAATATAATCCTTCATTTAAACAAAAGGTTTATTCCCAAAATCCTTTTTCAATCATTTTGTCTCTGTTACGAAATGCCATAAGCGTAAATATAATATTCGCAACAAACAGTACCATAATGATATAAAGAGCGGATGTATAGCTACCTGTAAAATCAAAAATATATCCGTAAGTTGGAAGGGCTATAATCGAGGCAACAGCAAGTCCCATTGATGCCGTTGAGTAAATTTGACTGTAATCACGGCTACCAAAAAGTGCTGACGTCATCGCCGGAGCAATTGTTCCAACAGATGCTGTCATAAAGCCAAACAATGTTAAGGCAATTATGATCGCCACTACAAACTCTGTCAATCCAACTAAGAGGATCATCGAGACCAGTCCTAACACCATGGCGAGCAGTGATGTCCGTTTTGCGCCGATTTTATCGGAGAGATAACCGAACAATAATGATCCAATAAATACGCCAACCATCATCGCTGACATCACATTTCCTGCGAATGTGACATCATATCCTTGATCGACTAAATAAGTCGGAATGTGGATGGAAAAACTTGATACAGCTGTAACGATAAAGAAAAATAATGCTAAAAGAATGAATGCTAAAGATTTCTTAGCTGTTGAAAAGGCGATGCCTCCTTGATTGACATTCTCCGCCGTCTCTTCTTTTTCATCTTTAGCACCATATGGCTGTATTCCTTTTGCTTTAGGATTTTCGCTTAGTAAAAATAATATGGTTGGAACGACGAGTACAATAATAGCTATCCCAACGGCATGATAAGCCGAGCGCCATCCGAGATTATTAATTAAATTGCCTACGATAGGTTGTGTGAAAACGCCGAACAATCCGCCAATCGCTGTCATAATGCCAAGCGCTAGTCCACTTCGTTTCTTAAACCAACGTTCAATTAATACAGGACCTGAGATAACTGTTATGAATACACCACCTACCGCTAAAGGAATGGCGAAAATATACCAACCCCAGACAGAATTCATTAAACCGAATAAAGCAAATGATCCTGCTTGCAATATAATAGCGACGATTAAAATAACGCGTGCGTTATATTTCGCCATGATCTTGCCACCAATAGGTAAGAAAATCATTGTAATGATCGATGAAATACTTAAATATAAAGATAAATTACCTACACTAATACCTAGATCTTCAGAAATTGGTGAGAAAAATAATCCTGCTGTATTATTGATTCCTGCCTTTCCTAAGCCGACCATAATACATAATCCAACTAAGACGACCCACGCGAAATGAACATTTCTTGTCATGTTTTCACCTCTTTGATGCTTTATCAAATATGTTCATATGATCAGTCTTTTTTCATATAATCTTTAAAATCTACCATCGTCGGGTTACCTATATAATGACCGCCTTCTACTTCAATCGTTTGACCCGTAATATATTTAGATTCATCTGATGCTAAAAACAGGACTGTATAACCGATATCATTCGGCTCACCATGATAGGGTAGCGCATTAAACTTTTTAAAAATATCCAAAACGTCTTTAGACATATTACTTTTTGCAGCCGGTGTTAAAATAAGCCCTGGTGCGACAGCATTACAACGTATATGATCTTTACCAAATTGTGTTGCAATGTACTTTGTCAAATTAACGACTGCAGCTTTTGATGCGCCATATGCCGAACGAAGAGTATCTGAAGCAAAGGCTGCCATTGATGTCGTATTAATAATGGAACCACCGCCTGCTTCTTGCATATATGGAATAGCGTAACGGCTTCCTAATAAAACACTTTTAGCATTGACATTCATTAACCTATCCCATTCATCTAAATCAATATTTACAACATCTAAATCTTTTTGTAAGTTTGTAAGGCCGACGTTGTTAAATAACACATTAAGTTTCCCGTACGTTTTTACGGTATATTCAACAGCTTCTTTAATAGATGTTTCTTCTGCAGCATCTAAGAAAACAGCAGATGCTTCATCGCCTTCTGCTTTGATTGCTTGAGCAACTTCTATTGCCCCGTCTACATTGTAGTCACCGATTACAACTTTCGCTTTCTCTTTAGCTAATAAGCGAGCAGCAGACAATCCAATCCCTGAAGCTCCCCCTGTTATTAAAGCGACTTTTCCTTCTACTCTTCCCATAATGTTTGTCTCCTTTCAATATGGTTTATTTATTTAATGTCATCACATGGTCTAATAGTTTTCTTTGAATCGTTATAAGCTCATTAATTTCTTTTTCAGTTAAAACAGAATATAAATCCTCACGCATTTTTTGCGCTTGTTTTTGTGCTTCATCTAAAAGATCTTCACCTTTTTTAGTAATATCTAATAAAATCATGCGACGATCTCTTTCATCATAAACACGCTTTGCATATCGTTCTTGTGTTAATTTATTTGCGATTCCTGTCATTGCTCCAGGTGTATAGCCTAACCTTTTAGCAAGTCGTGATTGTTTTTCTGGTCCATTTTCCCGTAATTGATTGAGTACTAAAATTTGTGAAATCCCTACATTTTTATTGAAATGCTTCATAAAGTAAATAATCGTTTGATCGTTAAGTAATTCTGCCACTCGTATCAATTCGAAAATAGAGGTTTTTTTCATATCCAATTCTCCTTTTTTTAATTTTTCAAGCACATTTTTAATATATCACTAAATATTTTAGCATTAAACATTTTAGCTCAAAACATTTTGTGAATATAATATTTTACGCTTAAATTCTCATATTAAAGTTGTTTAATGCTAAAAAATAACCTAACTCAAAACATCGAGTTAGGTTAATAAATAATGCTTTCTTCATTCTTATCGTATGAATCTTACAAATAATATTTTTCCTTATAAGCTTTTGCATATTGGTCAGCAGCAAAAATGGCATCAGTTACATCTTCAGCCGACACATTAAATGCATTGTGAATAGTTTCGCTTTTAACCGTTGCAGCTTGAGCAACCTTCATTAAATCATCCCTTGTAGCATCTTTTAACTTAATATCTTCTAATGTTACTGGAAGATCTAAACTTATATAAAAGTCGATATAACGTTCAATTTCTTCTAAAGGATGCTTTTCTAATGCTAATTGAACGAGAGTTCCAAAAGCTACCTTTTCTCCGTGTGTTAAATGATGAATGTCTCCATCTAAAGCTGTAAAGCCGTTATGAATAGCATGTGCAGCAGCTAAACCACCACTTTCAAATCCTAGACCGCTTAAAAGAGTATTAGCTTCAACGACCGATTCTAACGCTGGTGTAACTACTTTCGCCTTTGCAGACTCATAAGCAAGATGACCATATTGAAATAAAATTTGTTCGCATTTTTCGGCGATAGCTTGTCCAGCAATCGTTGTAAGACCCCCAGCCATCGTTTGTCCGCCAAACTTAATAACACTTCTTGCTTCGACCCATGTCGCCATCGCATCTGCAATGCCAGACGCTAACAGACGCTGTGGCGCTTCGGCTATAATTTTCGTATCAACTAAAACTAAATCAGGATTTTTATTGTAAAATCGATAACCTTCAAATATCCCTTCTTCAGAATAAACAACAGAAAGTGCGCTTGTTGGTGCATCTGTTGAGGCTGCTGTTGGAATAATGACTGTATAGGCAGATAATTCGTCTGAAACTGCTTTTGCTGTATCAAGTGTTTTACCGCCCCCAACACCGATAACAATATTTGTATGAATCTCTTGACCAATTTTTGTAATCCGCTCGATTTCCTGCCGTGAAGCTTCACCACTGAAAACAATTTCTTTTACGGAAAACTTTTGCTCACTTAATTCGTTCGAAACTTTATATCCTGCGATATCCCACACAACATCATCGGCGATAACGATCACTTGATCACCAATATTTTTTAAATGATCGCTTATATGATTAATAGCATCTTTACCTTGGACATACTTCGCTGGGCTTGTAAAAATACGTTCTAACAATTTTTCCATCCTTTCTTCACTTAATATTTTATATAGTGCTCTATTTTTTAAAAAATAATCTTAAATGCTTTTAATCCCACCATTTCATTCCGATCATTGAAGTTTTTTGACAAGTAAAATTTAAGATATATTAAGAAATATAAAGTATTAAAGAGTTATAAAGAGAATAAATGTCCTAAATATTATATATTGTTTTTTTTAAAAATTTATTGTTTTTTTTCATTAAATTTGGTATATTATAATTAAATTCAGAAATATCTGGATCATCAGAAGTTTTTGTCATTTTGGTAGGTTTATTATATATGAGCGGATTTTAATCAAATGATTAGAACGGCTCTTTGCATTTCAACAGAAGGATATTTGACCATAAAAAAATCCCCCTTGGCTTAAACAGTGTGTCTACCCTCTAACACAAACAGTTAATCCAAGGAGGCTTATGTATTAAGAGTACATGAAATTAAAAAAATTAGCAAATAAATCATAAATTTTTATGCCTGCCGATGACAAAAACGACAAAGTAAAGGAAGGAGGGCGGATACAAACTTATATAAAATTATTATCGAAAACGATTGCAGCGGGTTACAAAAGATTAAAAACCGATAAATTTGTTTGATCTCACTTGTTAATTGCCAATGCTATAGATTATGTATGGTTGTTATGTGTCAAATATCCTTTATACAGACGTATATCAAATTATGCATAATCGACTTCATGGATATAAAAAATGTTCGATACTATATAGTTTAATAACTCCTTACAAACTGTTAATCGCCCATGGCAACTTCATGTAAGAGATATTTCGTAAAATAGGGTGTTTTTAAAAACACTTCTATTGTGGGAATCTTCAGTAACTTATCTATATTAATTGTATAGGAGGAATTTGTATGTCCATTGAAGTTAAACCGGTTTCGGATTTTAAAACGTCTAATGATATAAAACGTCTGCATATGCAAAGAAGTGTGCCGATCAATTTACGGCAAAGTGGTGATAATGGCTCTCGTATGCTTATTTCGCAAAGGGTTCGCAAATCTCCATATTGGCACTTATCTGAGGAAGCTGGTGCTTGGTGTTATACTGTGTATAATCATATGTATCATCCACGCGCTTATATCTCGTTAGAAGAAGGTGGATTGCTTAAAGAATACGAATATTTAACAGAGCACGTTACCCTTTGGAATGTTTCTGTTGAAAGGCAAATTCAAGTCAAAGGTCCTGAGGCGGAAAAATTAGTCGATTTAGCGATTACTCGTTCGGCTAAGGCGATTCCTGCTGGCAAAGCGCGCTACGTCATTTTATGTAATGAAGAAGGCGGTATTATAAACGATCCGGTTCTCTTGCGACCAAAAGAAGATGAGTTTTGGTTCTCCCTTGCAGATAGCGATGTTGCTTTATGGCTACAGGCGCTTAATATTAACAGTAAGTTCGATTGTACTGTACGCGAAATAGATGTAGCACCTGTACAAATTCAAGGACCAAAATCAAAAGCGCTCATGATCGATATGTTCGGTGAAGAAATCGAAGACATTCCGTATTACGGATTGCTTGAAAGTACCATTAACGGATGTGATGTCATCATATCTCGTACTGGATTTTCCGGTGAAGAAGGTTATGAAATATATCTTTACGATGCGAGTGTAAATGCAGAAAAACTTTGGAATGATATCCTTAAAGCCGGTGAAGCCTACAATATTAAGGTGATCGCACCAGGGCATATTCGTCGTATTGAAGCAGGCATTCTTTCATACGGGCAAGATATGGACTTAGAGACGAACCCATATCAAGTCGGTTTTGATTGGCAAGTTGATTTAAATAAAGAAAACTTTATCGGTAAGGAAGCTTTAACACGCATTAAAGAAGAAGGTGTGACGAGCAAATTAGCCGGTGTTAAATTTGGCGGTGAAATGATTGATTGGTATCCTGCTGACTTCTACATCGTCTATGAAGAAGGTGGCAAGGAGCCTGTCGGTTATGTCACTTCTGCTTTTTGCTCACCGACGCTCGAGTGTAACATTGGATATGCGATGCTTCCGGTTGAATTAACAGAGATCGGCACAAAACTTGAAATACACTTACCAGAGCCATATGCCGGCGAACGTGTAGAAGCAGAAGTTGCCAAAACACCATTTAAACAGTCGAAACACCCAGGAACAGGCTATGTTAAGACGGGAAGAAAGCTTTAAAAAGATGCATTCGAGCCTATCTTAAGATAGGCTCGAATGTTTGTTCAATGATTAATAAAGCCTTGTAGGCACCTATCTTATGAATAAGCGATCGATAGGTGCGAACATTAATGGCTTACTTTAATATGTAAAAAGGGGTGATCTGATTGACGATCATCGAACAACAATCAGCGGCATCTTTATTCGAACAAATCGGTGAAGTGCGTTTTGAACTTATACCGGCGAAAAATATTATCGAGCGTGCTGTATATAGTCTTCCTTCGCACGCGACATTAACAATTACTTGCTCCCCAACAAAAGGGATCGATACGACGATTGACATGGCGATAACGATGGCGAAAAATTTTACTCGCGTTGTACCACACATTGCCGCCCGAATGGTTAAAAGTAAAAACCATCTAACAGACGTCCTTCATACACTTAAATCGTACCATTTAGATGAGATATTTGTCGTTGGTGGAGATTATCAAAACCCGCTTGGGCCATATCATAACGGTTATGACTTATTAAAAGCGATATCTAAGCAAGATCATCACCTACGCCACATCGGTATTCCAGCATATCCTGAAGGACATCCAAATGTTGATCAACATACACTCGATCAAGATCTTATGAAGAAATCAGCTTTTGCCACTTACACTGTTACACAAATGTGTTTTGACTTTGAACAAATCTTTTCCTGGTTAAAAAATCAGCGAGATGCTGGCTTAACGTTACCCGTTTATTTAGGCATTCCAGGACCGGTACGAATAGATAAATTGCTTCGTGTTGCATCGCGTATAGGTGTAACTGATTCACTACGTTTTCTTAGAAAAAATTTAAGACTTTCAGGAAAGTTGCTACGTGGCTATGATGCGTTAACCTTATTAACGAATTACACCGCACATCTCAATGATATAAATAATAACGTCTCTGGCCTTCATGCGTATACGTTTAATGAACTTGATACGATTAAAAAGAAATGGGCGTTTTAATATTTGTAACACATTAAAAAATCTCCCGCCTTAAACGAGGCGGGGGATTTTTAATCCGATACATTTATTAACCAGCTTGTGCTGGTATGCTCGTTAATCCGACCGCTTCTGCTAAAAGTTCAGCGATATCAACAACTTGAATTTGCTCCTCTAACCCTAGTTCTTCAGCTGCTGCCGAATACATGACGACATCTTTAGGACATGTGACGACGAAATGTGTAACACCTTCTAACGCTACTGCCTCTTTTATGCGTGATTCTGAAGGACGTTCTTCAGCTCCAGATTCATTCATAAAAAATCGGCCACCACCTGCACCACAGCATAAACTATTCATTTTATTTCTTGGCATCTCGACAATTTCTGCGCCGCATAATTGAAGCAATTCGCGTGGCTGATCGAAAATACCGTTCCAACGCCCGAGATAACATGGGTCATGATACGTTGCCCGAGCATTTACCGAATGCTTAATCTCTAAGGTACCGTCTTTGACAAGATTTAAAAGTAATTGCGTATAGTGGTACACTTGTTTATCAAAACCAAATTGCGGATAATCGTTTAATAACGCATTGAAACTATGTGGATCTGATGTGACAACACGTTCAAAGGTTGCTTCTTGAATCGTTAATAAATTTTCCTTTGCTAAATGTTCGAACAAACCATGTTCACCCATACGCAAGGCATCATTTCCAGAGTTTGCTTCACCATCATATAACAATCCGACATCTAAATTCGCCTCTTTAAACAATGCACCGATCGACTGAATGGAACGAAGCACCCCAGGGTCTGTGTCATATGAAGCAACATCTCCGAGAAACCAAAGAAAATCGACCGCTTCTTTACGTGCATCTTTAAATGATATGTCTGCTTGCTTGACGACAGCTGGACGCTCACTCGGCTTTTCTGCGTAAGCATTTCCTTGTTCATACCAATGTTTAAACGTCTCCTGCGCTCTCGTTTCAACGGTTCCTTCCTCAACTAAAGCTGCGCGTAAACCAACGATTTTCGGTACATGTTCAATAAATAGCGGACATGCTTCTTCACAAGCGCGACACGTCGTACACGCCCAAAGTGCCTCTTTGGAAATGACACCTCCAGCTAAAGGGGACTTGGCGGTTTGACAAGCAGGATCTTTTAGTGTTTCTTTTAATGCGTCTCGTAAATCAGTAATAATGAGTTTTGGATTTAAAACACTCCCAGCATTGTAAGCTGGACAAACGTCTTGGCAACGTCCACATTCCGTACAGGAATATAAATCAAGCGTATCTTTCCACGTTAAATCAGAAAATGAATAAATCGCCATGCCTTGTTCTGCATGTTTTTTTGCATCCTCATAACCTGTTAAAGTGCCGGTCGGAAGACCCACAGGCCGATCGAGATCACGGGTGAATACTGACGGTACTGACGTTAGCACGTGAAAATGTTTTGATCCTGGTAAATAAGCGAGGAATAATAAAATCGTTCCTATATCCATGATATAGCCTACCGCATACCCGATTGAGGCAATGGTCGGTGTATCCCAGCCAATCGCTATCCATAATTGAGCTAATAAAGCGCCTAAAAAATGACCGCTTTCTGGACGAACACTAAAAACATCTTCGGCGATTAACATATAAAATGATGTATGAATTACGATACCAACGACGATGATTGTAATTAAAGCAAGCACGAACGTCGCATCACTTTCATTCGATCCTTTAAAACGCTCAGGCTTAACGACGCGCCGGTTATAAAATGCCATCATAATCCCTATAAGTATGATGAGCACCCAAATATCAACGATCGCCCCTAAAAATGGCCACAAGCTAAAAGAAGGAATGATCACTTTTACAATCGTTTCCATAATATCTAAAAATAAAACGACAAAACCGCTAAAAATAAATAAATGGATTATACCGGATAAGCGCATCTTTAAAAGACGTTTATGACCGAAAACATGCATGATGAGTGAAAAAATACGTTTTCCTACGCGATCGATTCGATTGACTGAACGCGCCTTTGTTAAAGCGCCGATTAGAGGCTTCATTTTAAGTGTAAATACAGTCAACGAAGCGATCAGCATTATAATCGTAGCGATGCCTAAAAATGTGTGAACCGTCATCATATACACTCCCTTCCTAACCATGTCATAGTAACCCGTTTCTTATTCTGTTAGTTTTTCTGGTAAAAGCTCCTTTTTCTCTAAAAAATCAAATATTTCTTTTGCTGCTTGATCAGGTGTTGTGTCAATGACACCTTTTTCTTCTTGTTTAGCACCTTTCGATGATGCAGCGACACTAAAGGGTGCACCACCGCCGACACCCATTAAAGATTTTAAGCGGTCTCTAGCACTTGCACTTGAATCTGGAATAGCTGTTCGTTTAGCCCGCGTTCGTGGGGCTGATACAGATTGTAAAGTGATGTTTACTAGCTGTTTATTTTCCACCTGATCAACTTTTAATCCCTGCATATTGTCATAAGCGAGTCGTCTTCGTCTAACAGAAACATATTTCGTTTGTAAACAATCTTCCTGCACAGTTATAACGGCTGGAAGTTTTAATGTTACACGCTGACGCCAACCACGTTCAAGTTGCTGTGATAATTGTAAAACGTCATCTTCTTTTATATTCGTTTGATAAACGCGGGAGACACAAGGCATATTTAAATACCCAGCAATTAAGGAAGGTACTAAAGCTGTGCCATTTGGATCGCCGCAAATGATTAAATCAAAGTCTCTCGCTTGAAGCCATGCTGATATTTTTTCGGCGATTCCTTGAGGATTAGCTGGATGCGCTAATGTTTCATCGTCATCTTCTAAATGTATAAGAGAAGAGATACCAAAAGCTTTTGCATATGTTAAAGCTGGACGTTTGCTTAAATTACCATAAGTAATCGCTGTAATATCACTAACGTCTTCAGCCAATGACTCAGCCATTTGTAATGCTGTGATACTGGCAGGTTCAATCACCATATGAAGATCTTCATCCTGGGACTGTATAGCTTGCTTAATGTGCGCAACATCCATATGTTGGAGAAGAAACGTCGTATCAACACAGACAGCTATTTTCATCTTCTGTCATCCTCTCTTTTTGTTTTATCCAACATCCATCATCGTCTTTGATTTTTCATTTAATAATTTAATCAGTTCCTTAATAATTTCATGGGCGTCACCGACGACACTAAGGTCAGCTAAATCATAAATTTTGGCATCAGGGTCCTTGTTTATAACGATGATAACTTCCGAATCACGCATTCCATCAACGTGTTGCGCAGCACCCGAAATGCCTATTGCTATATAAAGACGTGGTTTAACCGTTTTTCCTGTTTGACCAATTTGCCGGGAGTAAGGAATCCATCCTTGATCAACTGCTACCCGTGTGGCTCCGACACCAGCCTCTAACAACAAGGCTAAATCTTCTAGCAATTCAAATCCCTCAGAGCCAATTCCCCGGCCACCTGCAACAATCCGATCTGCCTCAACGAGATCTAACGCTCGCGGATCAGGTGAAAACAATTCTTCTATTTGCACTTCTCTCGCTTGTTGACTCACGGGAATATGAATGATTTCTGCTTTTTGTCCCCTTTTAGCTGCACCAACACCAGCTACATTTGGACGCAAGCAAACGATCCACCGTTTATCGTCTGGCAACTTAACTGTCATTTGAGCGTTATCTTTAAATACGTATCGCGTTGCTTCTAGCTCTTCTTCTTTTAGGCGAAAACTTATGACATTTGTAACAATCGTTGCATCGATCTTTGGTACAATCGTACTGACACAATCGATCCAAAGAGGTGTCGATGGGCAAAGCAACATTTGCACTTGCCTTTGTTCAACTAAATCTACTAATAGATTCGTATATGTTAAAGGTCCATTCGCCTGGCAAAATTGTTCATTCTCAAGCACAATCACTTCTTGAGCGCCGTGGCTAGCTAATGCTTGCCCGTCTTTTTCCGTCACTGCTTCAGGCTTTGAAAAGACGATGGCTGTAATATTTAAATTCCCATTTTTGGCTAATGTTTGCGCATCATGTAACAATTCAAGGGTGACTTGATCCCAACGCTCACCTTGCTTTTCCGCAATAACCCAAATTTCTTTTTTACCGTTCTTGGAAATATTCGTCGCCGGAAGCATTGAATCCCTCCTGTCAATGCGTATGTTGAAAAGGATTGTTGTTTATTATACAATGATTCATGTTTCAAGAAACAACAATCCTTTTAAAAACAGCCTCTTATTAATGTTCCACTTTTTCTTTTTCGCCTATTTTTCGAGCCGCCCTAGTTCCTTCAAGAATTGCATCATACAATCCTCTGGCTGCAAAAGCATCACCAACACAATGCAAATCAGCGACTTCTCCCTTAAGGTCATGCCATATAGCGTCGTTAGCGATGCCTTTAGCAGCGACGACGATCGTATCATAAGCTTGTGTCGTTCGTTCAATGTGAGAATAATAGTTTTCTACAACGACCGTTCCATCGGCGTTAATCGCTTTTGCATTCGTAATTGGCTTTAATGTAACACCGAGTTGATCTAAACGAGCGTAAAGATCAGGTCGCAGTGTTGTATCAATTTCAGTGCCGACAATCCACTCTCGAGAGATAACCGTTACTTCGCGTCCTTCAACAGCGATATATTCTGCAATTGATAAACCTTCCTGGTGATGGTGATCATCAATGAAAAGAACTTTTTCACCGATATCGACATCTTTTTCCAAAACATCACGTGCAATAATGACGTTGTCGTGATCAGACCCTGGGATATCAAGTCTTCTACCGAGTGATCCTGTTGCAACGATGACTGCATCTGGATTTAAAGCGAGCACACTTTCAGCTGTTGCTTCATGATTCGTTTGCATATCGACACCGAGCTTTTGATTTTGTCCGATGAGCCAATCGACTGAACTTGCGTATGAATCACGGCTCGGTGTTTTTGCTGCTAAGCGTATTTGACCACCTAATTCATCTTTCTTCTCAAGCAATGTTACGTCATGTCCTCTAACAGCTGCCATTCTTGCTGCTTCTAGCCCGCCTGGTCCCCCACCAACAACGACAACTTTCTTTGCTTCAGGAGCTTTCGTGAGGGTATGTGAGCCTAATTCTTTTTCATTGCCAACGACAGGGTTTTGGACACAAACCATCGTTTTACCGACATAAATCCGGCCAATACATCCTTCATTAGCGCCCATGCAAAGTCTAATGTCATCTAAACGGCCTTCTTTTGCTTTTTTCGGCAACTCCGGATCAGCAATGATGGCTCGATTCATCCCGACAAAGTCTGCATGGCCTTCTTCCAGCACTTCCTCAGCTTGGGCGGGGTGTAAAATTCGACCACAAGCTAAAACAGGTATATCATAACCTGCATCTTGTAAGGAAGAGCGAATCGCGCCAGCAAATCCGGCAAAAATGCCCGGCTGATAGTTCATTGACGGAACTGTTAACGCTTGGTGCCACTCTGTTGCCCCGGCAGATCCGATAACATTTAACATGTCAATTTTTCCACTTTCAACGGAACGAAGAGCAATTTCTTGCATATCTTCATTCGTTAAACCGCCTTCGATTAACTCATCACCAGTCATCCGTAAACTTAAAATAAAGTCTTCCCCAACTGCCCGGCGCACTTCATCAATGACTAATTGACCAAAACGCATACGATTTTCTAAACTACCGCCAAATTGATCTGTTCTAACATTCGATATAGGCGACCAGAAATTATCAATTAAGTGACCGTGAGCAGCGGAAATCTCCGCTCCATCAAAACCACTCTTTTTAAGACGTAGGGCAGCTTGCGCTTACGCTTCAACGAGCCAATCAATATCTTCCTTTTGAATGATGTGCGGCATATCTCTATGCAACGGCTCAGGAATGTCTGAAGGTGCATAAAGCGGTTGCCACGCTGTATCACGATGCCCTCTTCGTCCACGGTGAGATATTTGTGCCATAAGAACCGTGTCATACTGTTTCACTGCTTTAGCCATCTTCGTTAAATGTGGAACAATGCTTTCATCCCAATTATTAATACCACCCCAATCGGAGTTTGAGGCTGTTGGATGAACTGATGCAGACCCCATCGTCATTAGTAATCCTACACCATTTCGCGCTTTTTCCACGTTGTACTCGATAAATTGATCAGACGGGTACCCATTTGGATTCATCCCTGTGGCATGAGCCGTTACAGCAATTCGATTTGGAATTCTACGCCCTCTCATTTCCAAAGGACTAAATAATAAATTGTAATCAGTCATATGTTTCTCTCCTCTCTTATCATATTTAAGTAGACATATTTCCACCTTTTAACAATTGTATTTTGAATATGCATTAATATGATGAAAACACGATGATAATGCTAATTATTAAAAGCGCTTACATATGCATAAAATGAAGGATTGTTGTTATTTAGTTATTATTATAAATATAAAATATAAAATTAACAATTGTGTATTTTGACTAATTTTTTTATTCTGAAAACTCAAATGATTGTGCATGAGGTACAAAGACATTTATTCATCATTATTTAAAGCGATCGCTTCAACATTAAACGCAATGCGAATCCAAAACTGACATACGGACGATGACAAATCATCTTGCAATAACGTTTCAATTCTTTTAATTCGGTAGCGAAGTGTATTTCGATGAATATGCATCGTCTTAGCAACTTGTTCACGATTGAAATTATGTTCCACAAGACATTTTAATGTTTCATAAAGAAAACTTTCTTTTTCTGTTAACAACTCTTTTGGTAAAATTGCCCGTTGCAGAGCCTGAGCGCGTTTTACATCAATTTTTTCATAAAGAAGAATGTCACGCTGAAATTCATCAGCAAAGTAAATGACATGAGGATTTCTTTTCGTCTGCACTAAACGATGCAACACTTTCGTCTCTTTATAAGCCTCAGAAAAATGATGCAATTCTTGCTTTCGTTGACTCACAATGAGGGTGCAATCAATTTCCTTCATGTTATTTTTTAAATCATGATATAAATGATAAAGTTTCTCCTTATAATGAACATCTAAGGCGTCTAGAGACATAAAAATAATTAACTGATCTTCATATCTTTCACAAAACCCTGAGATATCTTGCGCTTCATCGAGCCATTGCTGACAGCAGTCGCGCAAAAATATGACATCTTCCTTACACCATTTACGGTTAAAAACGAGTAAACTAACGACCCACTTGGAAGATTGATCTAAGTTAAACATATAAGCTTCATGCTTTATATGTTTTGGTGCTTCTAACAATGCATCGAGCAATCTTAAGCGACATTTCGTTAAAATATTTTTAACTTCTTCACTATTTACGATCATATGTTCAAGTATCGTTTTAGCGTACTGGAAAATTTTTTCTTCTGTTTTACCTAAAGGCAGGTAAGGATGAAACATCCACAACATAAACTTGTTTGCCAACGAAGCGTATAAGGCGTAAGGAGGGATATTTGTTGCAACAGATGATACTTGCTTAGATATGTCTTCTGTTCGCTTCGTCTCTAATAATTCCCTAAGTTTTTGAATAATGAATGAGTCATTAATATGTCCTATACGTCTAGGAGAGGATTTTATTAACACACGATTTTTAGGATCAGTGATGAATATATAACTTCGTAAATGTTTAGATAATATGTGACATATGTCAGTCATATGGTTTGTCGTTTTTATTTTTTCAATGAGGGATGTCTTTGAAACATTGTCGCGTTCTTGATGTAATATCGCTTCATGAATGGAGCGGGTTACTTTGACGAAAGATACACGAAATGGCACCTCTATAATCGGAATCGCATGTTGATCGCCAAACACGAGAGCCTCTTTTGGCACGTCCATTAAATAACGGCCTGTTGCAAACACGATGCCGGCAATTTGTTTTTTTAAAAGTGTCGTTAAAAGCTCCTCAGCCGTAGACCATATTTGCCCACTCGTTAAGAGTAACTCACCGCCTTCAAGAAAATTGCCCATATCTTCATGATCAATGACATGGACCCAATGGATGTATCTGTCTAAACCCATTTCTCCCGCCCGTACAATGCCACTTTGCATTTCAGGAAAATTGAGGATATCTTTTACTTGAATCATAAAAATGTCCTCCCTCATAAGCTTACATGTTTATAAAATGAAAATTTAGATAAATTTCAATTTTCCTTTTATTATACCATAAATATGTACAGATGAATCTTGGCATTTTCGATTTTCATTTAACCAATAGCTTTTCATGCATCTTAAATCCAAAAATAATAATAACGATGACAAACGTTATAGGAAAGCATTCAATAATTATTACGGCCAACGTTAAGCAAATGATTAATCCGAAGTAATGTAACGCTAAAGTACTTTTTAAATTTAGATGTTTCATCACGCCGAACCCTAGTAGCGAGGTAAATACAAAAATTACCAATAACCACTCACTAATAACTATAAAACCGACGAAAAAATTTAACACCGACGATGTAAATATTAAAAAATAGCATGCATAAGTAATAAAACAATGAACAGCCAACGTGTTGCAATGTAAAATCCCCTTGCGTGACAATCAAGTATGAAAGGTAACACCTTAAAAGAACTCTTATCTAAGCTTTGCTTAAATAAACTATATAGCCAATACATACATGCCATAATTGGTAACACTAAATACAAACCTAATGGCATATGAATATTTACACGAAAAAAGATGAATATGGCTGAACAATTTGTAATGATGTGAAAAGGAATATGCTTGTTCAGCATAAAATAATTTTTCCAATATGTCGCAATAAGTGCAGATAATTTATAAGGTGTTTTCTTTACTTTAAGCTTATTTATCTGAAACGTGCGCAATCTATTGAGAATGACGTTAAATCCTACACCCGTTATGAGCTTCACAATTAATAAATTCCACGTTTTCTCATCACTAATCGCAATAACCTCACACCTTTTTACACGGCTAAATGAATTTATATGAAACTGAACGAATGTTATAATGACGAGTAAAGTACATAGCAACACAAATGTGTAAATAGTAGAGAAGTTTGTAAGAAATTCGATAAATATAAGCGCGCATATATAAGGAGCACTTACAACGAATGATTTAAATGGTTTTTGGAAATGTCGCCATTGAAGCATACCTGTCGATAGATCAGTCAACACAAACGTCATGATAAATAAAGTCATTGTTGATAAAGTGAGTATTTGTAAAAAGTAACAAATAAAAAAGATACTAGAAACGATGAGTGCCCGCTTTATTTGCTGGGAAATAATTAAAATTTTTTCAATTTTATATATCGTAAGTTAGTAAACTTAATTGATAATCAGAAGCAGTCACTCTATAACGCGGATCTAGAAATCCTTTTAACATGTAAAATAAACTAACAAATATTATAAAATATATGCTTAAATATAAACGATTTTTATTAATCCATTTGTTATTTTAAAAATTATTATGAAATATATTATTCGATTAAAAATTGGCAGGTCCTGTTAATAAATCTAGAATATGAATCATAAAAATTTCTAGTTCAAACTAAAAAGCCATATAAGCGAAGCGTTCGTATATGGCTTTTAACATGCGGCACGTTGATAATTTTTGACCCCATTTTGAAAGTTCGTCACTATGTAAAAGCCTTTTTAAGCATATAAACGGTTTGAAAATCATTCTAATATTAGTTATTGTAGATTGTATTAACGACAAAAATCCGAATCTCGCCAGAAGCGGTTTATGATTCGGATTGTAAACGTTTTAATATATACTTGTAATGACAACTTTATACTATACTGTTGCATTTTGATTGACTGATGCGTCATCAGGTGAAGCCGCATTAAGCATTAAAAATATTGCTGATAAAATATGCATAACCATCCCTACGAAAGGAATCCAACCTATACAAGATGTCACAATTCCGAGAATGCTTCCGGTCGTCTTCCCATTATCGCGCTTAGTTAAGACTAATGTAATTATATGTAATATTAACATAATAACGAGTGGAATCCACGCTAAACCGACTATGATACTCGCACCAATCAAGGGAATACCTAAAAGCGCCTCTAACCCGCCTGTCACCCACTTTAAAACCCTAGATGGTGACATTTAACTCACCTCCCCCCATTTTATAATTATATCTTACACATTTGTTAATCTCGTGTCAAAAGTGTTTAAATTTTCCTTACCTTTTGCTTGTTGTTGGCATATCACAATTAATCTTCCAAAAAATTTAATACATAATCTCTATATTAAAAGATGAAGCAAAACAAACTTGGAAAGCTATATGAGAAAAAAATACTCATATAGCTTTCTAAGCATGCGAATCAATTATTGAAGCGTTACATGATGTTTTTCAAGCACCCACTTTGGAAGTTCCATGCGACATGTTTTTAATGGATTGACAATTTGACAAATCTTCAAGTCACCGACTAATGATAACAACATCCCTGCTTCTTCAGGGTTCATGTTAACAACATCAACTAAGAATGCATGCATATTTTTTAGAGCATTGCTAGATGCTTCATCTAAAGTATCGGCAGATGCAATTGTCATCACGTATTCATCATCGACGAGAAGTGGTAAAGGATATTTAATATCCTTTAAAACGGTCACTTTAACCGTAATTTTCGCCGGAATTTCTAACCCACAAATAACAACTTCACCATCTCCCATCACAGCGTGTGCATCCCCCATTGCTAACAATCCGCCCGGGACGTTAACGGGTAAATAAATGGTCGATCCTTTCGTCACTCGTTTACAATCTAAATTTGCTCCGTGTTCACCAGGTGTGCCTGTAGGAATATTTCCTTTTCTTGGCGCTGTTCCGATAACACCAATCATCGGGTTAATGGGAATATGAATGTTATCATTGAATATCGCATGTTGATTGCGAATAGGGATTAATTTTGTCACTTCTTGCGTAATGTTTCCTTTTAACCCACCAAGCTTAGGTTCTGTTGCCATAACGCCTTGATCTTCAATTTCAATATCTAAAATTTCCACTTTAAGCGTGTCACCTGGCACCGCTTCCTCGACGTATAAAGGGCCTGTTGCCGGATTAATACGTTCCCAACCGACAGAGCTAAATTTATGTTCCTCTGTCGTAATCGTATTACTAAAACAATCATAAGCTTCAAACATAACCGTTTCACCAGATGAAGCACGAAGAGCCGCTTCATGATCGGGTGACATCGCCAAAACAAAATCTTCTTTAGCTATGGATTTCACCGTTATAACCCCCTGTCAATTTTTATTCATACACGTTTACAAGATTCATATGTCAAAATAAAAAAAATATATGACAATTGTCATATAAAAGAATTAAATATACGTCATTATTTTAATATATTTTTCTATGAAAGACATGTAAACGTATAACATATAAACGAGATTTTCCTAATACTTTAATCTACAATTACTCTCGTGTAAATGAAAATAGTGAGAAGAATTAATAAACTCGCGAGCACAAACCCGCCACCACCTATAAAAGATATTGCCATACCTTCCCACGCGCCTACTTTTAAACCGTAGTAATGAGTCCCTACACCTAAGAGCATTAAAATATAACCTACTAAATACTTCCTGTTTTTTTTGCTACTCCATACAATTCCAACTAATGCCCCTATTAGCGTAATGATTGGAAGTAAAAGTAATAAAAAATCTTGGATCTGAGCAACCATGATCCACTCTCTCCTTTCCTTTATTTAATAATTTTTTAGGCAAATATTATTTTTCATCATGCCATTTTACTCTACAATGGCAATGATTATTCATTAAATTAACAAACATGTATTTAAATTATATATCAACCTTTGCTATCTTTAATGCTAAGTTCTCTTCAAGCACGTATCCTATTTGATAAAGCATCGCTTCAGAAAATACCTTTCCAATGAATTGCACACCAAGTGGCATCCCTTGACTTGAATAACCACACGGAATAGTTAAGCTTGGAAATCCATTTAAATTCGTCGGTGCTGTTAATCTTGTAATCGTCCAACGAATATGATTTTCATCACTTTTAGAACATGTTGTATACCTTTCGCCTATGTTCGGTGGCATGATCGACATTGTCGGTGTCATAATTGCATCGAATGTTTCAAAGGCACGGTAAAATTCTTTGATTGCTAATTTTTTCATCCGAAGCGCTTTGGCATATTCATATCCTTTTGTATTTAAACTTGAATAAAGACGTGATCTCACTTCATCATCCCACAAATTTGGGTACTTCTTTAAATTTTCTTCATGAACCGCGTAAGCATCGCTTCCAATGATAATGCGCTGGGCTTCTAATATGTCGTTCATATGCGAAAGTTTTACTTCATCCACAATCGCTCCTTCCTCTTTCATAATTTTTATTACTTTCTCGATGGCTCCTATGATTTCTTCATCAACATTTTCATAATAAAAATGTCTCGGGACACCAATTCGCTTTCCTTTAATCCCTTTACCAATTAGTCGTGAAAAATCTTCACGCCGTCGTTCGATTGAACATAGATCATGATGATTATAAGCGATGATCGCATTTAATAAAAGAGCATTATCTTTAACCGTTCTCGTGATCGGTCCTATATGATCAAGTATCCATGAAAGTGGATATACCCCTTCATTACTGACGCTACCGTAAGTCGGTTTCATACCAACTACCCCACAAAATGAAGCAGGAATTCGGACTGAGCCACTCGTATCTGTCCCTAATGCCCCATAACATAAACATGCCGCTACTGCAGCGGCTGAACCAGCGCTTGAGCCACCAGTCATTTTTGTAGGATCATATGGATTTTTGACAGGCCCTACGTGTGAACGATCACCTGTTGGACCGTAGGCAAATTGATGGGTATTATGTTTCCCGATAATAATCGCACCTGCTTTCCTTAATGTTTTAATGACAAATGCATCTTCGGTTGGCACAAAATCTTTATATATATTTGAACCCATCGTCGTTTTTAGTTGTTTCGTAAAAATATTATCTTTAATGCCAATTGGCACACCATGAAGGGGGCCTTTATAAATTCCGTTTTGAATTTCTTTTTCTTTCGCTTTTGCTTCAGCTAAGACGCGATGCTCATCTACAGTAATATATGTATTTAACAATGGGTCTACGCGTTCAATGCGCTTGAGTAATTTTTTTACGATTTCTACAGGAGAGATATTTTTTTGTCCGATCTCCTTTGCTAGTTGAGCGATTGACTTTGTTACTATTGTACGCATATACGAGCCCCTCTTAAAAGCCTAAATTTTCCATTCCAGGCAAATTATATCAAATATTAAGGCATTTTTACAATAGTCTTAAATTTTTTGACAAGATGTATACGACAGCATAAGATAATTAAATAAATCATTAATACTAAGGAGGTTTCATATGCTTTCAACATGGTTTTGGATATTTTTAAGCATCTTCATTTTAGCGATGATTGTTGTTATCATTATTGCTACGAAAAGGACGAAAACAATTGATGACTTTGCAATTAGTGGCGCTAATTTAGGTCCGATCGTATTAGGCTTATCATTTGCCGCTACAGTCATGAGTGCTGCTACATTTATGGGCTATCCAGGTTATTCTCATGCATGGGGTTTTAGCAATTTGTGGCTTTATTTATCGCTCTCTGTTGCTACACCACTTGGTTTTTTAACCTTTGGAAAAATAGCCAGAAAAATTAATGTAAAGCAAATGTCATTATCATTACCAGACTGGCTTGGTGACTATTACGACAGTGATGTCATTCGCGTAGGATCAGGACTTATTATGTTATTTAATATTTTTTATATTGCTGCCCAATTTTCAGCCGGTGCACAAATATTTGAAACAATAGTCGGGACAAGCTATGGAGTTGGACTCATCATTATCGCTACAATTGTAATCGCTTACGTTTTTGTCGGGGGCTCCTATGCTGACGTTTATACTGATGCGATACAAGCTGTTCTAATGATTTTTGTCGCGGTTATTGTATTTGTTTCCGGTATTATTATTTTTGGAGGTGGCAATATTAACACGGCATTTATGAACATTAATGAAAATCTTAAAGCACAAGATAGTAATTTAATAAAAGTGTTTAATCCTAACTCTAACTATTATGCTTTTTCGGCTGTCTTAGGTCTTTTCATCGTTCAATACGCTTTTGCCGCTCAACCGCAGCTATTTAACAAAGTACTTTCATTAAAAAACCCAAATGACTTACGAAAAATGTTCATCGTCTATATCCTTACAACTGTTTTATGTTTGCTCGTCCTATTTGGCGGATTGTATAGCCGAGTAATTGCACCAGACCTTGCAAATCCTGATCTTGGGTTATTAGAATATGTCAGTTGGGGAATGCCTGTCGTTTTAGGAGCGTTAATTGTTGTTACAATTTTAGCGGCGGCGTTATCAACGACAGACGGTTTATTTGTCGTAATGTCAACGGTCTTTGCAAACGATATTTATCGGAAATTTTTAGTGCGCCGCGGAATCATTAAAACAACTGAAGCAGAAGTTGATAAGACAGCGATGAGAATCAGTCGTTGGGCAGTTATTATTGTAGGTATGCTTGCAAGTTTACTCGTTCTAAATCCACCACCGTTTATAGGTGATCTTATGTGGATTGGAATGTCAGGTGTATCAGCTGGTACACTTGGGCCGATCATATATGCCGTCGTTAGCCGTAAAAAGGCTTCAAAACGAGCAGCGGAAGCTTCAATGATTATTGGAATCATCTCATATTTAATCATAGTTTTTACAGGCATCGAGCCAAGTCCACAAGCTGCAGGCGGATGGGCAACTTGTATTGGTATCGCTGTTATGTTTATTTTAGCGAATATTTTAAAACGGCCAGCTAAAAACACTACATAATTTATAGATGTTTTTAAGAAAGGACGGATCAAACGTGTGGATTAATCCAATGTTATCGATTTGGCTTTATTTAGGGATAGGCGCTTTAGTTGTTCAAGGTATTATTTTATGGAAATTTTACGGATCGGGAGAAAATAACGATAAATAAAAATGACAGCGAGGCTCATTTTCGCTGTCATTTATGCCAGGAGATATTTTTTTGTTGTTGTTCGTTGATCGTTAATTGGAATATATCTGGCCGTGAGTAATGCCCGACGACATCAAAATCAAACTGCGCTTCAGCGATCTTTGTTAAATCTATATTCGCATATAAAATATCTTCTTTCCCCATCAATGGTTCAACTAAAAAGTTACCTAAAGGATCTATGATACAGCTAGCTCCTCTTGATAATTCATTCGGTAAATTTGCAAATTCTTCTCGTGAAGCGATATCGTTTGGATACATCGATTTTGTTAAATATTGATTGCAAGATAATACAAAACACCTTCCTTCAACAGCGACGTGGCGCATCGTCGCAAGCCAAGTATCCCTTGCATCTGCAGTAGGCGCGATATAAATTTGCACACCTTTATCATACATCGCTGTTCGCGCAAGAGGCATGTAGTTTTCCCAACAAATTAACGCACCGATCCTACCGTAGGGTGTTGAAAAAACAGGTAATGTACTTCCATCTCCTTCACCCCATATGAGACGCTCAGATCCTGTTGGTTTTAACTTCCGATGTTTACCTAACAATTCACCTTCTGGACTAAAAAATAAGGCGGTACAGTAAAGTGTTCCTTGACTTGAATCGATATCTTTTTCAATCACACCGATTACAACATAAGCTTGTGCTTTTCTAGCAGCCTTTCCAATTTCCTCCGTCTCCTCACCCGGCACTGTTATCGCATTGTTCCAGTAACGAAAAAAATCTTTTCGCCCTTCGTCCGAGCGTGAGCCAACAACAGTTCCAAAAGACATTCCGCGTGGATAAGCTGGTAGAAAGGCTTCCGGAAACACGATAATTTTCGCATTTTCCTGACTCGCTTCTAAAATTAAACGAACAGTCTTTTGCACACCTTTTTCAATATCCATCACTTCCGAACCTGCTTGCACGACAGCTACTTTAAACGTAGCGTGATCACTCAAACAACCTCACCCTTTCAGCCAATTTTAAATTCTCTTTAAAAATAAACGTGTTATACTTATACTATCATTTTAAAGGATGTTATGAATGCTTAGAATTTAAAAATATGACGTAAAGGGGAAGCTTAAATGAAGCAAGTGATCTTAAGTGTCGTGTCGGTATTTCTACTTATGATCGTTATGTTTACAAGTTGGCGGTATGCTTCAAGGAAGCGAGAGTTACCTTGTCCAGCTTGGTTAAGGTGGTTTGTTGAGCTCGATAATCCTTTTACAAAAAACAATCGATCAGAAGTGATTATTCAACATACAAATATTAAACGAGGGATGCACGTCATTGATGTAGGATGTGGGCCAGGTCGGTTAACGATTCCACTTTCAGAACACGTCGGGCTACACGGGAAGGTGACAGCGGTCGATCTTCAAGTAGAAATGATACAACGAGCGAAACAAAAGGCGAAAGAAAAACAGCTGGCAAATATCGAATTTATCCATGGTAAAATCGGCGCAGGTACCCTTCAGCTAGCACCATGCGACCGTGCGATACTCGTAACTGTTTTAGGTGAAATTTCTAATCAACAAGAAGCTTTAAAAGAAATTTTCCATGCCTTAAAACCCGGTGGCACTTTAACTGTCACTGAAGTTATATTCGATCCACATTTTCAAAAACGCGCAGATGTTTTAAAGCTTGCCAAAGACGTTGGATTTCTGGAAAAACGTTTCCTCGGGCATTGGGCGGCATATTCAATGATTTTAGAAAAACCGAGCGAGTAAAAATAAAAGAGATAACTTTATTTTCGCTGAACATTTTCCAATACGATTTTACTATGCGGAATGCTCGGGATACTAACCATGCTGAAGCTTAAATCTTGATCGGGCACATCATAAGTTATCTGATTTACTAAATAATCAAGACTTACCTTCATGATTTCAACGGTCACCCACTCCCCAGCACATCGATGTCCGAGCCAATAATCACCGCCACCTTGAGGGATAAAACGAAAAGGGCTTTCCTCCCAGTCTCTAAAACGTTCAGGATTGAACAAATTAGGGTCTTGCCAAAGCTCTGGATCATGATTCGTTCCGTAAATATCTAAAATCGTTAATGTGCCTTCTTTAAATGTATAAGGCCCCCACATAAAATCTTTTTTTACAAGGGCTGTAACAAACGGGAAAAAGGGATAAAAGCGACGCACTTCTTGAACAAACATTTCAAAGTATTGCTTATCTTTCGTTTGAAGCTTCTCTTTTTCTTCAGGATGATGATATAACGCAAGCATTAAAAAATTGATAAATATGGAAATCGCAACAATCGGTCTTAAAAGATTAACGACTTCGACAGCTGCGGTTTTGACATCGAAAAGATTTCCGTCTAAATCACGGCTAAAAGCAAATTTATAAATGATCGTCTCGGGATGTAATCGAACATTGTCCGAGCGAATCCCTTCAATAAGCTCGCTAATCCAGCGATTAAGGCTATTTCGTGCATTTCTTGCTGACCAGTAAGCTGGACCAATCGAAGCAGCTGCTTCAAACAAAGACGCTAATGCTTTCGTGCGCTTGTTGAGGTCATTATCGTCAATCGCAATCCCTACCCACTCACAAGCAGCTTTACATAACAATTTCTGCACGTCTTCATAAAAAGCGACTTCCTCCATCTGTTCCCACCGGTGAAGGGTCTTATTCCACGCTTCTTTAACAATATCTATAAGTTCGTTAATTTTTTCTTGTGTCATGACTGACATTAACATATCTTTTCGGTGTCTGTGCGATGTAGCATCTAACGTTTGCACACTGTTTTCCCCAAAAAATGATTGCACGATATGATTTGGAATTGCCTTATTTCGTTTAAATTTTTCCTCATCATAAAAAAGCTCTGCGGCCTCTTTACCACGCATACAAATCGCTTTTTTCCCCAACAATTTTGTTGCAAAAATATCCGAATGAAAACTATGACATCTGTTTGATATGTACATGTAACCTTCTCGGAGTAATCCGAGCGTATGATCCATACCTTCTTCTTTTGGCATCGTTTCTTTATTCATCATATGACCATCTCCATAGTTTTAAGTTAGTCATATGTTGTATCATTTGGTAAGTTTTTATGCTTAAAAACTAATCTATTTACGTAATGTTAAGCACTGAAAAAAGACAAAGCTTTCACTAGCGTTTTCACACATAAAAAGGAGCCAACCTCATAAAGGTTGACTCAATCCTAAAAGTTGTACAATAAATAAAATACTTCCTGTTTTAACGAGAGGTCGCCTCTTTAAATTTTAGCGCTCATTTTACTTCTGGCCATTTTTTACCCACTTAGCAACTGTAACAGTTCGTTTAGCTTGATGTTTAACAGCGTTTTCTACATCCTCGACCATCTCACCATTTTGATCAACTGTAACACTTGTTCCATATGGATTTCCGCCGGCAGCAAAAATGGATTCATCACTATATCCGGGTGGGACGATAATTGCTCCCCAATGCATCATTGCCGTATATAATGATAAGATTGTCGCTTCTTGACCGCCATGTGGATTTTGGGCAGAAGACATTGCACTGATTACTTTGTTAACTGTTTTGCCACTTCCCCATAAACCACCTTGCAGATCGAGGAATTGTTTCATTTGTGATGCCATAACACCAAAACGTGTCGGTACACTAAAGATAATCGCATCTGCCCACTCTAAGTCTTCAGATGTTGCAACTGGAACATCTTTTGTCGCTTCAACCGTTGCTTTCCAGCCATCGTTTTCATCAATGACAGATTGTGGGGCTAACTCTTCTACTTTAAAAATTTTCGCGTTTGCTCCTGATTCACTAGCAGCTTCCTTAGCCCATTGTGCTAATTGGTAGTTCGTTCCACCCATACTATAAAATACAACAGCTACATTAATGTTCGTCATTTGATCATTCTCCTTTATTAAAATAATGTTTTATTTTGCGAAATTTTCCTTAGCATATTTTTTACCTACTTTTGTTTGTTTATAAATGTTTTTCCATTAAACGAATAAATGTGACCATGTTAAAACAGTTGAAACAAGGCCTAACAGTAATAACACAAATGGCATAGCCATATTTTTCATTTCATCTTTCACTTTTATATGTGTAAATAAAGCCCCGATCATTGTTGCTACAATCATTAAACTTCCGATTGTTGCTAAAGGCTTAAGCCAGATTCCAATCAAAATAACAACACCCGCAACAATTTCAAACAGTCCTGTAAAAATTCTCATCTCATCGCTGTACCCAAAATATTTAAACCCCTCCTTCATATCTTCTGATGTAAACTTCTGATACCCAAACATTAAGAATCCTAAACCTAAAATGACTTGTAAGATTACTTGTATCACTATAATGTCAGCTCCTTCACATTTTATATTAATTCATACTTCTCATATTCGAAATATTTATTATTAATGGGTTCAAGATGACTGTAGTGATCACTTTACCGATTCATTTTATATAAAGCAAATAAATTGACTCGATTTCGAGATATTTATTTTCGGATGATTGATGATCATATGTTCTATCATTTTTCTAGAAAACGACAAGCTATATATGTGTAAAAAATACGTTTTTTTCAACTTGCGGTATTGATTCAGTACCAAACCCCGCTCATTCATTTACTAGATCTATATCATCTTCATCTAATTCTTCAAGTTGTACAACATATTTATACACTTTATAACATTGAAAATTCAAAATAGTTATGCGACAATTTAGAGAAATATTTTAGAATTGTCAAAGGAGGGTGTTCAGTGGAACAACATCAAACGAAAAGAAAATTTGAATTTCCACACGTTTTCGTACTGCTATTTTATTTAATTGTTATAATGGCTGTTTTAACGTACGTGATCCCTGCTGGAGAATATGAGCGCGAGACGTTAGATGACGGAAGTACAGTCGTGATTGATGGCACATATGAAACCGTTCCCTCTCAACCGACAGACTTCTTCGGCATTTTTGAAGCTGTTCATAAAGGAATGGTTGAAAGCGCTGATATTATATTTTTCATCTTTATCGTTGGTGGCGCCTTTGGTATCGTTAGTGCCACAAAAGCTATTGAAGTTGGGTTAAATACGGTCGCAGAAAAAATGAGCGGTAAAGAAATATTTATCATACCTGCTGTCATGACGTTGTTTGCTCTAGGCGGGGCAACGTTTGGAATGGCTGAAGAAACGATTCCCTTTATTTTAGTTTTAGTCCCACTTGCTTTAAAACTCGGCTTCGATTCATTTGTCGGTGTCGCAATGGTACTTGTTGGTGTTTACGCCGGATTTACGGCTGCATTTCTTAATCCATTTACAGTCGGTGTCGCCCAAGGAATCGCTGAACTTCCGTTGTTTTCCGGAATGGCTTTTCGAATGCTCGTTTGGGTCATCTTCGTTTCAATGACGATAGCTTACGTTATGATTTACGCACGAAAAGTAAAAGCAAATCCAAAAAGTAGCCGAATATATACATTAGATATCAAGCGAAATATTGACATGAACCATCATGAGAAAACCTTAAATAAACGTCAAATGTTCATTATCGCCGTACTCGTCTTAACGATCATCACACTAGCATTTGGTGTCATATTTTATGACTGGTATATTACAGAAATCGCTGGACTCTTTTTGCTAATGGGAATCCTAATCGGCTTAATTAGTTCGTTAAAGGTGAATGAAATTGCCCATGCATTTATCGACGGTTGTAAAGAAATTATCGTCGGTGCCCTTATCGTCGGTTTTGCTTATGGGATTATCGTCGTCTTAGAGGAAAGCTTAACAATTGATACTGTTTTATATGGTATTTCAAGTGCTGTTAGTCAACTACCAACAAGCTTAACAGCAATTGGCATGTATATAACACAAAACTTAATCAACTTTATCGTTACATCTGGTAGTGGACAAGCAGCGTTAACGATGCCACTTATGACCCCACTCGCTGATTTAACAAGTGTTAGTCGCCAAACAGCCGTGCTCGCCTTTCAACTTGGCGATGGCATTACAAACATCTTAACGCCGACTGGAAGTGTTTTAATGGCATCGTTAGCTTTAGCGAAAGTGCCGTGGATAAAATGGATTCGCTGGGTTATTCCGCTTATTTTACTTCAATTTATTGTCGGTCTCATTCTCGTAACAATCGCACACTTATTTATCTGGCCCGCTTAATAATGTTTCATATATTTAAAATCTATGATAGAAATATCTCTTTAAAAATCCCTCTCAAAATTTCGCGAACATTGAGAGGGATGAATTTTAATTGATCTAGAGCATTTTACGAGTGAAAATCTTTTCGGTAACGGATCCATAAATAAACACCTGAAGCAATAAAGGCTAAGCCATATTTATATAAAAAGAAAATTTGCCACATATATTCTTTCGGAAAAATAATATCACTTAAAATGATAACAATTAACATAATATAAGCGCTTTGAAGATCAATCGATACCGTTCGCTCATCTTTCTTTCCTGCTTTAAACATATATATAAGATTTAAAACAACACCAACGATTAATAAGCCAAAACCGATCCCGAGTAAAATATTCCAATTTCCTGGATCTTTTTCCGCCCATACGCGTAATGATTCAAATCCAATATTAAATTCATCAAATTGAAAAAACATCTCACTCACTTCCTTTCACATACGTAAAAATATCTGTAATATCAACATTAAAAAACTTTGCTATACGAAAAGCTAACAGTAATGAAGGCGTGTAATTATTTTTTTCCATAACATAAATCGTTTGTTTCGAAACTCCAACTGCTTTTGCCAACTCCGTCTGTGACATCCGGTTTAAAACTCTATATTCATATACTTTATTCTTAATATAATCTTTTACCTTTTTCGCCAAAGCAAGACATCCCTCCTACACTGTATTGTTTTCATTATATAAAAAACTTATAAAATGTCAAAGTAAAGTTATACAAATGATAACTATTATTTTATGAAACAAGAAAAAAATACGATGCACAAGGCACCGTGTTTGTAAAAGTCATTCAATTTTTAAGATTAAATAACGCTGTTACGATAATGTTGTTTTCTTTTTGTTCTCGACAATACTCCAAAATGTAAATTTCATCAGATATAACGAAACGATCACTGCCAATACCTCACTTAATGTTTTGATCCAACCTGTTAAGTAGAAAATATCGTTAATCAAAAAGCTCGCAAATTGAATTAAACTGATCACGATCGCTACCGAGATTACAAAAGAAAATAAAATTAACACTAAATTTCTTAAAGAAACGTGCTTAAACTGCTCTAGTTCTTTAATCGAGCCATCATGAATGGCAAATGAGATATACGCGATCGGAAGAATAACTAAGTACCAACTTGAATAACCAATCCACAGCCACGAAATGCCCATCCCGATTAAAAAGAGCCAACCGATTGTGTGAAAAATTTTTTTATACAAATCAATCATCCTTATCAACCAATGTTATGATCTTTTATTTTGTTTCATCACTTATGTCAAAAATAAACTTCAACTACTTTACTTTCTAAGTTTCCGATTGCTTATATTTTATCACATAGCTGGTTTTCCAAAAAGAAAGTATCATTCTTTAAGTAAATTCACTTAAAAATATTTAAAGAACTAATGACAATTAACCATTTTTCCTTTGTTTTTGTTAATGTTTATCATACAAATGTTTTAAAATTAGATAAAACTTTATACATGAATTAACGTATCTAGGCCATTTATTTTCCATCTATAAACGTCCCGTACACTTTATCAAATGTCAGATCTATGGTTCCAACTGGCCCATTTCGTTGCTTTGATATGATAAGTTCTACATCACTTTGATTACTTGAGTGATATTCATAATAATCATCCCGGTATAAAAACATGATGATATCTGCATCTTGTTCAATATTGCCAGACTCTCTTAAATCTGACATCATCGGACGTTTATTTTGCCGTGATTCTACACGTCGTGACAATTGGGAGATAAGTACAATCGCTACATCGAAATCGCGAGCAAGTTGTTTTAGTTCCCTTGTAATTTCACCAATTTCAAGATCACGCCTACTATATCTCTCACTCGTTTGCATTAATTGCAAATAATCAATCACAATGAGATGTATCTTTTCAGAAGTAAGATGAACGAGCCTGTGAACGTTTGCCCGAATTGTATACAGATCTCATCGTATCACTCATAAATAATTTCCAAGTGGATATGCGACCGATAGCACGAAAGGCTCGTTCGTAATCTTCTTTTGAAAAAACGTTATGCTGCCACTTTTGATTATGAATGCGTGCTTCTTGAGAAATGATTCGTTGCAATAATTGCTTCGTATCCATTTCTAAACTGAAAAAATGAGAAACACCTCCTTGGCGGGCGTGTGTTGCAATTAATTGAAGCGCAAAAGCTGTTTTGCCTACAGAAGGTCTAGCAGCAACAATCATTAATTCACCGGATTGGATCCCGCCAGTCATCTCATCTAACGCTTGCAAATGTGTCCACACACGGGCATCATTCTCTTCTGGAAAACACATCTCTTCGGTAATTTGCAGTAAATAATCTTTAACAGTTTTCTCCTGCTTCAATTGCCCGACATGCTGATATTGTTGAAGATTTTCAATGAGTAAATTTAGCTGCTTCTCCGACGGATCGTTTGCAAACGTCAATGCTTGTTCTCGAGCCTTTCGCAACCGGTATGCATTTAAAATGAGTTGTTCATGTTCTTTAATTGGCGCTGTGCTCGCCACTGCTTCTGCTAATTGCAATAAATAGCTTGTGCCACCAACTTGATAAATATCGCGCTCTAAGGCGGTCGTTACTGTGACAATATCGATCGACTGCTTACGGTCAGCTACTTGCTTCATCGCGCGAAAAATTTTTCGATGGCTCGCTTCATAAAAATGTTCTTCTTCAAGGACTAAATCATGAAACAACTCCCCTTCATATAAAACCGCTCCGAGAACAGCCCTCTCGGCATCGATATTAATGACTTTTCTCATAAGATTTATCCTTTAACAATTGATACATTTTTTGAAAAAATTGCTCCTTCATTTCTTGGGAAACATCTTGTGCTTGCTTTCGCCATGCATCTAACTTATCTGTCTCGTTTGTTTGCTGCTTTGGATAAGCCGCAATCTCAACAATCGTCGGCGGATACGGATGATTGGCGACATGCTTCATAACATTTTTCATTACTCCTTCATAATCCATCGGCAGAAGCTCACGCATTAACATCGCGCCTTTCGTTTGTGACAGATGAAATGTCGGATATAAATCTTTAATCATTTTAAGCACATAGCTCGCTTCTTGATTATTCATAACATCACCTCTTGATCATTTTAAGAAAATTCGTCTTATAATCGTCTTCATTTCATCTTATCTTTGTCTATGTATCATCAATTCCTCGTCTATCATTTCATCAAGCGTTTCGTCATCTTGAAATCCAGTAGAAAAAAGAGCAAATGTTGACCGGTCGATCGAAAACGAGTTAGCCGAAGCGTCTTCTTTCGTTGTTGTTTCTGTATCGTCTGCTTCAATTAAGGAAAGCATTTGAAATTTAGGCGCTTCATCACGACTGCCTTTTTGACATTTAATTAAACCATGTTCGACTAAAATGTTTCTCGCTTGATGAATTGATTGTTTAGAAAGCCCAGTTAGTTGCTCGAGAATTTTATTCGGCGCATTAAACGTCTTCTTCCATCGCGTCATATTGTTTAAACTCATTAATGTATACCAAAGGACGATGGCACTCGTTGGCAAAGGATTGACTAACAACCACTCGCGAAATGCATTTAATTCTTTCATATAATTCATTACGTTTCCTCCTTTACATTTGCATATTTCTTCTTTCTTGTGCCTTCACCCACGCATCAATCGCATGTTTCGTAAACAAAATACGATTGCGCAATTTCACATGCGGAATTTCTTGATGTTTCACCATTGCATAAATCGTATCTTGATGAACTCCTAAATAACGAGCAACTTCCTTAACCGTAAGCGTTTGCCGCTTCATTCAAACACCTCCTTTTTGTCAGATCCGAAGAAGATCGGATGAAAACATTCTCTATCACTACTATCGATTTAAAACGAAAAAAGGTAGCAAAAAAGAAAAAAATCCTTCCACTCATTTAAATAGAGTGAAAGAATTTTTCGATATAGTGTTAAATATTATGTCTTTTTTTTAAGAACGTTAATGGCTTCATCTGTTGAATCAACGTTTAAAAAATCGAGAAAAAACGATAGAAACCAGAAAAGGCCATGATAACTTTATCTGGTAAAGAACTCAGATAAAATTCTGAGCAAGGAACATCAACTAAAATTTTCTCATTCAATGAATCCACAAGATCTAAAAGGCATTCAATAAACTTAACGATCGCTTTCACTTTCTTATCGTGTTCCCGTCCCGTACTAAATCTTTATAATTTGTAGCATTTTAATCATTAAATTGTTCCATCGTCTTATCTGTTAACTCGTAACTGTAAATTCATGATTTGTAATCCTCTATTTCAAATTCCCGCGATTATAGACCTGTTATATGAATATCATCGGCATGGATTTTAAAATGTCTTCAATAGGATCATAATAATCAATTAGATAAATCTTGAAGATCTTCTTTTATAATGTTTTCCTCATTTATTAAATCATTTTGTTTAAGTTCATATAATATTGCAAACTCAGCTTTTTCCAATAAAGTCGTAAGTGCGAAATCACTTTCATCATTTAAATCATATAAAAAATCCTCATTATCATTTAAAACTTCATCCTTTTTTAAATTCCCCTCTTCTATAGCTTCAACTATAGACATATGTTTCTAATTATCTTCAAAATCCACATTTGTTCTGTGTCTAAAAAAAGTTTACTTTTTCTACAATGAGCAATAAACTTTTCCTGTACTTTTACTTCTATACAATTTATAATCAAGCATTTCTACTGGGCAAGTGAATAAACCCTCAATGATTTCGTTCACCGAAGTTTTTAACATGGTATTATTTAAACTAAACATTCATATTTAAGTATATCGTCATCTTAGGTAATTAAAAATTTGCATACGTACAGAATTAAGACTTAATTTGCAGTAAAATGAAGGGGATTACTCAGTTTTATGGAAATCATAAAAAGAAGAAAAAGTAGGAACCTTTTTCATTTTTACGTTGAACTAAGCTAAAATATAAACTTTCTTATATGAATATAAATCGCTTAAAACTACGGGAATCGGACTAGATTATAGAGCAAAACAGAGGTGATAAATTTTAAAAATAATTTCTTTGTTGTTTCTTACATTGTGCTAGATGTCATTGGTTCATTGCTTTATGTTGGATTATTGTTATTGCTGTTTCTAAACATAAAAAAGAATTTTAAGATGAATGAAAAAATAAGTGCTCTTCTAAAATATAGAAGGGATTGTATTTTACAATGATTTCCCTATATTTGCCAATGATCATGATAATGTTTCTAGTGACTACGTTTGGCTTTGAATGAATCAACTTTCAACATAATATTTTAGGCTATATAACCGTGATTATGTAACCAACGCTCATTATATTTTTTAAATTACCTGGGCTTAAAGAAAGCATAGACAATAAATATGTGAAAAATTATGAAAGCAACCAGATACAATTGAAGCGGGAACGATATTTCTAATTCATGGAAGCCCTAATGATCTATAAATATCTAAAATAAGGTAATGTTCAATTAAATGATGCTCGTTTCATGCTCCGTACACAAAAACGAAAAAATAGATCGGATTACTAAGATAACACCGTTATAACAGTTACGTTTATCCCAACAAAAAATTAACTATCTAATCAATCAAAAACGTGTCCATATATAGATTTAAAAAATTGGAAAATCCTTCACCCTTTTGTACAGGATGAAGGAATTTTTATTATTGATCACAATACTAGATTTTCAATTTGAAACATTATAATCTATGCTATTCTCGGCAACACGCTCATCTTTTTTAAAGAAATCTTCTTGTTCATAATCTTTTACTCTTCTCAGACGTTCTTTAAAATAATTAGCTAATGCCTGATCAGTGCAAAAAATAAAACATCCCTTTTGACCTCTTGTTAACAGTGTTCTATATGTATTACGAATTATTTCATCGGAAATTTTTTTCGCCTCTTCTGGTTTTTCACGAAACATTTTCTTAATTCCGAATAAAGATCGATCTGATCTCGCACGTGCTTCATGATTTGTTACGACTCTTCCATCTCTGTATAGAAGGTCATCTCCAATAATAACTCCTACATAATCAAACTCAAGTCCTTGTGAAGTATGTATACAACCTATCTCATTTACAGATGTTTCATCAATTGCCCATGTATCTGTGTTGCCTAAATTCCAGCTCATCTCAAAATTATACTCCGCAATCACGATATCTGGTATATCTGAATGATCCCTAGTTTTTGTTGGCCATTCCCAACAATATCCTGCTAACATTCGGGATTTGTTTTGAATTTTATTAAGTTTACGGATTTCCTTAAACAATTCATTAGGATCATCATAGACGCGAAAATCATAATCTTTACCGATGTAATCTGTATTAGCTGTTTCTCTTATTTGTAATACATCATCAATCCAGGCTAAATAACCGTCAGACCCATTACATCTAAATTGAGAAAGTAACTCTTTTCTTGTAATTTCACTGTCTAATTCTTTACTAAACTTTTTGATTAAATCAATGCTTCCGACATCTTTTAATGTGACACGCTGATGTTCGTCAATAAAAAAAATCGTTGTTTTGGCAGCATTAATTAATTCTTTGATTTGATTTTCACCCATGTTTTGAAAGAAACCAGATTTTTCATTTAATCGATGTGCTTCATCTACTATTAACACATCAAATTCATTTTCAGGTGTATCAACATAGCTTCCAGAGCCTTTAAATAAATTATCAATATGTGTTTTTCGAAAGTCTTGTTTCAATTTAGTAGAATAAACATTTCTTGGTGCAGCATTTCTAGTTACATATTGTGCAACTAATCCTCTTTTAGTTAATTCTACCAATAGATTTATAGCGAGAACAGACTTTCCCGTGCCTGGTCCGCCTTCAACAACTAACGTCTGTTTAGTATTTGTGCGCTGAGATTTGTTTGCTAAACGTAAGGCTTCTTCAAAAACAACTTTTTGTTCATCAATCATTACAAACTCCTGATTGCCTTTCAACATCGAATTCAAAGAATCCTGTAAAGATTTAGATGGGCGGATTCTTCCCTTCTCTATTTTATAAAGTGTTTCTTTTTTATCACCATATTTAATATGTTTTTTAATAAAGTTACGTAATTTTCTCGCATCACCTTTAACAAACACAGGGGCTTGATCAATGTAATAACTATATATAGGATCAATAAGTGGATCAGTTTTTTCTTGAATAATATAGTTATGTAAATAAGCACAGGGATGTAATTCTATGTCTTCTTGTTGAATAGTTTCATTATAATCTCGAATGAGAGATGCATAAGACCATGCTTGATACGACGGGTGTGTAGTTTCGACTAATCCATATCTCATTGGTGTTTTAACAATCGCTTCTTTAGCATCTATTTTTTCAACCTTTTCCCATTGCTTTAATTCAACTACAATAACTGTATTTTCTTTCCCATTTTCACCAGAGATTAAAAAATCAACACGTTTTGAAGAATAAGGAATTCTAAATTCAATTGCAACACCTACATCGTTAGGAATTTCATCATCATCCAGAACAAAGTACATATATTTCATTGAATTATCCCATGATCTAACTTCAGCTTCATTAATACGTCCGACTTTCTCTTTAAAATTGTTTATAATATTTTCTGTTAGTTCGTCTTCAAAAATATCAGTCATAAATTCGCTTTTAGTTGCCTCATAAACGATCATTTTAAATCCCCCAGTTAGAGCTTTTTAGTATGTAAAGTTATATTATTTTATGACAGTAAACTATTATTAATGGTAGCATACAATTTCCTTATTTTGAGATCTTTAAATTTTTTATATTAATCAAAATAAAAAACTCATCTTCATATTTAAAGATGAGTTTATCAAAGGTTAAGTTATTTTCTCTGTTCGATGTCAAGCTCAGAGCCATCGTGGAAATCAATTTCTATTTCTATTTCTTCATAATCATCAGGTAAGTCAAATACTTCTAGTACTTCATCAATCGCTTCTTCATCTGAGCTATCGCTTGATAAATCAAGTGCCTCGGCAAGCGGATAAATTTCTTCAAAAGCTTCTAACCCTCTAATATCAATATTATTTAAGTCATCTTCTAGCTCTGCCTCATAATGGTCATCATCGCGCTCAATTTCCGCTTCATATTCTAAATTATTTTCATATTCGACTTCAACTTCAATTTCATAAAAGTCAAGCTCATCCATTTTCTCTTTCATATATGCTTGGTCATCTTCTTGATCATTTGATTCATCTTCTTCATCGTCGCCAAACATATCTTCCTCTTCTTCATCGATCTCTTCTTCATTTATATCAGGTTCATCTGGCAAATCGTTGTTTGCATTATCACCGTCTTGATCCGCTGTTCCGCAAGCTGCTAATATCGCGCAAGTAAAAGTAACGATTAATAAACGCCGCATCCTGTAACGGCCCCCTTTCATATCATTTGTATTCTCTAATATAACCACTTTAAGGAAACATTAGACAATCGTGAGCCATTTTTATATTTCAACAAAAAAGATGAATGGATCAAGCTCCACTCATCTTACACATTTTCCGCCATATGTCGCACACAGTTATGTAACGTTAAATGCCAGTTTTCACCATTTGTTTCAAGTGTTGTTACTGAACAATTTTTTAAAGACTCATCAGCATTCATATCTTTTGTCAATGTTAGAAGCAATTGCTTAATAAAAGCCCCGTGACTAACAATGAGAATATTTTCCTTAGGATGTTTAGCAATCACTTCATGTAAACATGCACGTCCTCTTTCAACCATATCTTCAACTGGTTCCATCCCTAAATCAAGTTCACGCCAATTGTCTCCAAAAATATCAGCACGTTCCTCTCTCGTTGTGCCTTCAATTTCACCCCAATGGCGTTCTCTTAAGCGATGGTCTAAATAAAATGGGAGATTAGACTTTTTTGCTATAATTTCCGCTGTTTTCTTAGCGCGCTTTAAGTCGCTTGCATATACGAGATCCCACATTTCATCTTTGATGCGATTAGCTAATTGATGCGCTTGTTTCACCCCATCATCACTAAGCGGAATGTCCATGTGTCCTTGGACGCGACGTTCTTTATTCCAAGGGGTTTGTCCATGTCTAATAAATCCAATTTTTTGCAAAGCTTACAACTCCTATCTTAAATAATACGACTTGTTTATATGCTTATTATAAACATAATAACGAGAGATAGAAATAAATCATATGTTCAAGTGTATTATTTTTACCTTTACACATTATTATGTTAACATATCCAATGTGCCAATCATCCTACAACTTTTAGAAGGTGTCGATATGTTAAAAAAAACGAAACGAATGACTCTCGTTGAGCAAGTTGCAGAACAAATTGAATATTTAATTGAAATAGAGCATTGGAAAGTTGGCGATAAGCTACCGCCAGAAATGGCATTGATGGAAAACTTCGGCGTTAGTCGTAATACATTGCGGGAAGCGATTCGCGCCCTCGTTCATGCTGGTTTATTAGAAACGAAACAAGGAAGTGGAACGATTGTTCGTTCAAAAAGCATCCTCGGCGCAGTGCTTCATCGGCATATGGAAAAATCAAGTTTATTAGAAACGTTAGAAGTACGATTTGCCTTAGAAAAAGAAGCAGCACAGTTAGCTGCCAAATATCGCACAAATGAAGACATTATGAAGCTTGAAGAAAGCATTAAAAATTGTCAAACAGCTGCCTTTAATGAAGACATTGAGACTTTCGTGAATGAAGATTTACGGTTTCATAAGCGAGTTGTTCAGGCAGCACACAATCAATTGCTACTTGATTTATATGAATATATGACAGAGTCTTTATATTCGTCGATTCATCAAATTATGACGATGGATAATCCTTTCGCTTACGGAAAAGTCATTCATCGTGATTTATGCCAAGCGATACATAATCAAGATGAACCACTGGCAGAGACGTATGTTAATGAATATATTTCTCATTTCAAACAACGATTACAACAAATGATGGGGGATGACTTTGAGTAAATATGAACATTTAAAACATCAAGAAAAACAACAAGCGACATGGCTCCTTTTGATCGGTATCATTTTAATTAGTGCTAATTTAAGAGGGCCACTAACATCAGTCGGTTCTTTAATTACTTTTATTCGCGATGATCTATCCATTAGCAACACTTTAATCGGATCACTCACGACACTACCATTACTCGCATTCGCTTTTCTATCACCATTAGTGCCGAAAATTTACGAAAGACTCGGGATGGAACTAACGATTTTTATCGCTTTAATCGTTTTAACGATTGGTGTAATATTTCGATCTTTATTCGATGTGACGACCCTTTTCATCGGAACAGCTTTAATCGGATTAGGCATTGCCGTCGGAAATGTCCTACTACCTGCCTTTGTGAAAATGAAATTTCCTTTAAAGGTAGGCATGGTTACTGGTATATATGTCGTATCGATGAACTTATTCGGTGCTTTAGGTTCAGGCGTAAGCGTTCCTTTATCATCTTTTCGGGACATTGGCTGGAAGGGTTCGCTCGGTGTTTGGGCGTTCTTAGCATTTATCGCACTTATCGTATGGTTGCCTCAGCTTAAAACACGAGCAAATAAAGAAGCGATGTCTGAAGTTGCGGCAACTGGTGCAAATACGAATGGCAATGTATGGCGCTCACCTTTAGCATGGTGTATTACGATTTTTATGGGACTTCAATCATTAATCTTTTATACGACGATTACGTGGTTACCTGATTTGTTACAAACGTACGGATATAGCTCAAGTGCAGGTGGATGGTTGCTCTTTTTACTACAATTTACCGTTATTCCGTTTAACTTTATCATCCCAATTATTGCTGAAAAAATGCGCAATCAAATATTATTAAGTGTCATAACGGCAAGCTTGCTTATTTTAGGGTCTATTGGTTTACTTATTAACCATCCATTCTTTATTCCAGCTGCTGTCATAAGTATTGGCATCGGTTGTGGCAGTGCCTTTAGTTTATCGATGATGTTTTTCTCCTTAAGAACAAATAACAGCCATGAAGCTGCTAACATTTCCGGTATGGCACAATCCTTCGGTTATTTACTAGCTGCTTTTGGTCCAGTCGTATTTGGTGCGTTGCATGATTTAACGAATGGATGGGTACTTCCTCTTAGTATGTTAATCGCTATTTCAGTCATCATTCTTATCGCTGGTATTGAAGCAGGAAAAGATAAATCCATTTCAAATGCCCCTAAAGACAAGACAGTCTCGAATGTATAAGCAGATAAGTTTTTTATACTTATCTGCTTTTTATGTGTAGCATATGATCAACATAATCATCTAATGGCAGTGAATAATCATCATTTAATATTTTGGAATAACAAATAACTTTGGTATGATTACGCTAGTTCACAAGAGATCACATTTATATATATTTAAGGAAGTGACATCTATGGAAGCAGCGATTACGTTTAAAAATGTTCATTATTATGCTGGTAATACACATATTTTAGAAAATGTTAACGGTTCTTTCCCTCAAGGTAAAATAACGTCCCTTATCGGCCCATCTGGTGCAGGTAAAACGACGATATTTAAACTTTGTAACAACTTGATCTCACCAAATAATGGAAAGATTTATTTTTTAAAACATCCACTACATTCATATGATCCTATCACATTACGGCGACAAATTGGACTCGCCTTGCAAGATGCAACGATGATTAAAGGGACTGTGTTTGACAATTTAGCCTTACCCTTGACACTTATGGGTAAAACATTAACACGAGATGTTGCAGAAAAATATTTGTCTTTTGTCGGTTTAGAGGCAAAATTATTAAATCGTGATGCGAAAGATTTATCTGGCGGCCAGCGACAAAAATTATCGCTCGCGCGCACACTCATTCATAAGCCCCGTATATTGTTACTCGATGAAATTACATCATCACTCGATAAAAATTCTAAGCAAGACATTGAACAACTCATTTTATCAATTAATCAAACGTATGAAACGACGATTGTTTGGATTACCCATAGCATCGAACAAGCAAAATTCGTAAGCGATTATACGTGGGTGATGATCGATGGAAAACTTATTGAAACTGGCGATAGTCATTTATTAAATGGCCCCCAGCAAAAAAAGGTGAGAGAGTTTTTACAGGGGGAAGACAAATGAGTTATTTAACATTATCATTAACATTAATTTTTGTGCTCATTCCCCTCTTCTTATCTAAAACGTTTAAATTAGGCTTAGAGAGAGATACAGTTATTGCTACGATTCGCTCTATTATCCAACTGCTCATTGTTGGCTATCTTTTACAATATGTGTTCGATGCTAAAAATATTATTTATACATTTTTAATGGTTTGCCTTATGATCATCGCTGCAACGCAAAATGCACGGAAAAAAGGTGTAACGATTAAAGGCATTACGTGGAAGCTCGTTGTAACATTTATTTTCGTAGAATTACTTACACAAAGCATTTTAATCGGGTTAAATATTACACCACCTACCCCACAATACATTATTCCATTAAGTGGGATGGTTGTTGGCAATTCTATGGTGCTTGCGATTTTATTTTTAAATCGGTTTACAGCAGAAGTTGACGCACATAAAGACGAAACAGAACTCATTTTATCCCTCGGTGGGACACCGAAACAAGCTATTCATCAACAGCTTATTCGTGCTATTCAAGCGAGTACAATTCCAACGATTGAAAGTCAAAAAACAATCGGACTCGTGCAGCTACCTGGAATGATGAGCGGACAAATTATCGCTGGTGCAAGTCCTGTTCAAGCGGTACAATTTCAATTGCTCGTCTTATTTTTATTACTAACGACAGCTGTCATCACGAGCATTTTACTCGGCTACTTATCCTACCCGACATTATTTAATGAACGCATGCAAATGATACAAATCAAAGAGGATTCAAAATGAGCGCTTTATGATAAGCGCTCATTTGTCATTTACAAGTTATTTTTGATTGTGTTGAGATTTTACAATTTTATTTCATTAATATCCTATGACTGTACATAATAATCATTCATTTAATTATACTAAGAACGACTAAAGGATACATAAAAAATTTTCTTCTAATTGATTACTTCATATGATCTTCAGTAAAATAGGGAATAATTAGAAACATTTTACGATCTTTTTTAACACAATAGTTTACAAATCGATATATTAAGCTATAATATAATGCGTTCATCATTTTTGCTTGACAGGTCTTCGCCTTGTATTTTAGAATAAAAATTTGTTTATACGACCCGAAAAAAGTTTATGTATGATGAATTTAGAAATGACCATCAAAAAGTATGTCAGATGGTGTGTCTATAACGAAAGGGGATACGATGAAAAAGTATACACCGGTTTTTATTATTTCACTAAGTTTAACGATTATCTTTATATTGTGGGGGGCGATTACGCCAAATAATCTTGAAGCTGTATCTTCAAAATTACAGCAATTTTTACAAATGCGTTTCGATTAATTCTATTTAATTTCTGCAACCGCAATGCTCTTATTTACAATCTATCTTGCCTTTTCAAAATATGGTAATATTAAGTTAGGGAAAGATGATGATGAACCCGAATATAGCACATTTAGCTGGTTTGCGATGCTATTTAGTGCTGGTATGGGGATTGGACTCGTTTTTTGGGGTGTTGCTGAGCCTGTTTCCCATTTCCATGTACCTCCTTACGGCGATGGCGAATCAGCAGAAGCAGCTTCAAATGCCGTCCGCTTTTCATTTTTCCACTGGGGATTACATCCTTGGGGCATTTATGCATTAATTGCCTTAGCGTTAGCCTTTTTTAAATTTAGAAAGGATGCACCAGGAACGATTAGTGCCACATTTTATCCACTCCTTGGCGAACGCGTTAAAGGACCCTTTGGACAAGCGATTGACATTATCGCTGTATTTGCAACGGTTTTTGGTGTTGCGACATCTCTTGGTTTAGGGGCTATTCAAATTAACGGCGGCTTAACATACTTAAATGGAAATATACCTGATGGATTTGTAACACAACTGTTAATTATCGCTGGTGTTACGATTTTATTTATGTTGTCCGCTTTATCAGGCATTGGCCGTGGTATCAAATGGCTCAGTAATACAAATATTTTTATCGCCGTCTTACTACTTATATTTTTCTTATTTGCGGGACCGACAACGTTTTTACTAAATTTATTTACATCAACCCTTGGTAGCTATATTGAATTTTTACCACAAATGAGCTTTCGTACAGATCCTTTTGGCAGTGGCAACGAAGCATGGATTCAAGATTGGACAATATTCTATTGGGCATGGTGGATTGCTTGGTCACCATTTGTTGGAACATTTATCGCACGTGTTTCCAAGGGACGAACGATCCGGGAATTCGTCATCGGTGTATTAGCTGTGCCAACAATCTTTTGCGCCTTATGGTTCGCTGTTTTTGGTGGAACAGGTATTCATTTAGAAATGTTTGATGGAGCAGGCATTTGGGAAGCAATGGAACAGGGAGATTATACAGAAATCGCACTTTTCTCAACGTTAAATGAGTTGCCATGGGGAACGATTTCAACTGTACTTGCGATCGTTTTGATTAGTACATTTTTCATTACATCTGCCGACTCAGCGACATTCGTTATCGGTATGCAAACGACGAATGGTATGTTAAACCCACCAATAAAAATTAAATTAGCATGGGGTCTTATCCAAGCGGGAGCAGCTGCTGTTTTACTTTGGTCAGGTGGACTTAATGCGCTACAAACGGCTTCGATCGTTTCAGCATTCCCATTCGTATTTATTTTAATTAGTATGATGTTTTCCTTACAAAAAGGGTTAAAAGAGGATCTTCAAAAACCGAAACGAAAGCAACGTGTGCTTTAACTTAAGGAGGGATCGTGTTGCGGTTAATTAATGTTAGAAGAGGTCAATTCGTCTACTTCAAAAACAGATTGCATAAAGTATATTCTGTGAAGCCATTTTTTAAAAAATCTGTGCATCTAATAAGGATGTCTGATTACAAACAAGTATTAGCGACAGCGAAAGAAATTGATCTCTACAAACCGAAACATTTAGATAGTTTTATTTGGCATTACCAACGATACACTTTACACAAAGACCAAAAAGCAAAAGTTGGCGATTATATTTTAGTCATTAATCCGCGCCCTGATTCGCTAGATAGACATCATCTTCATGCGATTGAAATTGTCTCATCGATTGAGAGAAATGGCGTAATTAGCAATAAAGCTAATGGTATTAAACATAATGAGTATTGGGTCATGATCCCCGGTCTCTTAGATAATGCGAACATTATCGATTGGCAATACCCTGATTTAAAAGATGAAGATGAATTTAAAAAATATGAACAAGAGAAAATCGAAAAAGAAAAAATTATGCCTAAAATTGGAGATGTATTTCAAAAAAATGATAGCGATCCTCTCCTACAAGCAATGGTCGTAGCTATCGAAGGTCGAACAGCTTACTTAGGCAATGATTTAAAAGTCTCTATATCAGAACTGACTGATTCCGATAAATGGAGTCTCGTCTTAAATACTTGGGAGCAGTAATCAAAAGGGCTGTTATCATCCACAGCCCTTTTTTATATACGAAAAATTTATGAGTCCTGTAAAATTTCCCGCGTTTTATGTAAAATGTCCTCATCTTTTAAACGAAATTTAAATTCCACCCGTCGCGAGGCATCTGCATGATAATTTCCTTCTTCATCTGTTCGATAGTCTGTATAAGATTTACTGTTGACTGTTAACTTTTTCTCTAAATGCTCTTGAATGTGTGGGTACGGGAAATCTTCACTTAAAACATATTTCGCTACACTGTAGGCCCTATCTTGCGCAAGTTCCAAATTGTATAAATAAGTTCCATCTCTGTCAGTATGGCCTTCAATAATAATTTCTGCAATATAATCTTCATAGCCACTTTCTAAAAGGACGTCTAAATATTTTGGAACAAATTCATCTAAAAACTGGAACGCATCATCTTTTAAGGTCGCTTCATCATAAGCAAATAAAATTTCTGTATCAAAAATAATCGCCCCCGTCTGTTCATCTACTTCAATGCCTTGAGCGTCGTTTGTAAATTCATCTTTTAAATCTTCTACAAGCTTCGCACGCACCCCCATAATTTGATCAAGAGTCTTTTCCATTTCTTTAATTTGCAGCGATTTTATGACCATCATCGTAATAAAAATTAAAATAAAGCATAATAAAATCGTCGTTAAAAGATCAGTAAACGATGGCCAAAATTGCCCGTCTTCACGTTCAGATTTAAACAGTCGTTTATATTTTATATTCATAGGGGATCACCTGAATTTTGACTATCTAGCTGAGCATTCTTATGTCGCCTAAAGCTTTGTTGCATCATTTGCTTAGTTGCATCTAATTCACGCTTGATATGATCATTTGAGTCAATAAAATCCTCTAGCAATGTTTCTATCCCATTGATATGTTGTAAAAATGTATCAAACATCGAGTCAAATTGCCCCATATGTGAAATTATATCTTTTATATTATCGTTTTGCTGTTCATTCACGCGGTTAAACTGCTCAAGTGTATTTGTGATCTGTTTCATTTCTCTATTTAAATCATCTTGACTACTTTCGGTATCTTTCATATATTGTTGAATTGTTTGCTGAAATGCTTTTAATTCACGGAAGCGATCTGTTAATAAATCTGTTTGTTCTTTTTGCTGTTTTTGTATGCCTTCTAACATGTTAAATCTAGATAAATCATTTAAATATGCCGCTATTTTTTCTAACTGAATACTTACATCATCACCAAATATACGTTTAAATGTTTGGTTATGACGATTCATCGTTTCAACAAGATCACTTATGTCACGTTGTAATTGATCAAACGTCGTATACGTTTCATTTTGTCTATCTAATATTGTCGCTGTAAATTGTCTTAAATGTTCTGCTGTATCATCAAATGCTCGTAAAAACGATACATAACTTCCAGAGACATCATTCATTTGTTTAGATGTTTCCTCTAAATGAGCAAGCATTTGCCGTTGATGTTCGTCCAATTTATCGAAATAAGTAAAAAGCGAAGAAAAGTTTTCATTTAAATGATCTGTTCCTTCGCTAAATTCATCTGTTACGGCTTTCATTTGTTGAAAAAGTGTTTGAAACGCTGTTAAGTTTTCTGATAAACCGTCATTAAAAATAGCTAAATCTTTCGCTGACTGTTCGAGTCCTGATGTATAATCTTTAAAACCTGTAAAAGCATCGACAACTTCCTGAAGCGATTGTTTATTTGTTTCATGAAGATCTTTAATCGATTGATGCATGGCTTCAGAAATATCAATCATCCGACCGAAACCTTTCTGTTCATTTCCTTCTAATATCGATTCAACTGTTAACATGAGATCCGTCAACATATATTCTGTGTTAAGTACCTTCGTTAAAACAGTCATGATTAATGAACAGCCCATTCCAATGATACTCGTATAAAAAGCAACATCAATGCCTGATAAAACTTCAGCGACATTTTCCACCAACTGATCACTACCTGCTTGAATACTTCCTAAAGAAATCGTTAAACCGATAAACGTTCCTAATACGCCAAGCAAAATAAACAAGGAAACGGTCATTTGGATAAACTTAATTAAACTTATAACAGGAATATGATAAACGCGCCAATTAGAAAAATGTTCTTGCACATACGTCTCAACCGTTACATATTCACTCGCCTGCCTTTCATCAAATTGTTGCTTAATTGTCGTTAGTGGTTCAATATCCATGCGGTAAGTATTTTTTAAATACGTCCTTAAATGTTTTAATTTATAAAACAGTATAAGATGAATACATAATGTTACAAAAAATAAAACAAATAGCGACGTAAAAATAATTTTAATGATCGGATACGCTAACATTGCTTGTACCTTTTCTTCCGTCGTAAACATACCTAAAATAGCCTCAAGCATGTAACTCCCCCTACGCAATTACTTATAAACCGCCTGTCAATTTATCGTATTCATCGGGAAGTTAAAACATGCCCCATTAAAAATAAGCGCCAAAAAAAGGCGCTTATCACGAACAAGCTCTATTTAATCAACAGCTACTTGTAATACTTCACCAGTATTAGCATCGATTTCTACGTCATATTTCACATTTTCTGAAGTAATAATCTCTATTTCATAAATGAGTCGCTCGCCCTTACGTTCGAGTTCAACATCTACAACTTGACCAGCAACTTGCCTCCGGGCAATTTCTATCGCATCTACGATATCAATTTGCCGATACATGGCATCTTGTTGAACTTGTTGAGGTGGATACATATATCCACCATATATCGAAGGTTGATAAGGATATGGTGAATATTGCTGATGACGCTGTTTGTGATAAAATGGATCGTTTTTTGAATGATACATAAAACATTCCCCTTTTTATAAATATAGACAACTCACCATATCTTATGCAGCTGTCTCAAATGAGTGTTTGGCGTTTAAGATAAAAATTAAAAAATGAATCCAGTCATAATGGATTCATTTTCATTTATATTATAGGGATTAGTCAAACCAATATTGTCATGAGGCGAACTTATTGTTTTGTTAATTTTGCGTGCAACACTAACCGTCCATCTTCTTCATCTAATGCATAATCACATGTTGATAATGTTATGATTGAATCATTTGCACTTACATCAACATCCGCTTCAAATAAAGATTTATCGTGAATCTTCTCTAACAACTTTTTATAATCTTCATCATCAGCAAAATCTGTTTCAATATAATTAAAGTCAGTTAATGTATTGTAAACGGCGAAAACTTCCGCTTCGTAGCGATCATAAAGTGTATCAAACGTAAATGTTCGGTGACTTTCGAAATAATCTTCATCTAAAAATTTCGTTAAATGTTTGAACATCGAACCATCTTTCATTCGGTGCCCATAAACGACGATGTTTTTCTCATCATCTGATTGAATATCATTTCGATAATCTAAAAAAATACTGCCAGCCCTTGATTCTTCACCTTCTAAATTTTTCGTTAAATAATACGCATTGTCTTCAGCTTGTAACACCGGGTAATCAATGTTTGTATCATCAATCGTAATCCAACCGACAACATCTTCATTTTCCTCAAGAATCTCAACAAATTGTGGTTGAATCTCTGATTGATTTCCCCGGGTTTCCTCAGGCTCTTTTTCTTCAGCTTTTGTGACCTTATAATATGTTTCTTGAGCGCTATTTAATACTTTCCGGTTTTTGTAATAATCACTGAAAATATCAACTAATCCATGTGCTGCGTAAAAAAAGACACCTAAACAGGCGATTATAATAACGCGTGATAACCATTTTTTCAATATATTCACTCGACGTTTTTTCAAAGTCGCTCACCTCATAAACAAACAGATTTTGCTAAATAACGTAAAAATGTCTCAAACACCTATCGGGACAATATACATGCCAAGATCATCATCTTTTTTAACCGCAACATTAACCCCATATACATCATATATCAATTCCTTCGTCATAATATGCTTCGGATGACCAATTTTTATAATTTCCCCTGCTTTCATCGCAATAATTGTATCACTATATTGTATTGCTTGATTAATATCATGAAGTACCATAACAATCGTTAATTCTTGTTCATCGCGTAAATGTTTAATTAGTTTTAAAATATCATATTGATAAAAGATATCTAAGTTAGACGTCGGTTCATCAAGCAATAAGTACGGCGTTTTTTGTGCAATGGCCATCGCAATCCAAGCGCGTTGTTGCTGTCCACCAGATAATGTCTCAACGAACTCATGGCGTTTATCATGAAGCCCGGTACATTCAAGGGCCCATTCAACAATCTCTTCATCTTCACTCGTATAAGGTGAAAACGGACGTTTATAAGGCAGTCTTCCGTAATAAATAAGTGTTTCAACAGTCATATCTTGTGGGGCGACATTATGTTGGTGAACGACGCCGAGTGTTTTCGCAAGCGCTTTTGCTTTATACGTATGAAGGGATTGGTCCTGAAGCAAAACTTCCCCTTCTTGTGGTTTATTATGATTCATCAGAACACCCATAAGGGTTGATTTCCCAGATCCATTAGGTCCAATAATCGTCGTAATTTCACCTTTGTTTATATGCGCGTCAATTTGCTTCAGGCGTTTAATATTATCCCTGTAAGCAAAAGATACATTTTTAATGTCCATAAATCCGATCACTCTTTCTTAACAGGAATATAAGAAATGGTCCACCTATAATCGCCATAATAATTGACGCTGGTATCTCGAGCGGTGCCATAATCGTCCGACCAATCGTATCTGCTGTTAAAATAAGTAGTGCACCTGCTAATGTTGAAAAGGGAATAAGCCACTTATGATCTGTCCCTACGAGCGTTCTGCCGATATGCGGAATGAGCAATCCTACAAATGTAAACATCCCTGCAACAGCGGTGGCAATCGATGCCAATAAAACGGCAACAGCTGAAATAATAAAACGAGCTCTGTTCACTGGGAATCCTAAGTTGATTAATGTTTGATCCTTTAGCGCTAAATGGTTACACCATGCATATAAGAAAAAAGCTAAAATAAGTCCAATCGATCCGTAAAGGGCGATCACTTCAACATCATCCCACGTTTTCATCGTCAGTGTTGATGTCGTCACGGAAATACTTGATGACATACTGCTTGGACTTTGCGTACTTAATAGTTCACTTAAACCTGTAAATACCGCATTAAACGCAACACCGATTAAAACCATCCGAAGCGGATTAAGCCCAGATTTCCAAGAAAATACGTAAACGAGTAAGAAAGCAAAGGCGCCACCTAAAAAGGCAAATAACGGTGTATAAAAAAACAACGAAGGAAAAAATGTAATGACGAGTAATGACATAAAGCCTGCCCCAGATGATACACCGATAATGCCTGGTTCAGCGAGTGGGTTGCGCATGACCGCCTGAAGTAAAACCCCAGATAATGCAAGTGCTGCACCAGCGATCAGTGAAACGATGATTCGCGGGAAACGTAAATCTTTAATAATATCTACATTTTCATTTGCATGGGTAAATAATCCTTTGATTAATTCAATCGATGTAACATCAATACTTCCAGTCGTTGCTGAATAAATTATCATGACTGGAAGAAGGATGATCACTCCTAGCAAACTAATCAATTTTTTATTCATTGGAAATACCTCTTTATGCCTTAATTTATATGTGGATAAAGGATGTCTACTAACGTATCTAATGCTTCAGGTGCTCTAATGTTTGCTGTCGTTCCAAACAACGTCTCTTCTAAATCGTACACTTGATCATTTTGCACAGCTTCAAAATGTTGCCATATGTCATTTTCTTTAAATTCTTCCTCAAACATTTCTACCACTTCATCTGGCATCCCATGAGCAGCCCGTAAAATAATATCAGGATCTGTCTGTTGTAAATGTTCAGTATTCGCTGCTGTATATTCGATTCCGTCTTCACCGGGAAACACATTTTCGCCACCTGCTCTTTTGACAAGGTCACCTAAATAAGAATTTTCCGTAGCGACTAAATAACTGCCGGGAACACCGAGTAAAATAAGGACGCTTGGAGAGTCTTCTTCTTCAATTTTTGCTTCAATTTCATCCATTTTATCGTGAAATTCATGGATAATGTTTTCTGCCTCATCTTGACGGTCGTAATCATCTCCAAGTGCTTCGATCGTCTCATACATTCCTTCAACACTTTCCATATCATAAAATGTTACTGGAATCTCTGCATTTTCAAATACCGGCGCTAAATCATATTCTGCATCCAACGTCGTCACGGATAAAACATCAGTCGGTTTAAGCGACTTAATAATTTCCATATCTGGTTCAGCGGCATTTCCGACTTCTGTCGCATCATCGTATCGTTCAGGCAATTCTTTATAAGATGTCGGGATACCGACTAAATCTAATTCAAGCTCATCTAATATTTCAACAAGTGCGACAGTCGTTGCGACAAGACGCTCATCATCATCTGTATTTGTTTGTTCATCAGACGCCTCATTTGAACTGCAACCTACGAGAAGTAAACTTATACTAAGCAAAATTGTAAGATATCGCACGTAATGTAAGCACCTCTTTCTAAGAAGCCGAAACTTTCAACATGTTTTAAAAGCAAAGGGAGCCTTACTGGCATTGCAGTAAGACTCACCTTCTTCAAGCTTACGCAGAACGTCTCTTAACCATCATCACGGATAATGGAACGATCGCTGCGATGAGTAAGACTGTATATAATAAGATATTGCTAGTATCACCTGTTTTTGGATTATCTTCATCTTGGTCTTTTTCTACAGTACCGTTGCTGTCGTCATTTTCTTTGCTTTCCCCATCATCGCCGTTATCGCCTGTTGCTTCACCATTTCTGTTTCCATTAGTTTCGCTATCTCCATTTTCCTTATCGCTTTCATCATCGCTTTTTCCCGGGTCTTCTTTATTATCTACTGTTGGCAAATCACTTAAGTTATTAAGTTGAATTCTAAAATCAACTTCATGCCCATCTTCTAAACCAGGGAAATCTTCTACAACATATTCCATTCCAGCATTTAGAACTTCTTTGACGTTATCAAGTGGAAATGTGTAATACGTGACATCGCCACCATCTTCTTCAGAAATGTGCTCGCTTCCTTCAACCGTTACCCATTCGATATCAAAGTCAAAATCTCCAAATTCACCTTCACCCTCGCCACCTTTAGCAACAGCTAACGTAAACTGAATATCACCATCTTGAACAGATAATGTCGCTGTATCACTTAGAAAACTATCTGCGACAGAAACCTTATCCTCGTTGGCTTCTATTGCTTCAATATTTATTTCATGTTCACCGTCTTCAATGTTTGCAGCATCCGCAAAGACAGCTTGACCACCAAACGTAAATAATGTAAGCATTAAGGCGAATAAAATATTTAAACTTTTCTTCATCATTAATGTCTCTCCCTTTTCATAATTATTTTTAACAATATGTGATGAATACAGATAGAATAAAACTTATATTAAAAGAAATCCTTTATTATGTGTACACATTTTGCAAGTGACATCTTCTAATTGATTTTGGTTTTCCTTATACAATCAGTCATCAATATTACCTTCTCCTAGCAAGCCAAATCGCTATAATAACGATAATTAAGCCAACAATGATGATAACTGTCCAAAGTGCACTAGATGAGTCATTTGTTGTAACGTTTTCATCCTCATGTTCCTCTCCTGTTAGTGAGTCATTCGCTTTTTCCTCATCATCTTTATCTTGCGTGCCATCATAAGTAGCAAATGATTCAAGGTCACTCGGCCAGTTTTCGATATCATCTGGATCAACTTCCTCAATACTATCAACATCAAAAACGGCTCGCGCTTGATGTTCAGTATCATATAAATCCGGAACGACGACATGCATATCCATCATGAGAGGTTCGGATAAATCTTCCTCAACGATAAAGCGAACAATCTTTTCATCATTTTCGTCATCTTCGTTGATAATGTATACCGACCCGCTTGGAACGCCTAAAGACTTAATCATGTCTGTTCCAGTAACTGTTAGTTGAATATATTGGGTCCCATCTTCCACCATTAAATAAGCTGGCTTCGTAAAGTAACCATCAGCGATCGACGTGTTGTCACTGCTTCTTTCTTTCATTTCATAGTCAATTTCATATGTGCCATCGGAAATATCTGCAAATATTGTTTGTTGTGGTAAAATAATAAAAGAGCATATAATCGCTATAAGTGCTATAACAAATGGTCGGCGTTTAAACAATCAACCATCCTCCCTTCTCATGAGTTTATTAATCTATCAATTACGAATCCCTCCTTACACTTGCTTTCGTCATTCCTCTTATGTACTAATCATTTCTGATCGTACATGACGCCTACTGCCCATTATAATATAAAACCTATTATTCATACCAGCAAAAGATGAACTAAAGATGAATAAGTTATGACAATTCCTTGAATGAATTTTGAATGTTTTGTTTTATTTGTGTAAATTTTCGGTTTGAAAATAATTTCTTCATTAATTACCGTGAATTTCTAGATATATGCAACAAGATTGTTAGAAACTTTCAAGCTAAAAGATATAGATTAGTTATGTTAGAATAAACATATAAAAGTAGCCTTATAAATCGAGAATTTTGTATGGTTAAAATCTTGTTTTACTCTATATGTCATAGAGAGGATGAGTAAAAATAAATTTATCAACATGGCTGTTAAAACATAAAAAATTCATTGTCATTATATTTTTTGCACTGGCGATTATCGGAGGCATTGTTCAATTTGCTGTTCCCGTTAACTATAGTATGACTGATTATTTACCGGCAAGTGCCCCATCGACCGTTGCAATTGACGTAATGGAAGAAGAATTTACTGAAGATGTCGGAGATACACGAGTCATGGTCGAAGATGTAAGTATACAAGAAGCCTTAGCCATTAAGGAAGATATTGAAGCGATAGACGGTGTTACCTCGGTTATGTGGCTTGATGATGTCATAGATATTCAAACACCGATTGAAATGGCTGATCAAGATACCGTTGAATCGTACTATAAAGATAAGCACGCTTTATTTACCATCGACGTTGAAGAAGGCACAGAAGCCGAAGCGACAGAAGCGATTTATGACATCATCGGTGAAGAAAATGCAGTGGCTGGAGAAGCTGTCGATACTGCAGCCGCGCAAGAAGCGACAGGAAAAGAGACGTTTAATGCTGCTGCCATCCTTATTCCGATCGTTATCATTATTTTGGTCCTTTCGACACGAGCATGGATTGAACCTGTGTTTTTCTTAACAGCTATTGGCGTTTCAGTTGTGATCAATCTTGGCACGAACATTTTTATAGGCGAAATTTCCTTTATATCTCAAGCTGTTGCACCGATTTTACAGCTCGCTGTCTCCCTTGACTATGCTATATTTTTACTGCATAGCTTTGATCGCTACAGAAAAGAGATGGATCATCCGACAGAAGCGATGAAGCAAGCGATGAAACGATCTTTTCCAGCTATTTCAGCAAGTGCAGCGACAACATTTTTCGGCTTTATGGCTTTATCGTTTATGGAGTTTGGCATCGGTTCAGACTTAGGGATTAATTTAGTAAAAGGAATTTTACTAAGCTTTTTAAGTGTCATGGTATTTTTACCAGCCTTAACATTAATGTTTTATCCGCTTATCGATAAAACGAAGCATAAACAATTGCTTCCAACGACATACCCCATTGGTTCATACATTTTAAAACTACGCATACCCGTGCTCATCCTTATAGCTGTTATGATTATTCCTGCCTTTTTAGCACAAAGTGAAACAAACTTTTTATACGGAATGGGTGAGCACCCGGAAGATACACGTGAAAGTAAAGACGCTAAGCAAATTGAAAATGTTTTCGGCAAATTTAATCCGATGGTTATCCTCGTTCCAAAAGGAGATCTCGCACGTGAAGATCAATTAACAAATGAGTTAGAAAATCTTGATCACGTTAAAAGTATCATTTCTTATACAAACACTGTCGGCGTTGCAATTCCACCAGAATATTTAGATGAATCAGCGAAAGAAGAATTTTTCTCCGACAATTACAGTCGCATGATTTTACACACAACGATTGATGAGGAAGGTGACGAAGCGTTTTCGTTTGTTGAAGATGTGCGGGAGATTGTTAGTGATTATTATGGTAATGATTATTATGCGACAGGAGAAAATGTCACCTTATATGATATGAAAAACGTCATTGAAAAAGATAATACGCTTGTCAATGGGCTAACTGTTTTAACCATCGCTATCGTTTTACTTGCGACGTTTCGTTCAATATCGTTTCCAATTGTTTTGTTATTAACGATTCAAACATCAGTGTGGATCAACTTATCTGTTCCATACTTTTTAGATGATTCGCTCGTTTATATCGGCTATTTAATTATTAGCATCGTCCAACTTGCAGCAACCGTTGATTATGCGATTTTATTTTCCGAGGAATATTCGCAAAATCGAAAACTCATGAGTACTAAAGAAGCGATTACGAAAACAATTAATGAAAAGGTGTTTTCCATTGCGACACCAGCATCAATTTTATCAAGTGTCGGATTTATTCTTACACTCACATCAACCGATCCGATTATTTCATCGATCGGCACATTGCTTGGACGCGGAACGTTACTTGCTTTTACATTAGTCGTTTTCTTCTTACCTGCTTTACTCGTTGTCTTTGATAAAGTCATTAACGCAACAACTTGGAAAGCGAACTTTTATAAAAAGGAGTGAGCCTAAACAAATGAAAAAATGGTTATATATATCTTTAAGCGCGTTACTCATATTTACCACCCTTTCACCTACAACGTTTGCAAAGTCGGCCAATGAAGGATCATATGATGAAAAAGATGAGGTTGTTTATGGAAAGTTAGATGCAAATGGTGCCACAAAAAACATGTATATCGTCAATTCATTTCATGACATTAAACGAGGCAAAATCACCGATTACGGGGATTATACAAACATTCGGAACTTAACAGATCTATCCCCTATCGAACAAGACGGAAAAACAATTTCCTTTCAAGCTGAAGACGAGGAATTTTATTATCAAGGTGAACTTCATGAGAAAACTCTTCCGTGGAATATTTCAATCACATATAAGCTTGATGGGAAAGAAATCGATCCGAAAAAACTTGCCGGCAAAAGCGGACAGCTCGATATGCAAATGACGATTGAGGCAAATGACGATGTTGATGACGTATTTATTGACTATTATTTATTACAAATTTCTATAACTCTTGATCCGTTAATTTTCCATGATATTCAAGCACCTAAAGGAACAATTGCCAATGAAGGGAAAAATAAACTCATTAACTTTTCCGTCATGCCAGGTGAAGAAGAAGAGCTCATTTTATCTGCAGATGTAGAAGATTTTGAAATGGATCCAATCGATATTTCGGCTATTCCCGCTAATCTCGCGATTGATGATCCCGATGTTGATGAAATGTCAGGCGAGATGAAAACATTATCTGATGCAACTCGAGACATTCATCAAGGCGTTACTGAATTAAATGATGGGATCAAAGAGCTTAACGACGGAACAGAAGAGTTACAGGATGGATCGACAGATTATTTAGCCGGCATAGAAGAACTTGATGAATCATCGGATGAACTCGTTGAAGGCTCACAAATGATTACAGACGTCTTACAACAGATCGAAAAGGAAATAGATGAACAAATTGATATGCCTAATGTCGATGAAATTGATCAATTACCCCAAGCTTTTCGCAACATCGCCGAAGGGCTTGAATCATTTGCAGATGTTTTTAATCGTTTAGATGATGCGATTGATCAAATTCCAAACCAGCCACTAAACGATGAAGACATCGAAAGTCTTTATCAAACACTCATCGAAAATGATGCAGACGATCAAGATCTTCAAACATTTAACGAATTAGTTGAAACGTATGAAGCTGCACAAATGGCTAAAACAATTAGCGAAAATCTTCCTGGACACATCGCAAATGGGGCAAAAGATATGGCTGAGCAACTTACGACCGTTGCCCGTGAAATCGAGGAAGCTTTAGCAGATATGGAACAACTTGATGAATTAGCAGAACTTCAAAATGGCCTGAAAGATTTAGCAACAGAATACGCAACCCTTCATGAAGGGCTTGTCACGTATACAGAAGGTGTTCATTCCCTCGCAACTTCATACAACGACCTTAATGATGGCATTCATGACTTATCTGATGGAACGGATGAACTAGAAAGTGGCATCAATGAGTTACATGACGGCACAAAAGAACTAAAAGAGGAAACGAGTGATTTACCAAGTGACATGCAAGCTGAAATTGATGAATTCATGGAAGACTTTGATTTCTCCGATTTTACACCGACATCATTCGTTTCTACAAAAAATAAAAATATCGGTGTCGTTCAATTCGTCTTGCAAACGCCTAGCATAAAAATGGAAGATGACGATGAAACAGATGAAACAGAAGAAGAAGATAAAGGATTTTGGGACCGTTTATTAGATCTCTTTATTTCATAAGGTCTCGTTAAGGAGGCTTTTAGTTTAAAGCCTCCTTTTTACATGATGAATAATTGAATTAGCGCGAAAATAAATGCACTAACGATAGGAAACAAATGTAACATCGATAAGTTTTTAACTTTTGCAATCAATGGTTCAAACGGATCTTCTGTTGGTGATGCAAAGAAACGAAGCACGCGCTCCTTTTTATTTGACATCATACTAAACTCAGGTGTTTCAACATCATATTTATTTAATTGTTGACGTAAATGGTGAGAAATGAACGGTTTCTCATGCACGATGATCAACCTCCAACGCTACTTTTAACGTTTGAATCGCCGTGTGAAGACGTGATTTCACTGTTCCCTTAGGGATTTGCAAAGTATTGGCGATTTCTTTTTGTGACATATCATGATAATAATAAAGTAGTATCACAGCCCGCTGTATGTGAGGTAAATGTGCGATCGCTTCACGTATTGCTATTTGTTCAGTATGGTCATTATTGAGCGTTTGTTTTGGCACTAAAAAGGGTAAAAGTTTTTTCAATGCTCGTCGGCGATTTAATCTTGTCACCATCAACCTGTAAGCGATTTGAAAAATATATGCTTTTAATGATCCTTTGTCAGGGTCAAAATGATGTTTATATCGTTGCAGTTGCATAAATGTATCCTGTACGATATCGATACTTAATTGCTCATCTTGAGAATAACGATAAATGAATGAATAAAGGGGTGATTTTAACCGTGAATAAATTTTCCCTAATTGACTATCATCACCCTTTTGATAAGCAACCATTAATTCATCCTCATTTTCACTCAATGTGACCGCCCCAGCGAACTTTAATTGATTTAATCGTCATCGAAATGCGGCTAATTAAATAACTAATCGAGACGAACGTCCATACTTGCGTCTGATTTGTGAAAAATTGTACAAACACGTTGTTAATAGTTAAACCACTTGCGACTAAATAATTAAGTATTTGTACACAAATAATGGCATAAATCGCCAAAGCAATTGACATTGTATCAAAGACATTCCAACGTAAAAAAATTTTCGTCTTTTGATAATTAATCCTTCCTTTCTCACGTACAATATACTTTCGGTCCATCATAAAGGCGATGGCTAAAATAACCAAAATTAAAAAGCTTGTAACGATTAAAGAAACAATCCAGCCTGTATCCATTCGTTCATCCCCCATTTGCTTATTTACTTACTATACAATTGAGCGTTGCAAAAAGTTCAAATAAAAAACATCCGAGCATACATTCTCGGATGTTTTTTATCTGTCGATGAATTAAGTGAAAACCGGTAATGTGAAAACAATGAGCATACCGAAAAACAGTATTAAATAGGTAAGGGAAAAATAAAAGATCATATTAGCCCATTTAACATCGTCCTTGGCAAAAAAGCCACTAATACCGACGATTAACCAAACGATGTTCATAAGCATTGCAATCGCGACAAATGCGATTCCGATAGACGATAAAAATAAAGGAAGTGGTAATAAACAAGCAATGTAAATAACCGTTTGTCTTTTCGTCATTGGAATACCGTAAACGACGGGTAACATTGGAACGCCAGCAACTTTATATTCCTCATACCTTCTAATCGTAATGGCAAATGTATGAGGAATTTGCCAAATTAATAGAACGATAAATAACACGATCGGCACAACGTGATATGCCGACTCAATCGTTGCCCATCCAATTAAAGGTGTAAAAGCACCCGAGACACTGCCGATCATCGTATTTAATGTATATTTTCGCTTTGACCAAAATGTATAAAGAACAACATATGTAAACCAACCTAGAAAAGAATAAACAGCTGCTTCCATCGTTGTTAGAAACATAATCCCTATACCTAAAATGGATGCTATAATGCCCATTGCTAATACAGTATTCATAGAAAAATTACCAGTAACCGTTGGACGTTCTTGTGTTCGCGTCATTTCACGATCAAGATCAACTTCATACCAATTGTTTAAAATAAGCGCTCCGGCAATAATAAGTGTGCTTCCAATAATTGTTATAATTAATGTATCTATATGAGCAATAAACGAAGCGTTCGTAAAATAAATCGCTAACCAAAAACCAGTTAATATCGGCAATACATTAGCAATGAGCACAATTGACTTTGTAAGTGATTTTAAGTCGGCGAGAAAGGTTGATAATTTAAAGTTTTGTACATTCATTTTATTACTCCATATCCGTGATGATTTGTTCATCTTGTTCACCCTTAAAAACTGGATTGTAATTTTCCCCACCTATTGGCAGTTTATATCACAATAATTGTAACATGAATAAATGCGAATTCGCTAATAATGAACATTTTATTTGAAAAAAATTGTTACATTTTTATGAACTAAAATTAACATGTTAAATCAATCTTGCAATTGTTCTTTTAAGTTGTTTGCACGCTTTTTTTCAATATGTGTTCGCTTTTGATCAACATCAATGAACTGACATTGATTGTCTTGATCATTAAATCTAACAGTTACCCACAATTGTTCATGAATATCTTCTAATAACGATGTCTCCATATAACATTGTCGATCAATTGCTTCTAATAAAATCGTAGCTACTTCTGTTTCACCGATTCGGTCGATAACGCCTTTATGAATCGAATATGTACTTTCTGCTCCAACTACTGGCAACATCATAACGAGTAAAAACATTGATACAAACAATCGCTTTTTTCCCATCTTATCCCCCTTTCGTGAGCATAAGTATTTACTTTTCACTCGCATTATCGCAAATATTATAATTTCTGCATCCAAACAAAACGTATATTTCCCCCTTTAGGTACAAGAGAAAAGATAAGTTTATCTGTAAATTTTTCAAAGTTTAAGATGTAACAGCGAAGTAAAATCATCCTTTCACACATTATTTAAGACGAATGTTCATTTAATGATGGCAATAGATTTTAAAATAAAATTTTGCTACGCTAAAAATAAATAAAAATGATGAATAAGGGGATTAAGACATGCAAAAACGACTACTATTTACGATACTAATCGCTATATTTTTAATGGCATGCGATGCAAATATTGAACAAGTGAACGATGATGTAAATGAAGACATCACTGAAGAAACGATAAATGATGAAGACCGTAGTCAACCTTCATCGAATGGTGAAACTGAAAATAAAAATACAGATAAAGCGGATAAGCAACAGAAAAATGAAGAGAGCGACAATGAAACTGATGATTTATCCCAGTTAGACGTTCACTATATCGATGCTGGACAAGCAGATGCAACGTTATTTCAATATGCTGATGACGATGAAAATTATACGATTTTATACGATACAGGAGATTGGGGGAAAAATGATGTCATTAACTATTTATCTGAGCAAGATTTTTCCAATATTGATTTAATTATCGTCAGTCACCCCCATGCTGATCATATTGGACAACTAGCAGATATTGTATATACATACGATGTCAGTGAAGTTTGGATGTCGGAAAATACGAGTTCCTCTAAAACATATCAACAAGCAATGGAAGCGATCGATGAAAGCGATACGACCTACCATGAACCTCAGGCAGGAGAGGTGTATGATATCGGGCCGATGACTATTGAAATTATTCATCCGAACAGTCTAACTGGAGACCTTAATGAAGATTCAGTTGCTGCGTTATTTACATATGGAGAAATAGGACTTTTATTTACAGGTGATGCTTATAAAGACCAAGAACTTGAAATGATCGAACGAACAGACATTGAAGCAGATATTTTACAACTTGGTCATCACGGATCGGATACATCAAGTGATCCTAAATTTATCGATGCTGTGCAACCAGACATTGCGATTTATAGTGCCGGAAAAGATAATTCATATGGACATCCGCATAAAGAAGTTGTTGAACGCATACAAAATGCAGGTATCACGCTCTATGGAACTGATGTACATGGCACGATTGTCGTTACAACAAACGGAGATGATTATACGGTTGAAACGAAAGAAGACGGCACCATTTCACCAAAAGACACACAATCAGTGACGAGAGAAAATGATGTAACAGAAGAAACGTCATCAGGGGATTGTATCGATATTAACGAGGCATCCTCGGATGAATTACAACAAATTATTCATATTGGACCAGCCCGAGCGGAAGATATCCTAGATATGCGTCCTTTTCAATCCATTGATGATTTAACGGATATTGATGGCATTGGTGATGCTCGGATTGACGATATTAAAAGTGAAGATAAAGCTTGCATAGGAGGGTAATTTAAATGAAAGGCGTTATCGACCGTTTTGAAGATAATTGTAAAGCTGTTATTTTACTTGAAGATATTCAAGAAGAATTAATTGTCCCCTGCGACCTTTTACCAGAAGAAGCAAAAGAAAACGACTGGCTAACCTTAAAAAAGACGAATGACACATATCAAATTATCTCGATTGATTACGAACGAACAAAAGCTGAAATGAAAAAGTCACGTCAATTAAGAGAAAAATTACGCGCCAAAAGCAAAGAAAGCCGATTTAAACGAAAAAACTAGATCTATAGCGTATGAAAGCGATCAATTATAAACATTGATCGCTTTTTATAATGAATAATTAGTGCCATCTCAACTCGTTACACGTTTTTCCCGTTTATAAATAAATTGAAAAACGATCATTACTATAAATAAGACAAAACCTATAAAATCTGTTAGTCTCTCAGGATAAATTAACAAAAATCCAATAATAACTGAAAAAATTCTTTCCTCCCAGTGTAAATACCGATACCAATAACCGATCATCCCCCCACCAATAGCAATCATGCCTACAATAGCAGTCATAAATATCCAGCTTATTTCTAAAAGCGTTGTATTAATCATAAGTAATTCTGGTTGTAAAATAAACATATAAGGAATGATAAATGCCGCAATTGCTAGTTTCGATGCATGTAGTCCGGTCTTTACCGGTTCACCTTGAGATATACCCGTCGCTGCAAAAGCCGCTATTGCAACAGGTGGCGTAATATCTGCAATAATTCCAAAGTAAAAAACAAACATATGCGCTGCTAGTACTGGAATAGATACATCTAATTGCTCATTTAATGCAATAATGCCTGGTAAAGCAATAGTCGATGTGATGATATAATTCGCACTTGTAGGTGATCCCATACCTAAAATAAGACAAGCGATCATTGTAAAGATTAATGTCAATATTAATTGCATATTCGGATTTTGTGCGATTGAAGCAGCCATTTGTATGAGCCCATTTCCTAATTTCAAACCTAAACCTGTTTTTGTAACAACACCAATAATAATCCCTGCGCAAGCTGTCGCCGAAGCTACACCGAGCGCAATCCGCGCACCAGATGTTAAAGCAGTGATAAATTTCCTTGGCGTCATTCGCGTCTCTTTTAAAATAAAACTAACAATAATTGCTGATAAAATACCTAAAAGAGCTGTCTTTTCTATACTAAATCCTCTAAAAAGTAACCAAATGACTAGTAAAATAGGAAATAACAAATAGAATTTCTTTAGAACGACACACTTCCTCGGTATTTCCTCATCTGACATGCCAAGCAACCCCATTCTTTTAGCCTCAAAGTGTGTCATTATCCATACACCTGTAAAATAAAGAATTGCAGGTATGATAGCTGCTTTTGCAATTTCCCAGTAACCAACTCCTGCAAATTCAATCATTAAAAGAGCCGCAGCTCCCATAATCGGCGGTACCATTTGCCCGCCTGTTGAAGATGCCGCTTCAACCGCTCCTGCAAAATTACGGTGATAACCAACATTTTTCATAAGCGGAATCGTATAAGATCCTGTTGTAACTGTATTTGCTACAGAGCTACCGGAAATTGTTCCTTGCAAAGCGCTTGAAAATATTGCTACCTTTGCTGGTCCACCTGTTCGTTTCCCTGCAAAAGATATCGCTAAATCATTAAAATAAGTCCCAACACCTGTTTGAACAAGAAAAGCGCCAAAAAGTAAAAATAAAAAAACATAAGTCGATGATACTTGTAATGGTGTTCCCAATATACCTTCCGTTGTAAAAAACATCGTTTGAATAATTTGTTGTAAACTTAAACCACGATGCGCTAAAGCGCCCGGCATCAATGGTCCAAAATAAGCGTAAATAAGAAATAAAATAGCTATAATTGTAATTGGTAAACCAAGTGCTCGCCTTGTCGCCTCTAAAACGAGTAAAGTAGCTGTACCCCCAATTACCATTTGCACTGTAGTTATGCTTCCTATATGCTGAATAAGCGTTTCGTAAAATATAGGCCAATAACATGTTACAATGAGTGCTAACAAAGCAATCATATAATCATACAAAGCTATTTTCTGTTTATTTGCCTTTTTGCTTATCGGAAATAACAAAAAGATAAGCACTAATGCAAAACCTAAATGGATTGTACGCTGAATATATGCCGTATATTCACCGAATATCCCAGTATATAATTGAAAGAAGGAAAAACTAAGAAGAATTAACATAACAACTTTAGCGATCACACCTGTTAAATGCCGTGTATTCGATTCCGAATCATACTTTTGCAAAAGTGCTTCTCGCTCTTTAATTGTCAATCTTCTTTTTGCTTTATCCATGAATTCTTTCCCCTTTCATCAATTGCCAAATAGATAACCGATCTACCTTTAAAGTGAACCAAGCACCTGGTTTAAAATATGTATTAAAAGTAGCGATGTGTTCTTCTTTTTCTCCCCAAATCAACTTATGTTTAGAAACTGTCTTGCCATTGCGCACATGAATCGCTGTAAATATTTGCTTCATATTTTTTAAATGATATTTACCATCTTCATATGTTAAATATTCGTCTTCTTCTGTCGTTGACGGCATGCCGATTCCGAATTCCTCAAATATCATTTCATACTGTTTGATACGATAATTTTCTGTTATTTTGTATTTCTCTATGACATCTGTTAAGTGAATAGAATGAGTAAAAACAATGAAAAATGTATCACCTATAGATACCGGTAAATATGCTTCAATGTCATTTGTATTTTCTTTATAAAATACAAGTGCCGGCTGAAAAGGAATCATCAAAATGAAATACATCAATAAAACAATTAATAAAAAATACATCAAAACATATCTTATTGCTTTTTCTCTCATTGGTTATGTCACCACATCATTTGTTCAAAAAAATGTGGCCAGTCAAAAACAAAAGGATGACGACTGGCCCTATGATCCATTTATATTTACTTAATTATTCTTTAAGATATCTTGTTCTTCATAATATTTTAAAGCTCCTGGATGTAAATCAACGGTCATGCCATCTAATGCCGTATTAATATCAACAAGTTTTCCTTTATCATGGGAAAGTTTATCCGTATTTTCATAGATTGCTTTCGTAATATCATATACAACTTCCTCAGGTAAATGGTCGACAACAGCGAACATTGCTAAAACGGCTGCCGTATGAACATCTTCTGTCATATTGTATTCCTCAGCCTCTATCGTATCGTGCGCATAATAGGGATATTTATCTATGAGTTCATCTACTTTACTTTCTTCAATCGGAACAATTTGAACATTATCTGTAGCCGCAAGCCCTTCAACAGATCCAGTCGGTGTACCAGCCGTAATAAAGGCAGCATCAATATTGCCATCTTGCATGCCACCTGTGGATTCTTCAAAATTTAAACTTTCTGCCTCAATATCATCCATAGTCATTCCATGAATTTCTAAAATTTGTTTTGCATTAAAATAAGTGCCAGAACCTGAAGCGCCTACAGAAACTTTTTTTCCTTCTAAATCTTCAACAGAAGTAATCCCTGATTGCTTAATCGTTACAATTTGAATCGTTTCTGGATAAAGCGACCCAAGTCCTAAAACATGATCGATTGGATGGTCCTCAAAAACATTAATACCTTCTACAGCATCTGACATTATCCCCGTTTGTAACATTGCTATTTCAGCTTCACCTTCCTGAATAGCTATAAGATTATCAGCAGATGCATTCGATGATATGGCGGAGACTTTAATACCTGTTTCATCTGTTATAATTTGAGCAATTTCTCCTCCGAGTGGATAATACATACCTCCAGTTCCACCAGTTAACATATTTAAAAACTCAGGTACTTTATTGTTGTCATATAAATCTTCTGTTTCATGAAGTTGTTGATCACAAGCTTTTAATATGAACATCAGTATGAATAATATTGAAAAAAAGTATAATAACCTTCTTGCACTCAATTTACTAGTCTCCTTAAGGTCATCATAAAATGAGTAGAAAAAAGTTTTAAAGTCATATTTTATAAATATATAAATATGAATTCATTTATGCATTTCGTTTAATATAAAAACCATTCGAACATTTAAGCTCGAATGGTTTTTTATAAACGACTGCTATTTTAAACACGTTCGCGTACAAATTTACGTAAATCTCGCTTTAAAAATTTACCGACAGATGATTTTGGAATATGGTCCATAAAAATAATCTCATCTGGTAACCACCATTTAGCAAATTGTGGTTCTAAATATTTTAGCAACGCTTCTTTCGTTATCTTTTCACCTTCCTTAAGGACAACACAAGCGATAGGACGTTCTTGCCATTTAGGATCTTCTCTTGCGATCACAGCTGCTTCAAAAACAGATGGATGTGCCATTAAAGCATTTTCTAAGTCGACAGATGAAATCCATTCCCCGCCACTTTTAATTAAATCTCCCGTACGATCGACGATTTTTATAACTCCTTCTTCATCGATTGTTACAACATCTCCTGTATATAACCAGCCGTCTTTAAATGCCTCTTCTGTGCGGTCGTCATTGTAATATTCATCAGCAATCCACGGTCCGCGAATGAGCAACTCACCCATTTCTTTACCATCAGCTTTAACATCATTTCCGTCATCATCAACAACTTTAATATCTAATCCAGGAACGACCATACCTTGCGTTGCGCGAATGTCTAAACGTTCTTCTTCTGGAAGATCTCTTTGATAACTTTTCAATCGTGCTAAAGTCACTAATGGTGTCGTTTCTGTCATGCCATAAGCATGAATAAAAGGTATACCAAAATTAGATTCAAATGAACGAATAAGCCCTTTCGGCGCTGCAGAGCCACCACATAAAATAGCCCGCAAATGGCTTGTATCATACTTTCCTCGCTCTAATTCTCGAATTAACCCTAACCAAATCGTCGGAACCCCAGCACTAATCGTTACTTTATATTCATCGATCATTTCAGCGATAATTTTTGGCGTCATCTTCGGTCCTGGAAACACTTGTGTTGAGCCTAGCCACGTAGCTGCAAAGGGCATGCCCCAAGCATTCGCATGAAACATCGGAACAACAGGCATCGCCCGATCCGCTTCAGACAAGGCTGCTGTATCCGCCATGCTTAAAGCCATGCTATGAAGGACAATTCCCCGATGTGTATAAATGACGCCTTTTGGCATTCCTGTCGTCGCAGATGTATAACACATGCCTGCAGGATCATTTTCTTTAATATTTGTAGAAAAAGGAAATGTTTCGTCACCTTCTTGAAGTAATTTTTCATATGAATAAAGCGGCTTTAAAGTTGATTTTGGAACGTCTAATTCATCACTCATCACAATAAATGTCTCAACAGATGTTAATTCATCTTTAATTTGTTCAATTAACGGCAATAAATCAATATCAATAAGTAAAACTTTATCTTGTGCATGGTTAATAATATATATGAGATGTTCTTTAGAGAGACGGATATTAATCGTGTGCAAAACAGCTCCCATTGAAGGAACAGCAAAATATACTTCTAAATGGCGATGATGGTTCCAAGCGAGCGTGCCGACTCGGTCGCCTTTTTTAACACCGAATTTTTCTAGAACGCTTGCTAAAGAGCGGATGCGCCTTCCAATTTGCTCATATGTCAAGCGGTGAACGCCCGAATGTGTACGTGAAAACACTTCTTTTTTCGAGAAGTATTTTTCAGCCCGTTCAATTAAGGATACAATGCTCAAAGGTGTATCCATCATTGTAAACATCCCCTTTTTAAATATGATAAATACCGCCAACAAACATCAATTTACGACATATTCCTTCACTTTTTCATTAAGATGTATTTATTTATGAGGAAAAATCTTTTTCATGAGGACTTTCCATTTCAGGTGCTGTTGAACGAATTTTTGCAGGCGTTTTGGATAATTTAATCGGTGTGTTAATTTGTTTAATCTCCCCGAATGTTTTATCAATAACCGTTTGAATCATATCCCTTGCCATAACGTGTGGATCATTGATCATTTCTTCAAGCGTATGAACAGGTGAGACACACGCTTCGACATTAGCGAAAATATTTAACCATTCTGCTAAACTTTTTTGAACGATAATTTTTTGAATATCTGCTTTTAATTCGTGTTGTTTATGTAAAGGTGCATATAAGTGAGGAATAAAATCTTCACGACCAATCGTCTCACAAAACTTTCGCCAAAATTTTTCTTCAACGGCGCCTACTGCTAAATAACGGCCATCTTTCGTTTCATACACATTGTAATTTGCAAAACCACCATCTAACATTTGTTCGCCACGAGATGGTAAAATTCCTGTTGCTAAATAATCTGGTAAAACCGTTTGTAACCAAGAAATAACGCCATCCATCATCCCGATATCAACAAACTGTCCTTCACCTGTTTTCCTTTGATGATACAAAGCAATTAAAATACCAATCGTTGCCGGTAAAGCACCAGCCCCAATATCTGCAATTTGCGTGGCAGGAACAATAGGCGATCGGCCTTGCTCTCCCATTAAATCAAGTAAACCAGCATAACTGATATAGTTTAAATCGTGACCTGGTTTATGTTTATACGGACCCGTTTGTCCATATCCGGTAATCGCACAATAAATGAGTTTTGGATTTCGTCTTTTCAAAGTTTCATAGCTAAGATTTAATTTGTCCATAACGCCCGGGCGAAAAGATTCCACAATAACATCAGCCTCATCTACCATTTCTAAAAATGTCGCATGATCTCTCTTGGTTTTTAAATCAAGTGTAGTACTTTTTTTATTACGATTAAGCGAGTGAAAAAGGGCACTCATATTGCCGATATTTGGGCCAAGAAACCGCGCATAATCTCCGATATTTGGCTGTTCGATTTTTATAACGTCAGCGCCAAAATCAGCGAGAATCATTGTACAATAAGGACCTGGTAACAAGCGGGTTAAATCAAGTACGCGAATGGATGAAAGAGGCATAGAATCCCTCCTTTTTTAACATTAAATGTTCTAGAGCAATCTGTTACTCTTTTAATCAATTCTTTCGATAATTGTAGCATTCGCCATGCCAAATCCTTCACACATCGTCTGCAAACCGTATTTACCGCCTGTTCGTTCTAAAGCATACATCATTGTAATCATTAAACGAGCGCCACTCGCACCTAAAGGATGCCCGAGGGCAATTGCACCGCCATTTGGATTGAGTTTTTGCGGATCTGCACCTGTTTCTTTTAACCAAGCTAACGGTACAGAGGCAAATGCTTCGTTCACTTCAAAAATATCGATATCATGTATAGATAAATGGGCTTTAGCTAACGCTTTTTTTGTTGCCGGAATTGGGCCTGTTAACATAAGCGTGGGATCAGAACCGACGACGACTCGAGTCGTTATTTTAAACCGCGGATTAAAACCAAGCTCAGCTGCTTTTTTATCAGACATCATGAGCAATGCTGCAGCCCCGTCGCTCATTTGGCTTGCATTCCCTGCTGTTACGCCCCCATTTTCCTTAAAAACTGGCTTAAGTTCGCTTAATGCTTGTATGGATGTATCTTTTCTTGGCCCTTCATCGGCTTTTATTACCTTTTTTGTGCCATCCTCTAAGTCAACGTTAAGTGGCATTATTTCATCGACAAAATAATCGTTCTTTTGCGCATAAATTGCTTTTTCATGGCTTTGTAAAGAAAATTCATCCATCATTTTTCGACTAAATCCCCATTTTTCCGCTATCATCTCAGCTGATAAGCCTTGATGAATCATGGCGTGTTTTTCTGTTAACTTTTCACTATAGTTTACATTATTCCGGTTAGAAAACATCGGAACTCGTGTCATACTTTCTACACCACCAGCAACGACAACATCCATATCACCACTTAAGATGGCTTGTGCGGCAAAATGAACCGCTTGTTGACTAGAGCCACATTGACGATCAATGGTTGTACCTGGAACGTCTGTAGGATAGTTCGCAATTAATGCTGCTTGTCGTGCAATGTCCCCACCTTGTTCACCACTCTGGGTGACACACCCATAAATAACGTCATCGATCAACATAGGATCAATATTCGTTCGTTGAATTAATGCCTTTAATGGTTCTGCTGCTAAATCTTCGGCGCGAACATTGCTTAAAACACCATTTCTTCTGCCAACCGGTGTTCTTACAGCTTCGACGATAACTGCATGTCGCATAAAGCTTCTTCCTTTCTTTTAAATATTTTATACATTCATACGATCAGCAATAATCTTTTTCATAATTTCATTAGAACCTGCATAAATTGAGGAAACCGCAACATCACGGAATCGTCTAGCAATCTCATATTCTTCCATATACCCATATCCACCATGTAATTGCATACATTCGGTTGCCACTTTTTTAACTAAATCCGTTATCCACCATTTGGCCATCGATACTTCTGTTACAATATTTTTTTTAGCCATATGATCAATAATAAGCCGGTCGACGAATGTCCTGCCGATTTCGACTTCCGTTTTTAATTCTGCAAGTTTAAACTGTACATGTTGAAATTGACCAATTTGTCTACCAAAGGCTTTTCTTTCCTTAACATATTGAATCGTTTTATCTAAAATAAGCTCTGCACTTGCGATACTTTGAATCGAAACCATTAAACGTTCTTGTTGTAAATGTTGCATTAAATAATAAAAACCTTTATTTTCTTCCCCGAGCATATTTTCCTTCGGTACTTTAACATCGGAAAAAATTAACTCACACGTATCATTTTCATGTTGACCGACTTTTTGTAGTTTTTTCCCTTTCGTAAAACCGGGTGTCCCAGCTTCAACGACGAATAAGCTAATTCCTCTATGAGCTGGATTTGCATTTGGATCTGTCTTACAAACGACGATGATGAGATCTGCGATTGAGCCATTCGTAATAAAGGTTTTCTCACCATTAATGACATAATCATCGCCATCTTTTATAGCTGTCGTTTGAATACCTGCTAAATCTGATCCAGCATTAGGCTCTGTCATCGCAATAGCAGAGATCATATCTCCAGAAACAGCCCCGGGCAACCATCGTTCTTTCTGCGCCTCTGTCCCTAAATGCTCAATGTAAGGAATAACAATATCGTTATGTAAGCCGACACCGACTAAACCGACACTGACACGGTCAAATTCTTCTGATGAGACAACTGCAAATCCAAAGTCGGCATTAAGGCCACCATACGCTTCATCAACTTGTGGACAAAGAAAACCATTTTGTCCGAGCTTTTTCCAAAATGTTCGCGGCACTTCCTGTTGCTTCTTCCACATTTCCAAATGAGGTATTGCTTCTTTTTCAAGAAAGCGCCTTAAAGATGTACGGTAAATGTCATGTTCCTGTTTTAAATAACTTTTTTTCACGACCACACCTCCAACACTGCTAAAACAATTATTTCGGTTGCATGCGAATAGCACCATCAAGTCGTATCGTTTCGCCGTTTAACATCGGGTTTTCAATAATGCCTTCAACAAGATGTGCGTATTCATGAGGCATTCCGAGGCGAGATGGAAATGGTGTCATGTCTCCTAAAGCTTCTTTCGCTTTTTCTGGCAATTGAGCAAATAAAGGTGTTTCGAATATCCCAGGGGCAATTGTTACAACACGAACACCGATACTAGCTAAATCTCTCGCTACAGGCAATGTCATGCCAACGACACCACCTTTTGAAGCACTATAGGCCACTTGACCGATTTGTCCCTCGAAGGCTGCAACTGAAGCTGTATTAATAATAACGCCACGTTCATCGTGTTCATTTGTTTCATTGTCAGCCATTTTTTCAGCTGTTAAGCGAATCATATTAAAGGTACCGACTAAATTGACGTGAAGGACATTCTTAAATGACTTTAAATCGTGAGCTCCTTTTTTTCCTAAAGTACGTTTGGCAACAGCTATACCTGCACAGTTAACGAGCGTATTTACGTAACCATGTGTATCGATCACTTCACTTAATGCCTTTTGGACGTCTGTTTCACTTGTAATATCTGTTTGAATAAAGTGTGCATGATCTCCTAGTTGTTCGGCTAAATTCATCCCTTTTTCTTCCTGTAAATCAAAAATGATCGCTTTTCCACCTTTTCTAACGATATTTCTAACAGTCGCTTCACCTAAACCTGATGCTCCGCCTGAGACAATTGCAACAGTTTGCTTGATGTTCATTACAATCTCTCCCCTTTACAATCACAAAATGTATGCGTTTTCATTAATTATTTTAAAACAATGCGCATCAAATAACGTGCGATCTCTCGGGAAAATTGTTTTTCATTCATTTCCCCGTCTGCTGAATACCACTGTGTTACCCAATTCATCGCTCCTAACAAAATATTTCGAACAATCTTTATATTGTCAACTAAAAAATATCCTTTATCTACACCCTCTTGTAATAAATCATCATAACCTCGGGAATATTGGTCACGTAAATAAAATATTTCCTTTAATTGCTTTTCCGAAAAAATTTCGCTAGGTTTAGCCATTAGTTCAAATCCAGCTCTTTCACGGATTGCATATTCAACGTGCGTTTCAATCATCATTTGTAATTTTTCGTATGTTGAAAGATGTTTCCCGTTAACTTCTTTTATATTTTCAATGCTTCGATGTAAAATTTTTAATTGGCTTTGATATACTAAATCTTGTTTATCTTTAAAGTAATAATAAATTGAACCTTTCGTCAGCAATAAATGTGCCGCAATTTCTTCCATCGTTGTTCCATGATATCCTTTATCAGCGATTAAACTTAAAGCTGATTTTAATATATCTTCTCTCTTTTTCGCTGTTTTACGTTCCCGAAGTGACACGAACACCTCCGCCCTCCTGTTGTAAACATTTGTTTGTTAACATTCTATGTGTTTAGTTTTTAAATGTCAAGTATAAATTCTGAAAAATTAAATTCATTTAAATATTTAGTGTTTAAAATAAAAAGAGACTGGGGCAAAACCCAGCCTCTTTCGATCGTTCAGGTAGCACCCCTTGAGCGCTTATAGATCATGACGCTTTAAAAAATTTACTATATGACGATTAAATGACCGAATAAAGAAATTAATATGAAACTGACAATACCAACACTTAAAGCAGCGATAAATCCAATGTAAAAAGGTTTAAATCCTAATCCTTTAAACATGTTAAAACTCGTTGATAAGCCGACACCAGCCATCGCCATTCCGAGCATATATGTCGTTCCAAATGAACTGCCAGACGTATAAATATTTGACCACACGTCTTCATTAAAAAGTCCGAATGCATTTCCAAATTGCGCCAACGTCATATCGCCAAGTGTTCGAACGAATGCAAGTAATAAAAAGCCAATAACGAATAAAGGAATTAATTGATACCATTTAGGAATACGGCGATTATGAGCCGTTTCCTCGCCTTTATCATTTTGCTTAAAAAACAAATAAGATACAAACGGAATCACAGCAATAATAAATAAATTTCGTGTTAATTTCGTAACCGTCGCAACATCTATCACCGTCTCCATATTGTATATTTGATCGTAAATAAGTGCAGATCCAGTCACTTGAGCTGTATCATGAACAGCCGTTCCTAAAAACAAACCAGCTTTTACCGGATCGCCACTAAAAAAAACATATGCTAAAAACGGGTACAATAACATACTAAGCAATCCGAACATCGTAATGTTTGCAACGGCATAAGAAATTTCATTATCTTTTGCCTTAATAACCGGCGATGTTGCCATGATCGCACTTACCCCACAAATGCCTGTGCCACAAGCAATTAGCGTCCCGAGGCGATGAGATTGTTGCATTTTGTTCGTAAAATATAATGTAATCATTAAGCCAACAGAAATACATATAACGATGAGTGGTATGCCCCATGCGCCTAGTTTCAATGCTTCAGCTAAACTTAAACGAAGACCAAGTAAAATAATACCTGCTCTTAAAGCATATTTAACTGAAAAAGACACGCCATCTACAAACATATCGTGTAAGCCGATCGTATTACGAATAATAATGCCAATAATAATCGCAACGAAAATGCTCGAAATTGGGCTTTCGGTTCCTTTAGGTAACACATTCAATGTAACGAGCAACGAACCGAATAAATTAGCAACATAAATCCCTACGAACATAACGATTAAACTAAGTAAAATACCGGGGATTAATCGTTTGATACTCGCTTGCATAAACTTCCCCCTCCTATTACAAAAGTGTGCAAAATAATCATAAAAGACACCACGCTTTCTACATCATTTCCATTATATACGATTGATCAATATTCTTTCATTTAAAACATAGGCAAAACTTTTACATAATTTTAAGACAACTGACCATAAAAAAATAAGGGAAGTGTATCCCTCATTTATAATGTACAATCTCTTTAATAGTGTCAACAATACTTTCTACTTGTGGGATGGCTGCTGTTTCTAACGTTTTATTGTACGGAATAGGAACTGGAAGAGCGCCGAGTCTCTTCACGGGTGCTTGTAAATAACGAAACGCTTTTTCACCAATTAAACTTGCAATTTCACCGCCATAACCACCACGTTTAACAGCCTCATGAACGACGATAGCTCTTTTAGTTTTCTTAACAGACTGTAAAATTGTATCTTCATCGAGTGGGACTAATGTGCGCGGGTCAACGACTTCAACATCAATTCCCCCTTTTGCTAAAATATGTGCAGCCTCTAACGCGCGATGAACCATAATCGCTGTGGCAACGACTGTTATATCTTTCCCGCATCGTTTAACGTCTCCTTTGCCAAGAGGAATTCTATATAAATCTTTAGGCACATAATCTACTGTTTTATACAACAATTTATGTTCATAAAAGATAACTGGATTGTTATCATCAATAGCTGCTTTTAATAACCCTTTCGCATCATAAGCTGTTGCCGGCTGAACAACTTTAAGTCCTGGAATATGAGCCATCCACGCTTCTAAACTTTGAGAATGTTGTGCAGCTGCCCCCGTTCCGGCACCACTCGGTGTTCGCAAAACCATAGGCACTTTCGCTTTACCACCAAACATGTAGCGCACTTTTGCTGCCTGGTTGACGAGTTGATCCATGCCGATCGTTATAAAATCGGAAAACTGATATTCCAAAATAGGACGCATGCCCGTTAAAGCTGCACCAGCCGCTACACCCGCCATGCCTAGCTCACTAATGGGCGTATTGCGAACGCGCTCCTCTCCAAACTCTTCAACCATTCCTTCAGTCACCCCGAAGGCACCGCCATACACGCCGATATCTTCGCCGAGCAAAAAGACGTCATCATTTGCCCGCATTTCTTGTTGCATCGCTTCACGAACAGCTTCTAAATACGTTATTTCTCGCATCATGGTGCATATACATCCTTTAAAACATCATCTGCTGTAGGTTGCGGGCCTTCTTTCGCATAGGTGACTGAGTCTTCAATTGTCATCAGTGCCTCTCTTTTAATTTGTTCAATACATTCGCCTGTTAATATACGCGCCTCTCGCAACGAACGTTCATACCGTTTGATCGGATCTCTCTTTTTCCACGCCTCAACTTCTGCCGATGTCCGATATTTTCCTTTATCACTTTTAGAATGACCTTTCCACCGGTATGTTTCCATTTCAATAAATGTCGGTCCTTGGCCAGCGCGAGCCCGTTTAACAGCTGTATCTGTCGCTTGCATCACTTCAAATAGATCATTACCATCGACCGTCTGCCCCGGTATGCCGTAGGATTTCGCTCGGATCGATAACTGTTTAACATTTGTCATGTCACTGACTGAACTTGACATGCCGTATTGATTGTTTTCACAAATAAATACAACCGGCAATTGCCATATCGATGCCATATTTAACGCTTCATGGAAACTGCCTTCATTCGTTGCCCCATCGCCGAAAAAGCAAAGCGTCACATCAGAAGCATTTTTCATTTGTGCCCTTAAGGCAGATCCTACCGCCAGTGGAATACTACCTCCGACGATACCGTTAGCACCTAAATTTCCTTTTTCAACATCGGCAATATGCATAGAGCCACCTTTTCCTTTACAATAACCTGTCGTTCGGCCAAATAATTCGGCCATCATTTTATAAATGCTTGAACCAATCGCTATACAATGACCGTGTCCACGATGGGTACTCGTAATTTTGTCACCTTCTTTTAAAACGGCACAAGCCCCAACCGCCGTTGCTTCTTGACCGATACATAAGTGAGTCGTCCCGTATATTAAACCACGCTTAAAAAATTCATCTACTTTTTCTTCAAAATAGCGAATCAACCACATTTGACGATACATATGAATTAATTTTTCCTTACTCATATGCGAAAGAGTTTTCAATGGATCAGTCGCTTCCATAACATTCACCCTATCTTTCTTTAAACAGACATCTTTGTTGTTGTCATCCTCGCTTACCTTTTCATCTATCCGAAATAGCGATGGTACAATGTGCGCGCCTTCTCTACATCTTTTGTTCCGTGAATAAGCGCCCTTCCATCTGCAAATAACACTAAACGATGATCGTCGATCGCATAAGATAATAAGAAAGGATTTCGTTCTACTTTTCCATTCGTTTTTTCAAGCGCTTGAGCCATTGCTTGTAAATCTCTAGCCTCTTTTCGGGCTGGTCGAATTTGAACAGTATCTCGGCCACATAAAACAGCTGATTTCATTTGATTATCATATTGTAAAAAAGGATATGTCGGATTTGTACCGCATGTTGGGCATTCATCGTTTTTTAAGCGGTGGACTTTAATTTTTGATTGTTCATTCGTCCAAATATCAAAAGAAATAAGTTCATGACGAAGGGCGTCTTCATTGTTTGTTAACAGTTTTAATGCCTCAACAGTTTGATACATAATAACCATGCCGACAACAGGACTAATGACACCGACCGTATCACACGTCTGAGCGCCAGTTGGAACACCATTCATTAAACAATATAGACACGGCTTTTTCCCCGGAAGAATAGTATAAGTTAAACCATAACTTCCAACGATCGACCCGTAAATCCACGGAATATTGTATTTATGAGAAACGTCATTAATAATCATACGAATATCGAAATTATCTGTCGCATCTAAAATTAAATCAACACCTTTAATGAGCGTCTCCATTTCCTCTGGCGTTACATCAATGACACGGGCGTCAATTTCAACATTTGAGTTAATTAATGTTAAATGACGTTTAGCAGCAACTGCTTTTGGAAGTCTTTTTTCAGCATCTTCTTCTGTATAAAGTTGTTGACGTTGTAAATTACTCCATTCGATGTAATCGCGGTCAACAATCGTTAGCTTACCGATACCTGAGCGTGCTAAAATTTCTGCACTTCCTGAACCTAAAGCGCCTAAGCCGATAATTAAAACGTGTTTTTCACCTAAAAGTCGCTGTCCTTCTTCACCAATCGGTTGAAATAATGTTTGCCTGGAATACCGATCAATCATTGACCAATCAATCCTTCCATCGGACTGCTTGCAGAAGCTGTCCGTTTTTTTGGAATCCTGCCTGCTTCATAACCTAAACGACCGGCCCTTATCGCAAGCTTCATCGCCTCAGCCATTTTTACTGGATCCTTTGCTCCGGAAACAGCTGAATTTAAAAGTACCGCATCAGCCCCAAGCTCCATCGCCTTAGTTGCATCTTTCGGCGAACCAATACCTGCATCAACGATTACGGGAACTTCTGCTTGCTCAATAATGAGACTTAAATTAAGGGGATTAACGATGCCTTGACCTGAGCCAATCGGAGAAGCGCCTGGCATAATCGCATGTGCTCCTAAATTTTCAAGACGACGCGCAAGTATGACATCATCAGATGTATACGGTAAAACAGTAAAACCTTCTTCCAGCAGCTTTTCTGTAGCTTTTAACGTTTCAACGGGATCAGGAAGCAATGTTTCATCACAGCCGATAATCTCAACTTTTATCATGTCACAAAGACCAGACGCTCGAGCTAATTTAGCAACGCGAACCGCTTCTTCTGCCGTTGATGCACCGGCTGTATTCGGCAATAATGTATATTGATCAACGTCAATTTTTTCTAAAAAATTCGGTTGTGACGGTTCAAAAATGTTCATCCTACGAACAGCAAACGTTAATACTTCCGTCTCTGAGATGTTAACAGCCTCTTTTTGAATATCTAAATTCGGATATTTTCCCGTCCCTAAAAATAAACGTGAATGAAATGTATATTTACCGATTTTTAACATCTTAACCACCTCCAACGAATTGGACGAACTCAATTTTATCGCCTTCATTTACTTTTGTATGCGCGTGATCTTTCTTTTCTAAAATATTTTCATTATGTTCAACGATAAATACCGGGTTTTTTATTTCGAAATATTCAATTAAATCTGATATTGTCGTAATCGTTTGTGGAACTGTTACACGCTCACCGTTAATACGTAGTTGCATCTCATGACACCTCCTCGTTTAAACGTTATGTAATGCTTGATGATACGTTTTTGCCCGCTTGATCGGATCATCGGCAAGCAAAATGCCAGATAAAACAGCGACACCTGCTGCACCTGTTTGTAAAACAGCGGATATATTATATGGCGTTATACCACCAATAGCAATGACAGGAATATTTACATGACTTACCACTTGTTGTAAACGATTAATGCCTCTTGGGGGGATGCCAGGCTTTGATGCCGTTTCGAAAATATGTCCATATAAAAGCATATTTGCGCCAAATTTTTCGGCACGTTTCGCTTCATCAATATTGTGAACAGATCTTCCAATATATAGGTGAGGAAAAACTTCATGAACCATTTCTACATCTAAACTATGGTGAGCTAACTGTACTCCACCAACATTTGTTGCATGTGCGACGTCTACTCGGTCATTTACGATAATTTTACACCGTGGAATCCCTTTTGACATGAAGGCTTCAATAGCTTGAATGAATGTTGAAGCTGACCATGTTCGCTCACGCAAATGTATATAATCAATATACGGATAAATATCTTTTGCGATATGTGCAAGTGTTCCAATCGATTGTTTGCCAGTAGAAATGACATGTAATTGTTTAACCATATCGTACTCCTTTATCACACTACATAAAAAAACCACTTTTTTATGCAGAGCATAAGGAAAGTGGTTGCAAAAGGCAATCTCACTTTCCTACGCTAACTTATGCTAGATCAGGTTCAAAGGGTCCCAAAGTATCGCTTTGATCTCAGCCTGCTTCACAGGCACCCCTAGTGATGAAAAATATTTCGTTTAATTTTATCGTAGCATGAAACTAAGTTTTGTCAAAAGTTAGAACTTTATTTGAGCAATATATCTAAGCTTAAAAATGCTAAAAACTTTTCCATCACGATTTAACGGGTAACTCAATTTTTTCTTCGTTTTCAAGCATCGTCACATCATTTGTTTCTATGTTAGAATACTTAAGGCCAATGCCAGTATTAAGGATAACGACGTTTTCCTCTGGTTTTATCCATTCACTATCTTTTAATTTCCGCATCGCTGCAAAGGCAGAAGCACCTTCTGGACAAATGAATGCACCTTCTTCTTTTGCCACAAACGACTGAGCATACATAATTTCTTCATCAGCAACGGATATCGCACATCCGCTCGTATCATATAACGCATCTAATATTAAAAAATCACCTAAAGCTTTCGGAACATTTATACCAAAGGCGATCGTTTCCGCATTTTCCCAAAATGTTGCTTCTCTTTTGCCTTTTTTCCACGCTTCTACAATCGGTGCACATCCTTCGGCTTGAACAGCTACTAAGCGTGGCATTTTATGAGCATCGATCCACCCTAATGTTTGTAACTCTTTTAAAGCTTTGAAAATGCCGATTAATCCAACACCACCACCCGTTGGATAAATGATAACATCTGGTACTTCCCAGCCGAGTTGTTCAACGATTTCAAGGCCCATCGTTTTTTTACCTTCAATGCGATATGGTTCTTTTAATGTTGATGCATCATATAAATGATAATCTTTAATCGCTTGTTGAACAATTTGTCCGGCATCGCTAATAAGGCCGTCAACGACATATACATCTGCTCCGGCAAGTGAACATTCATGTCGTGTAACCATTGGTGCGTCTTTAGGCATAACAATTGTTGCAGACATATGTGCCCGAGCAGCATACTGTGTCCATGCCGCACCTGCATTGCCATTTGTCGGCATAGCTATATGTGTAACCCCTAGCTCATTTGCTTTTGAAATACCTACAGCTGCTCCTCTCGCTTTAAATGTTCCTGTTGGAAGCATTCCTTCGTCTTTCATATACACATTTGCAATATTTAATGTTTCGCTAACAGATGACATCTCTATTAAAGGTGTCATCCCTTCACCAAGTGAAATAATATGGTCTTTTTTAATGACTGGAAGTAACTCGTGAAAACGCCATAAAGAAGGATGTCTTCGTTTTAACAATTGTGAGCGGTCTACTTCATTTTTCAACGCTAAAAGATCATACGAAACGAGAAGTGGTGAGCCACAATGACAAACGTGTTGTATCGTTTGATGATGATACGTCTCTCTACATTTCGGACAATATACATGAGAAATATAGCTATAAGTCAATCTCCATTTCTCCCTTCTTTCTTAATCGTATCATAATTCATAAGAGAATATAAAAGTATTTAAAGGTTTAATTTATTTTTGAAATATTTGATAATTCCCCATTTACTGAAAATATGTTAGTATAATAATAACTTACTATCGAATGAAAAGGAGGAATGATGAGATGAGCGCACAACAAAAAGGAAAACGGACAATTTTCACCCGTTTTCTGAATATCATTGAAAATTTCGGGAATAAACTGCCTGATCCCTTTATTTTGTTTGCTTGCTTAGCTGTTGGCGTCATTATCATTTCCTTTATTTTTAGTTTTTTTGATGCTTCTGTCATCCATCCTGGTACAGGAGAAACGTTGCCGATCAAAAATTTAGCATCAGGTGAAGGCCTACAATATATCATTACATCAATGCTAGAAAACTTCACAGGTTTTGCACCGCTAGGCACAGTGCTTGCGATGATGCTCGGAATTGGTTTAACGGAAAAAGTTGGTTTTTTAGATGATGCCATTAAACGAACGATTTTAAAATCCCCACAAGCCCTTGTCACATATACGATTATATTCGTCGGTATTATGGGAAATATCGCATCAGACGCTGCCAACGTCCTCATTCCACCATTAGCTGCGATGGTTTTTCATAAAATCGGTCGCAATCCAATCGCTGGCTTAGTAGCAGGATTTGCAGCTGCTGGTGCTGGATTTACGGCGAATTTACTCATTGTCGGAACCGATGCCCTTTTATCTGGGATTACGACGGAAGCTGCATCGATTATTGATGATGCGATCGTCGTTACACCTGCTGATAACTGGTTCTTTAGCATTGTATCTGTATTCGTTTTAACAATCGTCGGTGGTCTTATGACAAGTCGGGTGATCGAGCCACGCCTTGGTGAATATACAGGTGATGATGTTGACGTTGATGCTGATGAGGAACATCCACAAGCAAAAAAAGCATTTATTTATTCAGTCATTGCTGGAGGCATTTACATCCTTATACTTATCTTTGCCCTTTTATTTCCGAACAGTCCGCTTCGAGGTGAAGACGGACAATTAGTGCCATCACCTTTTCTCGATGGCATTGTACCAATTATTTTATTCTTTTTCTTAACGATCGGTATTACTTATGGGATTATAATCGATAAAATTAAAACGACGAAAGATATCGGACATTATATGGCAGAGTCTATGAAAGATATGGCAAGCTACATCGTTTTAATCTTTGCTATTTCCCAATTTATCGCTTACTTCGATTGGTCGAATATTGGAACATGGGTAGCTGTCAACGGTGCTGAACTTTTACAAAGCATTAATTTTACTGGCATTGGACTTATTATCGGTTATATTATTTTTACAGCATTAATGAATTTTTTAATTACATCTGGCTCTGCGAAGTGGGCGCTTGAAGCCCCTATTTTTGTTCCGATGTTTATGCAACTAGGCTATCATCCAGCCTTTGCTCAAGTTGCTTACCGTGTTGCTGATTCATCAACAAATATTATTACACCGCTTTTTCCATATGTCGTCATCGTTTTATCGTTTTTACAAAAATATGATAAAAAAGCAGGAATCGGCACATTAATATCACTATTGTTACCATATTCCATGGCTTTTTTAGCGACGTGGATCGTTTTAATTTTAATCTTTTTCTTCTTAGGCATCCCATACGGTCCAGGCATTACAACTTATTTATAAACAAAACACGTAGGCAAACGTTTTGCCTACGTGTATAAATAAAGTTAACGATCATCTAAATAATGTCTGCGATCGATTCGTCTTGCTGTCGTTTGGCGAGTACCACGCTTAATATTCATTTCTGATGCAAATTCTGTTTGTAAATCGCCAAGTTCACGTTTCCTTGGTCTAGAACCTGTTTTAATCACACGGCGATCTAAGTAACGGTGGAAAAAGACTTCTCCGACGGCTAAGCCTAATGCTGAAACTAAAGCAGCAAATCGAAGGGATATGGGCTGTTCATATAAAAAGAAGCCAATCACCCAAATACCTATAAACGCTAAAGCAAAATCAGCCATCGTCGCTACTGAATTTTCATATTGCGGTAATATGAACATATCGCCTATTAAAAAAGAGGCAAGTGCTAAAATGATACTCGTTGCTAAAATATTGCCGAAACCGACATTGAAAAATGACCCTAAAATAATCCACAGTACAGCCGTTATCATAATAAATTTAAGCAATAAAGCTGTTACATATTTCATTTGTCAACCTCCTTCTTTTTTGCATGTATTCTCCCCTATTAATACATTTTCATGCGACATTATAAGAAGGAGGTGTTTTGTCAGTTACTTCCAGCGATAAATTAAAAACTTTCCATGCTTACCATGGCCTACCTCTGGAACAGTTATTTTATTTATTAATTGGAATGGGGTCTGCTTTAAAAATTGTTGATAGGCTGGAAGTGGATAATAAAAAATGATATCGACTGGGCGTTTTACGCGTTTAACAGAAGAGATGATATTATTCACGACACGTTTAAAAATATTTAAAGAAAATGGATTAAAAAAATAAAATACGTTATCTGTCGGTTGAATATGATAATTTTCCGCAAGTCCAAATTCGAAATAAAGGGGCGCATCAATATTTGGATAATGTCGCAAATAAATCGCTTCATTTTCCATAAGTTCCGTAAATGTTTTATCGTTATTTTCTACCCCGGCGACAGGAATTTGAAAATGGTAATGAACATAAAAAGAAACGCGTCCTCGGCCACAACCGAAATCAACAAGACGATCATTTGCATGAAACGTATAAGCTTTAAAAAGTTTATCTAACGCCTGATAAGGTGTTGCTTCGTATCTATGATACGGTCCGTCTTCATCTTTCCATTCGCGAATACCTGTCGTGCGAATGCCGAGTGATAAATCAATCTCTTTTTCATGCATTTCGTATTCCCCAATTCGTTATTTTATTAGTTACCTAAAAAATATCTATTTCGTATATTCCTCTAACGTTTGTTTACGATGTTTATATTCTTCATCTGATATTTCACCTTTAGCATAACGTTCATTTAAAATTTCTAACGCCTGTTTTCTTTCTGAGCTTATTCGGCGGTTATCTTGTGTAATTTTAAGCATCATATATAAAGAAACAAACGTAACAATTAATAAAATGACAATAATCATAATCCATAACCAATTGCCAGACATCATGCTGTATCCATAGTGATGGTGCATAACATTCACTCCCTTTCACATACAGTTTTAACATGATTTCTTAAGCTCACAATCAACACCTTTCCGTCTATCTTTATTTATCATACCAATTAACATCTTAATCATCCATCAAATTAATATATATTTAATAATTAAAAATCCGTCTATAAAGTGTTATAGACGGAAAAATCGTATGTTTTACAATTCGATTGTTTGTCCGATTCCTAATTGTAAAGCTTTTTTATAAACACCTATCGCAACGATTAAGTCAAAATATGCTGCTCCGACTGATTTAAAAAAGGTAATTTCTTCCTGTGTTTCCCGAACAAGTCCGTTTTGTTCATGAATATTTCTCAATTCACCGTAAACATCAGAGAAGCGCCAATCACTATTTTTCTCTGCATCAATCAACTCGCCTGCTTCTTCTTTAACACTCGCTAGATCATCAACGACGATCTTCCCTGCGCTTTGAATAGTCGTTAAATCAACTTCACGCATATGTGGCAAATAAGAACCAACACCGTTAATGTGTGTGCCATCTTTTAAGTCATGTCCATTAAATACAGGATCATTTGAACGTGTAGCACAGCAAATGACATCAGCATTTGTAACAACTTCTTTTACATGATCAACGACTGTGATATCAGCTTTTACACCGTAATCCATTAATTTTTCCTTAAACGTATGTGCTTTTGCTTCTGTACGATTAAATAAAATAATTTGATCAATTTCTCTTACCTCTAAAACGCCTAACACTTGTTCAAAAGCCATCCCACCTGTCCCGATGATGCCTAAAACGTTTGATGCCAAACGCGCGAGCTTATCTGTTGCAATACCGCTTAATGCACCTGTTCGAAGACGAGTTAAAAATGAAGCGTTCATTAAGCATTGATGTTCTCCCGTCTTAGCATCTGACAACAATAATACACCTTGAGTTGTCGGCTTATTAATCTTTGGATTTTCCGGAAAAATTGTCACTACCTTCATCGCGAACATATGATTAGAAAAATCTGCACTCGGCATATTAAGTGAAGATGCTTGATGTTCTGGAACTTCGATCACCACGCGTTGTGGGTTTTCAATCAATCCTTTATTTTTTGCCGACAGTCCATGACGCATATCTTTGAGCGCATCTTTCATTAAATAATTTTCTATAATTTCCTCTTCTGACAAAACTAACACCGCTATTGTACCTCCCCTTCATATTCTTTTCTGCAAGATCATCGTGATCATCAACATGTCGTTTAAAAGTTTAAAATGAATGTTAGTATCATTCTTAAAATACGAACAATTATTTGTCAATATTTTAAAAAATATATTCAATATTGTATAATTATTCATAAACTTGTTTATAAATAAAAAGCCAATCTATCTTAGGATAGATCAGCTTTTTACACTTGACCATGAAAACTGACACACGCACATTATAAATCCTTATAACGGCGCTTCGATAAACGACCGAGAATAAATGCTCCTGCTGCAACACCAAGAATTGTATTCGTTTTCTTATTAAATACTTGTTTAAATACTAAATTAATGTTTTCTGGCCTTTCTGCTAAACGGCGCATAAAGTAGCCATACCAATCTTCACCAAAGGGAACATACGTACAAAAGTTATAACCTTCTTTCGCTAATTCAAATTGCATATCTTCCCTAAATCCATACAACATTTGAAACTCGAATTTATCTCGGGAAATGTCATTTTCCGCAACAAAACGTTTAACATGATTAATGACGTGATGATCATGTGTCGCAATTGAGGTAAATTTACCGTGTAGTAAATGCCATTCAATCAGATCAATAAAATTTCGATCAATTTCTTTTTTATCTTGATACGCAACCTCTGGTGATTCTTTATAAGCACCCTTCACGATACGAAGACGCATATCTTTATATTTCTCTAGATCATCTTTCGCACGGAAAAAATACGCTTGAATAACTGTCCCAATATTGTCATACGATTGATTGAGTTTATCAATGATATCAAACGATGGCTGCAGGCGTTCATAATTTTCCATGTCGAAATTGACAAAAATATCGTACGTTGCAGCTCGATCGACAATTTCTTTTAAATTTTCATAACAGAAGTTACGATCAATATCAAGTCCGAGTTGAGAAGGTTTCACAGATAAATGAGCGTCTACCCCTTCCTCATGAATTGACTCGATGAGTTTAAGAATTTGTTCCTTAGCTGCTGTTGCTTCTTCTTTTACATAAACGAATTCACCAAGGTTATCGACCGTACATGATATGCCATGTGCATTTAACTTTTTAATGCTTTCAATCGTCTCTTCTATATTTGTACCTGCAACAACGCTTTGTGCACCGAGGCGAAGGCCCCAACGTTTAGCACCAGCATTTAATAATTTATTTTCCGATAAATGCATGAAAAAATTTTTTGCTAAGTCTTTCATTATGGAAACCTCCAAATAAAGATTTTCAAATAACAACTACTTATATAGTATCTTTATATTGGTGAAAAGTCTATCAACAAACAAGAAAATTCGACAACTTTTATAAAGTTTAAACTTAGTATGACAAAGTTTTAAACGAAATATATCGTATAAATGAAATAAAAAAAGGATATAAACAATCCTTTTTCAGATTGTTCATACCCGCATACACACGATGTGATTGTTATAAAAAATTTATAATATCAGCAATTCATCCGCTCATTTATGTAAAGTTATATATGTTGTAATTCATCATTTAATAAAAGACATTTATAACTACTTACAATATGTTCACGCATCGCTCTTTCGGCCATGTCACATTCATGGTGAGCAATCGCATCAAGAATATATTTATGTTCATGTATAATTCTTTCCTTGTGGGAAAAAATATTCAAAAATCCGTAATTGCAATACCTTTCAATTCTTTCAATGACACTTCGTAAATTTTTTTCCAAGATTGGATTGTCCGTCTGCTTTAAGATGATGTAATGAAACTTATTCTCAAGGTGAATCATTTCCGAACAATCTTCATCTTCGGCACAATGTATCATTTCTTCATGAACATCTTTTAGTTCACGAATAAACATTTGTGTAACGTTCTTCATAGCTTGTCTTACTGATAACGCTTCCAAATACTCTCGAATAAGATAAAGATTCTCAATTTCAGCTTTGGATAGTGGCGCCACTTTGAGCCGATTATTGATGCGGACAATCCATTCTTCATTAATAAGAATGTTTAAAGCTTCTCTAACCGGCGTTCGACTAATCTCTAAAGCTTCAGCTAAATGACCTTCATAAAGAACTTGCTCTGGCTTTAACCGACCGATGATGATCGATTGCTTAATTTTATCATAAGCAATTTCGCCTATGCTTTTTTTTTAATCCCCCTAAACACCATCGAAGTCATTCCTCCCGACGTGAATAAATATACGTTGTTATCTGGATTGTATAGAGATTATAGCGGAAACAGTTCTTGATTGTCAAATTTACATTGAATCTAAAATCAACTTACAAAACAAAGGGGCTTTTGTTAAGCCCCTTTAAGCATTTTTAGACATTTACAATATGAGAGCCGCAATAATACCGAATATAAATAAAGGGATGTTATAATGTAAAAACGTTGGCACACACGTATCCCAAATGTGATGATGTTGACCGTCAACATTTAAACCTGATGTCGGACCGAGCGTACTATCAGATGCTGGCGATCCAGCATCACCAATCGCACCAGAAGCACCAATTAATGCAGCTGTTGCTAATGGACTAAACCCGATCGTTGCACTTAACGGAACGAAAATAGCAGCAAGAATAGGTATTGTTCCAAAAGACGTTCCAATACCGATCGTTACGATAAGGCCGACTGTCATCATCATAACAGCTGCTAGCAAACGATTGTCTCCAATCCAAGCACTTGCTGTTTCGACAAGTTCTGTCACAGCACCTGTTTCGGTAAGAACAGATGCATAACCTGAAGCAATTAACATAACAAAGGCAATCGCCCCCATCATTCGTACACCACCCTCAATAACAGTGTCCCCATTTTTCCACAATTCCGCACGAAAGATAAACATAATTAATATACCACCTAAAGCAGCTAACACGAGTGAATCATAAACGATTTGTAAAACGAGTGTGACAGCTAAGCCGAGCAATGTAACATAATGCTTCCACTCCCATTTTTCATCTTCTTCTGTTGTTGATGCCACTTCATCTGTAAATTGTGTTGGAATATCTTCATACGTACGATCTCTTCTATAAGTAACTAAAATCGCGAAAATGAGACCAAGAAGCATTCCAAACACAGGAATCGCCATCGCATATGGAACTTGTGATAAGTCAATGGCCATTCCATTAGCATTCATTTCTTCAACAATTATTCCCTGGAAAATAAATCCGAATCCAACAGGTATAAGCATATAAGGTGCTTTTAAGCCGAATGTTAATGCTGTTGCCACTGCACGACGATCAACTTTCATACGATTAAATACAGCTAAAAGAGGTGGAATCAATATCGGTATAAATGCAATGTGAATAGGAATGATATTTTGTGATAAACAAGCTAAAGCAGCAATGATAAATAAAACGACACTTCGTCTACCACGCATGAATGGAAGCGCACGGCGAATTAAAAAACCAGTGACGCCTGAGCGGGCAATCATAACAGCAAGGACACCTAACAAAATATAACTTAATGCTGTCTCGCCTTGTCCACCTAAACCTTCAACTAACGTCGTAATCGTCTCTTCGATGGATAGTCCCGCTGTTAATCCACCTACGATGGCAGCAATCAACAAAGCAAAAATAACGTTGATGCGTGCAAGACTAAGAACGACTAAAACGAGAACTGATAATACAACTGGATTTAATAACACAGACCGCCTTCTCCCTTCTAAATAATTCATTTCCCTGACGATTTTTATTCGCTTTTCACAACTATAATAAACTCAATCAATAAAGTCAATTTTCAAAATATAAATGTAATTATGGGAAATGTTTTATTAGGATTCGCTGTCAGCTGCTAAAAAATTAGCTACGTTTTCAATATCTGTTGAAAAAACGCGGTCTGCTGTTATACGCGAGACGATGCGTCGTAATTGTTTCCATTTTTCATGAAGATTAGGGGACATTTTCTCTATACCTTTATACGACACAGCTTCAAGTGCACAAATGCACTCAATGGCAAGCACACGGCGTGTGTTTTGTATGATATTTTGTGCATATCTAGCAGCAATTGTTCCCATACTAACATGGTCCTCTTGATTAGCCGATGATGGTATAGAATCGACACTTGCTGGATGAGCTAACATTTTATTTTCTGAAACGAGCGAGGCTGCGGTATATTGCATAATCATCGCCCCAGATTGCAAACCAGGCTCAGGACTTAAAAACGGCGGTAAATCATTAAGTTGCGGATTGACAAGTCTTTCAACACGACGCTCAGAAATGTTTGCTAACTCCGAAACAGCTACTTTCATAAAATCCATCGCAAGAGCAATCGGTTGACCGTGAAAATTACCACCAGATATAATCTTTTCGCCCTCCTTGAAAATTAGTGGATTATCTGTCGCAGCATTTGCTTCAATTTCTAATTTTTCTTTCACATAATTAAGTGCTTGCCACGTAGCACCATGAACTTGAGGAATACAACGGATTGAGTAGGCATCTTGCACACGTTTTTCACCTTGATGTGTCACTAACTTACTTCCTTGTAACCAATCGTTCATTCGGCGTGCAACTTCTATTTGTTCCTGATGACCTCTGACATCATGAACATAAGGATGAAATGCATCAATGATTCCTTCTAACCCTTCCATCGTTAAGGCAGCGATCCATTCACTATCTAAGGCAAGTTTTTTTGCTTCTAAGTAATTAACGATACCCATGGCAAGCATTGCCTGAGTTCCATTAATTAACGCTAATCCTTCTTTAGCATGTAATGTAATTGGCTCAATATTTTTTTTATTGAACATCGTTTTCGCATCTACCGTTTGACCGTTCTTAGCAAAAACTTCACCTTCCCCAATTAACACAGTGCTAAATGGGCGAGAGGAGCTAGATCGCCTGATGCACCTAATGAACCTTGTTGTGGAATGACAGGGTGAATACGTTCATTAATTAATGTTAATAGACGTTCAACAACAACTGGCCGAACACCTGAATGTCCTTTCAATAATGCATTTAAACGAAGAACCATCATCATACGTGAAACAGTTTCTGGAAAAGGCTTTCCTACACCGCATGCGTGCGATCTAATTAAATGTAGCTGTAGATTTTCGACATCTTCTGGATTAATGATAACGTCACTAAATTTGCCAAAACCTGTATTAATCCCATAGGCGATATGTTTGTCTGCAACGATTTGATCAACCGCTCGCCGGCTTTCAGCAACATTTTGCATACTCTCTTTAGCAATGGAAATCGTTTCATTATCTATACAAATACGCCTTAGTTCGTCAATCGTTAATGAATGACCTGTTAATTCGATCACGTTTATTCCCCCATCCGCTTTATTTTCTATTCCTAACGAACATTATTTTATAAAAGTAAATGAGCAATAGGTGTTACGATAATGATCGTTAATATAGTCCGCTCAACCCAAATGACTATTAACTTTGGAATGCTTACCGGAATGTCTGTAGATAAAATGACCGGAATAGTTGCCGAAAAGAATAATACAGCTGAAACTGACACGACAGCAATCACAAATTTAGTTATAAGTGGCGCACTAGTTACTAACAAAGAAGGTAAAAACATTTCGGCAATCTCCATTGATGCTGCCTTAGCAGCAAGTAATGGTTCTGGGACTTGCGTCAACCACGTAAATGGTAAAAATACATACCCTAAAATATCAAAAGTTACTGTAAACTCTGCTAACACTAACCCTAACAAACCGACAGATAAAATAGTCGGTAATGTTGCGGCAGCCATTAATACACCATCTCTGAAATTTATCCACATATTTTTCCAAAAACTAGGAGTTGTTTCAATGGCTATCATCGCTTGATCCCACGCAGATTTCAGACGGTTTTCTGTTACAGATTCTTCAGGCTGGGATTGATGATTATAATATGTTTCGCTCGTTTTACTTAATGGCCAAATTCTAACTGTAATAGCTGTCACTAGAAAAGTCACGATTAAAGTAATCCAAAAATACGTATTCCAAATTTCCATTAATTCAAGTTGATTGGCAATAATAACCATAAATGTAACCGAAACCGTAGAAAAACCTGTTGCTATAATCGTAGCCTCTTTAACAGAATATTTTCCTTCTTTAAATACACGGTTCGTTATAAGTAGCCCGATCCCATAACTGCCAACAAAAGAAGCGACAGCATCTATCGCTGAACGTCCAGGTGTTTTCCATATTGGTCGCATAATAGGCTGCAAAAGCACACCAACAAACTCAAGTAAACCATAATTAACAATAAAAGCTAAAAATACAGCCCCAATCGGTAAAATAATCCCGACAGACGTTACTAAACTATCGAATAAAAACGGCCCCATATCTTCATCATGTATCCATCCTGGTCCAAAGTTAAAAATAAGCATAAGAGCAACGATTAAACCAATCACTTTAAAAAGTGTTAAAACAATATGAACAATATTTTTGTTCCACGACTTATCTATAAATGGATAAACAGCCCCTAACATGATAATTAATAGGATATAATATGGTACAAATGTTGGAAATTTATCTTGTACAAAGTTAACCATATGATCAAGAGGAATCGTAGAGTCACCATTAATCGTGATAGGTACGAAAAAAATAAATAGACCGATGAGGCTAAAAACTACAAATTTGACAATATTTTGTGTACGATTTGGCCTCATTGAAACCTCTAATTGATCTTCAACCTTTAACCCCTCCATTTCTGCCCTCCTATTTTTGAAATAATTTGATATTTCGCGATAAAAAAATTTATCTTGATGAGCCCGCTTATATAATTAACGAGCCCATCAATATATATTATACGTGTAGCTGTGTTTCCTTAACGACAGGAACACCTTTCTTAATTACTGTATCTACGTGATTCATACCATATTGATATGATAGTGTTAAATAATTTGGTACATCAAAAATTGTAATATCACCTTGTTTTCCTTTTTCTAAACTTCCGATTGCATCAGCTTTGCCAATAGCATGGGCTGCATTAATCGTTGTTGCCACTAATACTTCTTCCGGAGTCATCCCCATATTTAAACAACCTAAATTCATAATAAATTGCAATGATAATGTCGGTGATGAACCAGGATTGGCATCTGTTGATAATGCGACTGGTACACCACTATCGATCATTTTTCGTGCCCTTGCGTAATCAGCCATTAAGAAAAATGCTGTTCCTGGAAGTAATACACCTATGACATTTTCCTCTGCCATTTGTCGGATACCTTCATCAGACGCTCTTAGTAAATGATCGGCTGAAATAGCACCAACTTCTGCCGCAAGTTCTGCTCCTCCATAAGGCTCAATTTCATCTGCATGAATTTTTGGAATTAAATCATATTCTTTGCCAGCCTCTAAAATTTTTCGCGATTGCTCCGGTGTAAACACACCGCGCTCACAAAAAACGTCATTGAATACAGCAAGATTGTTTTTCGCTACTTCCGGCATCATCTCGTTAATGACATAATCAACGAACTTTTCTGGTTCATCTTTTTGTGCAAGTGGCACGGCATGAGCCCCCATAAAGGTTGACACTAAATCAAGGGGATGCTCATCGTGAAGCTTCTTAGCAACTTCAAGTTGTTTGATTTCATCTTCTACAGTTAAACCGTAGCCACTTTTCGCTTCAATCGTCGTAACACCGTTGATTAAAAATGTATCCATGCGCTGTTTAGATTGTTGATATAAATCTTCAAAACTAGCTTCTTGCGTTGCACGTGTTGTTGCATGGATCCCCCCACCTGCGTTCATAATATCCATGTATGTCTTACCTTGAAGTCTCATCGCATATTCATTTTCCCTCGTTCCAGCATGAACGAGATGTGTATGAGGATCTATAAGTCCAGGTGTAACCGTTTTTCCTCTCGCATCAATATAATCTGCATCTGTCCAAATGTCTTGATAAGTCTCTTTCATTTCTTCATGTGGACCAACATCTAAAATTTTTCCATCTTCAATAATAACTGTTCCGTTTTCGATGACTTGAAGATTTTGCATCGCTTCTTTAGTCGCCGGTTGCTTACTATGCCCGGAAACTGTTACGAGTTGAGTGGCTTGATGAATGATTAATCGATTTGTCATCTTTTTCCTCCTTATGTGATGTCAATAAATTGAAACGTTAAATTTCAAATCTATATTTATTTATCATTTAACATCGGTATATGAATGCCTTTTTCTTTTGCCGTTTGTTGCGCGAGTTCATATCCTGCATCTGCATGGCGGACGACACCCATGCCAGGGTCTGTCGTTAAAACACGCTCAAGACGCGCTGCGGCTTCCTTTGTGCCATCTGCTACAATTACCATCCCTGCATGTAATGAATAGCCCATACCGACGCCCCCACCATGGTGAACACTGACCCAACTTGCCCCACCGACACTATTGATAAGTGCATTTAATATTGGCCAATCTGCTACAGCATCACTGCCATCTTTCATCGACTCAGTTTCTCGATTAGGTGAAGCGACTGAGCCTGAATCTAGGTGATCTCTTCCTATAACGATTGGTGCTTTAAGTTCGCCTGATCGCACCATATCGTTCATAATTTTTCCAAACCGTGCACGTTCACCATAACCGAGCCAACATATGCGCGAAGGTAGTCCTTGGAAGCTAATTTTTTCCTTAGCCATCCGAATCCAATGACAAAGATGTTTATTATAACTAAACTCATTTAAAATAACGTCATCTAATTTATAAATATCTTCTGGGTCTCCAGATAATGCTACCCAACGGAAAGGCCCTTTTCCTTCACAAAACTGTGGCCGAATATATGCTGGAACAAAACCTGGGAAATCAAACGCGTCCTCAATCCCTTCTTCCTTAGCAACTTGGCGGATATTGTTACCATAATCAAAAGTGATGGAACCCTTTTGTTGCATCTTTAACATCGATTGAACATGAGTAGCGATACTTTGTTTAGAACGTTTCATATACGCTTTAGAATCTTTCACCCGAAGATCTGCTGCTTCTTCTAATGTCATCCTAGCTGGAATGTATCCATTGAGTGGATCATGGGCAGACGTTTGATCAGTTAAAACATCAGGAATAAAGTTTTGCTCGAGCATTTGTGGAAGCAATTCAGAAGCATTTCCAAGAACACCGATTGAAAGTGCTTTGCCGTTTGCTTTTGCTTCCTCTGCTCGTTTAATAGCATCGTTTAAATCTTCTGCTTGCACATCTAAATACTTCGTCTCTAATCGGCGGTTGATTCGCTCCTGATCAATTTCAATCGCGATACAAACACCTTCAGCCATCGTTACAGCAATGGGTTGTGCCCCACCCATCCCACCGAGGCCTGCAGTGACGGTGATTGTACCTTTAAGACTGCCGTTAAAATGTTGACGCCCACATTCAGCAAATGTTTCATATGTCCCTTGTACAATACCTTGACTACCAATATAAATCCAACTGCCAGCCGTCATTTGTCCAAACATCATTAAACCTTTTTGATCAAGCTCATGGAAATGGTCCCAATTTGCCCATGCCGGAACTAAGTTAGAATTGGCGATTAATACTTTCGGCGCATCAGTATGTGTTTTAAAGACAGCAACAGGTTTACCTGATTGAATGAGTAATGTTTCGTCATTTTCAAGATCTTTTAATTCGCGAACAATTGCTTCATAACTCTCCCAATTGCGCGCAGCTTTTCCTATACCACCGTAAACGACTAATTGATCAGGATTTTCTGCAACCTCAGGATTTAAGTTATTGTTTAACATACGTAAAGCTGCTTCCTGAATCCATCCTTTTGTATGAAGCGTTGTGCCTCGGTATGGAACAACTTTTAAATCGGCTTTAACCGTCATGAATTGATCCTCCTTTTCATATGAAAATAATTACTCACCTACAAAATAATGCATCACATCAGCAACGATGTAAGCCGCAAGTCTTGACGTTTGACTGTTGTTGTCAAACTTCGGATTAACTTCGCTTATATCAAAACTTCTTATATTTCGTTTGCTGACGATATAACGTAACAACTGCTTGACGACTTTCGGCTCTAGGCCAAATGGAGAAGGCGCACTGACACCTGGTGCAGCAGTTGAGACAATTGAATCAGTGCATAAAGTGACGATTAAATGATCATGATTTTGTGAAAAAGAATCGATCATTTTAAATGTGTGTTCTTGCATTACATCCTCTTCGAAAACATACGTACATTTATGTTTCTTTGCCTCTTTAAATAAAGTCTCCGTATTACTTAACGGTTGAATGCCTAAGCAAAAATAACCCGCGTTCGAATCTTCAGATAATATTTGGTGAAACATCGTCCCTGATGATGGTATATCATCGACACGTAAATCAAAATGGGCATCAATATTAATCATGCCGATCGAATCTTTTTCACCGACTGCTTGTCTGACACCTAAATAATGCCCGTAAAACGTTTCATGCCCACCGCCTAAAATAATCGGGATATAATTTTTATTAAATAGTGTACTAACATGTTCACCAAGGGTACGCTGAGCTTTCTCTAATGCGCCATCTACGCATCTTACATTACCGACATCAACTGTTTGCGTGCTTTTCGGTAACGTGTAAGGAATGCTTGCTAAATGTTTTCTAATTTCATTAGGTGCCATAGCCGCGCCGACTCGGCCTTGGTTACGTCTAACACCTTCATCACATTGAAATCCAATAATACTAAAAGCTTTAGCATCATTTGCTTGCAACGTTTTGCTATCTTGTAATGAAACGACTTGATGGTAGCGAAGACTCGCTTCATCTTCATCAGTTCGTCCATCCCAAACGTTTTCTCTTTGTATATGTTTGATTGTTATCACCTCAATCTTTCTTAAAAGCGCTTTCATAATTAGTATAAATGAGATAATATATAATTACTAATACTTAAAATTTATGTTTTTATAGGTTCTGTCTATAAATGATAATGTCATAGTGAGGTGTTAACATGGAATTTCGGCAGTTATACTATTTTGTCACTGTTGTTGAACAGGCTACATTTACAGCCGCTGCTCAAAATCTTCACATATCACAACCGTCATTAAGCGCTTCAATTAAAAAATTAGAAGATGACTTAAGCTTAAAATTGTTAGACCGAACGACGAGGCAATTGACATTAACGGAGGAAGGCAAAATATTATACGAAGAAGCGCGAAAACTGATTGCTCATTTCGAGCATGTCGAAAGTGAAATGAAACGTTTAAAAAAACAAGGCCCTCTTGAATTATCAATCGGATTAATTGAGTCTGCCGAATTTTGGCTCCCAAAAGTTTTAAATACATTTAAAACAGAATATGTGAACGCCCACATAAGATTATTAGAAGTACTAGGGTTAAAAGAAGTGGAAAAAGCATTAAATAACTTCCGTATTCATCTTGCGATTACAAATCAATACATAGATCATCAAGATATTAAAATGGTCTCGATTTACGATGAAAAGCTCGTCGCCTTACTTCCACCCTCACACCATTTAAGCTATGAACCATATGTTACAATTAATGCTTTGAAAGATGAAAATGTTATTATTTCAAAAGAAGGTTTTCAAACACGCGAAGATATACTAAATGCTTTTAGACGATACGGTATAAAACCACGTATCCAATTTGAAATTGAACGTTTCGAAACAGCGTGTAGTTTAGTAGAAGATGGTCTCGGTATAACTGTCGTACCAGAGAATTATGTGAAATACACTCATAAACATACGTACCATATTAAACATATAAAAGACGTTCACATATCGCGTCCTGTATATTTAGCTTACGTTAAGAATCGGTATTTACCACCAATTGTTAAGCGGTTTATTACGATTGTAAAAGACTTTTTCAATGACGAAGCTTAATCGTTTATTTCTTCAACAGTAACATACTTAAACCGACCGAATGTGTTTAATCGCTCGCTGCGGATGAAGTGATGATATATCGACTTCTACTTCTCCTTTACTTAACATTGTTGCAGCTAGTTTGCCAACATAAGGCCCTATCGTCAATCCGGACGGGCCTAAACCATTTGCTAAAAATACTCTAGGAAGTCCGTTTACTGGGCCAAGCAAAGGTAAATAATCCGGACCCATCGGACGAAAACCTATTCGAACTTCCGATAAAGTTGCCGAAGCTAAACCAGGCGCAAGTGTTAAACCTTCTGATAAAACTTCCTGTAAGCCTCCTGCTGTCATCCGGTAATCAAAGCCAGAGCCAGTCTCTCGCGTAGCTCCAATGACGATATGTGAGTCATGAAAGGCGAGCATATAATGACTGCTTCCTTCTGGTAAAACGACTGGCCACATCTTTGTATTTTCAGAAGAAACTTTCAAATGAACGATCTGACCACGTTGCGGATGAATATTTAATTGAATCCCTAAGGGGGCAAGTAACTGTGGCGCCCATGCACCAGCGGTTATTAATACATAATCACCATGAATATTTTCCTCATTTACCGTAACTTTCAAATGATTTCCATCTTTAGTTAAAGATGCTTCACCAATTATTTGTTTAGCCCCATAATTTTTCGCCACTTCCAATAATGTATTTCTTAAAAAGTTTCCATCAACACGGGCAGCTCCTGGAATAAAAACGGCTTCTAAATCCTTATGTAATGGCGGAAATAAATGTCTCGCATCTTCAGATGATAATTTTTCCACATGCCCTATTTCAGGAGAAGTCATTGCTTCTTCTTTTAATTCACGAATGAATCGTTCTAATGTCTGTGACTTGCTCGTGACTAACGCACCGACCTTTTGATAGCTAACGTCTTTCTTGCCATCAGTGGCTAAATCTTCAATTAGTGAAGGATAAAATCGAGCACCAGCTTTAGCTAGCTTATACCACGCTTTTCCCCGTAACTTTGACGTCCACGGACAAATAATGCCTGCACCTGCCGCTGTCGCTTGTCCTTTATGAGCTTGATCAATCATCACTACATCAACATGTTGCTTCACTAAATAATAAGCTGCACTCGCACCAACAATGCCACACCCGATAATAATAACGCGCATATTCCCACCTCTTATGCTTGTTATAAAAAGCGTTTTTTAACCCCTGTATTAATCGTATAAATTTGATCAATCGTTTGATTGACATTAACCTTTTGAATTGTTTTCACACAATCTGGCACACTATATTTATCTAAATCTTCTTCTGATAATCGTTCAATAATAGCTGTTACAATTTGCAGTAGCAAGTTTAAACATAATTTATAATCTGTATGTGTGTCTGGAAGGAGTATTAATAAATCTCTAAACTCAGGAAAAAAATTGTTAAATTTAACTTCTAATCTAACAGGTGTATAACTTTCTTGGTCTGCTGTCTCTAAGATGCCTTGAAACATTTTTAATTCAATGAAAGTATGGCAATTTGCCTTTAAGATCTTTAACGTGTAATCGATAAATTCATACATCCCACCTATGATCCGACCTTTTGCCAGGCAATTCGGACATGACTGTACCTCAATACCCGTTAAATTGACTCGTATATCTCTTACAAAAAGGCCTGAAGAAAAAATTGTATGACATGCGTAACAAACAGCCGGCATGAAAGGCATTGCGAACACCTCCACTTTTCATCTATTATGACATATTTTTATTATGTTTGATGGAAAATTTTAAAAATTATACTAAAAAATGAATGAAAATTATGTTATTGTCATGGTACACGGCACTTTCCAGATAGAGCGACCAATTAAAGATATTATAACATATTTTAATATGCTACCTGCGAATCATTTTTTCGACTTTTCATATGCTCTATTGAACAAATAAAATCTTTTTACTAAACTGAAGCAATTTTATTGATATTTTCTTGCGATATCACATATACTAAGCGTATAACAAATACCTAGGAGGGTATATAAATGGAACAAAAAGATCTTTTAATTACATTAACTGCCCATGAACGTGATGAAAACAATGTAACCATTGCCTTTACAATGGGCGTAAAAGCTGTCGAAAAGGGACACCAAACAGAAATTATACTTTTATCAGACGCCGTCCATCTTGCGGAAAAAAATTATGCAGATAAAATCGATATTGGTGCCCCTTTTGAGCCTATTAAAGATCTGTTGGAAACATACTTAAAGCAAGGTGGAAAACTAAAGGTATGCTCTTCCTGTATGGAACATAATGGCGTAGATAAAGAAAATATTATCGATGGTGCTGATATTATTACAGCAGATTATGTCGTAGATGCAATTATGGCTGCGAAAAAGACTTTACAACTTAACTAAATATCATTCGGAAGTGAGGATGCTTCTCACTTCCGAATCATTTAATCTTTTTTAAAAATATGTCGTGATTGATAAAAAACACGGTCAATACACCCGTTTTTATTTTTCAAAAATTGAATGATACGATCACTATTCGGTTGCATGAACATATTATTTCCAATGTAGCGAAGAGGTTCAGCTTTTAAACCGCTTTGAATCATTAATTGATCATTTGACATAAAAAACGTCACTTTCATACCTTCATCTGATGCATAGGTGCCTGTGAATCGTTCAAGCGTCGTTTTCTCAATCGGTTGATCTTTAAATTGTCGAAATGAGTCACTTATCGATAGCCCAAATGTGTGTTTCACGCTCCCTAACAAAAGATCGCCTGCTGGTACTCCAGATAAATTTGTCAGTACAACTCCCGAAAGTTCTTTTTCAGGTATTAAGCACATCATTGAAGAAACTGCTTTTAAGCCCCCACCATGATCAATAAGTGTCATCCCTTTTGGACCATTTGGCGTGATGCGAAATCCATATCCGTAAAATTTTCCCGGTTCATATTTTACATGAGGGTAAAACATCTTAGAAATGCTTTCCTCTGACAAAATAGCGTTTTCAGAATCCTTTTCATAAAAACTATTAAGATATTTTAAAATATCATTAACTGTTGATTTAATATAACCAGCTGCGCGCATCGCCGGCGCATCCCACCATACCGGCGCCTCATAGACAATCGTCTCATCCCCATCTTCACGTGCAACGTATAACTCAGTTAAATCATTTGCAAACGTTTGAAGATCATCTAACAGTATAAAACTTCTTGTCATTTGACACGGCTCTAAAATATGATCTGTTATATATTGCTCATATGATTTTCCACTCACCGCTTCGATAATCGCCCCAAGCAATCCATAAGCGTCATTTGAATAACTATAAGTTCGACCTGGCTTTCCTAGCATTTCATACTTTTCATTAGCTAAATAATCGATTAAATCAGCATATGTGTCAATCGGTTCACCGTCGTTAGCTGTTACGTCTAGCCCATAATCTTTCGCCGATGGGTCTTTGTCAATACTCCTTTTCCTCGCTAATACATGTGTTTTAAGTGGTGGAAGGCCTGATGTATGTGTCATTAAATGGTGAATCGTTATGTCATTTGTATATACCGGATACGGTGTTTTAAAGTTCGGTAAATAATTTTTAACAGAGTCATGTACAAATAATTTTCCCGCTTCTTGCAATTGCATAATAGCAACACATGTAAAAGATTTCGTCATTGAAGCAATGCCAAACACTGTATCTGCTGTTACCGGTAATTTTTTATTTACATGTCGATAACCAAATGTTTCATCGTAAATCCGCTCACCTTCCATATCAATACCAAGAGCTGCACCGGGTATAAAATATTTATCCATCTTTTGCTGAATGTATGCATTCAAAGTTTTCATATGATCTTCCCTCCTTTTCTATATGTAATTAATTCATAGATTAATAATGTTTATGAATCAAAATGCATTAAGTTTCACGACCCCTTTAAAAGGGCTATCAATATAGTGAGTCCAATTAAAATTGTTAATGTAATCAATATAAACTGCTCACGCAAGCAGCTAATCGCACGTGTGCTTCTCTTAAGTAGTTAAAATTTAAAATATTAAATTTAATTGTTTTATTAATAAAAAATATAGCAAACTTCCTCATAAAAGTATAGAAGGAAATTTGCTATTTCTTAGAATTTATGAACTAATAAATAAATATAAAACAAATAATACACTTAAAATATACATAAGCGGATGAATTTCTCTTGTACGCTTTTTTGCCATAAATAATAATGGATAAAGTATAAAACCAAAAGCAATGCCTGTTGCAACACTTGATGTTAAAGGCATCATAATAATTGTTAAAAACGATGGGATAACAATTTCTACTTCTTGCCAATTAATGACTTGAACTTGTTTTGCCATTAATGAACCTACAACGATGAGCGCAGGTGCAGTTACTTCTGTCGTAATGACAGTGAGTAAAGGGGAAAAAAATAAAGTTAACAGAAATAAACATGCAACGACAATCGCTGTAAAACCTGTCCGGCCACCGTTTGCTATACCTGCTGAAGATTCGACCGTCGTTGCTGGAGTTGATGTCCCAAGAACCGCTCCAATCACACCTGCCGATGAATCTGCAAGCAAAGCTTTTTCGATATTCGGGATTTTACCATTTTTCATGATGCCTGCTTGATTTGTTAAAGCAATTAACGCACCTGCCGTATCAAAAAAAGCTACAAATAAAAACGTAAAAATAACCGCAAGCATCTCTAGTGATAACACTTCATGAATATGTGTCAATACGACACCAAACGTCGGTGCTACACTTGGTATATGACTAACAATTGCTGAAGGCGTATGAATAAGCCCACCAATCATCCCGATTATTGTCGTCACAACCATGCCATAAAAAATAGCTCCATTGATCCCAAGGGCAAGCATTATAATCGTTACAATAAGACCAAAAAGTGCAAGAGCTGTCATCGGCTCTGTCAGGTCGCCAAGTTGTACGAACGTATCAGCATCCTCTCTTACAATGCCGGCATTCTTTAAACCGACAAAAGTAATAAAAAAACCAATTCCTGATGCAATCGCATATTTTAAATCTTGTGGAATCACTTGAATAATTTTTTCGCGTATTTTCATTAAACTTAAAATAACAAACAAAATGCTCGCAATAAAAACACCTGTTAAAGCTACTTCCCACGCAATACCCATCCCAATGCTCACAGAAAAAGTAAAAAATGAATTCAATCCCATGCTTGGAGCAATCGCTATCGGATAATTCGCAAAAATACCAATGAGTAATGTTCCAACAATTGCTGTTAAAGCTGTTGCTGTAAAAACCGATCCTTTATCCATACCTGCTTCACTAAGAATTAAAGGATTAACGATTAAAATATAAGCGATCGATAAAAAAGTTGTTAGTCCGGCAAAAAACTCTTGTTTATACGTTGTTTGTCTTTCGGAAAATTTGAAAAATCTTTTCATCATATAAAGCTCCTTTGTCCTACCCTTAAAATTGTAACTGCCGAACATCTCCCACCTTAACATAAAAAACTTTGGCGTCTTTAGCATGCCAAAGTTACAAAGAATGTATAAAACATTATTCCTTGTAGACAAGCTATTTACGGTAGCTGGTAGAGACATTCAAGCCATATTCTTGAACTTATACAAGATTATTATTGAATTTTGCAATAAACGTATTATTTCAAATAAAATATTTAACGTCAATCATTTGGATATTTTCCTGAAAATAACACAACCTTTATATAAGAAATATTTAATATAAGGGGTGTTAACGTGTACAAACGCATTTTGATACTTTTATTAATCGTTTTTTTAGGTGCTTGTCAACAACAAGGTATGGAAACACCGGATGATCAACGAAATATAGATCCGCCTCATGATGAAGAACAAAATAAAGAGCCTTTATTAGTCGGTGGACCAGAAATGGATGTTAGAGAACCTCATCCTATTTCTAATGACCAATTACAACAAATGTTTCCAGATAATGTTGTTTTACACGCTTCAAAAGATCAAAAACAAGTTGCCCTTTCTTTTGACGATGGGCCTGATTCACGATTCACACCTGAAATACTCGATGTTCTCGATAAACATCAAGTTCATGCGACATTTTTTATGATGGGGTCAAGAGCAAAAGAACATCCGGATATCGTCGAGCGCGTTGACGATGAAGGTCATGCGATCGGCAGTCACACATATTGGCATCCGAATTTAAGTGAAGAAGGTCTCGAACGCTTAGACTGGGAAGTGAAAGAAACCGATGAAACAATTGAAAATATCGTCGGTTATAAACCACGGCTCTTTCGTTCGCCATACGGCAATTTAGATGAGAAAATTGTTGAAAGACTAGTTGATTTAGATCATACAATTGTAGGGTGGGATGTTGATTCACTTGACTGGAAACAACCCGGGACTGATGTCATTGCAGATAACGTTTTAAGTAATGTGAGTCCCGGATCAATTATCCTAATGCATGATGGCGGTGACTGGTCAATGGATTTATCTGGAACAGTTGAATCTTTAGATCGAATCATTACAAAACTAAAAGAAGACGGTATAGACTTTGTAACGATTCCGGAACTTATCGATAGTCAAAAGGAAAAATAATGTCTAAACATATATCGTAAACTACATGGTGGTAAATGCCATGTAGTTTTTTAATTTGTTATTTAAAATTCAGAATTTTTATGTAACATATGTTATGATAATTAATGTCTAATTAATAGAAATTATATAAAATTTTTAAAAGGGGGAATAAAATGGCGCAGCCAGAAATAGATACTCGACCTAAAAAACATCCCTGGAAAAGAGTAGTACTCATCATTTTCGCTATACTTTGCTTATTAGTTATCGGCCTTTTTCTATTTATAAATCATTTCATAAACCGATCACTTCCTGACATCGAAGGAACGATTGAACTGCCAATATTAGAAGATGAAGTCGTTGTAACGACAGACGAAAATGGTGTACCACATATTCAGGCAACATCAACGCTTGATTTATTTACAGCCCAAGGATATGTGCAAGCGCAAAACCGTTTATTTCAAATGGAATTATCACGGCACCAAGCTTCAGGCACATTAAGTGAAATCATCGGTGAAGATATGATAGAGAATGACAAATATTTTCGCACACTAGGTTTAAGACGTGCCGCAGAAAAATCATATGATCACTATTCAGATGAAGCTAAACAAGTTTTACAAGCTTTTACAGATGGTGTCAATGCCTATATTGAAGAAGCCAAAGAAAATCGAAGCTTACCTGTTGAATTTACGCTACTTGGATCAAAACCAGACGAATGGACACCTCTTGATTCGTTAACGATTGGAAAATATATGGCATTTGATCTCGGCGGACATTGGGAGCAGCAAGCATTCAATTATGAATTGTTAAACAATTTTTCCGATGAAAAAGCATATGAATTATTTCCTCATTACCCGGAAAATCGCCCAACGATTATCGAAGAAGGTGAAATAGAAAATGTAGAAATTGCTTCAAACATCAATCCTACTATCATTCCTAATCCTTTTAATGGTAGCAACAATTGGGCTGTTAGTGGTGACAAAACAAAAAATGGCTTACCCTTGCTTGCAGATGATCCACATCTCGGATTAGCAACACCTTCCATTTGGTTACAAATGCACTTAGAAGCTGAAGACATTAATGTAAGTGGTGTTATTTTTGCTGGTATTCCTGGAATTATTCTCGGACATAATGAATCCATTGCTTGGGGCGTTACAAATACTGGACCAGATGTCCAACAATTATATATAGAAAAACAACATCCGGAACATGAACATAAATTTTTATTTGAAGATGAATGGAAAGAAGCGACTGTAATCGATGAGCCAATTCATGTAAAAGATGGTGAAACGATTGATTACAAAGTCATTGAAACACGAAACGGTCCTATCATTTCGGAATTTGCCCAAAAAGGAAGAAAAAAGGAAGTTTTATCACTTCGATGGACGGCACTCGATCCGACAACAGAGTTAGAAGCTATTTTAGACATGAATCGAGCAACAAATTGGAGGGAATTTGAAAAAGGATTGGAAAAATTTCTCGTGCCAACCCAAAACTTTGTCTTTGCAGCAAAAGACGGAACGATCGCTTATAAAGCGAACGGTAGAATTCCAATCTATGAAAATAGCGACGATGCACTTTTACCATTGCCTGGATGGGATGAAACATATGAGTGGAAAGATTATATTCCGTTTTCAAAACTACCGAAAGTCATCAATCCCAAAAAAGGATTTATCGCCACAGCAAACAATAAAGTTGTAAGTAATGATTATCCCTATCACATATCCAACGTATGGGCTCAGCCTTACCGATATGAGCGAATTGCTGAAGTTCTTGAAAATAACGATGATTTAACGGTTGAAGATATGCAAGATTTACAAATGGATACGACGAATTTACGTGCTAAGGAATTTGTACCTCTATTTGAGGAAACACTTTCTGATGTAAATTTAAGTGCACCCGAAAGAGAAGCACTCGATCGCTTAACACATTGGAATTTTAAAGACGACGTAAATTTAGCTGAACCACTTATCTTCCACCATTTGTTCGACGACATCGAACAAATCATTTATGAAGATATTCCAAATGACATTAATACATTTTTTAAAGCAAAAAGTCAGACGACAGATGAACTTTTACGGCATGCCGAAACGTCCCAATGGATCAAAGATAAAGGCGGACTTAAAAAAATTTTAAAGCAAGCTTTTGAACAAACAACAAAAAAGTTAACTGATAAATATGGTGAAGATATGGATAAGTGGGCGTGGGGTGATTATCATCGTGTCCAATTTCAGCATCCATTATCGAGTGTACATCCAATGCTTGAATATTTCTTTAACCGAGAAAAACCAATACCTGTTGACGGCAGTCATGTCACACCGATGGCTGCTAGTTATGAACAAACAACTGGTGAAGTAGACCATGGGGCATCATGGCGATTTGTAATCGATATGCAAGATCCAACAGTTGGTTATCACATTGTCGGGCCAGGTCAAGAAGGCCATTTTAAGAGTCAATGGTACCATGACCAAATGGATGACTGGGTGAACGGAACCTTTCATCAAACAGACATAACTCATATTGAAGGTGCTGAACTTATATTAACACCAGCCAGTAAATAATTAAAAAAAGCTTGTAGATGTAGTTGTCTACAAGCTTTTTTTTAACGTCTTTTAATCGATTAGATCTATTTGTCGACCGATTATCGCACATCTTTGATCGATTAAAAGGTTTCTCACTCGAATTAGAATAAAATCCCTTATTTTTTAAAATAGGGATTGCCTTTCATGCCTATCCATAGATCAGATTGTTCTAATTGATATGCTAATCGTAATAAACGATGTTCATTTCCTTTTTGTGCCATCGCTTGTACTCCAATTGGCAAACCATTATCTGTTATATGGATTGGAACAGACATGGCCGGTTGACCCGTTAAATTCGCCAATTGGGTAAACGGTGTATATGTTAAACTCGGCAAAAACATGTCGTAAATAACTTCTTGCTTCTTAGATTTTTCAGTTGATTCAATTTTCTCTCGTAGTTCTGCTTGTTCTTCTTTTGTATACGTCAACTCACCAATTTTTGGTGCAGTAAACGCTGAAGCTGGCGTTATATAAAAATCATAAGTATTAAATAAATCTGTCATTTGTGCGGTCGCTACATCCCAGGAAGCAAGGCTTTCTGAAAATTCAGCTGCACTCACAGATTGACCCGCCACATTTAACAACCATGTTTCAATTTCTACATCATCTGCCGTTAATGCACGACCTAAACCTTGTTCAAGTTGCTCAACAACCGTCGCCATTTCCCCACTATTCATGATAAAATAGTCGCGCATTAATTGGACGCCATCAACATCGTTTTCCTTTTCTTCAACATGATGTCCTTCATCCTCTAGCCAATTCACTATTTTTTCTACCGCTTCTTTTGCCGCATCAGAAACAGGTGTCTCGACTGGTGACTTAGTTGTAAAGGCAATCTTTAATGGCTCAGTGAAATTTTTCTTGATCGATTCTATGTAGCGGCCAGGAAATAATGGTGTTTGAAAAGCAGCTTCAGGTTGATTCACTTGTAAAATATCTAACAATGCTGCACTATCGCGAACAGTCCGACTTAACACAAAATCGATCGCTGCTCCTTGCCATTGTCGACCGATACCCGGACCAACAGGCGTACGGCCTCGTGTCGGTTTTAACCCGAACAATCCTGAAAATGATGCCGGAATACGAATCGAACCGCCTCCATCACTCGCACCTGCAACAGGTACAACACCTGAGGCAACCATCGCCGCTGAGCCACCGCTTGATCCACCCGGTGAATAATCTTCATACCACGGATTTCTCGTCGGTCCATAAAGCTCAGACTCCGTAATATTTTTTAAAGCAAATTCTGGTGTCGTCGTATGACCCATCATTAAAAATCCAGCATCCAATAACTTGCGCACAAAATGTGAATGATGATCAGCCACCATATCCTTCATTAACTTAGCCCCAGATGTAAGTGGTACACCTTTTAACGCTTGAGATGCATCTTTTAATAACATCGGAACGCCAGCAAAATCACCATCAGCAGTAGAAACATTTTCAGCTTCTTTTAAAACCTCTTCTTGACGCAAATACGTAACCGCATTCAATGACGAATTTACTTTTTGTAGCTGTTTGAAACTTAAAGAAAGCAGTTCCTTTGGTGTCACTTCTTTTTTTCGAATGAGCCTAGCCATATCTGTTGCATCAAGCGATAAGTATTCGTGAATATGCATGTACATTCCCCCTACGAAAGCTTTTGTAAATGCTTTTCAATAACACGAACAAACTTTTCTAAATACGTTTGATCTGTTTCATCAAAGCGATCAAGAATTGGGCTATCAATATCTAAAACACCATATCCTTTACGATCAACAAATATTGGAACAACTATTTCCGATTGACTCGCTGCATCACACACAATATGCCCGGGGAATTGATTCACATCTGCCACCCGAACCGTTTTCTGTTGCTTAAACGCTGTTCCACAAACACCTTTGCCATAAGCGATACGGTTACAAGCAGGCAAACCTTGAAACGGACCTAACACTAACTCATCCTCTTTCCAAATATAAAAACCAACCCAATTAACTTGATCTAAAAATTGATTTAATAAAGCTGACACATTAGATAATAAAGAAATTTCATCCGTTTCATCTTTTATTAATGCGTTTAATTGTTTAAGTAATAACTCATAGTCTTCAATTTTATTTCCAGAGTATTGCTGAACTTCAAACATAATTTGCCTCCATTCATTTGATAACCGTAAAACTCTTTTGCTTATACGCATAAAGAAACAAATACTAAGATAGATAGAATACAAGTTGTATTCTATCGTATCATAAATCCATTGAATGATCATTTGAATTTGATGCTTTAACTAAATAGAGTTATATTAAAGCAATCAAAAGATTTTCTATCCAATGTTTGATCTTGTTTAAACGATCACATCAATCCATTTCATTTTTAACCGTTTTAACCATCCCTTTGATTTATAAGTATATTTAATAACTTCACTAATAAAATGATTAACACAATCATAATAGCTCTGTTCAACTTCATCCTGACTAAAATGTGCCTTTTGATGAATGTGAATTACTTGCTGAAACTGTGAAGCAAACGACGAGCCGTATTTCTCCTCTATATCGTTTATATAACGATAAATCGATCCGCCCCGCTCTTTAATGCCATCGTAATGCATTAAAGACATCATGTATAAAAACATATGATGAATAGCCTTATTTACATTCGGATCATTAAATGACTTTTGTACTTTCCTAAGTGCTATTTTCTTTTTAAGCAAATAAAGTAAATAAGTGATTATAACAAGTACGATTAAAACGATAAACACAAGTAGCCATATGTTAGAAAATTTTTCCGTTGTCTCTTGTTCATCTTCTCTTTCCTCAACTACATCACGTTTATCATCTTCTTTTACTTTTCTTGTGCCACTAGCGTCCTGCTCATCAGATTCGCTTTTTTCTTGCTTAGAATTGCCTGTTCCCTCAGGATAGTTCGATGTATCAATCGACGGCATTTTATCAAAATACGGCGGAGTCATTTCAACTGGAATCCAACCGATTTGATCAACATATATTTCACTCCATGCATGTGCATTCGCTCCCTTAATATATATTTTTTCCCCAGGTTGAACGTCTTCAACATCTTGTGGCAAGAGTAAATATCCCTCAACATAACGCGCTGGGATATCTAAATAACGAAACATTAATGTTGCAGCTGTTGCAAAATGTGTCGCGTACCCTTCTTTTGTATCCTCTAAGAAATGAAGTAAAAAATCTTTACCTTCAGGAAGGGTCTTAGGTCTTGTAGTATAAGCCATATGTTGGTGTAAATAATGTCTAATATAATGAATCGCTTCCTCATAAGGAGTATCTTGTTCATCAGAAGGATCAAGGGTTACATGGTGCTCTAAAATCGCACGAATGTCTTCTGGAATATTCGTATACACTTTTTGAACGAATGCATTGTAATGGTTTTCTAGCTGTATGTAATCATCGATTTCTTTTTCTTCGATCAATGAATATAACTTGTTTGCCAGTGTCGGATAATTAGATGTCAAGTTCATATATGTTTCAAATGTATATGTACGCTCGCCAAACCATTTCTTAGACGCAATCATTTGATCATTGAATATATTCGTTTGAACGATTTCATTAGGTTTCGTCGTCAACTCATAAGGTGTATAAACATATTGTCGATTGGCATTGACATTTCGAATCGTCATCGTCGTTCGATCCGTAAATTCTTTTTCGCCGATAAGTTCATTGATGTTACCGAGTTGATTTAACGGATGAAAATCCTCTTCGTTAAGCCAATATAATAAACCTCGATGAGCATGAGTTACTTCACTATCTAATGTCTTCCATTCATCACGTGTATACTCTGAGCCAGTAAATCCGCGTAAATAAAGTGGTGTCGGCTCATCCATCGTCACTTCTAAAGCAACTTCGTCTTTTAAAGCTAATGGCCCTAATGCTTGAAAATCACCGTTTGTAAATGTGTTCGTTTTGTTCGGTTCAAAACGAACATCATTTATAAACTGTTCACCTTTTCGCTGAAATGCTTCAATCAATTCTGGCTTTTCATACCCTTCCTTTGGTTGAATATATACGATACTAACACTTAATAAGACTGCTACAGAAAGTAAAATGCCATATGCTGATAAAGGTGCAAACACACTTTCAGTCGCTTGTTGCTGAAGATGTTTTGTTTTTCGATTGATCACAAGTGATATGAACAAAAGCGAAAGATTAATGAAAGTAAACATTTCTCGCTGAAAAATCGTTTGGAGAATAAACAGTATTATGACGATTGACCAAAGCAAAAATGCACGCTTATATACGACGATGTTGTAGCTTATGTATGCCATGAGTAGCCCAATATACGTTAACGTTATATGAAGGGCTGTATGTTGCATATGTTCTGTCACATTTAAATCAAATGGAAGTATAATTATACCTGTATGGATGCCAATAAAATCGATAACCGCATTCATAATAAGTAGACAGCCGTCTATCACATGTGAATGCAGGAACAACAATATAATAAAACTTAATCCAATGAACAAACTTAAACTAATGGCTCGTCTCCTTTTATTCCATAACAGTAAAAGAATCATAAAAATAATACCTGGTATACCTATAAAAAATGAAATGTCGTCTAAGTCGATAAGCATTATAAAACTAATCATCAATAACATATATATAATTATGATCAATGCCAGTCGGATATAAAAGGCCATTAGCTTATCATGGTGATTATTTTCGTTAAAAATTGCTAAAGTAATCGCTTTTGTCTTCATTAGTCAAAACCCCTTATATGACAACCTCGCTTAGATCATGTTCATACGTCCAAGGTGTAAATGGAATAAACGTATTACCGTTTAGATTGCTATCTTCAAAATAATCAACACATTTTAAAACAACGAGTTGATCCCTCGTGTCAAAAGGAATATGGTCATTAGATGTAATGTATATGACATGAGAATAGGACTCTAAAGGTACATTAGCGAAGTATTCAAAAGTTGACGGATTATATTTTTTATGTTCAATTGAAAGGAAAATCCGTTGTAAAGATAACCATTGTTCGAACGATCTAACCTCAACAAACCTATAAGTCGCACTCGTGTGATCAAACCAACCGACCGTATGTGGATAACGCTCGTCAATTAATGAACGTGAAAATGACATGAAAACTTCTACTTTTGCATGAATCATAACTGGATCGACATGCTCAGTTTGCGTCTCATAAAATACGAGTATATTGTCTTCAAAACTATCACTTAATTCCTTAACAATTGGTTTATCGAATTTACTTGATAATTTCCAATGAATATGTCTTATATCCTCCCCCTCGGTATACTCTTTTAACCCGAGCATTTCACCTCCATCTAACCGGCTGAGAGAATTTGAAGTTGCATAAGAGATGTATTGTCCAGCGTATCTATCAGCCGCTTTAATGAGATTTGTTTTAAAATACGTAGGTAAAACAAAAATAGACGTTTCTGATGCTGGATAAATCATTTTCGCAAATAAATTAAAATAATCATAAAGACGGACGTGATCAATCGTTACTATAATTTCGCCAATATATTCACTTGTTAAAGCAATCGGTATCTTTCGTGTTTCTTTTCCACTGATCGATAATTCTAACGTTTTGACGTCTTCAGTCTTTGTCAATGTGTTATAAATACGCAATGAACATTTAATATTTAACAATGGAAATATACTTTGTTGATAAATATTCAAATACACGAGACCTTTCTGATACTTCTCTGCTGACCAACCCCGGTGTAACGCTAGCTTTAATTTCCGTTGGCTTAGAAAAAGGATGATTATTGATGTAACGATCAATCCTAAAACTACAATTAATCCAGCAAAAACGACGTATATATGTGTAAAAATATAAAACAAACTCAACGTTATTAAAATAAATATTATAAGAAACCACGACCTTTTCATAATCCCCCCTCCCTTGTCTTAAAATGTATACAACGCTTCATTATCTGGCGTCTTAACATCTTCCATAATCTCGTATAAAATATGATTTATTCCGTCTTCAGCCATTTGGGCTTTATGATCTAAAATAATTCGATGATTATAAGTATCGATAAATGAATCCAAAACATCTTCAGGTACGACATAACTCCGCCCGAACATAAAAGCTCTTGACTTAGCCATATGGCTAAGCGCTAAAGCCCCTCTTGGACTTACCCCTTGTAAAATAAGATTATGATTTCTCGTTGCTTCGGTTAAATGTGTAATGTATTTTAAAATTTCTTCAGAAATGTGAATTTGACGCACTGCTTTTTGCATATGAATTAAGTCTTCCCGCGTGATAACTGGCTTGACTTCATCAAGTGGTTGAGATGTTTGGCGATCCTTTAACAGTTCTATTAAACTATCGTTATCTGGATAACCGACGCTTATTTTTATTGTAAATCGATCAAGCTGTGATTGTGGCAATGCTTGTGTCCCGTATGCCCCTAGTGGGTTTTGTGTTGCTATCACATGGAAAGGTTGGGGGAGATGATACGTTTCTCCATCGACGGTGACTTTTTTCTCCTCCATAACCTCCAATAATGCTGATTGTGTTCGACTTGTCGTGCGATTAATTTCATCCCCTAACAATAAATGGCACATCGTAGCCCCTTCTTTATAAACGAACTTTTCATTGTTTCTATCATACATCGTAAAACCGGTAATGTCTGAAGCAACAACATCTGGTGTAAATTGAATACGATTAAAATCAAGATCCATCGCTTTGCTAAAGGCAAGGGCTAACGTCGTCTTTCCTACCCCTGGAATATCTTCAAGCAATATGTGTCCCTCAGCTAGTATCGCTTGAAACACTTTGTTAATAACCTCATCTTTTCCAATCATAACCTTGCTTACTTCATGAATGACTTTCTTAGCTTGATTGTTCATTTGTCAATCCTCCTACGTTATATTTCGTTTTTATACGTTCAAGTTTTTGACCAATTGGTTTCATCGTTAGTAATAAAAAAATAACATTTGATAAGGCATACGTTGCCATAAATGGCATTGATAAACCAACGACCGCAACATATCGTCTCCAGTTAAAGGTTCCGTCAAGAGAAAGAACAGTCCATATATCCATCAGAATGGAAAAAAGAACACCGGAAATTATGCCGAATAAAATTAAAGCAAAATAACTATGCTTTAGACGCTTTCTCACCCACGGTAGCCCTGCTAAAAGCCCTACCATCCCCCAAGAAAACATTTGAAAAGGTGTCCAAGGTCCTTGGCCGAAATAAATATTCGATATTAGCGCGGACAAGGCTCCAACGATAAATCCCGCTTCTCCTCCAAAATAAATTGCCGTTAAAATAATTATCGCTGTTACAGGTTTAAATCCTGGAAGTGCAGCAAATAACATTCGCCCAACAACAGATAAAGCAGTCATCACAGCGAGAATAACGAGCAACCGAACATTCATCGTGCGCATTTCAAGAGACTGAAAAATTGGAAACATCGTGATAAGAACGATAACTAATGAAATAAACACATACCTGCGATCTTCTAAAAAGGTAACACCGAACCAAATGACGATTGGAATAAAGACAAGTAAAACGATATAATTAATCCATTGCCTTTTCATAAAATTTCTCCCGTTTATGTTGGCAAATGTCGACTATATCACGAGTAGTAATCACATTTGGTAAAATATTGCGTGATAGTCGACGTGCAACAGTTGTATAATAATGATTTTCAGAAAAAAATGCGCGCGGTGTATCGATCGATATGAAATGGTGATCAAAAAAGAAACCAACACGGTTAGACACACAAGCAGCAAATTCAATATCATGAGTGACGATAACAACCGTCATTCCACGCTTTTTTAACTTTTGAATAAGTGCCTGCATCGTCCGCTTTGTCCATGCATCCATCCCCTTCGTCGGCTCGTCCAATAATAAAATATTCGGCTGTAGTAATAGTAATTTTCCTAAAGCAACTTTTTGTTGTTCACCACCGCTTAAATCATATGGGTGCTTATGGAGAAGTTGAGCAATATTTAATAATTGAGCAATTTTCTCTATCAAGGCTTCCATTTGGTCGGTAGAGTAACGATATACTTTCGCAATTTCATAATAATCATCTTTAACCGTTGGTTTTAAAAAAAGCTCTTGTGGATCTTGAGGTAAAACGGCGATATTTTGCTGATATAACTCTTTTCCTTTATAAGCACGAATATTTTTTCCCCGAAGAAAAACCTTACCCCGATAAGGCCGACGTTGACCAGCCATTGTTTGTAATAAAGTCGTTTTCCCCGAACCATTGCCTCCTAAGATTGCAAAAATCTCACCTTCATTGATTTGTAAATCGACACCAGCTAAAATATCCGGTCCATTGCGTTCATAGCGAAACCAAATATTCTTTAATTCAAGCACAACTTCACTCGATTCAACGGGTGGCGAATCATTCGGAATCGGCTCTATATCGCTTGATATATATTTTTGCAAAAAATTTCTCCCTTCTCGGACGGTAAGCGGACTTTTACCATCTTCGCCGAAAGCATCATAAACTTTCATGGCTGTCGGTAAAGCATGAAGCATTGGATGATTGTCATCAAGCTCGTTTAAATAATATCCGGCCCTTCGCGGATCACCCTTATAAACAATGCGCCCCGCTTGCAACAAAACAGTTTTATCTGCAAGCGGAAATACGTCATCAAGCCGATGCTCTACTACAACAATTGTTAAACCTAAGTCCCGATTTAAATGCTCTAACGTTTGAATAAACCTCATGGCAGCGATTGGATCTAACTGAGCAGTCGGCTCATCTAATAATAAAACATCCGGATACATGACCATCGTTGATGCTAAATTAAGTAACTGCTTTTGTCCGCCAGATAAATCACTCGTTGACTCACGGAACCAACGATGAATACCAAAATAATTAGCAATTTCCGCAACGCGACGGCGAATCGCTTGCTGTGAAACTCCTAAATTTTCTAAACCAAATGCGAGCTCATGCCAAACTTTATCTGTTACAATTTGTGTTTCTGGATTTTGCATGACAAAACCAATGTCACTTGCTGACGTTTGCTCATCTAACGCCTCGAAAGGTTTCCCTTTATAATATATTTGCCCTGTCTGTTCACCGTGTGGTTTCAGCGCCTTCTTTAACATCTTCAAAAGTGTCGTTTTCCCTGAGCCAGATTCTCCGAAAATAACGACAACCTCGCCTCGTTTTATAGATAAATCAATGTCCTCTAAAGCAGGATGTGATTGCTCTGGATATGTAAATGTTAAATGCTTGATTTTAAATATATCCAATAAAGATTCTCCTTTATTTCAATCAACGATGGTAACATCATTAATATAAAAATAAATATAAATTGAGAAATATACGGTAAGTCGAGAGAAAGTGGTGTTATAGACGGATAATAGAAAAATTGAATGCTTCCACTTCCATATATATAAATGGTGATGCTTAACAAAGAGATGATTAATACAAGCATAATTGTATCTCTAAGTGTCCATGTAAATAGTGAAAAATGTGTCCTCTTTCTTAACCCATAACCACGAGCTTTCATGGCATCTGCCTGATGAATCGCATGTTCAAGCGACCATGTCAATATACTGTTAAATAAGCGAACACCGCTTAACAATCGATCGGTTACACTATCACTTGTATAAAGACCGAGCGTTTTTTGACTTCGATTAACCTTTTGAATTTGCTTTTTAAATAGCGGAATCAAGCGTAAAGTAATCGTTATAATTAAGGATAACTTCGGAACAATTTTACCGAATAAATAGATCACTTTCTCAGAACCCATCAAATAACTGTATGACTTACTCCAAAAAATAACCGCAACTAACATCGTCGCAATGAATATGCCATAAATGATCGCCTCTAATGTTACTGGACGTTCATTTAAGAAAAACAAAATTGTTTCTCCTTTATGAACGAAAAGTGGATTCGTTACAGCTATAAGAATAAAAACACATGTGTAAAAGCTAATTTCACGTGCGATAGTCTTTAACGATGTTAAGCAACCGAAAAATAATAAAGCACTCAATAAAGATATTACTAATACGATCGGATGCATCATAAATATCGTAATTCCGAGCACTGTCACATAATAGATAAATAAAATGAATGGGTGAAATTGACTAAAACTTTTCATTGTTGATGCTCCTTTATATCAACACCTAAATCCCGCCCGAGATCACACGTATATTTAATCTCGATATCATCTCCATCTTCTAGTTCGTATCGACTCATGCCATAATCAGGAAACTTTCCGTTAACAGCATACATCCAACCACTCAGAGGACCTGCCGAAAATTCATATAAATGATTAATTCCTTTCACGTAGACGCTTTTATATTTGTTTTCATCTGCTCCTTGATAATCCATATGCATGTTATGATGGCGAACCGTTCGTAATAATATGTCAAAAACAGTATCATCCGGCCTTAAGACATATTCTGTTCGTTCTAAAATAATACCGTCGCTTGGGATATATTTTTTTGAACGTAAAGCTGCATCCAATTGATCCCAACAGTGATTTAAAACAGTACTTGCATCGATTTGAATAAAAACTGTCTCCGAATCTTCTGTTATATCATCGATGTGTGTTAAATAATATTCTTCAACGGATTGAATGTTCGTTCCTTTAATAATGACAGCAACAAGAAGTGCGATGAAAGCTAAGACAAGAATATCTTTACGCACATTTCATCGCCTCCTTTATGCAGACCATTTTTGCCGTTTCCGTTTTTGATATCGTTTCATAAGAAAAATGGCCATCACAATGATTGCAATAACCATCGCACCTTTAAAATATCGCTCTCGAATTAAACTATCAATTTTAGCTTGAGCTCTTTTTAAATCTTCATAACCTTGAACCTTTGCCTGATCATATGTATTCAATTTTTCATAACGATCAAAAATTTCATCAACAATTTCACGATCCTTTAAAGAAACTTGATCTAATGGAACTAGTTCTTCTAAAATTGTTTCATTCATCTGATCAATGTGTTTTTCTAGCTGTTTAATATCTTCTTTTCGGCGTTTTAGTTCATGAAATGTAGATTCGTGCGTTGCTTTAATTTGATCACGTTTCATACGTTCAATCCATGTAACGACATCAACATAATCCTCTGTTGTCGGTGCTTTTTGTAACAATTGCTTCACTTCATTTAAATCTTCTTCAGTTAAAGAATGGTCCAAGGATTCATAACGTTCACGGTGAAATAACGGCGTAACAAATCCTTCCCCTTCTTTATGAACATCCATATGTTCTACGATAAATTCCGATGTGTTTTCCACATCTAATTCATCCATCACTTTCGCTAGTTTCGAATAATTATACACATATGAACGTTCTTCAATAGGAATATTTAAGTATTGATCAAATATATCTTTAACTTGATTTCTCTCAGCCTCCTTAGGGTCATCCGGAAGTTTTTCAATCGCATCGGTGACTTTTTCAATATTTTCTTTCAAGTCATCATCCATTTCTTTACGAAAGTCATGTAGTGTGCGATACCCTTCATAATGGCGGTAAAGAGCTACTAAAGTATAAAGGGCTTGTTCACTCGCCATTGGATTTGATTCATCAGGCTGAGCTGTTGGATTATCATCATCATACATTTCTGAATGTATAAATCCGCCATCAGATTTTCGATATTTCAACAATCCATCAAGCAACGTTTGATCATTTTTTATAAACCGTTCGTCACGTAAAGGGTCAATACCTAAAGCTGTTAAAGCGACGATTACTTGGGCTGTACTTTCTGCATTTGCTATATCCATTAAAGCGAAATCACCGTCTTCTAATTGAGCTTCAGATAAACAGTCTAACGCCTCATCGACGACTTCTCGTACAGTTTTCGTCACTTTTTTTTCCGCTGCTATTTGTTCATATGTGTAAGATTTTTCATCGTTGTAATATGGTGCTAATGCTTGAATCGCCATCGCTGTCATATCGACTTCAAACTGTGTATCAGTTTGAAGTGCAAATCCCCCGTCAGGTAGTTGAGCTCGCATAATTTCCGTGATAATTTTTTCTCGTGTCACATTAGCATCATCGGGGACGGCATATCTTAAGCTATCAAGTGTTATTAAGCCCCATATCCATCCGTTGATCCCTTGAGCCCCTAGGGAACGGGTCGTTTTCCCTCGTTGATATACGCCATCAGCGATTAAATCGATCGGTTTTTTTTGAACATTAGTTTCGATATATGTCGGATCACCTCCGATCGATAAAATCGCTAAAGCTATTCGATGCCACTCAGTCGCTTTTAGTCGGCTCAATTTTCGCTTAGACTGATACATACGCTCGATCTCATCTTTAATGATGGCTAAATATGCATCATAGTCATCCGAAATTCCAGCCCGTCCAAGGCCAAATACATACCAGTCAACAGAGGACTCCCCTGCTTGCTCTAAAAATTTATGATTAAAAAGAGGTGAGTCCTCTTTTCCGATATCTTGCTTTTTCCATTGAATGATGTCAACAATATATTTTTCTAATTGCTCTAAATCGACCTCTGTTTCATGTGAGGCACTGACTGGTTGTTGATCTATGAAAATACTAAAGGTCAAGAAAACAAGTCCAATGATTACATAATGCCATTTGAAAAGTTTTTCATTATGCATATACAAATCTCACCATTCATCTACCATTCTTTTTCAAAGTTGTTTAAGCCAAGGCCGATATCATTTCCATAAGCAAGTGTATATCGGATTCTTACTTCATCTCCTGCTGTTAAATAATAATCCGCAAACCCGACATTGACATAAATGCCGTTAACACTATACATCCAGCCAGATTGCTCTGTAAAATCAAGCTCCCCTAAAATATCTGGTTGATAATTATCAAAATCTACAGCAATGTTATTTTCTTCAAGTGTGTCAAGAAGATCTTCTGGAATGTCAAAACCTTCTGTTAATCCTTCTTTTTCAATCCAAGCTAAATAAAAACGACTATCTGATGATCCAGTATGATGAAAGTCGTAGCCATGTTCTTTTAACAGACGCTCAACAACATACGAAGCACGTTCTCCTTGATAAAGTTCTACTTCTTGTGGCGGAATTAAATAACCGAGACCAACCGTCGTCGCTTCAACACTTATCGTTGCTGTTCCGATAGGCTCACCATCTTCTCCAACTTCTCCGTAAATGGTTAGTTGTTTTGTCGCAGTGTTACCTTCTTCATCTTCAGCAGTAATTTCAATAGCATTTTCTCCGTTATGAATGTGCAAAGTAAAACTAATTTGTTCTTCATCTTCCCAATTTACTGCGACTGATTCACCGTTATTCGACGCTGTAACCTCTCCTGTCTGCGTGATAGATTCACCTTTATAATTTTTTGCTTTCACATGAAATGTTCGAATCGAATTATTTATCGTTTCTCCATCTTTTATATCGAATACTTCAATTGTTGGCGCCCGCTCATCTGGGTCGATTTCTTCATCGCCTTCTGTTGCCTCTGGATTGTAATAGACGAGATAAGTTTCTGAATGAGATGTATCGTCCTTTTTCGCTTCAAGAATGAAAGTATTTTCTCCTTCTTCTAACGTTACGTCATATGTATTATCATCACCTTCAAGGATCTGGCCATTGTGCTTTACATCAAGCGAAATTGACTCTTCTCCAGCATGTGCTTCAGCTCTAAACTGGAGATCCTCATCCTTCACTTCTTTTTCATGATAATCTCCTAAATCTGTTGTAATCGTAATTTCCGTTGGCGACGGCTCTTCATAATAAACGACAAACGTCTCTTCTTTCTTGTTTCCATCCGATGTCGCTGATAAAGTAATTTTATTTTCTCCTTCTTGTAAATGAGCGACATATTGATCTTCCTTCTCTTGAACACCCGTCTCTTCATTTCCATATTGATGTTTTACAGAAAGTGGAATATTTGTATCTCCTATTTTTGCCTGAGCTGTAAAGGTCAATTCCTCTTCTTCTACAACCATTTCATCTTCTAAATCTGTTTCAAAGACGACTTCTCCTTCGGCATAAACGACAGTGTAATCACGAACAGCTGTAAATATCTCTCCGCTATCATCTCGATATGTAACAGCGACCGTAATCGTGTTTTCTCCTTTGGAAAGATCAACGGTAACGTATGTTTGTTGCTTATCTTCTGCTATATTTTGAATATCATCTCGTTTTTCATTAACTAACACGTCGATTGATTCAACAGCTAAATCGTGCTCGAGCTGCTGAATGCGAAATGAATAAGTTTGTTTCGAAACAACTTCACCATCATCAATCGATGTACTAAAGTAATCTTCTTTCTCTTTGTCGATATCATCTTTTGCTTCTGTTGGATCTAAAAATTCAACATGTGGTGAATCATCGTTTGCCTCTACTGACCAATTCGATTGGTCTTTCAATTCTTTTTCTTTTGCTAAATCTGTTTTATCCTTTAAGTCATCTGATATGTCTTCTTCATCTTCTAATTGTTCTTTATCCTCTTGTTCTTGACTCTCTAACTCATCTTCATCTGGCAGATCAGACTTAAGATATTGTGCGGATAGCGGTACTTCAGAATAGTTCTTAGCCTCAGCTTGAAGTGGATTTTCTGGAATCATTCGATCATAACTGAGAAGTGATGAGGCAGCATATAAAGTAAAACCACATATTACTAATAAAATGAAAATAGCTTTTATGTTTGATCGCTCAAGGAGCAACTGTTTTATTTTTCTTATCATGTTAACGAGCTCCTTTTAACATATTTCACGACTTAAAAATAAAAGATCTAAAAGCCGTAAACATACGGCTTCTAGATTTAAAATTATACAATTATTTATTGAATGCAATTTTGCGATGGATTATATAAATAATCCCAGCTACTACAATTAACGAAAGACCGATTAATACATATGTGTAATAAGGTGTTGCTGTTTCCGGTAAACGATCTCCTGTCATTTCTCGTTTCTCATCATTTGTCATTTTTTGTTCGCCATCTGTTCGCTTCGGTGATGGTGTATTGGTATCTTTCTCGACTAATTCATCGATAGCCTCATCAATCATTGCCTTCGCCTCTTTAACATCCGCTTCTGTAAGATCCTCTTGCTTTAACAGTTCCTCGGCCTTATGCATTACCTGCTGTAATTGATCATATGATTCCTTCGTATATTTATCTGGATCGATTGATTTTAAATCTTCTATCTTTTCACCTAATTCTTCTAGCAATTTATCTAATTTAGATTCGGATGAAGTTTCTAAATTTTTAACCGCTGTTTCGATACGCTCAACAGCAAGATCTACCTCTTTTTGTGATGCATCTTCATCAGATAATACTTTTTTTCCATTCTTGATTGCTTTCTCTAATTCCTTTATTGATGATGTAGTTTTTCCTTCTGTTTCAACAGACTCAGCTCGTTTTAAAGCATCTTTTAATTCTGTTTTATCAACGCTTATATCTTCAGCTACTTCTAATCCTTCAATGGCTTGTTCGATATCTTTAATTGCGTCTTCAACATCTTCCTCCGTCGCATCTACATCTTCTAAAACATCTTTTGCACCTTCAGCTGCTTCAGTTAATGCTTTCATCGATTTGTCTGTATATCGATCTTCTGCTAAGTATTTTTCTGCATCATTAATTGCTTCTTCTAATCCTGTTTTATCAACATCTTGTAAAAACACTGGTGTAATTGTTACATCACTATCTTTTCCATTATTTGCAAAAGCATCTTTTGCAACATCTACATTTGCTTCTTTTTGATCAATCTCTATATTTTCAAGATAGTTATTGTAGAAAGCACGTTCTCCAATTTTAGTAATTTGCTCAGGTAGGTAAATTTCTGTTAATCTATTATTCATAAACGCTTCCGCTTCTATAACTGTTTCTACATTTTCTTCTAATAATGCTCTCTCTTCACCATCATAGCCAAAAGAAAGGGTTGTTATTTTATTGTCTTTGAAAGCACCTTCATCAATATAATGAACATTTTTCGGTATTTTTACTTCGGAAAGATCATTATAAGCAAATGCTTCTTTTTCAATAACCTCTAGTGTTTCTGGAAGTTCCGCTGTTTTAATATTTTTATCTTTAAATGCTTGCGAAGAAATTTCTGTTACTTTTTTACCGGCAATATCTTCCGGAATGACGACGTGACTTTCATCTAAGTTATATTTTGTAATCGCAATTGTCTCTTCATCTGTTTCTTCGAATGTGAAAATCAGTTTTACAATTTCATCTTCAAGGGTCTTTAATTTATCGATGTTTTCTACAAACGCTTTTTGTGTATCGGTTAAATCATCATAAGCTTGGCGCGCTTCTTGTATTTCTTCTAAATTTTCTAATGCAAGTTCCTCTACTTCAGGTAAATTTTCGATCTTTTCGTTGATTTTATCAGCTTCAATTTCATCTTTGAATTCATAAAGACGTCCTTTTCCTTCTAAAAAGAAATCATAAGCGACTAAAGCTTGCAACGCTTGCTCTGTTGCCATATCATTTGTGGGATCCCCAATCAAGTGTGAAAATCCACCATCTTCATCTTGATATGTCAATAAATGATCAATTAAATTGTTACCGTTTTTCGTAAACTTTTCATGCGTCGGATCCATTCCGTAAGCTGTTAAACCTATGATCGCTTGAGCAGTTGCTTCACTCGATGTCCCACCGACAAATGATTCAGTAAAACCACCTTCATCATTTTGAAAATCTGATAAAAAATCGATCGCACCTTCGATCGCCTGCTCTACCTCAGATTGATCTTTATACGGTGCAAGGCCTATAATCGCCATCGCTGTAATATCAACACTTGCATCATCATACGCTGGACTTAAATTCCAACTTCCATCATCATTTTGATTGTTTAAAAGTTCTTCAATCAACTTTTGTCGTGTCCATTTCGCCTCTTTTGGTTCAGGAAAATCTAATGTGTTTAATGCAATAAGTGCAAAAATTGGACCGTTGTTTCCTTGAAGTGTCATCGTATCGGAATTTCCACGCGTTGGACTGTTGTATAATAAATCGATGAGATTTGTGCCTTCTATATCTTGTGGATCTTCCCCAACCGCAACAGCAGCCATGGCTAACCTTTCGATATCTGTTATTTTCACGCGCCCAAGATCTAACATCCGATCAACTTGTGATTCGACATTTCCGTAAAGCTTATCTTTATATTTGTCAGGAACGTCTTTGCCTGCTCGCGCGAGACCAATTGCCTCCCACTCACTCATAACACCTTTATCTAAAATATATTCTGATGCTTGATCAATCCGCTCTTTAATATTATATCCTTCGTCTGCTTCATCAACGTCATACGTTACCGTATATGTAGCTTTGCTTTCGTTTCCAACAGAATCAGTTGCTGAGATGGCAATTTGATTCTCACCTTCATCTAATTCAACATTATATGCATCATCATCTTCTTCAACCGTTTGATCATTAACTGTCACTGTTGTAGTAACTTCATCATCTAAATCGGACGTAGCTTCAACAGTAAACATTAGGTCTTTTTCAGTTACAACCATATCATCTTCTATACCATCTACAGTTATAACGGGTGGCTCTATATCTTCACCTGACTCATCCGATGTTTGTTCAGTCACTTCGACATGCGCAAACGGGCGACTAATATTACGATCGCCATCTTCATTCACTCGATTCGCTGATAAATGATATGTTCCCGGCTCACTAAATTTTAATTTAGCTTTCCCGTCTTCATCCGTTATAACTGATTCGCCATCAACTTCATACTCCTCATCATCAACTAAAATCGTCGCTTCTTGAACAGGATTAACATCATCAAAATTGACTCCCGTCAATTCAACCTCTAACGGATCATCAATATCCACTGAATAACTTTCTTGATCAAACCAGGAAAATGTATTATCTGTATAATCGACGACATAGTATAAAACGATCGATTCTCCACCTGTTAATTCTCGCTCTAATACTCCATCAGAAACCCATTCATTGTCGACATAATACATCCATCCACTGTTAGGTCCTTCTGTAAATTCATATAAGTCGTCGATGCCTGCAATATAGTTTCCGCCATACCCTAGACTAAAATCGTCGTCATCTTTTAGATCAAGCTCATCTACATTTTCTTCTAAAGCTGTAATAATTGCATGAATTGCCCGGGGTGTATCAGGCTGAACGGGCTCATCGTAATTATTATGTTCTATGTATTCGGTTATTTCGAAATTTTCTACTTCAACTTCTGTTGTTGGTACAAGTGTTTCCTCATGCGTTTCAACACGAACATCAACTGTTACCGGTGGTGCTCTATTGTTTACAGAAGATTCCTTAGTATCTCCATCAAGATTTTCGTCTTGATTTGTCTTTTCTTCCGATGATGGTTCAACTTTGTAATGATCAAACGGTGTTACACCGTCTTTTTGTTCATCTAACTCATCATCTGAAGAATCAGCCTTCGTTTCCGCAACAATGTCATCTCCACCATCAATGTCGTCATTATGTTGATCTGCTAATACCGAAATCGGTGATAATATCGTTGATGATATAAATAGCAACAACGTAAACATTAAACTAAACTTCCGCAAACTTTTTCTCATAGCAAACCTCCCATATTAAATAGAAAACGCTAACATATACCTTCCAGATATTTCACATTAAAAAAGCCCTTATTTCCGGATCATAGAAATAAGAGCTTGAAAGACAAATTTTAAAATTATATAACAATAAAAGCCTCGTCTATTCAAAGCAAATGCAACCCTTTGATCCGGAAGGTACATTAGCATAAATGTTTTGGCAAGTCTCCTGACTTATGAAGTATTATCACCTTTCGCCTTCCCAGCTTTTCCGCCAGTGGCATTATGAAAGATGATCCTTCAATCACAGTGGCCGGTCCGTTCAGGATTTTCACCTGATTCCTTTTTAATTTTTGCCTGAAGCAAAAAACCAAAACATTTTTCATTTTATTGCTAATTTAACTACTATTATGACCGAGCGATCAGTCATTGTCAAGGTTAAAAAAATAGAATCTATTAAAATTTATTTAACTTTATAAAACTAGTAGAATGATTTACTTTTGATCGCCATTTAACACACTTTGAATTATTTGATTTGTTAAGTCCAGAACGATTTCTACATGAGTACGTCATTTTCTAGCTTCTCTAAATTTTTATACCTATTCATTTCATATGGATCAACATTAATAACTAGGATATTTAACTCTCTGACATCTATACTCAACAGATAGTTTTTCTTCCGAAAAGATATGTTTATAACCTATGTGAATATATTTAAAGTTCGGAATTTATTATTCACCCTTAAAAATTTTTATTTTTCCGGCGTAGCATGCATAATATAACGTTGAGGTGCTTTGCCTACATATCCGAATGGGTAACAAGTCGTCACTGTTAATATTTCTTCATTGTGAGAATCGGGGTCAATAACGGTCAAATTGTCTTGATCAACAATCTCAGTCTCTTCTAACACGTAAGTAAAATCTCCATAAGGCATTTTCACAATGAGTTCATCACCTATATCTAGTTCACCTATACGTTGAAATACAGTATCTCGATGACCAGATAAAACAACTTGTCCTTGTTCAGAAGGTAAAAAAGTACCGTCATAATGTCCTACACCTTTATCCAATTCATCTTCATCAACACCTTCAATAATCGGCAATTTTTCATCGAGTTTTGGTAGTATTAATACCCCAATTTCCTCACCTTTTTCTAGTTTATGATCGTTAAAACTTGTAGTACTATTTACATTATTAGCATGATTATTAGAAACTAGTTTCTCGGCATTTTTTAAAGCATGATCTTGTTCGTTGGATGTTTTTAAAATGTGGTACCCCCCAAAGGTAAAAAAGCCTATACCGACGATGAACATTAAAATAGAAATGATACGCATTTTCTATCTATCCTCTCGCCGTCCCATATTTATAAATCATATAGTATTAGAAAATTCACTGTTTTATGTGGATGTTATCTTCATTTTCAATTAAAACAAAGAAAATGTCAATGCTGTATTATGCCATTAAAATGTGTGTTAACTTCCCGACGGCAGCGCCAATAGTTGTTTTCTATAAGCTTTACCACGTTTAGACATACATGTATTTTGACTGTTAAAATAATCTAATTGACGATGTACAGAAGTATCTAATCCTGCATAAGCCAAAGGTTGTTACGAATACTCCAAAGAACCAATTGAATATTTTTAGCATAAAGCCAAAGTTTCCGTTGACAAACAAAGTAATATTGTATATAAATACCGCTTATTTGCTCCACATATATCACCACCATATCATGGCGTCATCTGTCTTTTCTTTTGTTTATCCTATTCCTTTCAACGATGATTCATCAAAGTCATAATCAGCGTCCAATACGTCCACATTCGGTAACACATTGTACATCGTTCCATCTTTTCCTGTTTGATAAAAATCAACGGGTGAAAACAAACGTTCATCATATAATCCTTGATGCACTGAAACGGTATATTGTTCAACCTCTCAACGAAGCCTCGATCTTTCTGAAGAATCCTTTTCTTGAGCTAGTCTATCAAGTAAATCATGAATTTGGCCATAAATTTTTCTTGGAATAACTGTGTGCGACTGAATATCTCGTAATATTCTTTGGGCCTCATTACGTGTATACTGATAATCTTCCATAAAATCTAAGACATGAAGCGCATTTTTAAATTCTTGATAAAATTTCGTTCCCTTTAATTCTTCTTTTGCGTAAATATTTTTTACAAGATTTATTTTAGCCTTTTCGTCCAACTCGTGACTATGATAATCTTGCAAGTATTTTTCTGTTATATTTAGTATATCTTCATCATATACACTCCCTCTACCTGATACGTCATTTGTATATATATATAAATATTAGGCATATCATGATCGAGCTTGCGCTTTCGGTAACAACGACCAAAACGTTGCAATAAACTATCAATCATAGACAATTCTGTAAAAAGTACATCAAAATCAATATCAATCGATGCTTCGACTAGTTGTGTTGTAACCCAAATACCATATTGATCACTTTCCTCGAAAAGCTTTAATATGCTTCTCCAACAACGCTCGATCTTTTTGGAGAAATCTTGAATGTAGCAAATATACATTTTCACCTTTTAAAGCTTTGTACATATCGATCGCTTTATCGACCGTATTAACGATGACGAGTATTTTATTTGTTTTTGCCTTTTCCTTAATCTGTTCGACAGCATCATTGATCACTTGATTTTCCAAACTAATTTTATGACGAATAAATGACTCATCGACAAATTCTTTATACATACTTTCTTCATCTAAAACATTGCGCTTTTGCAATTCGTCTAAATAAATTTGGGGCATTGTTGCCGTCATAATCACAAACTTCCCGCCCATTTGATGAATCATTTCTATCGCTTTAATTAAAACAGCAACAATCCACGGATTATATGTTTGAATTTCGCCTATTATGACTTTGGAATAGGTCATCGTTGCAAAAAATTTCTCATAACCTTTAAATTTAAACGGAAACTTTATTATTTGATCGATCGTCGTAAACAATAGTTTATTTGCAAAATGTTTCGATTAATCATTAATAATTTCTCAATTTTCATCGCCATTTCCATCAAGATGTGAAGCACTCGAGCCGTGTAGCAATCCGACATTTTTATAAGCCAGCTCTTCGTAAACCCGATCGAATAAAGCATTTAAAGACACACGGATAGGCAATGTGAAAAATGTCTTATCACAACCTACCCAAAAGAAGCGAGGCTTCCGTTTTTCCCATCCCTGTTTGAGCGACAATGATGAGATTTTTATCCTGATGTTTATATGTAAATGTTTGCAAAGGTCTTAATGAATGTTTGCCAAAAGCCGTCTCCAAATAATCTTTCGTTAAAGCAGCAATATCTACATCTGTATCAACTTCAATATCTACATGTGCAGATGCAGCATGATCCAGCCGGTGTAATAACCCTTTGATTAAAATATATAAATGGTAAATATCCTTGTTATCTTTAACTTCAGTAATTCGTCTTTTTTGTTTCAATGCATTCGTTATTTTATATACTTTCTGCTTTAAATCTGGTAAATCAACATCCATCATTTCTTGTATTTTAGGAAAATGGTGGATGAGCTCTGTTTCATAAATTTTCCTTAATAAATTAATATCAGGTGGTGTATCCCTTTCATGGTGATAAGCAATCGATTGAATTAAAACTTTTCCTTCCTCTTCCGATAGATTCCAATCATCACAGGAAAAAATAAAGGAGACAAATAATTGTGTGGAATATGACCGAATTTTGAACGTTCAATCTTTCGATCCGACTGAATCGCTCTATGCATTTTTTGTTGAAAATCATTGTTAACCTTACCTATATCATGATATAAAGCAGCTTTATATAATAAATCCCATACATTTTCATCGGGGATTTTATTGAAATAAGCTTGTTTTAAAACAAAAAGCCTTTCTAATAGTTGATTTGTATGCTCTTTTAATGTTTCAACATTTGGTCTCGTTTTCACAATAATCATTAAGCGTCAACTCCTTTTAAGAAAGCCAATGAGGATCTTTCCTCATTGGCCGATTATTCATTACAAAATACGACGTATCCCTCTTCATCGATTAAAAGTGGTTGATTCACTTCCTCTTCGTTAATGTTAGTATCTTTCATCACATATAATGAAGGAATTTTTGTCCATTCACGGATCCCTTTTTTCACCGTATATGTCCCATTTAATAAGTACGGCACACCTAATTGACCTTCATCACTAACAGATTTTGGCATGTAAATAGCATGTTTCATATTTACTTCATCTGCTTCTTCTAAATGGACATAATCGATCGCATCAATGCGCAAGAGATCTTCATGCCTGCCCAAAGATAAGAAATAATCAAGATTATAAAACGCATGATAAATATGATCTAAAATTTTCTCTTCTGCCTTAATATGAAAAAACAAGTTGAATGTTGTACAACAAATGTGTATAAAGAGGCATTGATGTCATAACTTTTGTTGAGTATTCTTGCGTTTTTGTTAGAAGTCCATCGAGAACAATTGGTATGGCAAATTGTCGCTTTTTTACAAAATACATCGTTCGATAATCGATGATTTGACTTTCAAAATCACCCTGGATGGAAAGCGAAAAAGGAATCAGTCCATCCACATCTAAAATAGCATGAATCAACCCTTTCACCGTTGAATACGGTGGAAGGGGATAAGTTTCAGCTACTTTATTTGCAAACGGCTTCGTATAACACGCTGTCTCTTGAAAGACTTTAATTCTTAAAACTTTCATACAGACACTCCAAAATACGCTTCAATTTGCTTCATTAAATGTTCATAAAATTCATCGATCGTACCTGTGATTGCAATTTGTGATAACTCATCTTCGTTTGTAAACACTCCACGCACATATCCGATCGTCGTTAAGTCTTTAAAGACGTTTCAAAAACATTCGTTGAAACTGTGACAACTAATGGTTCAATATGTAATTCATTTGCTCCTTTTAATTGAATACGCCCTTGGAAAAACGGATTTGGAATCGGATAAGCACCTCCAATGATAAATAACGGTGCTAAATTTTCCTGCCTTCCACGAATTTCACGGTTTAAAAATTTTGTCACCTCTAAAAACTGTTTTAAGCGATTAACTTTTTCTTCTGCAGTTAACTCAACATCATCATCTTTGCAACTCTTGATAAGTCAATCGTCACAGTGTACGTGTAGTAGCTAATATGTTGTTCGATTGTCGCTAAGTTAGCATCTTCATTGATACGCTCTGCCATTCCCATATTGTTGAGAAATTCCAAATCACTCTTATACGGTTCAAGGGAAATTGCATGACTCATTCTAACAATAGCTGAACGCTTTGTTGCCCCTTTTTTTGCCTTCGTTTTCATATAACCAAATAAATCCATCTCAACAGAATCTTTAATCGTACAGTCTTCTTTAAATTGAACGACTTGTTGATTCTTATCGACGACATCTAAGTTCCAGTCAAACAATTGATTGCCAAGGCGCACGATGTCATAAGGACATGTCTCTATCAGCTTCTGTATGATAATGTTCATTCGTTTGAAAAAATTCATCAAATCTTCCGTCAAATTGGACAAAAATTGATTTTCATCTGTGAATGGTCGCACCAGCCGGTGAACAAAAGAGTAACAACTTCGCTAAAGCTAAAGCGCTAATTGGGAAAAAGTTTCTTCTCTCGCTATTCCATGTACTATTTAACGCATTTTTAAGACTTAATGCTAAGGATGAGAAAACACTTTCTTCAAACGCGTAAAATCCTAATGGGAAATCTGTCAAACTACATTTTAAAACTTCTTCCTCAATATAATTTTTCATTTCTTGTGCAGATCGTTTTTTAAATGGGCGTTTCAGTGATGACAGTTGTTTATGGTTTGTTTGTTGGAGTAATGCCCGACAATTGTCTGCATCACCGCGATGAATACAGTCTATAAAACGCCATTCATCAAAAACGGGCTGTATATAATCTTTATGGAAAATTTCCTTTTGCTCTTCTAATGTTTTGGCATTATGAGTAACATTTAAGAATGAAGGTTGTCCGAAATAAAGCTTTTGTAAATATACGATTTTAACAACGTTCATCGTTAATTTTTCATTAATGATTTCTGTGTGAATTTCTTGAATAATCTTTTCTAACCATTCATCCATTTCTTCAGTATATGTTCGCTTTTTTCGATAACTTTTAATATTTTCTAAAACTAATTGACCGTTTTCATCGTCTTCGAAATATTTTTTTACTCTATCATGAATATCTTTTAAGCGATCATTTAAATATGGTTTATAATCTTTCTTCCCTTGTTTCCATTAGCGATGCCAATTGCGAAGGATTCGTTCATTTTGTTTAGCAACATCAAATTTGTTTAAAAAATAAGCAAAATAAGCATCCGGCAATTGTTCTAAATGATCTTTTGTCACGATGATACCGTCCGATGTTGTCGGGACAGTTAGACCAAAATAATTTAAAATACGTTTATACCCTACCATTCCTTGCGTAAATGCCCATTCATGTGAACTTCCATTTGCTCCAATGACTACACCCCCTTTGCCATTTCTAATAAACCTAAGCCAAGTGAACGTCGCATACTGATGCCTGCATCATATAATGCTTGTAAATCATCGGGTTCTCCTTGAAGTTGAATATAACCTTTATTTACTGTTAAGTAGAGAGGGTTAGCTTGAATTTGATGAAGATTTTCTTTAAGCACTTGCTTTTCCATCATCGTTTGTAACACACGTATTGGCTGAATCGGTTTGCGCATGATAACTTCTTTTAAAATGAGGTCAGCTAAATATTGAAATTCCGTTTGAAAGTTTTCATCTGTCGCTAAAACTGGCTCTCCTTCTTTCGATTCAAGTAAAATTGGTGAAAGTGTTTTAAAAGTTATCAAGTCATCTTCAATCACTGTTTTTGGAAGTAAACGTTTTCTTTTTAAAATAAGTTCAGAACCCTTAATATCATAAACAGTTTCTCTTTGACTTCCATTTAACAAATGCATGATAAATTCATAGCTAGGACTTGTGATTGTTAAATGAAGTTCTTCACCATAAATGTATTCGCCTTCAATCTTTAGTTTGGAAATATAAGTGACGTAAGAAAAATTTTTCATATTCGATTTGTTTTGTATAAACAATTGTTCGTAATATGTAGGTGATCCTGTTTTAATCATTTCTTTAATAACAGACAACATACCCATACGATAGAGTAATGGAATAGATGTCATTTTAAATGTAAATTGTACTCTCATAATTTTCACCTCCTATTAATTTATTTTATAAAAATGGTAATATATTCCATATATGCTACAAGGATAGTATATAAGCGCAATGACTTGTAGAAAAAGAAATTTGTATTTAACTTTACTATAGCAAAAAGAGTGTACAAAAAATGTATTTCTAAAAACCCTCAATAGAAAAAGCGTAGTATCCTGTAACTTTTGATACTACGCAACGATCAATGAATATTTTCACTTATAATTTAAATTGTCGAACGAGACTATTTAATTTTTCCGCAAGTTTTGCAAGGTCATTTGAGTTTGCTGATACTTCTTGCATGGCGCTGCTTGTTTGTTCTGATGCAGCAGATGTTTCTTCAACCCCGGCAGCTGATTCTTCCGATATCGCTGCTACTTCTTGAATAGAACTATTCATCTCTTGACTTTCTCCAGAGATATCTGACAAGTTATCAGAGACGACTTGTATGTTACGAACCATTTCTTGAACAGCTGTTGAAATGTCACTAAAAGCTTCGCCGGTTGAAGTAATTTGTTCGGTACCTTGCTCAACTTCCTCATAACCATTTTCTAAAGCGCCCGTGACATGATCAGTTTCTCGTTGAATACTTGACACAATATCTGTAATATCTGTCACTGAATGAGATACACCTTCTGCAAGTTTTCTCACTTCATCAGCAACGACGGCAAAACCTTGCCCATGCTCACCTGCTCTTGCTGCTTCAATAGCTGCGTTTAATGCTAACAAATTCGTTTGTTCAGCGATATCTTCAATTACAGCAACTAACTCAGATATTTTTTGTGATTGTGAATTGAGTGTTTGAACATTTTCTACAGCTCCGCGAACGATTTCATCAATCGTATCCATCTGTGCTGTTGATTTCTCCATTAATGCATAACCATTATTTGTCATTTCAAGGACGTCTTGGGATGATTTTTGAATGTCAAGCCCTCTGTTATTTGCCTCTTCAATCTTAGTTGTAAACGTTGCAACAATGTTCGATAATTCACTCGCATGATTCGATTGTGATTCTGCGCCAGACGATAAATCTTGCATTGTTGAGGCAACTTGCTCAGAGCTAGACATCACTTCATTTGCCGATTGTGTTAACTCTTCACTTTGACTACTGACTGTCTCAGAAACATCTTGAATTTGACGTAACAATGTTCTCATTTGATCGTTCATGTCGTTTGTTGCTTCAATAAGCTGGCCAACTTCATCTTTTAGCGATGTTTCAATAGGTTCGTTATTTAACTGTCCATCAGCAATTAATTTCATACGGTCCATCACTGTTCTAATCGGTTTAGCAATCATATTAGACGTTATGAGAGCTACTAAAACGCTGAGTATAACGATGACGATTGCTACAACGATACTTACAATAATATTCGTCTCACCACTTGAGACGATTTGATCGGCTCGATCATGTATGATATCTTCTCTACTTTCATTTAACGCTACAAAGTCTTTCATAATCTCTTCTGCCAGCGGGGTAGCTTTATCATCTAATATTTCAATTGCTTCATCTTTATCACCGCGCTCATAAGTAGCAAACACTTCATCAATAATAATATTTTCCCATTCAATACTTTGGTCGATCAGTTGTTTAACGTCTTTAGAATCAACCATTGACAATATATCTTCCTGAAACTTTTCACTTTCTTCTGTATATGTATTAAAACTATCTCGAAACTTTTGATCACCTAATAACAAATAACCTCGTACATCTGTTAATCTTTGTGATATATTAAAGGCTAATTTTTCATCAGCAATTAAAAGTGGTAACTGTTTATTAGCGATATTTTTCATTTCACTACTGACTTTTTGTGATGTATAAAAATTGTAAATTCCAAAAAAAATGACGAACACAATGACTAATGAAAAGCCGAATAGCATTTTTGATTTAATATGTTTAAATTGAAATATTTTCCTCATGTTTCATCCTCCATGATTTCTTTGATTTTTATCATTTCATCGCGTTTGAATATGCTTGGAACATCAAGTAGTAATAAAAGTTTATCCTCTAATTTAGCGACACCTTTTAATGTCGTTTGATCAATATTTGCTATAAAATGTGTCGAAGCTTCAATATCAGCATCTTCAATATCTAAAATATCCGTTGCATCATCGACGAGTAAACCGATTGCAACATCGCTCATATGTACAATTATAATTTTCATTTGTTCAACATTTTCTGCTTCACCTATGTTTAAACGTTTTTTTAAATCGATGATTGGAATAATTTCCCCGCGAAGATGAATAACACCTTTAATAAATTGTGGTGCGTGTGGAATATTTGTTATATCAAATACACGCTCAATAGAATGAGCATGTTGAATATCAATGCCATATTGTTGATTCGCACATGTAAACACGACGATTTTATTCAAACATCATCATCCTTTCTACCATTCACACATATCACTTTCATACCTCGTCACAACAAAATACTATTCATGCTCAACACTTAACATATAATCCTCTAAAAATGTTGGTTTTCCTAAAAAGAAACCTTGTCCTAAGGGGACACCTAGTTCACATGTCGTTTTCATATCTGCAAGCGTCTCAATGCCTTCAACAATCACTTTTGTGTTGTCATCGCAAAAATCTAATAAAAATTTAATAACCTTTTGCTTTTTAGGACACATAGCTAAATCCTTCGCAAAATAACGATCAATTTTAATAATATCTGGTTCAATTCTAAAATTGTTCTAAGCGTTGACTCCCCTTTACCTATATCATCAATAGCAATTAAAAAACCGTGTTACTTTAAACGTGCTACAGTCCTTTTTAAAAGCGAATACATTTGTTATTTTTTCTGTTTCGTTAATTCCAAACACAATCCAGTGAGGCGAAACTAGTTGCAGTAGATATGAATATTTGTAAAATAACTTTTAAAGTTTGGGGAAATTAATGTAGAAAGATAGATATTCATAAATAACATGAAATAATGATAATTTGAATAATATTTATTAAACGTCTTACTCACTTTAAGTATAGAAGCGACGTCTCATTCAAATTGTTTACCACATTCCTTAGCATAATTAAAAAGTTTTCCAGGATGCGCAAAATGTCGTGAGCAAATGAGCGCTTCCAAACCGTAAATTTTATGTTGGGTTAAGTCTTTAATAGGCTGAAAGTAATGGTAAATATTTAATTGCCAAATAAGTGAATTTAAACGTTGATCCAATATAACCCTCCTCCATTGCTAACATTGATATATCTACTTAATATACACCTTCTGTAAAACCCTTCCACACAAATAGGTTATAACCCCCGAGTCTAAAGACCCACTTTATTTATCGACAATTTTTGGCAAATTTCAACATAAAATGAAGAAAAAATATTAAAAATGTCCATGCCTTTAATGAGACATGGACATTTAAAGATGTCATATTATATTTTCGAGCGTTTAAAAATGATGAATCGCGACATACTTTTATAAAAAATAGTGCCAATCGTTGCACCGATGCTATCGATCAAAACATCTGTAATTTCGCCACTTCGACCTGGAATAAACAATTGATGAAATTCATCAATTGTTGCATAAATAACACAAATCATAATAGCTATAAGGGCGTGTCGCACCTGATTCATTTGACTTACAAACAACGCATTGAAAACGAGTACACCGAGTATCAAATAAACTACAAAATGAGCACTTTTTCGTATATAATGGTGTAATATTTCGATTGGAACATCTATATTTAGATTGATGAATTGTATTAGTTCTCTAATCGTTGCTGTAACACTTGAGCTAAGCTCACTCGATTCTTCTGCTGTTTGATGTGATAAATAAAAGATAAATCCCATCCATATAACGACGAGTAACCACGCGAATGTTTTTTCGATAGATAATTGTTTAACCATATGTCTAACTCCAATAACGAATGATGAGTGCAATATTTTTTATAAAAAACTCGAATCATGGTCACATCCCATAATCCGAGTTTTAAAGCACAAAATTAAATATAAACAAAGGAGCTTTAGTCATGAGGCTCCCATGCTACAATTCCTCCCCTTACATTCGCTAAGTTCTTAAACCCTCTTCGTTTTAAGATTTTACACGCTTCATTACCGTCGATTCCTCGTTCACACATGACGACTACTTTTTTATCTTTAGATAACGTATTAAGCCTTTGTTTTAATTCATCTAATGGAATATTTTTAAACCCGAAGACGTGCAAGCGATTAAATTGTTTTGCCGGTCGAACATCAATATATTGATAAGTATTTTCTTGATCTGCTAACATATCGGCAAGTTCGTAAACGGTAATTTGCTCCACTCCCCGAGGTGGAAAAATTTGTACTAATACGGTAATCGCAAATGTAATTGATATCATTAAAATAATGATATGCACCGTCATTATTCATTAACCTCCCTTAAAAGAGGATGGATGACTATAGGTATTACCATTAGTCTAACATGAAAGAACGATGCAATAAAAGAACGATCGCTTAAACATCCTTATCAATCGATGATGAGAGTTACAATTTTTTTAAAGCATTTTCATAAACATGATAATCATCTTCGGAAAATAACGTCATAACGACTTTACCAAATGTATATTTTGAGAGAAAGTCGCTAATTGTTTTTAAAGCAGTCTCTGCTGCTAAGTCGATCGGAAAACGGTATACACCTGTTGAAATCGATGGAAAAGCGATACTTAACTGCTTAGATCCGGAAGAATCGCTTTTTGGCATTTCCGTACTTAATAAACCACCATTTTTATCAACAACATTTGCCCCGTCTCCCTTTAGTGTCAGTGCTAACATTAAACTATTTTCATAACAATTTGCTAGAAGCTCTTCTTCATTACCTGCTTCCTCCCAAATTGGTCCAACCGTATGTATGACATAGGAAGCCGGCAAATTGAATCCTTTAGTCATGACTGCTTCACCTGTTGGCAAATAATTATCCCTTAACAATTCTTGGCGTACTTTTTTGCACGTTTGTAAAAGCTCTGGACCAGCTGCACGGTGAATCGCCCCATCAACACCGCCACCACCTAATAATGAACCATTGGCTGCATTGACAATAGCATCTGTTTCTTGCTTTGTAATATCTCCAACCATTAACGCAAGTTTATTATCATTAATTGTAATCTCCATACGATCTCCTCCTATATATAGTCTTAACATATCATTAAAATGTTTTTGAATCACTTACAATCAATAAACTATTATTACATCACGCCCTCCTTTATTCTCATAATGCAAATATGTTGAAACATTCTGTCTACAACAATTATATCAATGAAATAATCCATAAGAAATATTTCCGAAAAAAAGTCGCAGCGAACATCATTTCACTGCGACTTTTCTTGTAATATAAAATTTTCATGAATGATTGTCATTAAAACGGAGAAGATGGGATTTGAACCCATGCGGCGCTTAAGACGCCCTAGCGCATTTCGAGTGCGCCCCCTTCAGCCGGACTTGGGTACTTCTCCAAAGAGATTTATTGTATGTCCATAAAAACTATACTGCAAAAAATAAAATTTGACAACCCATTTTGTAAAATAATTATATTGTAATGATATTAAAACGTTAAATTAAACACCCTTAGACAATTGACCGGATAATAATAAAGTGGCTAATGCTATTGGTTCAGTCATTGCTCAAGTGAGTGGTGAAGTGGAGCAAATTTTTGCTCTCGATGATAATGATGATATTGGAAGAGAAGAAGCATTAAATCAAGCTAAACAAATGGCAATTGATGAGGCAGTTGCAGCTGGAGCCGATCAAGACAGTTGTGACATTGTAGACGTTGAAGATATTCCATTCGCTTATCTACCAGGAAATGCGACAAATATTAGAGTAAAAGCAGCCGGAACCCTCGTTCGAGAATAAGCACGAAGAAACCACCAATCAAATTCATACTTTTGATAGGTGGTTTTTGATATGTCGTTTATTATTATTCAAACGACTAAAATTGAATTTAGTAATCAGTATGATCGTAAGTTTATTTTTACATTTTTAAAACGCTTACACATTTAAGTAAATGAGTATTTTAGAAAATGCTAAAACAAACTTATGTTAATTTACAAGCCAACTTTATTTTGATCATTCTGTTCGTCTTTTTCGTACTTTATAATCTTAGATATTTCATCATTTAAATGTTGATTACTATTTTCTTTACCATATTTAGATATTGAGAATCTGTAAAATATTACTCCTAAAATTGACCAAATAACGATAATGACCCATTCATAAGGCCAGACTAGTGCAGAAGGCATACCTGGTAAATATAAAATGCCTACACCAATTGACATAAAAGTCGCTATCCAACCAATTGTAGTACCTCCTGGTAACTTAAATGGCCTTTTCATGGTTGGTTCCTTTTTCCTTAAAATAATAAAAGATATGGATACCATTAACCATGCAACGACTAAACCAAGTCCACCTGCATCAACAATCCACTCAAGAGCTGGTCGTCCGAAAAATGGTGCAACCGTAGATAAAACGGCAATAAGAATAATCGCTTTATGGGGCGTGTGATATTTTGGATGCAATTCGCCTAAAGCTTTCGGTAACATACCAGCTTTTGCTAACGCATATATAGCTCTGCTACCGCCAACATAAAAACCAATCCAACTTGTTAAAATTCCGCCAATTCCACCTAAAACTAATATATTTCCCATCATTTGACTACCACCAAAAGCTTTAGCCATTGCATCAGCAGTTACTAAATTAGAGCTTACAATCTCTGAGGGCGTAAGAATACGTGAGACACCAAAAATAATGGCCACGTACCATAAGACAGCTAATATGACTGAGAAAATTAATAAAATACCTATATTTCTTTGAGGAAGATTAATTTCTTCAGCAGCTTGCGGTATGACATCAAATCCAACAAACATAAAAGGTGTCATAATCACCACTGTTAACAAACCTGCTATACCATTATCAAATAGTGGTTTCATTGTTTGAAAATCTCCAGTAAAAGACGTACCTGTAATGAGTAATATACCAGCGATCAATATAAGCATTGTTAAAATGAAATTAATAACAGATGATAATTTAATACCTTTATAATTGACCCAGGCAATTATAATAGATCCTAGGATGCCTACACCCGCCCAAGTAGCCGTTACATCCCAACCAGCAATCGTATATAAGTAACCTTGACTATAATTAGGAATTAAATATTCAAAGACGGTAGGTAAAGCAACTGCTTCAAAGGCAACAACTGATACATAACCTAAAATAATTGCCCATGTTGTCATAAAGGATACAACTCTTCCCATCGCTTTAAAACTATAAATTAGCTCGCCACCTGCCAACGGAAGAGCCGAAGCTAGCTCAGAATAAGTTAATCCGACTAAAACTACTAATAAGCCACCGATCAAAAATGCCATAATCGAGCCAAGGGATCCAGCTTCCCCAATCCAAAGATCAGTTGTGACAACCCAACCCCATCCAATCATAGCGCCAAAAGCTAGCGCTAATACATCTCGATTACCTAACGTTTTAATAAGCTTTGGTTCTCCCATATAAACCCTCCTTCCAAATACATATTTATGCAATTTCTAATCATGCACTACACGCTTTTATAACCGAACTATTTTTTAAACATTCAAATCTTTTTGCACGTGAGCGACAGCATCTTCTAGCCTTTCAATTAACGTATCAACTTGCTCTTTAGTTATAATAAGCGGTGGTGCAAAACATATGATGTCGGTTCCGTCGTAAGAGACTGCACGACAAATCACGCCTCGTTCATGTAACGCTTCAATCACACGAACAGATACTTTTAACCCAGGAGAAAATCGTTCATTTGTTTCCGGATCTTTAACTAACTCTATGGCACCTAATAAACCTAGTGTTCTTACGTTGCCAATTATATTTAAATGACTTTTTATTTCTTGAAATCCTTTAAATAATTCCTCCCCCATCTTACGGGAGTTTTCAACTAAATTTTCTTTTTCAATAATTTCAATATTTTTTAAAGCCACTTTAGTTGCTGTCGGATGGCCACTATAAGTAAAGCCATGAAATAAAGGACCTGTTGATTTTTCCTTTAATACATTGTGTATATGATCAGACACAACGACACCACCTAAAGGTAAATAACCGCTTGTAACACCTTTAGCAAATGTCATCAAATCAGGAGTAACTCCCCAGTTCTCAAGGCCAAACATTTTACCTGTTCGAGCAAAACCAGTGATGACTTCATCAGCAATAAACAATATCCCATACTCATCACATAACTTTCGTACTTCTTGGAAATAATCTTTTGGTGGAATGATAACACCGCCTGCCCCTTGTACAGGTTCCGCGATAAATGCTGCAATTGTATCTGCACCTTCTTCCTCGATAACATGCTTTATCGACTTTATTGCCTCAGAAGTCATCTGTTCATAATGAGTTTCAACATGAATAAATCCTGTCATCATATGACCTGCCATTTTCCAAAATTCAGGAATACCTCTTGCACTTGTCGATCCTGCAGCAACACCGTGATAACCACGCTTTAACGAGATAATTTTTCGCCGATGTGGTTTTCCTTGTAGTTTCCAATAGTACCGAGCAAGTTTGAAAGCGGTATCATTTGATTCCGATCCACCCGATGTAAAGAAAACCGCATTTAAGCCTTCTGGAGCAATGGAAGCTATTTTTTCTGCAAGCAAAATTGCCGGTTCGTGGCTAAAAGTGGAAAACGTTGAACTGAAAGCTAATTTTTCCATTTGTTCCTTCGCTACTTCTGCCAATTCTTGACGTCCATGCCCAACATTAACATTCCATAAGGAAGACATCGCATCAATGTAAACGCTACCGTTTTTATCTGTTAAATATATTCCATCCCCTTTGTCTACAATTAGCTTCGGACCCTGTTCATGTTGTTCTTTTATTGAAGACGTTGGATGAATAAAATGTTTTTTATCTAATTCGGATAAGCTTTTCATGTTCTCACTCCCTAAATTTTTACTATTATATTTTAAGTAATACTGATTTATATGTTATATCGCATATTCGACATTACTAAATATACATATGAATAAAGCAATCATTTATGTTGGGAATGAGTATCTTTTTGGCTTCTTTTTTTAAAATATCTGTAATCTAAAACTTAAACGAAGTAAGATAAATTTAACTTACCTCTTGTTCCACGTCTACGGAGCCAGACTTATCGAATAACGAGACTGTAATAATGACTATAATATTTACTCCTATACCATATAAAATAGGATTTGTAGAAGATAAGCCTTCTATCAATAATCCACCTATAACTACTAAGGCACTAATTGTAATTGCGTAAAATGCTGCTTTAGAAGTAGTTTTTCTCCAGAAAACTCCAAAAACAATTGGGATAAAAATAGAACCCGCTAAAATAGCATAAGCAACATCAATTGCAACAAGAAGCTCTTGAATCCACAAAGATATAACTATTGCAATAATACCAACTATGAAAGTAGTCATTCGAGATAATTTTAAAAATTGTCTATCTGAATAATGTTGAAAAAATTGATCTTTTAAAATATCTTTTGCGATTAAAGTGGAGGACGCTAATAAAGTTCCCGATGCGGTTGACATTATTGCTGCAGCAACTGCTGCAAAAACTAGTCCCAATAAACCCGAGGGTAAAGTTTCAAAAGCCATTATCGTAAAAACGTTTTGTGTATCAGGAATATTCGGAATTATTATTAAGGCACACATTCCAATAATGACCATCGCTATAGAATATATTAATGAATAAATGCCGACTAATACCCCACCAGTACGTGCTACTTTTTTATTTTTAGCAGTAAAATAACGTTGCCATATATCTTGTCCAACCATCATCCCGAGGGTATATGTTGTAATATACTTAATGATCTCAGTCATACCTATATCTGTTACATCGAAAAAGTTACTAGGCAATTGAGTATATAATTGTCCAAATCCCCCAACTTTACTTAAACTTATTGGCAACATAACTAAAAATATTCCAATCGTTATAATTGAAAACTGAAATACATCTGTCATAGTAACGGACCACATACCACCAAGAATTGTATAAAAAAACACTATTCCACCCCCTATTAACATAGAGGTGATTACACTCCAATCAAAAATAGCACTTAAAAGTACTCCAATTGCAATAACTTGTGTTACAGTCACCATTAAAGCATAAAGTGCCGCAACGACAGTGCCTATTAATTTTGATTGAACATTAAAAAGCTTCCCTAATAGTTCACTGATAGTCATTAATTTAAAATCAGTTATGCGTTGAAGTAATAATAATCCAAAAAACATAATCCCTAGTCCCATCGAAAATACGAACCAAATCCCCGAGAATCCACTTTCATAACCTAGTTGAGCTGTACCTATAGTTGAAGATCCTCCAAGAAATACAGCAGTCATAGCACCAAAAAACATAAAAATACCGAGGTTTCTACCGGCTACAATATAAATTTCAGAAGTTTTTGCTTTTCTTACACCAATGATTCCAATAATAATTAATATGATAAAATACAGAAACATAATAATTCCATCAATAGCTGACATTGATTCTTCCCTTCCTATCCTCATTCAATATTTTCAAGACCTAATACATTGAATATTTCGAATATATATGTGATTATTTATTCTTGTATATCGAATGACAAGTAGAGGAGTCTCAAATAGAAACTCCTATTTATTTTCTTCGAGCCTTCTTTTTTTCTTCAAAGCTACTAAACTAATCATTTCAAATATGATAGATGACGCTGCTATTGCCGTTATTTGTCCACTATCATATGCTGGTAATACTTCGACTAAATCAAATCCTACGACATTAAGACCATCCAATCCCCTTACATACTCAAGCGCCTCATGGCTTGTTGGTCCACCTACTTCAGGTGTTCCTGTCCCTGGAGCATAAGCTGGATCTAAAAAGTCAATATCATAAGAAACAAATACAGGCTTATCCTTCACCCGTTGATGAATTCTTTCCATGACTTTTTCATATCCAATCTTTCTAACTTCATTCATTGGTATAACCTCATAACCCAAATCTCTTGCATCCTCAATATCTTCCGGACCATACAATGGACCACGCATACCTACTTGAATCGAATGATCTGTGTCAACGAGTCCTTCTTCAACGGCTCGTCGAAAAGGTGTCCCATGCATATACTTTTCACCAAAATAATCTCCCCACGTATCTCCGTGTGAATCGAAATGCACAAGTGACACAGGGCCATACTTTGCTGCAAACGCTCTCAAGTGACCGAGGGAAATAGAATGATCGCCACCGATCATAATCGGGGTAATATCTTTTTCAAGAATGGGCTTTAATCCATCAACAATATTGTCATATGTTTTGTGAACGTTTCCAGGAACTATATCAAAATCACCGTAATCGACACCTGAACAATACTCAAAAATGTCTATATCTTGATCTGGATTATATGGTCTTAATAAAACAGAAAAATCTCTTACATGTTGTGGTCCATACCGTTGGCCCGTTCGATTAGACGCTGCTGTATCAAACGGGACCCCCACAACAACAAAGTCGACATATTCCGTTGTCCTTAAATGCTCTAATCTCATAAACGTCCGTGGACCTGTATATCTAGGCGATTTTGATGAGTCTTTTGGTTGATACATAGTATTCCTCCTAAGAAATATATTTTACCTTCAGAAATTACATTGTTATGTTTAAAATTTCTATTTATATGAACTTGAAATAAAGGTAATTTCCTTTGAAACAGAAATTACCTTTATAACTTTCTACAACTCCCCTACAGACAAGTACTTCGTCTCTAAATAAGGCTCAATACCTTCAATACCACCTTCACGACCAAGACCGCTTTCCTTCATACCACCAAATGGCGCATGTGCGGCAGAAGGGCCACCATCGTTCCAGCCGATAATGCCAAAATCTAAATGATCGTGTAAATATATGCCTGTTCTATAATCATTCGTAAAGAAATAAGCCGCTAAGCCAAACGGTGTTCCATTTGCAATCTCAATCGCTTCATCAAGTGTTTTAAAACTTGAAATAGGTGCAATCGGCCCGAAGGTTTCCTCATGCATAATTTCCATTTCTAAATTAACGTTTGTTAAAACTGTTGGGTAAACAAAATATGTGTTCTTTTCTTGATCGATGTCATATTCATTACCAACAAGTACTTTCGCACCCTTTTCAAGCGCATCTTCAACTTGCTTAGAAATCTTTTCATAACCCGCTTCATTAATCACAGGACCAATATCTGTATTCTCCTCAAGTCCGTTACCTACGTTTAATTTTCGCACTTCTTTAGCTAATTTTTCGGAAAATACGTCAACAATCGATTCATGCACTAAAATTCTATTAGCACAGACACACGTTTGTCCGGCATTTCTAAATTTCGTTTGAATTGTATGTTTCACAGCCATATCTAAATGGGCATCTTTTGCAACAATTAATGGCGCGTGCCCACCTAACTCCATCGTTACATTTTTTACAGTATGTGCGCTATTTTTAATAATTGATTTTCCAACAGGTGTTGAGCCTGTAAATGTAATCTTTCGTATATATTCACTACTTGTAAAAATATCACCGATCTCTTTTCCATCGCCATTAACGTATTGAATAGCGTCTTTTGGTATACCAGCTTCATAGGCAAGTTCAATGATACGAATCGCCGTTAACGGTGTTTCAGCAGCTGGTTTAACGATAAAGGTACATCCGGCAGCTAAAGCTGGGGCAGCTTTTCTCGTCATCATAGCTGCTGGAAAATTCCATGGTGTAATCGCTGCAACGAGCCCAATTGGATGTTTACTGACAACGATTCTTTTCTCCTCACTATTAGCTGGAATTGTCCGTCCATAAATTCTTTTCGCTTCTTCTGCATACCAATCGATATAGCTCGTTGCATAATCAACTTCCCCTAATGATTCCTGGAGAGGTTTACCGTTTTCAAGTGTCATCACTTTGGCAATCTCATCTTTTTGTTTTTGAATAAGCTCAGACCATTTCTTTAATAACCTTGAACGTTCATGAGCGTTTATTCTTTTCCATTGTTGAAAATAATTATAGCCACGCATTATCGCTTGTTCTACTTCTTCTGCCGTGTTAACCTTCACCTCTTGAATAAATTCACCAGTTGCAGGATTCATCACTTGAATGTTTGTCATACATTTAACTCCTTTCAAGTAACCTTCATATTTTAAGCATTTGCAAATGCTTCTTCCAGTATAACAAATCCTTTGTTTAACTCTTCATCACTTGTCACAAGAGGTGGTAGGAAGCGAATAACGTTACCTTTCATACCAGCCGTTAATAAGAGTAGACCATTTTCATTAGCATAGCGCGCAATAGCTTTCGTTTTATCGGGATCTGGTGTTTTCGTCTCTCGGTCTTTCACTAACTCAACGGCAACCATTGAGCCTAAACGACGAATATCACCAATGAATGAATGTTTTTGTTCAAGTTCCTTTAACTTTTCTTCAATCTTTTGACCGATGTATTCGGATTTTTCATTTAAGTTTTCTTCTTCCACAACATCTATAACAGCTGTAGCTGCAGCGCATGCGACAGGGTTTCCTGCAAATGTCCCACCTAATTGTCCAGGTTCAGCAGCATTTAAAATGTCTGAACGGCCAACAACACCACTTAAAGGTAAACCTGCTGCTAAAGATTTTGACACAGTCATTAAATCTGGAACAACCCCGAAATGTTCTTCTATAGCGAATAGCCTACCTGTCCGCCCAAAACCTGTTTGAATTTCATCCGCGACGAAAATAATGCCATGCTCTTGACAGAAATCGTTTACAAATTGGACGAATTTTTTCGGTGGAATAATAAAGCCACCCTCACCTTGAATAGGCTCCATAACGACACATGCAACCATTTCCGGTGATACGACAGATGTAAAGAAATCTTTAAACGCTTCGATCACATGATCAATATAAGCCGCCTCAGAAAATTCATCAGGCTTATGATACATGTATGGAAAAGGTGCTTGATAAACTTCGGGAGCAAACGGACCGAATCCGTGTTTGTAGGGCTTCACTTTACTCGTCATGCCCATTGTGAAATTTGTTCGCCCGTGGAAACCTCCCGAAAAAGAAACGACTGCTTGCCGATTCGTGTACAAACGCGACATTTTAACAGCATTTTCTACAGCTTCCGCACCAGAATTAAATAAAATCGCTTGTTTTTCAAAGTCACCTGGTGTTATTTCACACAATTTTTCCGCTAATAAAATATAACTTTCATACATCATGACATTAAAGCCAGGATGTAAAAATTTATCAACTTGCTTCTTAACAGCTTCCGTTACTTTTGGATGACTATGGCCAACATTTAACGTCCCGATCGCGCCAGCAAAATCAATCCACTCTCGTCCATCGACATCATAAATCGTTGCACCTTTAGCAACATCGGCAATATTTATATTACCATTGCTAACACCACGTGGAATATATGTTTGTCTTTTTTCTTGCAATGCTTTACTACTTAATTGTAGTTGTGTCATTATGTTCTCTCCTTTATTTTAAATTTAATGTTGCTCATACATCATCACACTTAACAATCATGTTATTTCATATCCGATTTTTTTCCTTTTAATATGTTTATTCATAATTTATAGATTATTTTAATGATTATTTGATATGATTAAAAGTACCAGTTAATAGATTTATTTGGTACCAGATGGAGAGGATTATCTTGATTTTATTAAACATCGACAAACATGAGGGACGTGCTTACTTATATCAACAAATTTATAACGAACTTAAACAAAAAATTTTAAATCGCGAATTTAACCCTCACGACCAATTACCATCTAAAAGAATGTTAGCTGAAAACATAGATGTTAGCATTAATACGATCACAAATGCTTATGAACAATTGCTTGCTGAAGGTTACATTTACACTATTGAAAGAAGTGGATATTACGTTGAAGATATTACACAATTTACAGTACAAACGAAGGAGACAACAGACTTTCCCGATGATTTAAAGGAATATAGACAAAAAGAAGAAGGGTGGCTATCACTTTCACATATGACAGCGGATATATCTCTCTTTCCATTTAAAGAGTGGTTAAAATGTAAGAAGCAAGCAATTAAACAACATAAACAAGAGCTTACAGAAATTCCTCATCCACAAGGCCCTTATATCGTTCGTGATTCAATCGCAAAATTGATTGCACTTACGCGTGGTGTGAATTGTGAACCTGAACAAATGGTTATAAGTGCCGGTACACAGCCGCTTCTTTTACAACTGATGCCTATTTTAAATGAAAACATACATATAGCTATTGAGGATCCTGGATATGCTCGTATATATTCATTATTAAAGCGTCTTAATTTACATGTAACACCGACAAGATTAGATCAAAAAGGAATCGATATGAAAAAAATAGAAGATACAAAAGTAAACTGTTTGTTCGTCACCCCCTCTCATCAGTTTCCAACAGGTAAAATTATGCCAATTTCCCGGCGCATTGAACTGCTCAATTGGGCAGCTAAGGGAAGCAATCGTTACATTATCGAAGATGATTACGATAGTGAATTTAAATATAAAACAGATAACATTCCTTCACTGCAAAGTTTAGATCACCATCAACGTGTTATTTATATGGGCACATTTTCAAAATCATTACTTCCTACATTTCGCATCAGTTATATGGTTTTACCAGTCAATATACTTAGAAAATACCGTGAGCGATATTTTGATTTAATGCAATATAGTAATACACTTGCACTTTTTACCCTACATTATTTTATCGAATCAGGTGCATATCACAGGCATATTAAACGAATGAATCAACAATATGAACGAAAAAGAAACTGTTTAATCAAATATTTAAAAAAGAAGTTTAAGGATAGCATCATGATTGATGATATCCCTGCAGGTTTACACTTTTTAGCGACTTTTAAAACGAATAAAAGTTATGCGGATATTGAACAAAAGGCTCAACAAAAGAAATTAGAAATTTATTCGATGCGGCGTTTTATGTTGCAACATAAATATAAACATACCAATGAAATAGAACTCGTTTTAGGCTTTGCTAATATTCATATCGAAGACATCCCTGAAGCTGTTGACAGGTTATATCATGTCATTTTTTCATAAAAAAGGAGGGATCTCTCCCTCCAATGGCAACACCTTTTATTGTGACATTTCTCGCTTCTTGCCAAGCACAGCCCATTTATTTTTATAAGCAATTAAAAATATAATGGCTGAGACTAATAAACATAAACCTGCGAATAAAAAGGATTGTGAATTAACGATAAACAATGGACCGAATGTAATTAACATAATTTCAACTGGTGCGATCGGAATGTATGCAAGTCCATAATCATCAAGCGTTTTACTTTTAAGCTCTGGATCAACAATTCTAAGCAGGGCAATACCCATCGCAACTGTTCCTGTATTCCATCCCCAAGTGAAGATACCTTTTTCAAACCAATAATTTGAGAAGAAAGCTTGTGATAAAATTTTAAAGAAAAAGTAAGCTATCCCAAGTCCAATTAAAAATAACAATATTAAAGGTACAATATAATCAAGCACAACAGCAAGACTGATGGATGCGATTCCAAACGCGACGAGAACATCTGTTGCACTACCACTCATTCTATTGATCACATCTTTACTTACATAGTTTTCGCCACCAGTTTTTACTAAAATTTGTTGAACGACTAAACCGACAACAAACGCCAATGAAAACGCTGGAATCGATGCTTGTGGAAGTAACATTTCACCCAATTCACTTAAATAATAACCACCAAGACCAATTAAAACTACAAGTGAAAAATGGAAAATAAAAGGGTCAATAGTGTTTGATGATACTGTATCTGTTTCCATACGGTCTCTAGCGTTTTTCGGAATTAATCCCGTTCTTAATTCGTTCGGTAGCTGATCAAAAGAGGCTAAAAAAGATGTATGACCCCTTATTGAGCCTAGTTTTATAAATAAAATACCGAGTAAAATAGCTGCAAGCACGCCAACTGTTGCTGATGTCATCGCAAGGGATGTTGCATCTTCCCAACCATGACGGGCAAATGTATCCCCAACAGCAGCTGCTGTTCCATGTCCGCCGACAAATCCAGCTGCTAAAAGAATGCCAAAACCAGCATGAACATCTTCCCAAAACGGATTAATTAATAAAAGCGAAAATAAAAGACCGCCTCCCCACATAAGTATCATCGAATTTTGCGAATATGCCCACATACTTCCAACGCGACTTTTAATCGCATGCCAATCAAATTTACCTGTTGTAAGTGGAATTGAGCCGAAAACGATTGCAATTAAAATACCAGGATATGTTTCAATTTGATCGGAAAACGGAATGAAGCCAACACCATTAGGTCCGAGAATTAAACCGAGAAGGCCAGCAATAATGCTCGCTGGTAAAAATAGTTTTTGAATGAATGTTACCTTAGCCCTTAAAACGGTTCCAATCACAAGTAAAATCGCGATAAAACCTAAATCCGTAAACGCTGTCCATGGAGAAAAATCCATTATAACCCCTCCTGCTGTTAAATTCATGATGTTTAAATAGCGGTTATTCTATGCATACGTATATTATTTAAATACTTTTTTAAACCTATATAAATTTATCATCTTTATATATGGAAGTAAAATGTTAAATTAGCGACAAAATTCCCTTTAGACGTACACCTCACTAAATAATGAAAGTTATGAACACTTTATTGAGAACGTAAATCACCTCTTTCTTATCATATATAATGTTTTATGATGTAGGCTATGTAAGCGACTCCAAGCAAAAGAATATTAAAATCCTCATTTTTCTATTACACTAACAAAGGATAGAAAAGTGGGGGCATAGTAATGATTTCTGTTCATAGTGACATTATTCAATATAAAGGTAGTCATTATAATTTCGGTTATATGCAAGGAAAACAGCTCCGCAACTCACCAATTTTAGCCCATCGAAAAAAATTGTGGGGACCGCGAAAAAACCGGCATTTTTTAATTAATAAACGAGCATTTAAAAAAATCATCCACTCATTTTTTCCGTCGATGTGGAATGAAATTGTCGGCCTTGCAGACGGTTTAAAATGCTCCATTGAAGAAGCTATTATTGAATTTGGTGGATATTATTTAGAATACGGAAAAAGTGGATGTTCAATCTTTACGACCGAACAATATATGGTAAGAAATTATGACAATCATCCTGAAACGTATGAGGGTAGATACGTTATTTATGAACCGACAGACCATGGCTACACTACAGTCGGGCCGTCGATGCAAATTACCGGCCGTACCGACGGCATGAATGAAAAAGGTCTTGTGATGGGATATAACTTCATTAATCGTAAAAAATCTGATGATGGATTTTTATGTAATATGATTGGCCGAATGATTTTAGAGTTGTGTGCAGATGTTGATGAAGCCATTTCACTTCTTAAAGAAATCCCGCACCGGCATTCATTTAGTTATGTGTTGCTTGATCCTTTTCATAAGCCTTTGATCGTTGAAGCATCTCCGCGCCGTGTATCTGTTAGAGAAGGTTCAATTTGTACGAATCATTTTAAACACTTAACGGAAGAAAATCGCTACAGAATGGATGATTCTAAGGCAAGAGAAGATACGATGAACATGAAGCAAAAACACATCCACGATCCATTAAATGCTTTTAAACTTTTAAATGATCCAAATCAAGGTGTCTTTTCGCGAAAATATGGTGCATATGCGGGGACACTTCATACAGCGATTTATCTTCCAAGTGAAAGAAAAGCAGGCATTGCTTTAGGTGAAAATAAATATCCGCTCATATTTAATATTGACGAACTCCTAAAACAAAAACACATAAGGGCAAAACGTATTAAAGGACGTATCCGTGCCAATATGCCATTTATTAATGAATAAAACAGTTTTTTGATGGAGTTAAAACCAAGATGAGCAAATAACGACACAACATCCTTCGTTGCCTTATAACTTATAATAAGAAATCTCTCGTTGATCATTTAAAATGTTAATCACATATTAAACCGTTGCTGCTACAGCTAATTTTAAAACACCCTCATCTGTATCAAAATGTGCATTATGATTTTCAGCATTAGTCCCTTTAGCTTCATTTTCAATCCCAAAAAAAGACAAATACACTTCACACGTTTCTTCATTGTAAACGAATAAATTCATCGGCTATGTATGCTCGAGGAAACTTGTGAGTACATTGATGCTTGCGACAAACATGATCTAAAAGTTGTTTCATTTCCGTGCGATATGTCTTCCTTGTTCTTCGTGTGAAAATCTTACCGTCCCTTCAAACTGTAATGCATCAGGTATAACATTTACTGCCACTTTCACACATACTCGCCCGATCAAGTAAGTGATCGATTGAAATAGATTAAGAGAGTTAGCGCTTAATGTTTGATATTGTTGATTAAACACGTGAAAGCGATCAAGGGGTGAGGGCCGTAAACTGTGAACATTTTTTCTTTTAATCCCTGCGTGAAAAGAGAAAAGACCTGCTATTCATGAGTCAGGATCAACGGAACTTTCCTTGAGAGGACGTCTGATTTTAAATGGATTCCATTACCTTACACAATGGAAGAAGCATATAAACTTTCTTTTTAAAATGAAGCAAAAAATGCTAGATTTAACATAGCAATATTAATCTTATAAGGAAGGATCCAAAAATGACGAAGCGTATTTTAAAAAATGACTGGGAACCATTATTAAAAGATGAATTTAAAAAACCATATTATTTAAGATTAAGGGAGTTTTTAAAACGTGAATATATGACGCAAACGATTTACCCAAACATGTATGATATTTTTAATGCCCTTCATTACACACCATTTCATGACGTGAAAGTCGTTATTTTAGGACAAGACCCTTATCACGGCCCAAATCAAGCCCACGGTCTTAGCTTTTCCGTCCAGCCATCAGTACCACCACCTCCATCGTTAGTAAATATTTTTAAAGAGATGCAAAATGATTTAGGCTGTGACATGCCTAAAGATGGCCATTTACTCAACTGGGCTAAGCAAGGTGTATTATTACTTAATGCTGTCCTTACCGTTCGGCGCGGAAAGGCACACTCTCATCGTGGTATGGGGTGGGAAAACTTTACAGATCGAGTGATCAATGTTTTAAATGAAAAAGAACATCCAATCGTTTACATATTATGGGGAAGAGCTGCACAGAGAAAACAAGCGCTAATAGATACGACCAAGCATGAAATAGTAAAAGCACCACATCCAAGCCCACTATCAGCGCACCGTGGATTTTTTGGTAGCCGACCATTTTCTAAAACGAATGCGATTTTAAAAAAATATCGGTTAACACCGATTAACTGGTGTCATTTATAAAAACTATTCATCTCATTGATCACTAAAAAGCATTGATCTTATACTTTTATTAGATAAAGGCGGAAAATTAGTGTACAACTCTTTAACAAAATTTTTTTGGTGATATCATAATACATGAGGTGATCAAACTGTCTATCTTCATTTCATTCTTTCAACTATTGCCGTATATCTTGTTTTATGGACTTATCATTTTAATAATCTTTATTTATTTAAAAGACAAATTTCAACATCAACATTCTATTTTAAAGACCCATCCATTATTGGGCCGCCTCCGTTACATCTTTGAAATGGTTGGTCCAGAGTTTAGACAATATTGGTTTTTAAACGATCATGAAGGAAAACCTGTCGACCGAAATACACAAGAAGCAATTGCAAAAGCTGGCAAATATGCAAATACAGTAATCGGATTTGGCTCAAAAAAGGATTTCTCAATAACTGATTTTTACTTAACTAATTCAATGTTTCCGCTAAACGTTGATGAGTTAAGTGTTGATAATAAACACCCTATTAAAACGTATAAATACACAATTTTAGATGAAAAATTAACGAAAAGAAAAGAGAAGCGCGATCAAGCCGAAATCAAACCGTGGCATTTAACAGAAGAAAATAAAATTGTCATCGGTCCCGAAAGAGAAAAGCCATTTCACGTTAAAGGATTAGTCGGAGTTTCTGCGATGAGTTTCGGTGCCCTATCAAGAAATGCTGTAAAAGCATTATCGCAAGGTGTTGCCATTAGTGGTGGCAGTTACATGAATACAGGTGAAGGTGGTATTTCGCCATATCACCTTTCGAAAGTATATGAGGTGATTGATGAAGATCAACCACTCGTTGATCGTTTAAGTGAAAGAATTGTCAAATTTATTTCGGAAAATCCTAATCGGTCGAATTTTGAACTTGAAAAACATTTCGGCAAAGGTGTCATGCACCATGTTAGAAAACTTGTTGAACAAGGTGTTTTAAAGGAAAAATCCGCTGATTTAATTTTCCAAATTAGTTCGGGGCTTTTCGGTGCACGTAAAGATGGTAAGTATCATGAAGAAACATTCCTAAAAAATGCCATGCGTCCTGAAGTAAAAGCGATTGAATTAAAACTTGCCCAAGGTGCAAAAGTACGTGGTGGAAAACTACCAAAAGAGAAAATTACACCAGAAATTGCTAAAATTAGAGGTATCGGCATGGGGAAAGATATTGAAAGTCCAAACCGCTTCCCACTATTTAACGATATCGACGGACTGTTCGATTGGGTCACACATTGGCAAACGATTACTGGTAAACCAATCGGTATTAAAGTCGTTGCTGGCGATAATCATTCTTTTGAAGAGCTCGCTAAATATATGTGCGAAACTGGAAAAAGTCCTGACTTTATTTCCATCGATGGTGCAGAAGGTGGAACAGGGGCAACTTATCAAGAAATGGCCGATAGTTTAGGTCTACCAATATTCTCAGGCGTCTATATTCTTGATAAAACGCTCCGGAAATACGGTGTACGTGACGAAGTAAAAATCATCGCTTCTGGCATGCTTGCTACAGCGAATAAAATGGCTGTCGCTTTATCGCTCGGTGCTGATCTTATTTACGTTGCTCGGGCAGCAATGAATACAGTTGGCTGTATTAATGCTGGTAAATGTCATACAAACTTATGTCCAGTCGGTGTCACATCACATTTACCACACCTTGAAGCAGGCCTCGTCGTCGAAGAGAAAAGATTTAGAACAGCAAACTATTTAACAACTATGCGTGAAGGATTATTTATGTTAGGTGCTTCTTGTGGTATTGATTCACCTACGAAATTTAGTAAAGATCACATATCACTAAGAGAAGCGAACAATACCGTTTCAGACATCGAGCAATTTGTTAATCTTAAACGACCAAGTCCGATTTCCACACTTCATGAGACAGAAACTGAAGACAACGAACAAGAGAAAGAGTTAATTGGAAGTTAAATGATGTTAATAAAAAAGTCCGCTTTTTGGCGGACTTTTTTGCTTATAAATATTTATAGATTTGCACGGTTAATAATATGTGGATATTAAAAAATATATAATCACTCCCGTTAAACTTACATATAACCATATCGGCATCGTCCAGCGTGCAATTTTTTTATGTTTCTTAACTTGCATATTCAAACCGCGACCGAGAGATATTAACGAAAGTGGAATTAAAACAGTTGCTAATATAATATGGGTAATTAAAATAAAGTAGTAAATATATTTGAGCACACCTTCGCCACCAAAAGCTGTGGAAGCGACCATTGAATGATAAATTAAATACGAGAGTAAGAAAATGAACGTTAATGTAAATGCGACATAAATTAAGCGACGATGTGCGGTAATGTTTTTCTTTTTGATCGTAATAAGAGCACCAATTAATAAGATAAAAGTAATGCCGTTTAAAATCGCATTTAATAACGGTAGAAACGTTAAATCAATTCCAAACAATGTATTTGAAGTCGTTCGCGGTAAATAATTCGTTCCTAAAATAATAATCACCGCAAATATCGTTAATCCCCAAATGAATGGTGTATAATTACGCTGTTTCACATTTTGCTCTTCTGTATTCAAGGTGTATCTCCCCCATCCATAAGAATAATTTAATTCTAGTAAAATATCAATGAAACGAAATGCCAATCACTTATATCTTTTCACAAATTTGAACATTTCATGACAAACATAAACATTTCATCATATTATTATTTTTATATGCATATTAATGTCATATGCTAATAACAGATCGTCCTATGCATCACCTTCAAATCAATGTTAATGTGTAGCAAATATGTGTTGAATGAATGATCGGTCATTAGATTTTAACAACGATAACATAAGTAGTATGCGTGCTTTTTGCGGAAGTAAATTATCACCACTGATCGCACCTAATGATTCGTAAGGTTTAATGTCAACAACCCGACCAGTTCCAACGCGACTACTTCTTACGATATGTAAACCTTTATCGCGAGCTATCTTTAAAGCTTCTTCCTCAACTTTCGAAAATCTTCCTGCACCTGTTCCTGCTATGACGATCCCATCATACTTGCCAGAAGCTGCAACGTATTTGATTAGTTCACCAGTTGCACCGGCATATGAATAAATGATTTCAACAGCAGGCAGTTTCCCTTTAGGGTGCTTTAACTTACTAAATTCAGATATTTTCGTATGACGCCTCGTTGGTGAACGATAATATTGCACAGAATGATCACCATCAATAATACCGAGAAAACCTAGCTCACTAGAATGAAAAGCATTTAGGCGATATGTCTGTACTTTTGTCACGTCACGGGCGCTACTAATTTCATTATTTAGCACAACGAGAACACCTTTATTATAAGAATTTGGATCTACTGCGACGTAAAAAGCATTTAATAAATTAAGGTGAACATCTGTGCTAAGGGCTGTAAATGGTCGTTGGGCACCGACTAAAACAATTGGTTTATAAGTATGTACGGTTAAGTGCAAAAAGTAAGCCGTTTCCTCTAGCGTACTTGTGCCATGGGTAATGACAATTCCGTCATAATCTTTGACTTCTAAATAATATTCAATTTCTCGTTTTAAATGAAACCAATGCATTTCATTCATTTGTGTACTACTTACATTATCTATTTGCACGACTTCAACATGAGCAATATCATTAATCTCTGGAATAGCTTGTAAAATATTTTTCCCGTCAATTAAACCAGATGTATAATCTTTTAAATCTGTCCGGTGTTGTCCTTTGGCAGATATCGTTCCACCTAAAGTAAATAAAACAATTCGTTTCGTCAATGATTGTTTACCTCCGATAATGTATAAAAATAAAATAGGCTTGTGTCTGTTTTGTAACAAACCAAGCCATTTAGTACATTTTACTATTTATTGCACTTTAGTTTCAACATATACGAATATATTTTATATAGCGTTAACTTCTTCATCCACATCATCTTCTAAATCTTCAATTTCAAAATGCCAACGATCTAACGTATCTGTGATTACTTGCCTAACGATTTTTGGATAATCGTTCCCTTCTCTAACATATATTTTTTGTAACTCTTCATAATCCGTTTTTAAGTTTTTTAACACTTCCATTTTTTGCTCAATACTTAAATATTCATAAATAAGCCTTGATCTTGTATTCATATATTCACTCCCCCCCCTACCCAATTTATTCTATCCTCACCGCTACATTATATTTATTAGATATATTCTTTATATTTTTAAAAAATCCTGCATAAATATTTGTCATTTATTGACATTTACGCTATTTTTATATTAGAGTTGGTTCCATTTTAACCTTGTAAAGAGAGAGAGGGGAAATTTTAGAATGAAAAAGAAAATAAAAATTTTATCAATCATGTGTACTATATTAATGTTTCATTTAATGCTTCAACCTAGTACGAGTTTTGCCCAAGATGAGGCATTCGTTTTTAATGATGAAGCTTTGAAAGCGCTAGATCAAAGTGTTTATGTCAACATGGCAACGAAAACAGCACATATTGACCGTGAAAAAGCTTTAAAACATTACGATTTTACAGATGAAGAATTAAATATGATACAAAATGAACTCGATAACTTATCAGATGATGATATAGAGAAAATGGTAAATTTTGCAACTTATAAGCATGACGGTGATGTTCAACCGAGAAATGTGTCGTTAATCGTTTGGGTAAGTATAGCTGCCTTAGGGATTATCACAGGGACGGCCTTACATTTTTCATTACAATATATGACCTATAAAGAAAAACAAAACTTAATTGATCAATGCTATGATATTGGTGGTACACCAAAAATAGACTCTGGGGATGTCGGTGGGATCAACGGTGAACCAGAAAAAGCATGGTGGAAAATTTCAAATACGTACACATTTGAATGTGTGAAATAATAAAATAGAGAAATGACGTTGCTTGTCATTTCTCTTTTTCATATTTTACGTTTAAATTGAAAATGATATTGACTGACAAATTGTTGTAAAACCGTCGTTAAACTTGGACTGCCAATTTCCGCCAATTCATAAGAGACACGTGTATATGGTTTATCGATTTTTATGATACGTGATAAATCAATCGGTGTACCAATGATAACCGCATCACAATCTGTCCGCTGAATGGTTGCTTCTAAATCTTTTAATTGTTCTTTACCATATCCCATAGCCGGTAGTACATTCCCAATATGTAAATAATCATTAAATGTTTTACGGATTGTTCCAACACTAAAAGGTCGTGGATTAATACATTCCTTGACACCAAGTCGCTCTGCTGCAACAGTTCCTGCGCCGACAGCCATTTCACCGTGTGTTAACGTTGGACCATCTTCAACAATGAGTACACGCTTTCCCGTAATAACACTTGGATCGTCAACCTTGATTTTAGATTCTGCTTGTATAATCGTACTTTTAGGATTCACATACCTTATATTTTCTTTAACAGTTTCTATTGATCTAGCGTCTGCACTATCTATTTTATTAATGATTGAAACATCAGCTGTTCGCAAATTTATTTCCCCAGGATAGTAAGCGACTTCATGGCCTGCGCGATGTGGATCTAACACATTAATCGCTAAATCCGGTTGTATAAATGAAAAATCGTTATTACCTCCATCCCACAAAATGACATCACAACCATCTGGATCATTCTCCGCTTCATTAAGAATTTCCTCGTAATCAACGCCTGCATATACAACGTTGCCTCGCTCTATATGTGGCTCATATTCCTCTCTTTCTTCAATCGTACATTGATGTTTTGCTAAATCACTCATCGTCGCAAAACGTTGTACACGTTGAGCATTTAAGTCACCATAAGGCATTGGATGACGAATAGCGATGACTTTTAAACCAAAACTTAAAAGTGTTTCAATAACTTTTCTAGCCGTTTGACTTTTACCTGTACCTGTTCGTGTAGCACAAATGGAAATAACCGGCTTTCGACTTTTAAGCATCGTTTCTTTCGGACTCAGTAACGTAAAACGAGCTCCAGCCGCATTTACAATGGCACTTACGTTCATGACTTCTTCGTAATGAATATCGCTATAAGCAAAGATACATTCATCAACATTTAATGTCTTAATTAAAGTCGGCAATTCCTCTTGTGAATAAATCGGGATACCTTTCGGGTATAATCGTCCTGCTAAAG